>Ga0209057_1003500_pt1 | contig 11585 bp, 9 predicted proteins | sample GraSoiAngelo_146_FD_185903 | JGI IMG/M metagenome (GOLD analysis project Ga0209057, IMG submission 185903) | Grasslands soil microbial communities from the Angelo Coastal Reserve, California, USA - 14_1009_05_30cm (SPAdes) (version 2) | ecosystem: Environmental > Terrestrial > Soil > Grasslands ... | reverse complement strand
AGATGAAGCACCTGTTTCAGAATCTCGAAGGCATCGAGAACATGACGCAGTTGCCGGACGCCATGTTTGTGATCGATTCGAACGCTGAGGAGATCGCGGTGAAGGAAGCGCGGCGCATGGGCGTGCCGGTGGTTTCGGTCGTGGATACCAACTGCGACCCGGACGTGGTGGATTGGATCATTCCCGGGAACGATGACGCGCTGCGCGCCATCCGATTGTTCACCACGAAGATTGCAGATTCCGTGCTGGAAGGCCACAACGCCTACCAGCAGTCACAAGTGGCGGAACAGAAATCCGCCGAGGATCAGGCGCTGGTGGACGGCGTCGAGTACGTTGATACGAGCGCGTACGAACAGTACGAGAAGCAGGAAGGCGACTTCGTGGAAGGCGTGGTGGAAACTCCCGTGGAGCCCGCTGAGGCCGCCGAGGCCACTGTTCCTCCCGACGACGGAAAGCGCTAGACATATTGCGCCGGTGGAAGTTTCGTGAGGCCCGCACCGAGTGGCTCGGGGCGGGCCATTTCACAGATAACGACATCAACCCAGAGATTGCAAAGAGAGCGAAGAGAAAAAAGGATGAGTACACAACGGCCAGCTGTGCAAATTCCAGCTCAACTCGTGAAAGAACTGAGAGAGCGAACCAACGCGGGATTCAGCGACTGCCGCGCGGCGCTTGTGGAAGCGGGCGGCGACATCGAGAAGGCCATCAGCGTGCTGCGCAAGAAGGGCCAGGCGGCCGCGGCCAAGAAGGCCCAGCGCGAAGCCAGCGAGGGCCTGGTGGGCAGCTACATCCATGCCGGCGGAAAAATTGGCGTGTTGGTGGAGCTCAACTGCGAGTCCGACTTTGTGGCGCGCACGGACGCGTTCCAGCAGCTCTCGCATGACATCGCCATGCACGTCGCGGCACTGGATCCGCGGTATGTGCGGCGCGAAGAAGTGACGCCGGAAATGCTCGAAAAGGAACGCGATATCTACAAGGCGCAGGCTCTGGCGACGGGCAAGCCGGAGGCCGTCGTGGAGAAGATCGTGAACGGAAAGATGGAGAAGTTCTACGAGGAAAACTGCCTCTACGAACAGCACTACATCAAGGACGAGAGTGTGACGATCCACGAGATGATCACGCAGGCCATCGCCAAGCTGGGCGAGAACATCTCCATCCGGCGCTTCGTGCGCTTCAAGGTCGGAGAAGTAAGCGGCGGAGCGGCGGGGCCGGAAACAGCCACGGTGCCCGCGTAAAGGACAAGAGCTCCGAATAACAACTTTGCCGAGCGTCCCGGTTTGACCGTGGCGCTCTTTTTGTTGGCAGTGCGTGGGCCTTGGCTCCCGCACTCCCAAACGCGCGATGTGCGCACACGGAGATAGTTTGTTACAATTCCCCGGATTTTGGATGGCCTAAACGGAGACTGATGGCGGCAACAAAGAAGGCTGGTAAGAAGACTGTGAAAAAAGTCAAGCCGGCATACCGAAGGGTCCTGCTGAAGCTGTCCGGAGAGGCGTTTCAAGGTCCTCAGGGATTCGGCATTCATGGCGAAACGATTCAAGCTATCGCACGCGAACTTAAAGAGGTACACGAACTGGGCGTCCAGACGGCGATCATGGTCGGCGGAGGGAATATCTTCCGCGGCGCCAGGCAGAAGGGTTTTGAGATCGACCGCGCTACCGGCGACTACATGGGCATGCTCGCCACGGTCATCAACGCGCTGGCGCTGCAGGACGCCCTCGAAAAAGAAGGTGTGTTTACCCGCGTGCTGAGCGCCATCGAAATGAAAGAGGTTTCCGAGCCGTTTATCCGGCGGCGCGCGGTGCGGCACCTGGAAAAGGATCGCGTGGTGATTTTCGCTGCCGGGACGGGAAATCCTTATTTTTCGACGGATACGGCAGCGGCGCTGCGCGCCATGGAAATCAAAGCGGACGTGATTCTGAAGGCCACGCGCGTCGATGGAGTTTACGATGCCGATCCCGAGCAGATTCCGGACGCGAAATTCTTTGCAGCGATCTCCTACCGCGAGGTGTTGAGCCAGAACCTGAAAGTGATGGACTCGACGGCGATTTCCTTGTGTATGGACAACGGCATGCCGATCGTGGTGTTCAATATGAACCGGACGGGGAATATCAAGCGGGTGGTGCTGGGCGAGCGCGTAGGCTCCAAGGTGACGCCGGCTTAGAGCTAGTTATCAGTGATGAGTCTTTAGTTGTTTGTAAGAATCGGAAACCCGGGCCAGCATTAGACTCATTCCTTGCACTTTTTTCTGAAACAAAGACCAGAACCAAAACTAAGGACTTAGGAACGAAGGACTTCGAACATGACGACCAAAGAAGCGATTGCCGCGGGCAAGACGCGGATGGAAAAGGCGGTCGAGGATTTTCGCAAGGAATTGGGAACGGTGCGCACCGGGCGCGCCAATGCTTCGATTCTGGACGCCATCCGCGTGGATTATCACGGCACACCCATGCCCGTGAATCAACTCGGCACGGTGACGGTGCCGGAGGCGACGCTACTCGTGATTTCGCCGTGGGACCCGAGCGCGGTGCCGTTGATCGACAAAGCCATCCGGACTTCGGACCTGGGGCTGAATCCCACAAACGACGGCAAGGTGGTGCGCGTGCCGATGCCGCCGCCGACCGAAGAGCGGCGCAAAGAGATCGTGAAACACCTGCACAAGGTGCTGGAGAATCACCGCACGGCGGTGCGCAATATCCGCCGTGACGTCAAGGAAGCGATTGACAAGCTGGAGAAGGACAAGAAAATCAGCCAGGATGAACAGAAACGGGCGCTGGACGAGATGGAAAAAATTTCGCACGCGGAGACCAAGAAGATCGAAGATTTGTCCGCCGCCAAAGAGAAGGAAATTCTTGAGCTCAAGTAGCTTGTAGACGTCAGCTCTCCGTTTCGGGGCCAGCGGAAACCAAGGCGTATTTCTTGCCGATCACCTGAGGCAGCGTCTCTTCGACCGCCGGGGCGTCCCGGGTGCGGTGTGCCACATTAGGGTTTGGCTGGCTGGGGTGACCAGGTGGATTCGGCGGGAGGGGATTCCGGGCGGTCGACAGTGAAGTCCTGGGCTTGGTCGTTTAGTACGGCGCGAAGGAAGGCGCTGTAGTCGCCGGCGCGCTCCGCGGGGACTTCCCTCAGCACAAAGTGGATGTGCCGAGAAGCGATGACCGTCGGTCCTTTCGCGGAGTACTGCGATACAAAGGTCGCATAATCGCGCTGGACGGAAGTGCCGGTCGGCGCAGTGACCATCGTCCCGGGGGGAAGATGCAGCGTCATGTGCGTCTCGACTTCCAGAGGCGCGCCGAGTTCGATCGGTGACGCCACCGCTCCTGCGGCTGGTTTCGCGGGGGGATCGGGCAAGCCTAGCTGGGGAAGCAGTGCGGGGATGCGCACCGGCTTCTTCGACCAGTCCACAAATTTGGGCATACTGATCTCGTAATCGACCGTGAAAGGCTCGCGGGTGGCGTACGGATCGGACGCGTTGACGCTGCTCACCTGCCCGCGGAAGCCGTCGGAAATAGAGAGAAGCTGCGCCAGGTCCTTCCACTTTTCTTTTGGCGATTGGTGAAAGGCCACGCGAAGAACGAGTTCGTTGTCGCCGCGCATAGAGTAATGAACCTTGGCGGTGAGGTTGCCGCGGGCGGCGAGGGTGGCGTCTACGCTGACGAATTGCTTGGCGGGGATAGGCGATTCCCCGGGCACGGGAAGCCAGCTAGTGAGAAAGATATCCGTCGGCGTCGCTTCCCAAGGAGGATGCAGGTACAGCACCTCCACACCACGCAGGTTCGAGGGGATTGCCTGAAACGGCGCCACGTCGAGTGTCGGATCGAGCCAGATTGTCTGCTGGTGATCAACTGCCGCGACAAGAAGGTGCGTGAAAGGCGAGGGCCTTGGGTATTGCTTTTCTGTGGGTTTCGGCGCTCCGCCCAACCCACCGATTGCAACTAGGCCAGCGGACCTGCAAAGTGTCGTAAAGAGATTGAACTTGTCCTCGGCCGTCGCGTAGCCAGAGGAGAGAATCTCGTTCGCTGGTCGACCATGGAAACCTGTGGAACCAAGTGGAAGGTCGATGGTGGAGACCTTCTGCGAAACAAAGTCGTAGATGGCTTCAATCTTCTCTCCGCGTGTTTTCGCAGCAAGGGTTAACTCGGCAGCGCGTTTCGCCACTTCTGCTGGGGGATTTTCAGCCGCCAGGAGAGCCCTGCCAAGGCTCAGGGATAGCCCCTGCCAGGATTTGAAGGTGGTGAGAACTATGTCTGGTTCGGCCTCCATGGTTTCCAATGCCGCATCAGAATTGGATTGCGCGGTGTACTTCCAACGGTAGAGCACTCGCGCGTCCGTGCGATTTTCGGATGCAACGATTTCGTAAGGGAATTCGGGTGCAACGTGCAGCTGAACCTTCTGCGAGGCGGGCACGTCGATCTCGAAGAGTTCCTGGGAGACGACTCCGGAGCGGTCGAAAGAGTGGTCGAGCCAGAAGTCGGGGGCCAGGGGGCGTTGCTTGGTGACAGTGATGACGCGGTATTCGAGGATGTCGGCGGGTTCGAGGCCGAGGATACGGACGGATTTGACGCGCACATCTTGGTAGGCGGAGGCATTGATGACCGCGGAATGGGGATGGTCGATGATGGCGCTGGGCAGGATGTCGGCGGTGCCGCCGCTGGCATGGATGATGTGAACGAGCGGAATATCCACGGATTCGAAAGAGCGGTTGTAGTCGAAGTTGAGGCGGGCGAACTGGCGAACGCCTAGTTCGCTGTTGATGTGTACTCGGGCGTGCACTTCCTTGCGGCTATCGCCGCTGGCTTCGAAGCGGCAGCGGGTTTCGAGCAGCTCGATGTGTGCGGGGTTCTCGGTTTTCTCGGGCGGGGCGGTTTTCTCGGCCTTTTTGTCGGCGCGCTTTTCGACTGGCTTTTGAGCCGGCTCTTGGGCGGGGGAAACGCAAACGAGCGCAAGGAGTAGCAACAGCGAAGATATCCGCAAACAAGGAAAAGGCCCGGAAAGGCTCGGCGTGGTCACGAAAGGCAGTGTAGGGTGTGGGCGGGGACGGGTAAAGGTGAAAGGGAAGCCGGGTTGCGCGGTGGTGATCGGAGTGCAGCCTTCGACAGGTTTTCGAGTGCAAAAGCGGCAGCCAGCTGCCGCACTCGAACGAAACCGTTCTTCGGCCGGTGCGTCTCTAGAGCGTGATAGAGTCTCCTGTGCCCGGAAGGCGTGAGGGAGAAGGCAGATGCGACGTATCTTGGCCAGAGTGGCGGTGGTGGCACTCGGATTTTCTTGGGGCGGAGCGGGGATGGCGCGGGCGGATAATCGGCCCGCCCCGAAGGGCCCAGATGAGGATGGCACGAAGCCGGCGCTCGTGAAGATTGCAGGCGAAGCGATGATCGATTCGCACGCTTTCCAATACCTCACCGAGCTGAGCGACGACATCGGCTCACGGGTGACGGGGTCGCCGGCTGATAGAAAGGCCGAACAGTGGGGCGTAGCCAAGATGAAAGCCATGGGCCTCGAAAACGTGCACACGGAAAAATATCAGCTTTGGCGCGGATGGACGCGGGGCATGGCGCAAGGGGAATTGCTCGAACCGATTCGCAGGCCGCTGCATGTGGATGCCATGGGCTGGACGGGGTCGACGCCCGCAGGGGGCGCGGAAGGCCAGGTGGTAACCGCGAATCTCTTCGATATCGAGGAAGAGGTCAAACACGCTTCACGGCTTGCCGGGAAGATTGTGCTGGTGATCATGCAGGGTGCGCCAAAGAAAAATGAAGATTCCCTGTTTGCCATCTTCGGAGATTTCCTGAAGGCGGCCGGCAAGGCCGGGGCAGTGGCGGTGATCGGAGGCCAGGCGGGGTCGAAAGCTTCGGGAATGAACCTTACGCACACGGGCATTCTCGGATTCGACGCCGATTTCTCCATCCCGGTCTTGTCGATGACCGCCGAGGATCAAGGGCAGCTCGAACGGTACGTCGAGAGCGGAAAAAAGGTGCTGGTGCGCTTCAACGTTCAAAACACGTTTTCAAACGGGCCAGCGGAATCGGCCAATGTGGTCGGAGAGATTCGCGGGCGCGAAAGCCCGGAGCAGGTGCTGGTCGTCGGGGCGCACCTGGATTCCTGGGATCTCTCGGAGGGAACCACGGACAACGGCACAGGCTCGGCGAGCGTATTGGGCTCGGCGGAAGCGATTGTGCGCTCCGGCATGAGACCGCGGCGGACCATCCGCTTTGTATTGTTTACAGGTGAGGAAGAGGGGCTGGACGGTTCGTTTGCTTACATGAAGCAACATCAATCGGAGATAGCCAATCATTTGGGCAACCTGGTGCTGGATGATGGGCAGGGGCCGGTGAAGGAGTTCATGCTGGGAGGCCGCGACGATCTGGTGGCGAGCTTCCGGCCTTTCGCCCAGTCGCTAGGGTCGATTGGTAAGATTCCCGTGAACGACAAGGTTGAGAGCGGGACCGACACGCTGCCTTTCTCAATGGCTGGCTTACCGGGAATCAACATGAATCAGGATTCGCCGGACTACAAATATACGCACCACTCGTCGGCCGATGCGCTGGAAGCGGTAAAGCCGGAAGTGCTGGCGCAAAATGCCATGCTGATGGCGCTTACGGCCTATTGGATCGCCGACCGGCCGGAGCGTTTTGCTTCGCCCTGGCCTGCGGAAAAAACCGCCAAGATGCTACGCGCGCAGCACCAGTACGAGATGCTGAACGCCTTTCACATTTGGCCCTTTGGGGACCTCGGGGCGGAGGGCAAGGAATAGGGGGGTTCGACAAGGAGGAGACGATTCGTCAGGGACGGAAAGCCTTGCGGTGATGCCCCGGGATTTGGCTGGCAGGGCTTCAGGAGAAGACGGGAAGGCCACATGGAAACATTCTGGCAAGACATTCGACATGGCCTGCGCGTGTTGCGCAAGAGCCCTGGTTTCAGCGCCGTTGCGGTGTTGTCACTGGCGCTGGGGATCGGGGCAAACACCACTATCTTCACCGTCGTGAATGCGATCCTGCTGCATCCCTTGCCGGTGAAGGACATTTCACAGTTGGTGGAGTTGGACACCATCGATACCAAAACCAAAGTAGGTTTTGCCAACGCCACCAAAATTGGGATGTCCTTTCCGAATTTTCAGGACTATCAGAAGCAGACGGAAGTCTTTTCCGGTTTGTCATGCATCGTGCCGGTTCCGCTGACGTGGAGTGGCGGCTCGGAACCCCGGCAGGTCAACGGGCAAATGGTGAGCGCGAATTATTTCGATGCGCTGGGCCTGCAGCCCGTGGCCGGACGGTTTTTTCTGCCTGATGAAGACACCAAGCTAAACGGGAACAACGTGGCGGTGATCAGTCACAGTTTTTGGGTCAATAGGCTGGGATCGGACCCCACTGTTGTGGGCAAGAGCCTGACTCTGAACGCCATGCCGTACACCGTGGTGGGAGTAACCCCCCAGGGATTCAAAGGGACATTCACGTTCGCGGGCGCGGAACAGATCTGGATTCCTTCGAGCATGTATCCGCAGGTCTTGGCCGGTCTGAACAAGGAGTTTTTTAATGACCGGCGATTTCTGGGAATCTTTTCGGTTGGCCGGCTCAGACCATGGCCTCGCAGTTGGAAGCGGAATATCCCAAAGACAACGGCGGGCGCAGCGTGGTGCTGACGCCCCTGGCGGATGCGGCGGTGGGCGCGAATCAGCACGATCAGGTGGCGCTGGCCGGCACCATGATGATGACCGTCGTGGGAGTGGTGCTTCTGATTGCCTGCGTCAACCTGGCAAATCTTTTGCTGGCGAGAGCCGCGCAGCGTGAAAGGGAAATGGGGCTGCGAGCTGCTCTGGGAGCCAGCCGGCACCGCCTCATGCGGCAAATGTTGACCGAGTGCATTCTATTGTCGCTGCTCGGCGGCGCGGTGGGTTTAGCCATTGCTTGCGTGGGCCGAAGTGTGCTGTGGTCGTTCCGGCCGCCATTCATTCAGCAGAATGACCTGGATCTCTCCCTTGATTCGCACGTTTTACTGTTCACCATGGGCATCTCATTGTTCACCGGCGTGCTCTTTGGGGTTGCCCCGGCATTGAAAGCGTCTGTGCCTGACGTGATGGAAACACTCAAACTGGGCGGGCGCGGAGGATCGCTCGGCTGGGGAAGGAACAGTTTGCACAGTCTGCTGGTTGTTTCAGAAATCGCGCTTTCGCTGGTGGCGCTGGTCGGCGCAGGACTCTTTATCCGCAGCATGCGCGACGCGCAGCGGATCGATCCCGGCTTCGAATCGAAGAATCTGTTCATGATGGCATTCGATCTCGGCGCGCTGCACTACCAGGAAGGACGAGCGCAGGAATTCTTTCGCGCGGCTGTCGAACGCGCGAATTCGACGCCCGGCGTGAAATCCGCCGCGATCGCTTCAAACTTTCCCCTCGGCGGCGGTTTCGCGAGAACGGTTTTTCCCGAGGGAGAGGACGAAACGACCGGGTATCGCGGCACGTTGACGCAACTCGACGATATCACTTCGGGATTTTTCGATGCTCTTAAGATTCCGCTGCTGAAGGGGCGGGTCTTCAGCGATTCCGACCGCAAGGGTACCACGCCCGTCGTGGTCATCAATGAAGCCATGGCCAAACACTTCTGGCCGAACCAGGAAGCCGTCGGCAAACGGTTTCATTTCTTTGGCGATCCCACCTTGCGGGAGGTCGTGGGGGTCGTGGGAAACACGGTGATCAATAACATCGGGGAAGTGCCCGTGCCGCTCGCCTATCTCTCTATCAGGCAGGATTATTCGCCAGCCGTTACTCTGCAGGTGCGCACGACGGGAAGCCCGGAGGCACTGATCGGCGGCGTTCGCGCGCAAATTCAGTCGCTGGATCCGAATCTGGCGATCACCAATGTACAGACGATTAGCGAGACTATGGATCAGGGACTGTGGGCGCCACGGATGGGCGCGGCGCTGCTGACGCTATTTGGAGGCCTGGCTCTGGTGCTGGCGGCGATCGGCGTTTACGGAGTGCTGTCCTACTCGGTGAATCAGCAGACCCGCGAGATCGGGATACGCATGGCCATGGGTGCGGAACGCGCGCACGTGCTGCGTCTGGTGGTGGGCCAGGGTTTGCGGCTGGCGGGAGTAGGCGTGTTGCTGGGAGTCATCGTGGCCGTGGCGGTCATGCGTCAGCTTTCCGGTTTGTTGTTTGGCGTAAGTGCTTACGATCCAATGACTTTTGCGGCCGTGGCCGTACTCCTGGTGCTGGTGGCTTTTCTGGCCTGTTATATCCCAGCCCGTCGGGCCACCTGCGTTAACCCGCTGGTGGCCCTTCGACACGAATGAGCGATTTCCCATTCGAAAGGTCAGTTTGGCTGTTTCGAAACTAGCTCATTCTAAACAACTTGTTCCGTTTTTCGAGCCAGTTGAGGATTTCCCCATGCCAGCGGCTATGGTACACTGATGCGGGTAGAAAAGGCCGAGCGGCGAAGCCGTCTGGCATGGCGGGTGCCGAAAACACCAAAAGTGCGCGACGATTTCCACCGTTGGAATTCGAAAGATTTGACAGCGCGCATTTTCTTTCCTATACTTCGGTGTTTGTCAGGGACGCTTTTTTACCTGAGTGGGGCGGCTCCAGATGGTTTGGAGTCGTTGAGTTGGAAGGGAATTATCTTCGGTCCCGGAACAAAGTAAGACGGAATGGGACAGAAGAGCGGCCGGAATGGGGCGCCAGCCCCGCAAAGCCGAGTAAGCCTCTCCGAACTGAATCCAAGGGATTAGTTCTACTTCTTGGAGTGCGTACGGAGTTTCTTGCTGGTGGTATCTCCGGATTCGCAGTAGACCTTTCAGCACTGGGACTGCGCTCTCGCGCCATTTTGTCTGCGCGCCTTGCGGGAGCCGCGCATCCCCGGCGCATCCATTTCGGATGCTCTCGGGATGAAAAATTACGCGCGATAGAGGGACGACTGTGCCGACGTTTTCACAATTGGTAAGGATGGGACGTGAAGCGGTGCGCATGAAGACCAAGTCGCCCGCGCTGGCGGGCTGCCCGGAGAAGCGCGGAGTATGCATTCGCGTGTACACGCAAACGCCTAAGAAACCGAACTCCGCGCTGCGGAAAGTGGCGCGCGTTCGCTTGACGAATTCGATTGAGGTGACCACTTATATTCCCGGCGTCGGCCACAATTTGCAGGAGCACTCCATCGTGCTGGTGCGGGGTGGCCGCGTGAAGGACCTGCCGGGGGTGCGGTATCACATCGTGCGCGGGACGCTGGATGCCGCGGGCGTGGAGAACCGCAAGCAGGGACGATCAAAATACGGCGCCAAGCGGCCCAAGGCCGCGCAGGCGAAGTAAGGGTGCAGGCTTAGCGCTTGCGCATGGAACGATTTTCGAAGGAGCGATAAAGAGCAATGCCACGCAAAGGACTCATTTTCCGGCGAACGCAAGCGACCGATCCGGTCTACGCCAGCGACATCGTGGAGAAGTTCATCTGTTCGATGATGTGGGAAGGCAAGAAGTCGACGGCGCAGCGCGTGTTTTACGGCGCGATGGATCAGGTGGCCAAGAAGACCAACGACGATGCGCTGAAAATTTTCAAGAAAGCCATCGAGAACGTGAAGCCGTTGCTGGAAGTAAAGACGCGGCGCGTGGGGGGCGCGAACTATCAGGTTCCGGTGGAAGTGAACCCGTTCCGCAGGCAGTCGCTGGCGATTCGCTGGCTGCTGCAGTATTCGCGGGAGCGCGCCGGCAAGACCATGGTAGACAAGCTCGCGGATGAATTGATCGATGCGGCGAATGCGCGCGGCGGGGCCATGAAGAAGAAAGAAGATGTGCACCGCATGGCGGAAGCGAACAAGGCGTTCGCGCATTATCGCTGGTAGGCGTTTCATAAACCAGAGGATTTCTAAGAAAGATTATGCCCCGGGCATTCAAACTCGAAGACACCCGCAACATCGGGATCATGGCGCACATTGACGCCGGAAAGACGACGTCGACGGAGCGCATCCTGTTCTATACCGGTGTGACCTACAAGATCGGTTCGGTGGATGAAGGCACGGCTACCATGGACTGGATGGAACAGGAGCGCGAGCGCGGTATTACCATTACCAGCGCGGCGACGACTGCTTCCTGGGATCGCTTCAACAAGAAATACCGCGTCAACATCATCGATACGCCCGGCCACGTGGACTTCACCGTGGAAGTGGAGCGCTCGCTGCGCGTTTTGGACGGCGCGGTGTGTGTGTTCGATTCCGTCGCCGGCGTGCAGCCGCAGTCGGAAACCGTTTGGCGTCAGGCGGACAAGTATCGCGTCCCGCGCATCTGTTTTGTGAATAAGATGGACCGTATGGGCGCGGATTTCGACCACGTCGTTCGCACCATTCGCCAGCGCCTCGGTGCCCACCCCGTACCTCTGCAATTCCCCCTCGGACGCGAAGACAATTTCATCGGGATTATTGATTTCCTCGAGGAAAAGGTCATTGTTTGGCTGGAAGAAACGTTGGGCGCGAAATATGAGACCTTCCCCGTCGAGAAGCTTTGGGAACAGGCCTTCGTGGAAGCGCGGCCAGATGTGGCCGCTGCTCTGAAGGGTTCGGCGATCGACAAGAAGTTCTACGACGAGCACCGCAACAAGGTCGTCGAA
>Ga0209057_1003499_pt1 | contig 11587 bp, 12 predicted proteins | sample GraSoiAngelo_146_FD_185903 | JGI IMG/M metagenome (GOLD analysis project Ga0209057, IMG submission 185903) | Grasslands soil microbial communities from the Angelo Coastal Reserve, California, USA - 14_1009_05_30cm (SPAdes) (version 2) | ecosystem: Environmental > Terrestrial > Soil > Grasslands ... | reverse complement strand
CTTCACGCCGCCCGCGGCGGCGCCAGTCTTACGCGCGCTGGCGCCGGCCGGCGTGGGCCTGCTCGCGCAGCGTGGCGACGGGCTCGGCGAGCGGTTGACCTGCCTGTTCGACGATCTCCTGGCCGAGCATCGCGCCGCGCTCGCGCTCGACGCCGACAGCCCCACGCTCCCGATGACGTGGGTCGCCGAGGGCGCCGCGATGCTGGCGGACGGTATGGCCGACGTCGTGCTCGGGCCGAGCGAGGACGGCGGCTACTGGTCGGTGGGGCTGCGCGCGCCGTGCCCGGCGCTCTTCACCGACGTGCCGTGGAGCACGGATCGCGTGCTCGAGACCACGCTCGTGCGGGCGCGCGCCCTCGGGTTGCGCGTGCGCCTGCTGCCGCGCTGGTTCGACGTGGATACGGAGGCGGATCTGAAGAAACTGTGCGATGAGATCGCGGCGTCGGGCGGGCCGCGGCGCACGGCGGCACTGGCGCCGACGCTGGCCGCGCGCCTCGCGAGAGCAGTGGTGGAATGAGCGCGCCTGTGCGAATCCCGAGGCGCGCCACGGCTCCGCCGGGGCGCGTCCGAGCGTCGGGGGGGTGTGGGGGGCCATGTCGGGGCCCCCACGTTGATCGTTCGCGCCGGACGGCGCTCTCGACCTCGCGAGCCTCGACAGGCTGATGGACTTCTATCTTGCACGGCGCGTCCACGGTCTCACCCTGCTCGGCATCATGGGCGAGGCGCCGAAGCTCACGCCCGCCGAATCGCGCGCGGTCGTCCGCCGGGCGCTGGCGCGCGTTGCCGGACGCGTCCCCGTCGTCGTCGGCGTGTCGAACGCCGAGCTGGAGGCGCTGGCCGCGCTCGCCAACGACGCGATGGCCGCGGGCGCCGCGGGCGTGATGGTGGCGCCGGCGCCGGGGCTCGCCGGCGACGCCGCGCTGGTCGACTACATGGCGTCGGTCTTCGCGGCGCTCGATCCCGCGACCCCGGTCGTGTACCAGGACTATCCGCAGGCGACGGGCGTGCCGCTGACGGTCGAGGCCTTTCACCGGATGGTGGAGGCGTTCCCGCGCCTGGTGATGCTCAAGCACGAGGACTGCCCGGGCCTGACGAAGCTCGGACGGATTCGCGCCGAAGCGGCGCGCGCGGGGCGCCGCCGCGTCAGCGTGCTCGTCGGCAACAACGCGATCTACTATCCACAAGAATTGGCCCGCGGCGCCGACGGTGCCATGACGGGGTTCTCGTATCCCGAGATGCTGGTGGAGGTCTACGAGCGGTTCATCGCCGGCGACGCCGAGGGCGCGGAGGACGTCTTCGACGTCTACCTGCCGCTGCTGCGTTATGAGGCGCAGCCGGGGATCGGGCTCGCCGTTCGCAAGGAGCTGCTCTTCCGCCGCGGCGCGCTGGCCTCGCCCACCGTGCGCGCGCCCGGTTTCACGCTGGCGGCAGAGGACCACCGGGAGCTCGACCGCCTCGTCGCGCGACTCGAGCGCCGGCTCAAGGCCTGAGCGCGCGATCGTCCGCTCAGTTCGGCGCCATCACCTCGACCACCGTGCGGCACAGCACCTCGGGATCGACCGGCTTCGCGAGGTGCGCCCGGAAGCCGGCGGCGAGCGCCATGTCGCGTGGGTGCTGGCCGGCGAACGCCGTCACCGCCACCGCCGGCACGTCGCGTGTGTTCCGGTGCCGCGCGACCTCACGCACCAGCCAGTAGCCGTCCTCGCCCGGCATCGCAATGTCGCTGACGATCGCGTCGGGACGGTCCTTCAGGTACGCGTCGAGGCCCGTTTTCGCGGACTCGGCGACGAGCACCTTGGCGCCGCACAGCTCGAGCATCGCGCGTATGACCTCGCGGGTGTCGTCGTCGTCCTCGACGACGAGCACCGTGGTGCCGTCGAGCTCCATGGGCGACGGTTGTACACCACCCGGCGTTCCGGCGGTATGGGGAATTTTTTTCCGACGATCTGCCTACGGAGGAGAAATGAGGACCGCGCTGACCCGCTGGTGAGCGCCGCCGCCGCGATTCCGCTGCCGAAACGGCTCTGGCATTCTCTTTGCGAAGGCGCGGGGCCGGAGGTGCTCTATGCAGGCCTTCGTCGTTCTCCTCACCGTCGCTCTCGTCCTCGTGGCTCACGTGGTTGCTGTCGCCGGCCCCGGCGATCCGCGTCTCGTCAACGGCGTGCTCGAGTGGCCCCGCACGGTGACGAACGAACCTTTCCTCGTCGTGCGCGGTGACGACGGCGTGCTGTACTACGTCGGCATCGCGGCCGCGCGGCGCGACGGTCCGCTGGCCGGCGGCGCGCGCGTGTCGGTGCTGGGCCTGGAGGGTCGCACAGCCAACGAGATCACCGCGCTTGGCGTGGGCGCCGGCGAGACGACCGAGGCCGCGCTGGCGCACCTGCAGGGGGCCCGCCCGGCGCCCGCGACATCCGCCCCCGTCGTCGCGGCGCCGCCGGCGGTCGTTCCGGCGACGGCGGCGACCGGCACGCCGACGCCGAGCGCCGCCCCCGCTCCGGCCGCTCCGGCGGCTGCGCCCGTCGCGACGAGCCCGGCCGGCACGGGGCCCGCCTCGCCGCCCGCGCCGCCGGCGACGACCGTCGCGCCGCCCGCGCCGAGAGGGGCCCCCGCGCCGGCCGTCGCGCCGCCCGCACCGCCGGTCACCGCGCCCGGAATGACCGTCACGCCCGGCGCGGCCGCGCCGAGCACGGCGGCCCTCGTGCCCGCGCCGCCGGCTACGGCAGCTCGCTCGGCCGCCGTCGCGGCGCCCATGGCAGCGAGGCGGCCGGTCGTGGAGGCGATCGCGGCGCCAGCCACGCTGCCCGTGTCCGCGGGCGACGACCGCCGCTGGACCGAGATCAGCGGCGTCGTCGAGTCGCTGGTCGGTCGCACGCTCATCCTCCGCTCTGACGAGGGGCGCGTGGCCGTGGACGTTTCGAGCCTGAGCCCGAGCCTCGAGCGGATGGTGACGCCGGGCACGATGGTACGCGTCTACGGCGTCCCTGTAGAAATGCGGTTCAAGGCGATGGGGTTCTTCGATCCGGGGGGCCGTTAGAACCGTAATTCTACTGGTATCGTAGTCCTACGTAGCCCTTGCTCTCGATGGCCTCAATATTGCGCCTCTTCGACGCGATGGGCCGGGAGCGCTGCCTCTTTTGCGACCGCTTCATCTTCGACGGGGATGACGTGACCCGGCCAGCGTCGCTCGGCCTGTCCGTTCACAGACACTGCTATCTGCGTGACGCCGGCCTCGAGGACAGCAGCGCGGGCGCCCACCCCCGGACCGACACGACGGAACCCGAGGACGACGAGGAAGACTCGGGCGTGTAGGTTCCGCCTACCGATCGCTCCGCGGCCGAGCCGGGCTGGCCGAGGGTTCGGCGGTGTCCTTCGCCCGAAGCCGCTGTACCAGCGCGTCGTAGGACTCGGTCTGCACGACCTTGTTGAACTGTGTGCGGTAGTTCGAGACGAGGCTCACGCCTTCGATGATGACGTCGTAGACGAGCCAGCGGCCGTCCTTGCGGTGCATGCGGTAGTCGACCGGAATGTCGCTGCTCTTCTTCGTCGCGATGACCGTCTTGACGGTCGCCTCGTCACCGTCGGCCGTCTCGCCCACGTAGCGGACGCGCTCTCCCTGATAGAGCTCGATCTTCGAGACGTACGCGCGATCGAGCAGATCGGCGAACAGCTTCGCGAACTCCTGCTGCTCCTGTGGGCTTCGTGCGCTCCAGTGCGGGCCGAGCGCGCGGCGGGCGGTGTCCGGATAATCGAAGATGCCCTCGGCAATCTTGCGAACCTCCGCGCGGCGCTGCTCGGGCTTGTCTTGGAGCGCGGGGTCGGCAAGGATCTGCACGATTCGGTCGACCGTTCCCTTCAGCGTGTCGGTCGGCGCGCCGGCGTAGACCGGCGATGCAAGGATCAGGACGAGGGCAGCGACGCGGGACGCGACGAGGGGACGTGTATACGTACGCATGCGCGCACATCGGTGCAACGCGAGTGCCACCGTCGGTGTCAGCGGGGCGACAGTGAGCGGAGTTCGCCCGTGAACTCCACGATGTGCAGGCCCGTGTTGGCGCGGTCGGCGAGGTAGATCAGCCCGCGGTCGTCGATCTCGACGTTGTTGGTCTGGATCGCCACCTTGCAGCGCGGCGTCCCGCCGACGTCCACGCAGCGCTTGTCAGTGTTGGACGTCGTGGCCGGGATGAAGTAGCCGGCCTCGCGCGGACGGAACGGATCGCGGACGTCGACCGCGCGAACGCCCGCGTTGAAGTAGGCGAGGAACACGAGCTTGCCGTAGTGGACGGGCGCGAACGACTCGTTGGACGAGTGCGGACCGAAGCGCCCGCCGCGCGAGCAAAAGTCGCCGGGCTTCTCCGGCACCTGGAAGGTGGCGACGGAGAACGGCGTGCTCTCGTTGGTGACGTCGACGAGGAAGGTGAGCTGCCGCGGCTCCTGGCATTCGTTCTTCAGCGACTCGGAGACGAGCAGCACGAAGTCGCGCGTGACGCCACGGGTGTTGGGACCGAACTCCCCGACGCGCATGCCGAGGATCGGGAAGCTCGTATGGCCGCCCCAGTCCGGCGACATGTCGAGCCGGCCGATCTGCGGATACTTGAGATTTGCGGGCGTCGGCTCGAGCGGCGCGGAGGAGGCGGGATCGCCGGCGAGCAGCTTCGCGCGGTCGACGATCTGCAGCACGCCCTTGCTCCCCGTGCCGTACGCGAAGTACACGCGGTTGGCGCGCGCGATCGGCCCGTGCACGCCCTCGGGCGCGGTCCCCGTCGCGCCGGGCTCATGGCCCGTGAGACCGAAGTCGCGAATGAAGCGCGGGTGCGCGGGATCGCCGAGGTCGTAGATCTTCGTCATGCGGTTCGTCCGCCAGCCGGCCGGGCGGCCGTCGGAGACGAGGTAGGCGATGCCCGTGTCGCACTCCCACCAGTTCTTGTGCGTCTGCCTGAGGCCCGCGACGATCGTGGTGAGCTGCGCCGGCCGGGCGGGATCGCTGACGTCCCAGATCTCGTGCGAGAGATTGCCCATCGTCCGGAGGAGGTACGTCTTGCTCGTATCGGCGCGCGGCAGCGTCGCACCGGCGCACACGCGCACCATCGAAGCGCCGCCCTCCTCCGCCTCGCCCGGCGCGCCCGGGATGTGGGCGAGATAGCGCGGCGCGCGCGCATCGGTGACGTCGAGGATCGAGGTCCCGTTCAGCTCGTCGCGGCCGGTGAGGGGATTGCGGCGGAGTCCGCCGTGATGGCCGACGTAGGCGATGAACCGGTCGCCCTGCTTGTGGACCAGCGGCTGATAGGCCGAGCGCGCCTGCAGGTCGTGCTGGCCGACGAGCCGCATGTTCTGCGCCTCGGGCGCCGCCGACTGCGCGGCGCCGAGGGCCGCGCCGCCGGCGACGAGCAGCGTGGCGGCCACGAGCGAGCGGACGCGCGTCATGACGGCGCCTCCCCGGACGGCGTTAGACGACGCTGTCCCGGTGCAGCGCGGCGATCTCGTCCTTGCCGTAGCCGAGCTCTCCGAGGACCTCGTCGGTATGCTGGCCCATGTCGGGCGAGGCCGTGCGGACGGCGCCCGGTGTGCGCGAGAGGGTCACCGGGAGGTTCTGCACCGACTGCTTGCCGAGCCGCGGGTGCTCGATGCTGACCGCGAGCCCGAGCGCCTGCACGTGCGGATCGTCGAAGACCTCCTTCACGTTGTAGATCGGGCCGCACGGAACGCCCGCCTTGTTGAGCACGTCCACCCAGTGCGCCGTCGGCTTGTGCATGAGCACCCGGTCGAGCTCCGCGTTCATGGCCGCCCGGTTCTTCGAGCGGTCGGGCGCCATCTTGAAGCGCGGGTCGTCGATGAGCGCCGGCGCGCCGATCGCCTCGCAGAGTCGGCGGTACATCACCTGGCCGGAGGCCGCGATGTTCATGTGGCCGTCGGACGTCTTGAACACCCCGGTCGGGATCCCGGTCGGATGATCGTTACCCGCCTGTGGCGGGATCTCCTTGCCGAGCGTCCAGCGTGAGGCCTGAAAGTCGAGCATCCGCACCATGGCTTCCAGCAGCGAAGTGTGCACCCACTGGCCGCGGCCCGAGCGCTCGCGCTCGAGCAGCGCGACGAGGATGCCGTGCGCCAGGAACATGCCGGCCGTGAGATCGGCCACCGGGATGCCTACGCGCACCGGACCCTGGCCCGGCAGGCCGGTGATCGACATGAGGCCGCCCATGCCCTGCGCGATCTGGTCGTAGCCAGGGCGGTCGCGGTAGGGGCCCGACTGGCCGAAGCCGGAGATGCTGGCGTACACCAGCCGCGGGTTGACCTTGCTCAACGTCTCGTAATCGATGCCGAGGCGGTGCTTGACGTCCGGGCGGTAGTTCTCGACGAGGACGTCAGCCTTCGCCGCCAGGCGCTTGAGGACCTCGACACCCCGCGGGTTCTTGAGGTCGAGCGTGATGGACCGCTTGTTGCGGTGGAGGTTCTGGAAGTCGAATCCGTCGCGGGCGAAGTCGTCCTCGCCCTTGTTCTCCACCTTGATCACGTTGGCGCCCATCTCGGCCAGCTGGCGCACGCACGTCGGTCCGGAGCGCGCGCGCGTGAGGTCGATCACCGTGTACGGCTCGAGCGGCAAGGTCATGTCCGGCCTCCGTGTCGGTTGGTGGCCCGATGCTACCATCCCTCTGGCGGGGAATCACTGGAGGCGGGAGCGTTTGCCATGGATCGGCTGCGTCGCGAGTTCTGGCGGCACAAGCGCTCGGCGAACCTCTGGGCGGTGGAGGTGAGCGCCCGCGACGAAAGTCTGCTCGCCTGCTGCGGACCGTTCACGCCACGCGTGGCGCGCGTGGTGGCGCTCGACGAGCTCGCCTACGGACGGGGCCCGACGCTCGACTGGCTGCGCGAGCGCCGCGAGGAGTTCGAGCGCTACGACGCGCTGGCCGACGCCGTCGGTGGCGGCCGCGTCGAGGCGCCGCGCGCGGGCGCGGCCTCCGCCGAGGTGGTCGACGCCCTGCTCGCCGAGGCACGGCGGCTGACGCGCGCGGAGGCGGGAACCGTCTACATTCGCGAGCCGGGGGGCCTGCGCTTCGCCGCCGCGCACAACGAGCCGCTCGAGCGGCGGCTCGGCTGGGTGGAGGCGCGCCGGCGGCTGACCAGCGGCTCGTTGCCGCTGGATGAGCGCAGCATCGCCAGCTACGTGCTCCTCACCCACCGCTCGGTGAACACGCCGGATGCGTACGAGATGCACCACGACCTGCCCTACGTCTTCAACCCCGCCTGGGACCTCAGGAACGACTACCGCACGCGCTCGATGCTGGCGCTGCCGATCCGCGATGCGCGCGGCGACATCATCGGCGTGCTCCAGCTCATCAACGCGCGCGACGAGGCGGGGGCGATCGTGCCGTTCAGCGCGGAGGCCGAGAACGCGATCGGCCGGCTGCTCGTCGGCTGGGCCCAGCGGCTCGGCCGCGACCACCCGTAGGGGTCCCGGGCGCCCCGCGCTTGACTCCCGGGGCGAGCGGCACTAGCGTTCAGCCAACACCACCATCCGGGAGGCAGTCATGACCTCGATCTCGCTGAACGTCCCCTCGTTGAAGGGCAAGGTCTCGGCCGAGGAGTGGGCCGCCCGCGTCGACCTCGCCGCCGCGTACCGGCTCGTCTCGCTGTACAAGTGGGAGGACCTCGTCTTCACGCACATCTCGCTGCGGGTGCCGGACGCCGAGGACGAGTTCCTCATCAACCCCTACGGCGTCTTCTTCGACGAGATCACGGCCTCCAGCCTGGTGAAGATCGACCTCAAGGGCCAGAAGATCGACGACTCCCCCTTCGAGGTGAACCCGGCCGGCTTCGTGATCCACAGCGCGATCCACGCCGCGCGGCACGACGCCAAGTGCGTCCTGCACACCCACACGCTGAATGGCGTCGCCGTCTCCGCCCAGCGCGGCGGCCTGCTGCCGATCTCCCAGCACTCGATGTTCACGCTGGGCAGCCTCGGCTATCACGACTTCGAGGGCCCCGCGCTCAACGACGACGAGAAGCCACGGCTCGTCGCCGACCTCGGTGACAAGACCTCGCTCATCCTGAGAAATCACGGGCTGCTGACCGTCGGCGAGACGGTGGCCGACGCGTGGGTGGCCATGTACTACCTCGAGGCCTCGTGCGCGATCCAGGTACGCGCGCAGGCGGGCGGCGAGCTGATCCCGGTACCCAAGCAGGTCCTCGACCAGGCCGTCTCGCGCACGCGCCAGGGCCCGCGCGTGTGGCCGGGACTCCTGCGCCGGCTCGAGCGACTCGACCCCTCGTACAACAACTGACCCGTATCCGCGATGCCGAGGAGGACGTCATGAAGGACGGGCTCCGGTTCGTCGACTGCGACATGCACATCATGGAGCCGCCGGATCTCTTCGAGCGGTACCTCGATCCGAAGTTCAAGGATCGCGTCGTGCTGCCGATCGGCGCCGACGGCCGGCCCGTGCGCGGCACCATCGTCATCGACGGCCTGCCGACGACGATGGACGCCGAGCTGCAGCAGTACCGCAAGAAGAGCAAGGCCACCGCCGACACGGCCAACAGCACGCAGCCGCTGTCCGGCTCGCGGATCACCGGCCGCCTCGACTTCGCGATCCAGCGCAAGTACGACCCCGAGGCACAGCTGATCGGCATGGAGATGGAGGGCGTGGACATCGCCGTCCTCTATCCGACCACGGGGCTCAGCCTGCTCGCGCGCAACGACATGGACCCGCGGCTGTCGCTGGCCCTGTGCCAGGCCTACAACAACTGGATCCACGAGTTCTGCCGCCACCGGCCCGAGCGGCTGAAGTTCGTGGCCATGCTGCCTCCGCACGACGTGCACCTCGCCTGCCGTGAGCTGCTGCGCTGCGTGCGCGAGCTGGGCGCCGTCGGCTCGTTCATGCGCCCCAACCTCGTCAACGGCCACTTCTGGCACTCGAACTACTGGGACCCGCTCTACACGCTGCACGAGGAGCTCAACGTCACGTGGGGCTTCCACGAGGGCACCGGCGCCTGGTACTCGCACATGAACGTGCTCTACGGCGAGAACCGCTTCTACCGGCACGTGGCCAGCCACTGGATCGAGATGCAGCTGGCGCTGATCGCGATGATCATCGGCGGCGTGTTCGAATTCCACCCGCGGCTGCGCGTCGGGTTCCTGGAGGCGCAGAACTCGTGGGCGCCCGGCGTGCTGTCGCGCATCGAGTGGGACTATCCGCAGTATCGCGACTCGCACGCGCCGTACCTGACGCTCACGCCCAAGGAGTACTTCCGGCGCAACTGCTGGGCGGCCGTGGAGGGGAGCGAGCCCGAGATCGAGGCGACGGCGGGGCTCATCGGCGCCGACCGCATGTGTATCTCGACCGACTACCCGCACTTCGACTCGAACTTCCCCTACGTCTCGACGAACCTCCTGAAGAACGTGCCGAAGGAGATCGCGGCCCAGATCCTGGAGGGCGGCGCCCACCTCTACGGCTTCACGGACGACGATTTCCGGAAGGCGGCCGCCGCCGCGTGATGGGCGCGACCACGGCCCCGGCCGCGTGGCTCGGCGCCGACCTGGCCGCGGCGACGGACTGGATCCGTCCGGTCTCCGCCGCGGCCATCGCGGAGTGCGACGCCGCGCTGGCCGGGCTGCGCCGGCGCCGGCTGACGTGGCCGGACTTCGGCCCTGAGGACTTTCCGCTGCCGACATTCGCCCGCGAGCTCGCGGGCGTGCTGGATGAGCTCGAGAACGGGCGGGGTGTCGTGCTCCTGCGCGGCGTCCCCGTCGATCGCGACGCCGGTGAGGAGCTGAAGAACCTCGCCTGGGGCCTGGGCAGCCACCTCGGCCACATCCGCTACCAGAACGCGCGCGGCGAGCTGATCGGCGAGGTGCGCGACGAGATCGCGCGCTACGGCGAGGTTCGCGAGGGGCCCGCGGTCGACGCGGTCCTCGGCCGCTCGTCGCGCAGCAAGGCGCGCTCGAGCGGCCCGCTGCGTTTTCACACCGACCGCTGCGACGTCGTGAGCCTGCTCTGCGTGCGCCCGGCGCGCGCGGGCGGGTTGAGCAAGGTCGTGAGCGCCGTGAGCGTGGCCGAGGCGATCCGCGCGCGGCGCCCCGACCTCCACGCGCTCCTGTTCGGCGACTACTGGCGCAGCCGCCAGGGTGAGGAGGACGGCGGCGAGCGGCAGGTCTACGCGCTGCCCGTCTTCGCCGAGCACGCCGGCAAGTTCACCACGCAGTACTCGCGCACGTTCGTGGAGGCCGCGCAGAAGCTGCCGGACGTGCCGCGGATGAGCGCGGCGCAGGACGAGGCGCTCGACCTGCACGCCGCGCTGTGCGAGGAGCTGTCGTTCACCATGGAGTTCCGGCCCGGCGACCTGCAGCTCCTCAACAATCACGTCGTCTACCACGCGCGCACGGCCTACGAGGACGCGCCCGGCCCCGACTCCGACCGCCTGCTCCTGCGCCTCTGGCTCGCGCCGCGCAACAGCCGTGCGCTGCCGCCCGGCTTCGAGGTGCTGTGGGGCACGACGGCGGCCGGCGCGCCGCGCGGCGGCATCGCCCAGCGGGCCTCGCAATGACGGCGCGGCTCGCCGCTCCGCCGATGCTCGACGCGGAGGTCCGCGACGCGCGCGCGTGGCGGCGCGACGCGCTGACGCCGCGCGACTGGCTCATCCCGCTCTCGCCGCGCTGCCTCGACGAGCTGGATGCCGTCACGCAGCAGCTGCGGCGCGACCCGCTGCCGCCGCTCGTGCTCACGCCCGAGCAGTTCGCGCTCGACGCGTGCGCCGAGGTGATGCGGCGCGTGCGCGACACGCTGCGCACCGGCGTCGGCCTCGCCGTGCTCGACCGCGTGCCGGTCGAGCGCTACTCGGTGGAGGAGAACCGCGCGCTCGCGTGGGTGCTCGGCAGCCTGCTCGGGCGGCTGGTCGCTCAGAAGTGGGACGGCACGATGGTCTACGACGTCCGCGACACGGGGCGCCAGCTCGAGTACGGCGTACGGCGCTCGGTGACGAACCTCGACCTCGTGTTTCACACCGACGCGGCGTGGCTCGACCTGCCGCCGGAGCTGGTGGGACTCTACTGCATCAACCCTGCACACGAGGGCGGCGTGAGCCGCTTCGTGAGCCTGGTCAGCGTGCACAACGAGCTGGCGCGCCACCATCCCACGCTGCTCGCGCGCCTGTATCGCGCCTTCCCGTGGGATCGCCAGGCCGAGCACGCGCCGGAGGACGACAAGGTCACGCGGCGGCCGGTCTTTCAGTACGACGGCCGGACGTTCATGGCCTGCGTCAACGAGAAGCTCGTCGAGACCGGCGCCGAGCTGGCCGCCGAGCCGCTCGACACCGAGGGCCGCGAGGCGCTGGCGGCGATGCGCGCGCTGCTCGACTCACCCGAGCTGTGGGTGGAATTCACGATCGAGCGTGGCCAGGTCCAGTTCATCAACAACCGCCAGTTCGCGCACAGCCGCACCGATTTCACGGACGCGTCCGAGTCCCACCTCAAGCGCCACATGATCCGTCTCTGGACGCGCGAAGAAGGCCGCCGCAGCTTCCACGGCTAGTCAGCCAGCGCCCCGGGCCGTCGCGTGGATACCGCCGAGCTGATCCTCGCCCTCCTCATCGCGGT
>Ga0209057_1003498_pt1 | contig 11590 bp, 9 predicted proteins | sample GraSoiAngelo_146_FD_185903 | JGI IMG/M metagenome (GOLD analysis project Ga0209057, IMG submission 185903) | Grasslands soil microbial communities from the Angelo Coastal Reserve, California, USA - 14_1009_05_30cm (SPAdes) (version 2) | ecosystem: Environmental > Terrestrial > Soil > Grasslands ... | reverse complement strand
GGGATGCTCTGGATGGCGCTGGCGACCTTTCCGCTGATGGCGGCCGTGCAGCTGATCTGCGCGCGGATCGGTCTCGTCACCGGCCGCGGCCTGGCGGCCGCGATCCGCAGCCACTATCCGCGCCCGTTCATCTACGTCGCCTGCGTGCTCCTGCTGGTCGCCAATGTCTTCAACATCGCCGCCGACCTCTCGGGCATGGCCGGCGTCATGCACATGCTCACCGGTGTGCCGCCGCTCGTGTCTGTGCCGGCGCTCGGCCTCCTCATTCTCCTCACGACGGTCTACACGACTTACGCGAGCTTCGCCCAATATCTCAAGTGGCTGACCGCCGTGCTGTTTGCGTACATCCTCACCGCCTTTCTGGCCAGGCCCGACTGGCGGCAGGTCGTGCTCGCGACCTTCGTACCGCGTCTGGGGTGGGATTCGCTCTACGTGACGACGATGGTCGCGGTGCTCGGCACGACGATCTCACCGTATCTCTTCTTCTGGCAGGCCTCACAGGAGGTGGAAGAGGAGAAGGCCCAGGGCCGGCGCACCGTGGCCCAGCGCCGCGGCGCGACCGCGCACGAGCTTGCCGATGCGCGGCTCGACGTCGCCACCGGCATGTTCTTCTCCAACCTCGTCATGTTCTTCATCATCCTCGCGACCGGCGCGACGCTCCACGCCTCCGGCCGATCCGAGATCGAGAGCGCGCGTCAGGCCGCCGAGGCGCTCCGTCCGCTGGCCGGCGACGGAGCATACCTGCTCTTCGCGATGGGACTGATCGGTACGGGGCTCCTGGCGGTGCCCGTCCTGGCCGGATCGGCGTCGTTCGCGATCGCCGAAGTGTTCGGCTGGCGTTCGGGGCTCGATCTCACACCGCGGCGCGGCCGGCGCTTCTACCTCGTCTTCGCCGGCGCCGTCGTCGCGGGCATGGCGCTGAACCTGGTCGGAACGAACCCGATCCGGATGCTGTTCCTCTCGGCGGTGGTCAACGGGCTCCTGGCGCCGCCGCTCCTCCTGCTCGTCATGCTGGTCGGCAATAACCGAGCCATCATGGGCGAGCACGCGAATGGTCCGTGGCTCAACGTGCTCGGCTGGCTGGCGACGGTCCTCATGTTCCTCGCCGCCATCGCCTTCTTCGTGATCTCGCTATGAGCGCGTCGGCGACCGACGATCGCTCGGCGCTCGTCGTGATCGGCGGTGTCTCGCTCGCGGTCGTGCTGGTCGTCGGCTACTTGCTGCTCGGCCACACGCGAGAACCAGAAGCCGGCGCGCTGGCGGCAACGCTCCCACTGCTCAACGCCTGCCTCAACGCGACGAGCGCCGCGTTGCTCAGCACGGGCTGGGTGTTCATCCGGCGCAGGCGCGTGACCGCCCACAAGACGTGCATGGTCTCGGCGCTCGTGGTCTCGACCTTGTTCCTGGTCTCGTACGTCACCTACCACTCGATCGCGGGCTCGCGGCCGTTCGTGGGAGCGGGATGGATTCGCCTCATCTACTATCCGATGCTCCTCTCGCACATCGTGCTGGCCGCGGCGATCGTTCCGCTGGCGCTCACGACCCTCTACCGCGCGCTCCAGGGGAACTTCGCGCGGCACGTGAGGATCGCCCGCTGGACGCTCCCGATCTGGCTCTATGTGTCGGTCACCGGGGTGCTCGTCTACTGGATGCTCTATCGGCTCTGAGCGTTCGATCGTGATCGCGCTCGCCAGAACGCACCTGATGACGTCGCGGCTCGTGGCCCTGGTCGTCGTTCTCGGCCTTCTCGCCGCGCCGGTCGCCGTCACGGCACAGTCGGCGGGGAAGGCGCGTCGCATCGGCTTCGTCAGCTTGCGCTCTGGGCCCGTCGACAACCCGCATCTCGATGCGTTCCGGCAGGGCCTTCGGGATCTCGGCTATCGGGAAGGACGCGACGTGGTTCTCGAGATCCGATATGCGGAAGGGAAGCCGGGGAGGCTTCCAGACCTGGTCGCCGAGCTGATCCGTCTCAAGGTCGAGGTGATCGTCACCCAGAGCGGGATCGCCGCGCTCGCCGCCAAGCGTGCGACGCGGACCATCCCGATCGTGATGGTGTCGAGCGGCGACGCGGTGAAGCAGGGGTTGGTCGCGAGCCTGGCCCGTCCCGGCGGCAACGTCACGGGGCTGACCATGATCTCCCCGGAGCTCAGCCGAAAGCGTCTGGAGATTCTTCGCGAGATGCTGCCGAAGCTGTCTCGCGTCGGTGTTCTCTGGTGCGGGCCGGGCGAGCCGCTCGGCGAGAGCGAGTGGAAGGAGACGCAGGCCGCCGCAACCCTACTGAAGCTGACGCCGTCGTCGCTCGAGGTGCGAGGCACGCCGGATCCCACGGGCGCGATCGCATCGGCGGCGCGGCAACGGCTCGAAGCGATCATCGTGCTCGACTGCGCGCGTCTTCACTCGCGGGCCGCACAGATCACCGACCTTGCGATGCTCGCCAACGACACATTCTTGAGCGGACGGCGTGAACTCTTCATCGCACTGGCCGCACGACATGCAATTCCCGTGATGTATCCAGCCCGCGACGCAGTCACAGCCGGCGGTCTCATGAGCTACGGCCCCGACCTCCGGGATGGCGCGCGCCGGGCGGCCACCTACGTAGACAAAATCTTGAAGGGCGCCAGGCCCGCCGACCTTCCGGTCGAACAGCCGACGAAGTTCGAGCTGGTCGTCAACCTCAAGACCGCGAAGGCGCTGAGCCTGACGATCCCCCAATCGGTGCTGGTCCGCTCGGACCAGGTGATCCAGTGATCGGAGGCCGCCGGAGCCAGGAACCGCTCTCTACGACGCGATCAGCTCACCGCGGAGGACCGTGACGGCCTTGCCGCCGAGCTTCACGCGATCGCCGACGACGCGGACGCGGACGATCCCGCCGCGCGGCGAAGCCTGGTAGGCGAGCAGATCGCTCTTGCCCAGGCGCGCCTGCCAGAAGGGGCCGAGCGCGCAGTGAGCCGAGCCGGTCACCGGGTCTTCGGCAATGCCGGAGCCCGGCGCGAAGAAGCGTGAGACGAAGTCGTAGCCGCCCGAGTCGGCGCGGCTCGTGACGATCACGCCGCGAACCGGCAAGGCCGCGAGCATCGTGTGATTCGGCGCCAGGCGCCTGACGGTTTCCTCGCTGTCCACCTCGACGAGGTAGTCGAACTGGTTTTTGCCGACGTACTTCGCCGCCGTGCCGAGGGCCTCGGCGAGCCCGGCCGGCGCGGGCGCCGGCTCCTCTCGCTTGGCCGGAAAATCGAGCTCGATCCACTCGCCCGCGCGATCGCCGGTGAGGAGGCCACTCTTGACCTCCACCGCCGGCGTGAACCAGCGAAGCGCGAAGCCGTCGGCCTGACGAACGAGAAACGCCGTCTCGGAGAGGTTCATCTCGCGCGCGACGCTCTGCATCCAGCCTTCGTCGCGAGGCGCGGGCAGGAGGCACACCGCCGCGGGGTTGCCCGCGAACGGCGTCTCGGTGAACGCGTCGACCTGGGTGATCGTGAGGCCCATGGCGACGCAAAGTGTAGCAGCAACGGTGTTACAGTCCAGGCATGATCGCCGCGGGAACCGGTCTCGCCGCCGGCGGCACGATTGACGACGCCGCGCTCGAGGCTTCGCTCCAGGCCATCGAGCGGAGTGGGACCGACCGCGCCGACCTCGCCCTGGTCTTCGTCACCGGTGACGCCCACGCACGCGCCCACGAAGCTCTGCACGCGGTCCGTCGCGTCACCGGGGCGCCCGTGGTCCTCGGCTGCAGCGGGACCGGAATCCTGACAGAGCGCCGTGAAGTCGAAGAGGAGCCGGCGGTCGCCGTCCTGGCGGTGCGCTGCGAGCGCCTGGTCGCGACGCCCTTCTCGTTCGAGCGCCAGGGCGAGCGGCGCGATCTCGGCACCGAGCTCGCTCAGAAGATCGGCTCGACCGTCGCCGAAGGCGGGTGCGTTCTCGTGCTGCCGGATGCGATGGGGTGCAACCCGCCCGCGCTGCTGACCCAGCTCGGTGAGTCGCTCGGCTTCGTGCCCGTGCTCGGGGCGGTCGCGGCGGGCGAGCCGATGTTCGAGCTCTACAACACCGACGCCGCCGAGGGCGCGCTCGTCGGCGTCGCGCTCTCCGGTCTGGCGCCGGTCATCGGCGTGACGCAGGGCTGCACGCCCATCGGCGAGCCCTACGTCATCACGCACGCCGAGGCGAATGTGATCCAGCGGATCGGGAGCCGCCCGGCGCTGGAGATGCTCACCCAGGCCATTCGCGCGAATCCGGACACGGAAGCGCGCATTCGCCACGCCGGCGTCTTCGCGGGGCTCGCGATGGATCCCGCGAAATCGCCGCTCGAGCGCGGGGACTTCCTTGTGCGCAATCTCGTCGGCGCCGATCAGTCGAGCGGTGCCCTGGCCGTCGCCGAGCGCGTGCGAGTCGGACAGACGCTCCAGTTCCAGATCCGCGACGCCCAGGCGTCACGCGAGGACCTGCGCGAGATGCTCGACGAGCTGATGGAGCGGCTGAACGGTCGGCGCCCGGCCTTCGGCTGCTACTTCGACTGTGCCGGCCGCGGGCGCGGGCTCTTCGGTGTCCGCGATCACGACGTGACCCTGATCCGTGAGCGGCTTGGTGAGTTCCCCCTGATCGGCTTCTTCGGCAACGGCGAGTTCGCGCCGATCGGCCGCCGCAACTTCTTCCACAACTACACGGGCGCCCTCGTGATCTTCCCGGAGGACTGAGTGCGCGGCCTCGAGCAGATCCCGTGGCTGTACGACGGGCTCTGCGCGGTGCTGGAGCGAACGGGGCTCGCATCCTGGCGGCGGTGGCTGGCGGCCGGCGCGCGGGGGCGGACGCTCGACCTCGGGTGCGGAACCGGCCGCGGCCTCACCCTCTACGGGCCCGACGTTCGTGCGGTCGGGCTCGATCCAGCGTGGGACTCGCTGGGGCGTGCGCGGCGCCGCGCGCCGGCGGTGGCGCTGGTGCAGGGGAGCGCCGAGGCGCTGCCGTTCCGCGACGGGACCTTCGACACCGTGGTCGCCAGCCTGGTCTTCTGCAGCGTGCCCGAGCCCGCGCGCGGGCTCGCCGAGGTCAGGCGCGTGATGCGCGCGGACGGGCGCCTGCGGATGCTCGAGCACGTCCGCTCCCGCCGAGCGTGGAAGGCAAAATTTCAGGACCGGGTGCAGCCTCTGTGGACGCGTCTCAGCGGCGGCTGTCACCCGAATCGCGACACGGAGCGCACGGTCGAGGCGGCCGGCTTCGTGATCGAAGCCGAGGGCCGATCCGAGATGGCCGACATGCGGCGCTTCTCGGCGCGCGCCCGGTGCTAGCCGCTCGATCGCCTAGAGGTCGTTCCCGGAGTACGAGAGGTTGAAGGATTTGTTGCAGAGAGGGAAGTCCGGAACGATGTTCTTCAGCACCGCGTACTCGAGCGCGGGCCAGTTCCGGAAGGACGGGTCCACGACCTTCACGCGGCCGAGCGATGCGGGCCCGTCGGCCAGCACCCAGTGCCAGATGGGGCCACGCCACGCCTCGACGAGACCGAAGGCATGGGCGCCGGCGGTGAGCGGCGGAATCGGGGCCCGCACGGCGCCGCGATCGTCGAGGCGCATGGCCTCGCGAATGAGGCGGGCCGCCTCGCGCGCCTCGTCGAGGCGCACCATTGTCCGCGCCCAGACGTCCCCCGTCCCGTAGACCGACACGTGCACGCCCGTCTCGCCGTATGCCGCGAACGGCACATCACGTCGCAAGTCGGCATCGATCCCGCTCGCCCGCCCGACCAGCCCGACGACCTGCATCTCCGTCGCCGTCTGCTCGGTCAATTGCCCCGTTCCCTGGAGCCGTTCGAGCACGGTCGTATTGTCGAGACAGAGCCGCACGATCGCGGCGAAATCGGCGACGAGGCTCTCCACCGTCGTCGCGGCCTCGGCCACGCGCGCGGTCGTGATCGGCCCCGTCACGCCGCCCGGCACGACCGCACCCCGGAGCAGGCGGTGACCGGTCAGACGCTCGTTGAGTCTGAGGAGCTCCTCGCGGATCCGCAAGCAGTGCGCATGCCCGAAGGCGAATCCGGTATCGTTGACGATCATGCCCACGTCGCCGACGTGGTTGTAGATCCGCTCGAGCTCGAGCAGCACGACGCGCAGCCGCCCGGCGCGGGGCGGCACCGTGCAGCCGGCGAGCGCCTCGAGCGCCTGGCAGTAAGCCAGCGCGTGGCCGACACTCGTGTCACCCGAGATGCGCTCCGCGAGCGCCGGCGCCCGGTCGAGCGCCAAGCCCTCGAAGAGCTTCTCGGTGCCCTTGTGGACGAAGCCGAGCCGTGTCTCGAGGTTCACGATGGTCTCGCCATCGGCGCTGAAGCGGAAATGCCCGGGCTCGATGATCCCGGCGTGGACCGGTCCCACGGTGACCTCGAAGATGCCCTCGCCCTCGACGTGACGGAACGGAAACGGCTCGCCCGAGTCGACGAAGTCCGTGCGTGGTGCGACGTCGCGACGCAACGGGTGATATCCCTCCGGCCAGTATTGATGGAGCGCGAGCCGCCGGAGATCCGGATGCCCCTCGGGGACCAGGCCGAACAGATCGTGGATCTCGCGCTCGAAGCGGCTGGCCGCGAACGAGCGTGTGGCGAGCGAGGCGAAGCGGGCCACCGCCGCCGGGACCGCGACGAGCACGGTCACCGACGGCGAGAGCTGCGGGGGCGCGAACATGTAGGCCAGCGTGAACTCGTCACCGGTTGCGCGGGTGTCCGCGGCGGCGAGGAATTGGCAGCGGGCGCCGAGCGGCGCCAGACGGTCTGCGAGCGCCGGGAGCTCCCAGGCGGGCAAGCGGCACTGGATCGCGCTCGCTGACGGCGCGGCGACGCCCGCGGCGCCGGCCCCGACGACGGCGCGCCGCAGCGAGTCCAGGGTCATTGGCGCCGGCAGCATCTCAGGGGACCACGATCGCGACGATGCGGTCGAGGGCGTCGCCGAGACCCGGCGGCCACGCGAGCCCGGTGAGCAGGAGCAGCGCGAGCGCGGCGGCGACCGGCAACGCCGGGCGCCACCCGGATATCTCCACGGCCGGCTCACGCACCGGCGGTCCGTACAGGATCGCATGGACGCCGCGGAGAAGGCCCGCGAAGGCGATCACGAGCAGGACCAACGCGACGCCCGCGACGGCCCGGAATCCCTGCGCGAAGCCGGCGCCGAAGATCATCACTTCGCTGACGAAAAGTCCGAACGGCGGCAGGCCGATGAGCGCGAGCATCGCCGCCATGAACGCGGTGCCGGTCTGTGGCATCCGTACCATCAGCCCGCCGACCGCCGTGATCTCGGCCGAGCCGTACGCGGCGCGGATGCGGCCCGAGAGCAGGAAGCCGACCGACTTGGCCAGGGCGTGGTTGGCGACGTGGAGGAGCGCGCCCGAGGTCCCGAGCGCTCCGCCGAAGCCGAGCCCGAGACAGACCAGGCCGATGTGCTCGACGCTCGAGTACGCGAGCATGCGCTTGTAGTTGGGTGACGTCCACAGGAACGCGGCGGCCACGGCGACGGACAGTACGCCGAGCGCCAGCAGGATGCCGCGCGTGAATCCAGGCCCGGCCGCCGCGTCCACGACCGGCTTGAATCGCAGGATCGCGTATACACCGACGCTCAGCAGCACGCCCGACATGAGCGCGCTCACCGGGGCCGGCGCCTCGCTGTGGGCGTCGGGGAGCCACGTGTGCATCGGCGCGAGCCCGGCCTTCGTGCCATACCCGACCACGACAAACACGAACGCGAGCTCGATGACCCGCGGCGATAGCCCGGGCGCGAGCAGCAGGAGCGTCGTCCATCGGAGGTCATGGACCTCGTCGCCGAACTGCTCGATCCCCGCGAAGTACACGAGGACGGTCCCCAGGAACGCGATGGCGATGCCCACCGAGCAGATCAGCAGGTACTTGTAGGACGCCTCGAGCGAGGCGCGCGTGCGATCGAAATTGACGAGGAACACCGACGCGAGGGTGGTGCCCTCGACCGCGACCCACATGAGACCGACGTCGTCGGTCGAGACGGCAAGCAGCATCGTGAACACGAACAGGTGAAAGAGCGGATAGAAGCGGCCCGGCGCCGTGTGCGCGAGGTACCGCGGGGCCTCCGAGGCGGCGAGCGCGCCGACGATGCCGATGAGGGCGATCATCCACGCCGACAAGGCGTCGGCACGGAGGAAGCCGTCGAATGCCACCAGCGGCTCGCCCCGGTTCACCGTCACGGCGACGGCGAGCGCGCCTACCAGGGTCAGCACCGCCGTCGCGGTGTGCAGCGTCGTCGCGAGACGCCCGACCGCGCGCCACGAGAGGACGGCCCCGGCCAGCGGGATCACCAGGAGGGCGACGAGCATCATCCCCGGAGCTCCCGGAGACGATCGACGTCGATCGAGTCGTGCTCGCGGCGCACCTGGACGACCACGGCTTCCATGATGAGCACGATCACCAGCACATCGAGGAAGACACCGGCCTCCACGATGCCGGGCAGGCCGTACGTCGCGAGGATCGCCACGCCGAAGATCCCGTTCTCGAAGACGAGGAAGCCGAGGATGTGTCCCAGCGCGTCGCGGCCGGTGACGCACAGCGCGAGGCCGATCAGCGCCATCGCGAACGCCAGCGGGATTGCGCGCTCGGTCGGCAGCTCCGCCGCCGAGGTGACCGGCAGCATGATGACGTAGGCGGCGACCACGAGCCCGCCCGCCACAAGGAGCGTGATTCCCGAGGACCGGCCGGGCGCGACGGGACGCACGGCGGTCCCCGCGCCGATCCGGGCGAGAACGCGCGGGATGATCAACCCCTTGACGACGACGACGACCGCGGCCACCAGCAAGAGGCCGCGTCGCTGCGCCAGCACGCCGACCGTGCTCGCGAGGGCCGCCAGCAAGAGCGACTGCGCGGCGAAGAGCCGCAGTCGCGCCGGCCAGCTCTGTCGCCAGACGATCAGCAGCGTGATCAACAGCCCCAGGAACGCCAGGAGGTTCGACGCCGTCGTCATCGAACGAGGAATACGGCCATGAGCGAGAGGAAGGCGAGCGCGAACGATCCGGCGAGTAGCTCGGGAACGCGGAACAATCTGAGCTTCGCCACCGCGGTTTCCAGCACGGCGACGGCGGTCGTGAGCAGCGCGAGCTTGCCGGCCAGCGCCAGGAGACCCAGGAGCGCCGCGACGGGCCCGGTCGGCTCCCGCAGGCCCCACGGGACGAAGAGGTTTGCCAGGAGCGTCATGAACAGGAACAGCTTCATCGCCGCCGCCCACTCGACGAGCGCCAGGTATCGTCCCGAGTACTCGAGCACCATCGCCTCGTGGATCATGGTCAGCTCGAGGTGAGTCGCCGGGTTGTCGACCGGAAGTCGCCCCGTCTCGGCCAGCATGACGATGAAGAACGCCGCGAACGCCAGCAGATGGGCCGGATTGGCCGCCAGCCACGGCTCGCCCCGGAAACGCTCCACGATGCGTCCGAGGTCGATGGTGTCGGCACGCAGCGCGAGCGCGAACACCGCGACGATGACCGTCGGCTCGGCGAGCGCCGCGACGGCGACCTCACGACTCGCGCCCATGCCGCCGAACGCGCTGCCGACGTCCAGTCCCGCCAGCGCGAGAAAGAACGTGCCGAGCATGAAGAGGTACACGAGCAGGATGATGTTGCCGGCGAACGCCAGCGGTGGCCGCGTCGTCGTGACCGGCACGATGAGCCCGGTCACCAGCAGGGCGGCCGCGAGGATGTACGGGGTAGCGCGGAACACCCAGGAGGTGGTCGTTGAGACGACCGCTTCTTTCACCAGGAGCTTGCGCAAATTGGCGTAGGGCTGCCACGGGCTCGGTCCTCGGCGACCCACGAGGCGCGCCTTGAGCGTCCGCAGCGCGCCGACCAGCAGGGGCGCTCCCGCGCCGACGACGAGGACCTGCACGATGGCGCCGGCGACCTCGGCGATCACGCGAGCACCAGCATCAGCAGGAGGGCCGCCAGGATGTAGGCCAGATACTGGTTCGCGCTGCCCGACTGCAGCGCTCCGACGGCGCGCGCCGCGCTGTGGAGGAGATCGAGCGCGGGCCGGTAGAGCCAGTCGTCGAAGATCGAGCGGGTCGGGTTCTCGTATTCGATTCGCTCGACGAAGAACCGCGACTCGGGGTGAAACTCGATGTCGAGGCGCTTCGTGGGCCGATAGAAGAAATCGAAGACGCGCTTGAAGGGGTGGGCGAACGCGGTGGCCGTGTACTCCATCCGCGCCGTCTGCATGATGCGGCCGCAGCCCCACGTCTCGTACGCCCGCGTCCGGCGCGAAGCCCCGACGAGCCTGAATGCGACGAGCGGGACGAGGAGCGACACGGCGATGGCGCCGGCGATCGCCATCGTGGAGAGGCTCGCGAACTCCCCCGACACGCGCAAGGTCAGCCAGTTCCCTCCCGTCGCCTGCGGGGCCGTTCGCAGGAGGGAGGCGGCGACGGACCCGAACGCTGGGACGACGAGGGTCGGCCCCAGCCCGAGCGCGACGCAGGCGGCCGCGAGCGCGAGCATGGCCAGGCGCATCGGCGGGCTCGCCTCGTGGGCGCGGGCGGCGGCATCGCTCCGGGGCAGGGCCAGGAACGTGATGCCGAACGCCTTGACGAAGCAGGCCATCGCCAGACCGCCGGTCAGCGCGAGGCTGGCGATGCCGAGAGTGAAGACTACGTTCTGTCCGACCGCATCGAGGCGCGTGTTCTGGAAGAGGGCCAGAAAGGTGAGCCATTCGCTCACGAAGCCGTTGAGCGGCGGCAGCGCGGCGATCGCCGCCGAGCCAACCAGGAAGCTCGCGGCGGTCCATGGCATCCGCTTGATGAGGCCGCCCATCGCCTCCATGTTGCGTGTGCCGGTCCCGTGGACGACGGCGCCAGCGCCGAGAAAGAGGAGCGCCTTGAACGCCGCGTGATTGACGGTGTGATAGAGCGCCGCGACCAACCCGAGCAGAGCGAGCACCTCGAGGCCGGCGATCCGGTAGAGCACGGCGCTCCCGATGCCCAGCAGGATGATCCCGATGTTTTCGATGCTGGAGAAGGCCAGAAGGCGCTTGAGGTCGTTCTCGACGAGCGCGTAGAGCACTCCGATGACCGACGAGACGGCCCCCGCGATCAGGAGCGCGACACCCCACCAGGGCGGGCCAGATCCGAGCCAATCGAGGCTCACGCGCAGGAGCCCGTAGACGCCGAGCTTGATCATGACGCCCGACATGAGCGCCGACACGTGGCTCGGCGCGGCCGGGTGAGCGAGCGGCAGCCAGACGTGCAGCGGAATCACCCCGGCTTTGCCCGCGAAGCCGAGCGCCAGCAGGATGAAGGCCGCATTGCGGATCGTGGGATCCAGGGCCGGCGCCGATACCCGCCAGTCGGCGAACCTCAGGCTTCCCAGATCGGCGCCGAGCAGGAGCATGCCTGCGAGGAGGCAGGCGAGGCCGGCATGGGTCATGACGGCGTAGATCCAGGCGGCTCGAATCGACTCCTTGGACTCCCGATCGTGGAGAACCAGAAAGTAGGACGCCAGCGACATCAGCTCCCACGCGATCAGGAAGGTCATCGTGTTCGCGGCGAGGGGCACGAGGCACATCGACGCCACGAAGACGGCGTACGCGAGCCGGCCTCGCCCGCCACCGTCGGGGTCGCCC
>Ga0209057_1003491_pt1 | contig 11602 bp, 7 predicted proteins | sample GraSoiAngelo_146_FD_185903 | JGI IMG/M metagenome (GOLD analysis project Ga0209057, IMG submission 185903) | Grasslands soil microbial communities from the Angelo Coastal Reserve, California, USA - 14_1009_05_30cm (SPAdes) (version 2) | ecosystem: Environmental > Terrestrial > Soil > Grasslands ... | reverse complement strand
CGGTGATAGTCGGATAATAATCTGCGCGGTTATAGCGTAGAGCGGCTCGGGCCTGCTGATACTGGGCCACTGCCACTTTCAGGTTCTGGTTGGAAACATTGATCTGCTGTTCTAAAGTGTTGAGCTGGGAATCCTGAAAAATTTCCCACCAGTTTCCGCCGAGCTTCTGCTCGCTGGGTTGGGCAGGCTTCCAGTTTCCTACCTCTTTATAGGCGGGAGGAGCCTGCATCGCCGGAGGGTGATACTTTGGTCCAACCGTGCATGCACTCAACTGGAGCACGGCTATCGTGAGCGCAATCGCCAGCCAAGTTACTTGCCCCCGGTTCTCAAACAAAATCGTCCTTCCAGCGGATTTCACTTGGAATCCCCCGGCAGGGTTGCCTGAACAATTTGGACTTGCTGCCCGGAAACCAGTGAGTCAGGTGGGTTGACAATAACCTGATCGCCCGTCTTCAGGCCAGCGACGATTTCAATCTGATTGCCGAAATCATGCCCAGGAGTTACGGCAGCGAGCACAACCTTCCCATCTTGCACTACGCCGACTCGTAATCCCTCCGAACGGAACAGCAGAGTGTTCACTGGAAGCAGGAAAGTAGACTTTTGGGTCGGGACTTTCAAGTGGACCTCAGCGTAAGAGCCTGTGAGAAGTGTGCTCTTAGGATTGTCCACCTCAATCTCGATCAGCAAGGTGCGAGTTGTCATATTGATGGCTTCCGCTGTTCGCACCAGCGTTCCCTGGAACTTGCGCCCGGGAAACTCAGATAGATTGAGATCTGCTGTCATCCCGACTTTGATCCCTTGCGAGTATTCCTCGGGGACGTTTACGTAAACGCGCAACTTTTCCGGTTGAGCAATGTGAAAGAGATCGGTTTTGGGCGTGCTACTGCTGCCAGAATTAATAAGGTCGCCGATGTCGGTGTTGCGCGCCGTAATCACACCATCGAATGGAGCGTAGATCTTCTCGAAAGATACCAGTGCCGTGTACTGCTGTACGGTTGCCTTGTCTGCTTCGACAATTGCCTTATTTGCGTTATAGGTACCGACCGCGTTGTCGACGTCCTGTTGGGACACAGCGTTCTTTGTCAGCAGGCTCTGATACCGTGTCTTAGTGATGGCGGCAAGCTCGAGATTTGCCTGCGCGGTTAACAGGTTGCTGCGGGCTTGCTGCAGCTGCTGATCAACTTCCGGAGTCTCGATGACGGCAAGCAGTTGGCCCTTCTTGACGTGCGCCCCAATATCGAAGTACCACTTCCTCAGATAGCCGTTTGTTCGTGCATAGATCGGTGAAGAGATAAATGGTTGCACATTTCCAGGAAGAATGATTTCTTCAGCGGGCGCAGTTTGTTTTGGCGAAACAACCGATACTGGGGGGAGGGCTGTCTGGGCTGTCTCCGCGTTCAGAGTGGTGCGCGCCCTGACACGGGACCAGATGCCAGATATCAAAAGGGCGGCAACCGCGAGCAGCGCAATCGCCAGGGCAAGCCATCGTCTGCGTGGAGAATTCCCTACTGCCACATTATTCAACGGGACAGTTTGCCCGCCGATTGTATCTTCGGTTCGTATCTCTTCAGTTTGAGGCAACATAAATAATCGCTCCACACCTCAGGGTGCTTAATGCGCTTGTTCCTGTTTTGGTCGAATGCCAGCGTGCCCCTGCAGCACGCTGAAAAAAGCTGGGACAAAGAACAGCGTCGAAACCGTCGCGAAAAGCAGTCCACCTATGACCGCCCGGCCAAGGGGAGCATTTTGTTCACCACCGTCCCCGAGTCCGAGAGCCATGGGCACCATGCCGATAATCATGGCCAGAGCGGTCATCAGCACTGGGCGGAAGCGCGTGAAGCCTGCTTCCAATGCAGCGCTGACGGAATCACTACCTTCCATCATTTTTTCCGTGGCAAAGCTCACCACCAGAATGCTGTTTGAGGTTGCGACGCCCATGCACATGATGGCCCCCATGAGTGCGGGCACGCTCAGAGTCGTGTGCGTTATGAACAAGAACCAGGCAATTCCGGCGAGTGCTGCCGGCAGCGCGGAAATCATGATGAAGGGATCGAGCCAGGACTGAAAATTGACTACGATCAACAGGTATACCAGCACGATCGAGAAGACCAGGCCGCTCAGTAGGCCGATGTAGGAGGCTCGCATGGTCTGGACCTGCCCGCGCACAACGACGCGAGAACCGCGCGGTAATTGTTGGCGGGTAGCGTCGATGATCTTGTTGATATCGCCGGCCACCCCGCCCAGGTCGCGTCCCGAGGCAGCGCCAAAAATGTCAATCACTGGCGCTACATTGTAATGAGAAACCACTCCCATTCCCGCGCCCCGCTGCGTTGATACCAGACTGGCCATTAGTGACGGAGGCGCCGTCGGGTCCGTGCCCGTGATCGGAATATTCTCTAGGTCCTGCAATGTGTCCGTGCGATATTGCGGTGTCTGAGTCGCAATCTGATAGCTGACATGATTCTTGGGGTCCACCCAAAAAGTCGGTGAAGTCTGAAAACTTCCGCTGAGTGACACCAGCAGGTTTTGCGCGATGTCATGAGCCGAAAAACCAACCTGTTCTGCTTTCGTACGTTCGACCCTGAGGCGCAGATAGGGTTGGTCGAAGGGTTGCTGAATCCGAAGATCTGCTGTTCCTGAGACGTACTTCAATTTACTCAGCAGGGTGTCGGCATAGCGCCTGTTTCCTTCCATGTCATTCCCCACAACTTGAACATCGATTGGAGCTGGTAGACCAAAATTCAGGATCTGGCTCACCATGTCGGCCGGCAAAAACGCGAACGTAACGCCCGGGAATTGCTTCGGGAGTGTCAGGCGAAGCTGGTGAATGTAGTTGTCGGTTGGGTGGTGGTTGGCTGACAGGGTCACGAGAACGTCGGCGTCGGCCGTGCCAACCGGGGCGGAATTACTGTAGGAGAGATTGATGCCGCTATAGGGTAGGCCTATGTTGTCGATGACGCTCTGGACTTCGCCGGCCGGAATCTGCCGCCGAATCGACTGCTCTACCAGATCACAAAGGTTGGCAGTTTCTTCGATGCGCATTCCGGTGGGAGCACGCACATGAAGTTTGAATGTGCCGCTGTCTACGCCGGGGAAGAAATCCTGGCCCAGCCACGGAGTCAGAATCGCCAAGGAGCCGAGGCAAGCCGCAAAGAACGCAATCAGGAAAGCCCTCCGGTGGTGGAGACAAATTTCCAGCAGGCTGCGATAGCTTCGACGAAATGTTTCGAAGGCCTCCTCAAAACGCTTCTGAAGCCGCACCAGCGGATTGCGGCTAGGCGCATTTCCCGCCTCGTTTTTCTCTCCCCGCAACAAGTACTTGGCCATGGTCGGAACGATGGTCCGCGACAGAAAATACGAGGCCAACATGGCGAAAACCACTGCTTCTGCGAGCGGTACAAAGAGGTACCGAGCCACGCCGGAGAGCAAGAACATCGGAGCAAAGACAATGCAGATCGAAAGTGTGGACACGAAAGCAGGAGTGGCAATCTGCGAGGCACTGTCCAGAACAACTGTGTCCATGTCCTTGTCTGGTTCCCTCTCCCGATTTCGGTTTATGTTCTCGACCTCCACAGTGGCATCGTCAACCAGGATCCCAACCGCCAGTGCGAGTCCACCTAGCGTCATGATGTTGATGGTTTCGCCGATCGCACTTAGCACGATGATGGAGGTCAGGATGGCAAGGGGGATTGAGGTCGCAATGATGACGGTGCTGCGCCAACTGCCCAGAAACGTGAGAATCATGAAAGCGGTTAGGCAGGCGGCAATCAGCGTTTCCCTGACCACTCCGCTGATCGCGCCACGAACAAAAATCGACTGATCAGCCAGGGGTGCTATGTCTAGTTGGGGTGGTACCGTTGTCTTAATTTGAGGCAGAAGGGCCTTGATGCCCGAGATCACGCTCAGCGTTGACGCATCCCCAGCCTTTTGGATAGTCAGCAAAACCGAGCGCTGCCCGTTGACGCGCACGATATTGGTCTGCGGGGGAAAGCCATCGCGCACCCAGGCAACATCTTTGATGTAGATAGTGGTGCTGCCAATCGTTTTAATTGGGACGCGGTTCAGGTCCGCAACCGTCTGCGGTGCGGCATTGGGAATGGAAACATCGTATTCCTTGGGCCCTATCTTCGAGGTTCCTGTGGGCAGGATCAGATTTTGTAGGCTGATCGCGTTGACTACATCCAGCGCCGACAAGCCCTTCGACTGCAATGCCGTCGTATTCAGATCCACTTGCACCTGGCGTTGTTTGCCACCATAGGGATAGGGCACCGATGCCCCCGGTACGGTGATGAGCTGCGTCCGAATGAAATTCAGGCCATAGTCGTTTAGTTCCTGCTCTGACATATTTTGGCCTGAGAGGGCCAACTGAATGACCGGCACACTCGATGCGCTGTAGGCAAGAATCAAAGGCGGCGTTGTTCCTGTAGGCAACTGCCTTAGTTGGGTCTGAGACACCGCGGTAATCTGCGCAATGCCCCGTTGAATATTCGCAGTGGGCTGCAAGAACACCTTGACCACAGCAGTTCCATACAGCGACTGCGATTCAATGTGCTCGATATTGTCAACGGTTGTAGTAAGCGCGCGCTCCGTTATGCTAACGATGCGGTCGGCCATGTCCTCAGGAACCATGCCGTTAAAATTCCAGATAATGCTGACGACCGGAATGTTGATGTTGGGGAAAATATCCGTGGGAGTACGCACGATTGCGAGCCCACCCATGATCAAGATGAGTATGGACACGACTACAAACGTGTAGGGCCGCCGTAATGCGAGTCGAACGATCCACATAGAATCTGTTCCTAGTTTGAGCTTACTTGCTTGCCGTACTTGGCAACGCAGTGCAGGTCAGAGCCGCACGACGTTGTGGCTCGAGGCCCCGGCGCATGAGCTGCCTGAGCTTCGCGCGTGCCCGTGCCACCTGGGCCTTCACTGTTCCGTCTGCTACTCCTAGAAGGTTCGCTGCCTCGCTCGTGGTCAGACCATCCAAGTCCCGCAACTGGAATGCCTTCCGCAATGGAGGCGAGAGCTGCGCCGCCAACTGTCTCAGACGCGCATTTAGTTCGGAATATCGGCACTCGTCTTCAGGATCTGGTCCGCGGTGCGCCAATCGGTCTGACATGGAATACTCCTGCTCCTCCCCGATCCGCTCGTCTAGCGACACGTGGACCTGGCTTGGCCGCCTGCGCAATTGCATCCGCGCACAATTGCTGACAATGGCGGTTAACCATGTCGACATCTGCGACTGCCCCCTGAACTGGTCCAAGTGCTTGTAAGCGGAAAGAAGTGCCTCCTGAACCGCATCCTCCGCGTCGGCTGGATTGCCCAGAAATCGATAAGCACTTCTGTAGAACGACGGTAGGCGGCGCGAGAGAACGTCCTCCATTTCCCGAGCTGCGCTTTCGCTGTTGGCAATGTCGAGACACTGTTCGCCTCCGCTGTATGCCGCTGCCTCTTGCATGTCGTTCCTCCTGGAACTACAGCAAGAGGCACGCTACGTTCCAATCGAGCGCCATATGACTTAACTGCATATTTTCAGCGGCATGAGCCGACTGCGTGGTTGGGGATCGCGCTATGAGAGTCAGGCAAGCGTCCTGCGGTTGACAGGATGTCCGCATTTCGACTGGCTTCAGACTTCAACGAGGCAGGCCGCATTCCAGAGCGACAGATTGGATCTTGCTTCCCCGCGTTATGTACGGCAACGCCACCCGAGCCTTGCTTCTACTACATAGACAAAGGAGCGAGCCGCCATCGCAGTGGAGGTGATGATTCCAAGGAGGCAGGACTGCGAAGGCGACCGTCGCTCTTGGCGAATTGCCATATGGCGCTGTGATGCCGTGGCTCACAACTTTGTTGCGTTTTCACGCAAACCACTTCTGCGCCCACTTGAATCGAGTTCCAACTTTTCCCCGCATTTTGGAACTGGAAATGCACTCAGCAGTTTTGCGATTCACGTTCTGTGACGATGCGGAATGCGCCAAAGTCTCGCGGTACTTCGCCGCCTGAACAGGATTAGCGATCGCTGGTAATTCGGCGTTATGTGAGGTGTGCATGGTGTTGATGAGGTGGAGCACCGTCAAAGCGACTGCAGATGTGGTCTCCGGCATTCTGAATTGGGTGTGCCCGGAATGTGGCGGAAGAATGGGAGGCCGGGGTAAAGAGTTCAAGTGCCAGGGCGTATGTCAGACAGACTGGCGTCAGGTTTGGGAGCGAGTCCTTTCAGTTAGGCGCTGACTATATATAGACGCTAGTGTCCATGGGCTGCCACTACTCGCCTCGGTCGCATAGGAACAACGAGAGGCGCGCGTCTCTCATACGCGGAAATCCCCAATTATTATGCGTTCACTTGGCGCTCGCTGCTTCCTACAACTGGACCCGCACTTGCTATGAATTGTAGAGAGGAAAAAACTGTGCTCAAGGTTGCGATTGACGGGGTTGTGCAAGAAGCCCAACCCGGCGAGCTTCTCATCGATCTGATCAACCGGACTGGCGGGTCGGTCCCCCACGTCTGCTACCACCCTCAACTCGGTCCGGTTCAGACGTGTGACACATGCATGGTTGAAGAGAACGGTCGCCTAGTTCGGGCCTGCGCGATTAGCGTTGCCGATGGAATGTCAATCTCCACAAAATCGGCAACGGCCTCTGCCGCCCAGGTGGAAGCGTTTGATCGCATCCTCAGTAATCACCTTCTTTATTGCACAGTCTGCGATAACAACAATGGCAATTGCACGGTTCATAACACGACGAAGTTGCTGGCCATTGAGCACCAAAGAATCCCTTTTCGATCGAAGCCCTACGAAGTCGACAACACGAATCCGTTCTATCGATACGATCCCGATCAATGCATTCTCTGCGGCCGCTGCGTTGAAGCCTGTCAGAACGTCGAGGTCAACGAAACTCTTTCTATCAACTGGGAAGATCCCAATCCGCGCGTGCTTTGGGATGGCGGTTCGACGATCGGAGAGTCCAGTTGCGTTTCCTGCGGGCATTGCGTAACTGTTTGTCCGTGCAATGCACTGATGGAAAAATCGATGCTCGGCCATGCAGGCTTTTTGACCTCTCTGAGGAAGTCCGCTCTAAACGGCATGATCGACGTAGTTAAAGGAGTGGAACCGGAAACTGGCTACGGCGCGATTCTTCAGGTCTCCGAGGCGGAATCGGCCATGCGGGAGCACCGAATCCGCAAGACGAAAACAGTTTGCACCTACTGCGGCGTGGGCTGCAGCTTCGACGTCTGGACGAAAGATCGCCACATTCTCAAAGTGGCTCCGGAACACGGTCCGGCCAATGGCATTTCCACTTGCGTGAAGGGAAAGTTCGGTTGGGGTCACATCAATAGCGCGGATCGTCTGACCACGCCACTGATTCGCGAAGGGAACGAGTTTCGTTCCGCCACCTGGGACGAGGCGCTCAGCTTGATTGCTCGCCGATTTTCCGAGCTCAAAGCGGCAAACGGACCCGACTGCATGGCTTTCATCTCTTCCTCCAAGTGCACGAATGAAGAGAGTTACCTCATGCAGAAGCTGGCGCGGGCGGTGATTGGCACAAACAATGTCGACAATTGCTCGCGTTACTGCCAGGCGCCGGCGACTGCAGGATTGTTCCGAACTGTCGGCTATGGTGGCGATTCGGGGTCGATCTCGGACATCGAGGCGGCGGATCTAGTCCTTATCATCGGTAGCAACACCGCGGAAAGCCACCCCGTCATCGCGACGCGCGTTAAAAGTTCGCACAAACTCAATGGACAAAAACTAATCGTCTCCGACCTGCGTGAGAATGAGATGGCCAGGCGCGCCGATCTCTTCATACACCCGAAACCAGGTACAGATCTGGTGTGGTTAAACGCGATCAGCCGCTACCTGCTCGACAACGGCCTCGCGCACTCCAAGTTTCTTGAGCAGTGGGTGAATGGCTTGGATGCTTACCGAAAGAGTCTGGAGCCGTTCACAATGGAAGCCGCTTCGCGTATCTCGGGCTTGTCGGAAGAGACCCTCCAGACCGTGGCGCACATGATCGTCGAAGCCAAGAGTGTTTGCATTCTCTGGGCGATGGGAGTCACGCAGCACAGCCAGGGTTCTGATACTTCGACCGCGATTTCCAACCTGCTTCTCATCACGGGGAACTATATGCGACCGGGAACCGGGGCTTATCCCATGCGTGGTCACAACAATGTGCAGGGAGCGAGCGACCACGGCTCGATGCCGAATGATCTTCCGGGATACCAGTCGGTCGATGATCCCGAAGTTCGGGCACGGTTTGAAAAGGCGTGGAACGTGCCTCTTCCTTCCACCACAGGTCTCGATAACCACCAAATGGTGGAAGCCATTCATGCCGGCAAGCTCAAAGCCATGTACGTGATCGGCGAAGAGATGAGCATCGTCGATTCGAACGCGAACTATGTAAGCGCTGCATTTGAAAAACTTGATTTTTTCGTTGTACAAGACATTTTCTTCAGCAACACATGTCGATATGCCGATGTTGTGCTGCCCGGAGCGCCCAGCCTCGAAAAGGAAGGGACTTTCACCAGCACGGAGCGGCGCATCCAGAGGCTCTACCAAGTTCTCGATCCACTCGAGGGTTGCCGGCCGGATTGGAAGATCATTCAGGACGTCGCCAGCTCCCTGGGAGCGAGGTGGAATTATCAGCACCCTTCTGAGGTGATGGATGAAATTGCGTCCCTGACGCCGCTGTTTGCCGGGGTGAACTACGAGAGACTGGAGGGTTACAAATCGCTGCAATGGCCGGTGGCCGCGGACGGGACTGACGAACCGCTGCTTTACACCAAGCGCTTCGCGTTTCCTGATGGGAAAGCCAGGTTGTTTCCAGTCTCATGGATTGGCGTGACCGATGAGCCCAACGCTGAATTTGACTTGCACTTGAACAATGGTCGGTTGCTCGAACACTTCCACGAAGGAAACCTCACCTATCGCACGGAGGGTATTCGCGAGAAGGTCCCCGACACGTTTGTGGAGGTCTCGCCTGAACTGGCCGAAGAGCGCGGTATCCAAAGCGGGACTTGGGTGCAGCTGGTCTCACGTTACGGCCAAGTTCGAGTCCGGGCGCTTGTAACGGACCGCGTACAAGGCCGAGAGCTCTACATGCCGATGAACTCGGTGGAAAGTCCCGTAAACCGGTTGACTAGCAGCCACACCGATCCGGTGACCAACACTCCTGCCTACAAGGAGGCCAGCGTTCACATGAATGTGTTGGCCGAAGTCGGCGAAAATCCATTACCCCGCATCAATTCGCGCTTCGGTCATCCAACGCCGCAGAACGGAGTGGAAGTGGAGCGGAAGTGGAAGCGACCGGACTATCACCCGCCTGGAAATGGACTCGTGCAACTGCAAACAAAATCGCAATAGGAGACGAAACTCGTGGCTCAACCGATCCCCCTAGATATTCCGCCGCGTGACGATAGTCGGGACTTGCGCTCGCGGCTAGAACGTGCTCCCGACACCCACGCCGAGGCAGTGTTGGCGGCGTATGAAGTGCTCCAGCAGTTGCACGATCGCGGTGTGCTGGAGATCGTGCGCGGTGCCTTGGCGGCGAGCGACGATATTCTCCAAAAGGTCGTGGACCAAGCTCGAACTCCGGAGGCGATTCGCGCCATACGAAATCTGCTCTTCTGGCAACACGTTCTCGGCAGTATTGAGCCGGAATGGTTCAAAGGTATCTTCAAGGCGATTCCAGAAGGGCTAGCGCAAGCAACTGCTGAGCGAGAGAAGCCAATTGGTGTTTTCGGGTTGCTGCGACGACTGCTCACTAAAGACGGTCTTCGCGGTCTGGCCGCAGCCACAGATTTTCTGCAGGCCTTTGGACGTCACCTCCAATCGGATGAAAACCCTCTGCCCCTAAACAGATTTTGAGAGAGTGCTTATGAGAACGAACCGCTGGAGTATTGCTGTCGCTGGGGTGTTGCTGCAGATTGCGTTGGGTGCGGTCTACGCATGGAGCGTGTGTCGGATTCGATCACGCGCAGAGCCACTTTTGTTGTGATGTTCCTGTTGCGAGTCCTGCCTTGCTGGATTCTTCCTAATATCGCCTCCGTTGCGGCGCTCACTTTCGGCAGCTTCGTTGTGTTGATATGTTACGGCGGCGGATTCGGCACCATGCCGGCCTTCACCGCCGACTACTTCGGATCCAAAAATGTCGGGCCTATTTACGGCCTCATGTTGACTGCGTGGGGCTTTGCCACTGCATTTGGTCCGCTGCTCATCGCGCATATGCGGCAAACCAGCGGCAACTACCGCGGTGCTCTGCACGTGATCGCAATCGTGATGTTGGTGTCCATATCGCTTCCGCTTATCGTCTCACCGCCTAGAAGCACGTCTTGGGATCTGCTCAAAGGAGCGAAAGGACCGCATGGCAGCGTAGAATCTGTTCGCGTCGACGTCTTGGACAATTCAGTAACTTCTTCCGGCGGACTGCCCTGCGAATGCCTACAGGTGACCGAGGCGTAGACGTGTAACTGATCAACGAGACTAGGCGTCGATGATCCGGAGTTTGGATTCAAACCACGTTCCACTGATCAGTGCAGCGATTGGCATAAACGCGAGTACACCAAATTGAAGAGTGGCGAGGTGCCCTGAAAAGGAGGTATGTTACCAACCACGATTCCGTAACAAGGAGTGCGCACTATGTCTCGAGAGCTGCCTAAACCAATTGAAGAAATTCGGAGGCTCTATCCAACCGTGTGGAAGGCTTTTAACGATCTGGGAAACCGCTGTCATGAAGCGGGACCGCTAGACGAGAAGTCGCGACGACTGGTGAAGCTGGCACTGTCGATAGGTGCTGGGCTGGAAGGTGCCACCCACTCCGCCGTCCGTAGCGCCCGCAAGGCGGGAATCAAGCAAGAAGAAATCGATCATGTAGCCGTGCTGGCTGTCAGTACCTTGGGCCTGCCATCCGCCACACGTGCCTTCACCTGGATTCGTGACAAGGACAAATAGCTTCGAATTGAAGCACTGCCTCTACTCCCAATCAATTGCAGCGCTGTCGATGACTGTCCGGCTCGATAGCAGCATCACTTTCCTTTCAGTCGCTTAGTGAACGACACACCATACGATGACGACGGAACAGGAGAATTGGGTCATCGATAGTAGATTGAACCTGCACGCCTTCGCTAACAGAGTCCCTGAATGACCACTGACTGACGCACGTCCAAATGATGACGCGGACTGACCGCTGAGTTTCTCCAGTTAATCTTAATCACTTGCCTGTCTCTCAAGCGGCTGGCTGACTGGCACGAGGCTTGCATGCTCGTTCCTAGAGCTATGTGGTGCAAGGATCCGATCAAGATTCAATACAAGGAAAATGAACAACGAACCGTGGGAGGCTCGGTGTTCCGCAGACGTGCCCGAGAGAGTCAGCTCTCGTCGGTGCAGAGTGTGCCTTTCGTTGGCTTGCGCGATGGGCATTATCCGCCGGAGGCACTCCCAACGGTTACTTATTCAAGCAGCATGACACTGCATCAAGGCCCGCAGCAGCTGATATTGGTCAACTACGGATCTGCGCACACGGATGGAGACACAGTCGTTTATATCTCTCCGGCGAATGTCGCGGTAGTAGGCGACATTTTCTCCAATCACTTCTATCCCATCATAGA
>Ga0209057_1003471_pt1 | contig 11641 bp, 10 predicted proteins | sample GraSoiAngelo_146_FD_185903 | JGI IMG/M metagenome (GOLD analysis project Ga0209057, IMG submission 185903) | Grasslands soil microbial communities from the Angelo Coastal Reserve, California, USA - 14_1009_05_30cm (SPAdes) (version 2) | ecosystem: Environmental > Terrestrial > Soil > Grasslands ... | reverse complement strand
AAGACCAGGCCCCGAATTGGTCGCCGCACCGATACCCGAATGTGTCGATGAAACTTTTGGCTTTGTATTTGTCCTCGCGCCGCAAAACGGTGAAAAGCACTTCACGCGCGGGACGCATGAAGGCGAACGTGCTCGCGCGTCGGGCGACTTGAAATATTGCCAGGACTGTGAGCACCGGCACGAGACCCATCGCAGCGAAACCGAACAGGCTAAGCACGGGCATGAATAAGAGCGTTACGGTCACGCCGAGAAATTTCATGAGCCGGCCAGTGAGAAAAATCTGAAGCAAGAGCGTCAGCGTGTTCACCGATAGATCGAGCTTTGCGAAAAATGCGGTGCGTGCGGCCTTATCGACAATACCGACTTTGGTCAGTTCAGATTGTTGAAAATACGTCCACGTCGACGTCAGCGTGTAGAGCAAGATAAAGAGAAAGAGCCCAAACAGGTAGGGCGATTTACAAATGTGCGTTACGCCGTCCCAAAACTTGCCCCCGATCGGCTTTTCGGCAGCAGCCGTATCTTCAGCCGATTTTGAATCGGACCGCCGAAATTCAGCGGGAAAGAATCGGATACTTTGCGCCGCGATTTCGAGCATGCCGGCGCAGATCAGCAATAACACGCCGGTGCTAACCCTATGAACCAACGACGCCGTAATGAGCGGTCCGAGCATTCCGCCTAACGAGCCGCCAACCGCGATGAAACCGAAAAGCCGTTTACCTTGCTCATTCGTGAATATGTCCGTCATGAATCCCCAGAAGACCGCCGTGGCGAAGAGATTGAACACGCTGACCCAGACAAAAAAGCATCCATCAACCCACGGTTGCTTTCCCGGAGGCGTGAACTGCATCAGCACGAAGAAAATAACCAGGTTCAGGATGAAAAAGCGGTAGGCAATCGGAATAAATCGACGCCGCGACATCCGCGAGACGATGGCGGAGAAGATCGCGTTTGCGAAGATCATCGTGACGAGAACAACGGTGAACATCCACCACAGGTTTTCGAAATAAGTGGCACCGATGTTATCGCGAACTGGCCGGATCACATAGTAACCAGCGAGAACGACGAAAAAGAAAATGAAACCGAGCCAGAGCGCGCGGATTTCCTCCGGTTTTACGTCAACGATGTTGCTAAAGAATTTTCTCATTCTGTAGCCGCGGCCCTGCGGGCCGCGCGCACGCGTCGCACAGCGACGCGGCTACAATTTTTTCTTCCAGGCGGTAAGCACTTGTGTTTCGCGTTCGGGCGTAAGACCGGTGCGCAATTTCGATTGCCGATCTTGCGGCAACGATTTGAACCAGGCAAGCGTGTCGCGCGCTGTTTCGGCGAGCGGCCGGAATGTTAGCCCTTTGCTCAGCGCGCGATCAATCTTCGCGCGAGCGACTCCGCTCTCTTTTCCAGTCCAAACCGGCATGTCAGACCACGGCTCGACTTTTTGCCGCGTGAGAAAATCCTCCCTAACCCAAGTGAATGTTGCATTTGATTTCAGTGCGGCCTTGGTTCCATCAAGCATTCCCCCAATGCCTAACGGTTTCGCCGGACCGGTTGCGTTATAAATTCCGGTCTCGCGGTTCTCGACCATTCGGATCGTCCATTCGGCGAGGTCGCAGGCATCAATGAATTGCACTGGGTCCTGAGGTGAACCCGGCGCGAGAACTTCGCCGCCGCGATCGATCCGCACCGGCCAGTATGTGAAGCGATCGGTCTCGTCGCGCGGACCGACGATGAGCCCCGGGCGAATGATCAACGTTTTTCCGGGAAACCATTTCTCGGCTTCTCTTTCGGAGAGCGCTTTGAGCGGGCCGTAGGTTTTGTAACCGCCAGCCTTCATCGCCTCGAGCGTCTCCTTGTACGGATCGGCGCCTTCGTATTTTTCTGTCGGCGCGGCCTCGTCCGGACTGGTCTTTACTTCGCCGTAAACGGAAATCGTCGAGATAAAGACGTAGCGCTCAACGTTGCCTTTGAGAATCTGCGCCGCGCCGCGCACCCACGCGGGAAGCGTCGTCGGATTGTCGATGGCGACGTCCCATTGTCGATTTTTCAGCGCGTCCAACTGGCCGTTTCGATCGCCAACCAGTTGTTCGACTTCGTTCGGCAATTCGCCTGGGTGCGTTTTGCCGCGGTTGAACGTCGTGACCTTATGTCCGCGACTAAGCGCGTAGCGAACCTGGTATGGTCCAGTGAACCCTGTGCCGCCAAGAACGAGAATGCGAAGAGGTTTCACCGATTTCTCTGCGAACAGCGTGGCCGATCTCGTTCCGAAGGCAAGTGCGCCGCCAGTGGCAGCGGAAAGTTTGATGAACTGACGGCGCGTCCTTTTCATGTAGCCGCTAACCTTTCTTGTCATTCCGAGCGAAGTCGAGGAATCTCTAATCGAAAATGAAGAGACGCGAAGCCCTGAAACTGATCGGCGGAACAACCGCCGGATTATTCTTGCCAATCATTGCCCGGGCCGCGAGCCAATCATCCCTGATGGTTACGCGCACTATTCCATCCTCCGGCGAAAAGTTGCCGGTGATCGGCCTGGGAACATGGAGTGTGTTTGACGTCGATCTTACACCAGCGAACAGAACGCAACTGTCGGAAGTGCTCTCTCTGTTGGTAAAGCACGGCGGGCGCGTGGTCGATTCCTCGCCCATGTACGGCCGTGCCGAGGGCGTGGTGGGCGAGCTGGCCGCACAATTGCATTTGCTCGATTCGCTCTTTATCGCCACCAAGGTCTGGACAAGAGGCAAAGAAGCCGGGATCGCGATGATGCAGCGTTCCATGGCTCGCTGTCGGAAGATTGACCTGATGCAGGTCCACAATCTGGTCGATGTCGAAACGCATATGTCTTCGTTGCGTGAGTGGAAAACAACGGGACGCATCCGTTACACGGGCATCACACATTCACAGGCGCGCGGTCTTTACGAAGTCGAAAGAACCATGCGCAGCGAGAAACCTGATTTTGTCCAGATCAACTACTCGGTCATGGAGCCCGAGGCGGCCCAACGCATTTTGCCGCTGGCCCAGGAGCTTCGCATGGCAGTCATTATTAATCGGCCCTTTGGCGGCGGCGGTTTGTTTGGACGGGTCGCTGCAAAGCCGCTGCCGCCTTGGGCTGCGGAAATCGATTGCCGAACGTGGGCCCAGTTTTTTCTGAAATGGATTGTGGCCCATCCAGCGGTCACCTGCGTCATACCCGCAACAAGCAAACCGCAGCACATGGAAGATAACCTGGCCGCCGGGGCAGGCCGGCTTCCTGACGCAAAGATGCGGCGGCGAATGCTGGAGTTGGTCTCGTCACTGTAGAGCCACGGGGCCCTTTGGGCATTCGGAAGATGTCAAATGAAAAATTTTACGTTTTCTGAAAAAAATCAGTTGCGGGCTGGGCCGGTATGCTGGATAGGACGCGCTCTTTATGCGAAAACTTCTCACCTTTACCTTCACCATTTTGGGATGCGCGGCGTTTTGTCCTCGACCAGCCTCGGCGTTAGGGTTCTCGGCGCCGAATCCCAAGTTTGTTTACAATGATGCTTCCGGCAAAAAGCAGTCGGCGGAGGTCGTGGACAAATATTATCCAAAGAAAATTGTGCAACCGGTTGCCGGGGATTCGAAGATCGACCCAAAACTGCGCCGGGCGGCGACCATTGCCGAGGAACGCGCCCACCCGCACTCGCTTTCGAAGTGCTGGCATTTTGTCAAGGAAGCGCTCGTTGCTGCGGGCGTGGTGAAATCCCGGCCGCAAACACCTCTGGCGAAACAAGCCGGTCAAGAGCTCGTGAACAACTACGGGTTCAAAAAACTCCCTGTGTCCGATCCCTATCAGGCGCCAGTCGGCGCGGTGTTGGTCTATGGCGCCAAGCGCGCGGCCGGTCACGTGGAAATACGCACTGAGAACGGTTTCGTCAGCGATTTTCGCTCAAAGACACCGTCACGCCGCCCGCTGCTAGGCGTTTTCACAAAGACCTAGGTCACACCGTCTGCGCGACCTCGGGTAGTTCGGAAGATCCGGCTGGCAAATTTGCCAGTGGCGCGAGAATGTTTGCCGATGACTCGGCCAATACGCATCGCGATGTGGTCGGGCCCGCGAAACATCTCAACGGCGATGATGCGCGCCTGGGGTAACCGCAGCGACACAGTTGTCATCGATGAGCCGTTTTACGCCTTTTATCTAAAGGCGACCGGCAAACAGCATCCGGGTGCGGAAGAAGTGATCGCCGCAGGTGAAATCGATTGGCGAAAGGTCGTAGCGCAACTCACCGACCCAATCCCAAATGACAAGCGCATCTTTTTCCAGAAGCAGATGACGCACCATCTCCTGCCCGAGATAGATCGGCAATGGCTGGATGCGGTCACGAATTGTTTTCTCATTCGCGATCCGCGCGATGTGATCGCCTCCTATATCAAGAAGCGGGAGAATCCGACATTGGAAGATCTCGGCTACGTGCAGCAGGCGGAGATTTTCGATTTCGTACAAACTCGCACGAAATCGCTACCGCCCGTTCTCGATGCGAAGGACGTGCTGGAAAATCCAGAGCGAATGTTGCGGCTGCTTTGCAAGTTAGTCGGTGTCGAATTTAGCGAGTTGATGCTGTCCTGGCCGCCCGGATTGCGCGAGACCGATGGAGTCTGGGCAAAATATTGGTATGGCGAGGTGGCAAAGACGACTTCGTTTCGGCCGTATCGTCCCCGACATGATGAAGTGCCGGAACGCTTGAGCAAAATTTACGAGCGTTGCTGCGAATGTTATGAACGGCTTTATCGGCATCGTTTGGGTTGAAGATCTCGCACGAAGGTGCACAACGGACACAACGTCATAGAAATTAAAGTTTTTCTTTGTGTCCTTAGTGGACGTTGTGCGAGCTAATTCAGATGCTTCAAAAATTCGATCAACGAAACCGCGATTTGATGGTGAACATCAACGGGCAGTTGGTGCATCGCGACAAAGCCGGGATCAGCCCCTTTGATTCGGCAGTGCAGGGCGGTGACGCGGTGTGGGAAGGGTTGCGTCTATACAACAGTCGCATTTTTAAGCTGCACGAACATCTCGACCGGCTGGAGCGTTCAGCCAGCGCCTTATCGTTCACCGAAATTCCGCCGCGTGAAAAAATCATCGAGGAGATCAAACGCACCCTTGCCGCAAATAAAATGCGCGACGGCGTGCACATTCGCCTCACGCTCACACGCGGCCTAAAGATTACGTCGGGCATGGATCCCCGGCTGAATCAGAGCGGGCCGACGTTGATTGTACTCGCTGAACACAAGCCGCCAGTTTATGCGAAAAGCGGCCTCGCCCTGATCACGAGCAAAATCCGGCGCCCGCCGCCTGAGGTTTTGGATGCGCGAATTCATCACGCGAACTTATTAAATTCGATTCTGGCAAAGATCGAGGCAAACAATGCCGGTGCAGACGACGCGCTCATGCTGGACACGCGCGGTTTTGTCGCCGAGACGAACGCCACGAACATCTTCATTGTGCGCAACTCCGATAAATCGCGAGCAAGCGGTGATCTGGCGACCAGCCGTTGCGTGGCGTGTCCGGAAGGAATTACTCGCGCGACGGTGATCGAGATTTGTGCTGCGGAAAAGATCCGTTGCATCGAGACCGACTTGTCAGTAGTCGATGTTTACAGCGCCCACGAAATCTTTTGCACAGGCACAATGGGCGAATTGGCGGCCGTCATAAGGATCGATAATCGCCAGATCGGTGGTGGCAACGTCGGCCCGATGACAAAACGCCTGGGCGATCTCTACGCTCGGCGCACCGCGAGCGAAGGCGTCCAGGTTGCCTAGCTTTGTAACGGCGGTCTATGACCGCCGTGGCACCTCGAGCTGGTGCTACCGCTCGCCCCAGGTTTTCTTTTGAAATGAAACTCTTCCCGAGCCTTCCTCGAACGCTTCGAAGTGCTCCGGATTTTGCTGATAATATTTTTGGTGATACGCCTCGGCTAGATAGAACTTCATCGCGGGCAAGATTTCAGTGACGATGCGTTTATTGAATTTGCCTGAGCGCGCCAGTTTCTCTTTTGATGCCTCGGCAATTGTTTTCTCCTGATCGTTGCCATAAAAAATCGCCGCGCGATAACTCGGGCCGATATCGGTAAACTGGCCGTCGGCCTGCGTGGGATCGATTTGCCGCCAGTAGATATCGAGGAGCTGTTCGTAGGAAATCTTCGCCGGGTCGTACGTGATTTCGATTGATTCGCGGTAGCTAGTCTTTTCGGAGGAGACGAGTTGGTAAGTCGGATTCGGTTCTGTTCCGCCACAATAACCCACGGCGGTCTTGACCACGCCTTTTGCTTTGTCGAAGGCTGGCTGTATGCACCAGAAGCAGCCGCCGGCCAAAATCGCCGTTCTCGTCTCTACCGGAGAAGAATTTTGCCCACGGCTACCGGTGACGATGATTGCAGTAAGCCCTGCGTATCCGAGCGCGAGAAGAAAGGTTCGCTTCATGTTGCCGATCTTAGACAACCTGCCAATCGACGCGTTGTGAATAACTCAGATTGTTTTTGCTTGCCATTAATGGGCGCGCCTGTCATAAGCGGGCCGACCTTAAACCGGGGAGGATACAGAAATGATTAAATCGGCTGCAATTCTCTTCGGTATTGTCTTCTTGGTCGTTGGAATTCTGGGTTTTGTTCCTGCCGTCGCTCCAGATGAAATGCTGTTTAAGATCTTTCACGTTAACGCCGCGCACAACATCGTACACATCGCTTCGGGAATCATCTTTCTGCTTGCCGCCATGGCGGGTGTGGGAGCAGCCAAAGCATGGTTCAAAGTTTTCGGAATTATTTATGCAGTTGTTGCTATTTGGGGTTTCGCCGTTGGGACCGGCAACACTTTGTGGGTGGTTTCAAACAATCCCGCAGTTACCTGGCTGCATGTTGTGCTCGCGGCCGTGATGTTGTTTCTCGGCTTCGGCACCTCTGCTGGAAAAGCGGCCGTTTGATTTCTCCTTCAGCGTGCCTGCGGGCGAGGATAGCTTAGCTCACCGCAGGCACGTCTGTTCTCGAGTGATCGCGCAGTCACAGGAGTCGCTGACGAATCGGCTGGACCTGGAAAAGATATTCGGGCGCAAAGCACCGTTGCACGTGGATCTTGGTTGCGGCGATGGTTCGTTCCTTTGCGCGCTGGCGCAGCGCATGCCGTGCAAAAACTTTCTCGGGATCGAACGCTTGCTGGGTCGAATCCGCAGCGCTGCGCGCAAAGCCGCCAGCCTGGATAATGTGCGGCTTTTGCAGATAGAGAGCTTCTACGCAGTGCGTTATCTGTTGCCCGCTGGATCGGTGGAAACATTTTATCTCTTGTTTCCCGATCCATGGCCAAAACGGCGTCACCACTGGCGCCGAATCGTAACACCAGACTTCCTGAACTCCGTTCATGTCGCCCTTGAGCAAAATGGGGCTATCTACATTGCGACCGATCACCTCGATTATTTTCAGCAAATCCAGCGCCTCAGTCGCGCGCATCCGCAATTTGAAATTGTCGATCTCGATGATGTGGTCCTCCCGTTAACGAAGTTCGAAGGGCGATTCCGCGAACATGGCGCGCCGATTTATCGGCTCACGCTACGAAAAATCTCCAGGCCCGATCGCACCGCTGCTACTGCTTAGCGCAAGACCACTCGCAACCCGGCGAGGAAGCTGTAGATCCATGGCGCTTCCGGCGGGCGTTGATCTATCGACGGCGCGCAGGTTTGGATGATCACGGTGTTCTCGCTATCGCCAATGCAAATGCTCTCTTTGTCTAAATAGATTTTGGGCCGCGGACCAGAGGCAGGAAACACGACTTGCGAATGAATATAGAATACGTTGCCCTTCTTCTCGGCATTCAAAACACCAAACGACGCACCTTTCACAATTGCAGCGGTTTCGATAACACCAGAGAGGTTATAATTGAGGAAATACCCGACAATGTCGGAGTCTAGAAGGAGGTTGAGCATGGCTTCCTTAGCCTCCGCGTCCGACGGCGAAAGTGCTCCGGGGCTTTCGTCCGCACGGGGTGATGCTGTTGCACTCGCCGACGGCGACGTTGCAGCCGTGTCCACCGGAGCCTTCTTACTGCCTTTTTGGTCGAGAGTTCGCTTAGCCTCTGCGGCCGCCTTCTGCTTCGCTTCGAGTTCCTGTTCGTCTATGAATTTTCCTGTGTCCTCACGCATTTTCCGGTTATTGACCCTCTCAATGAACACGAATGGGAAAGCATGGAACACCGGCAGCTCCGGAGTGCCTGTCTCGATCTCGAATACGTCTGGTCCTCTCCAGCAATAGATCTTATAGCCGCTCATCATCCTTCCTAAAGGGGTTTCGAGTAGCTCCTTCAACCACTTCGGTCCCCAGATCATCCCCAAGAAGTCCGCCTCGCTCATCTGTTTGAAAGTCCACGCTTCTGATTTTGGAACCGCCAGATAGGACTGTAAATCGCCGAAATAAACGAAGTCGCTCCCGAGCGCTTTTACTTGGCTCTGCGACACGAGAACTTTGCTCACGTCCCAGACGGTCTCGGTGCCCACGTGACGTTCGATCGACCCAAGGCGGCCTTCGAGCTCTTTAATTTTTCCCTCGTGATCGGTCTTGACCCGCTGCAATTCAGCGGCGTGAGATTGTTCCGTGATCTTTTTTTCCTTCTCGAAAAAATACGTGGCTACAGTCGCGGTGGCGGAGCAAACCGCGACCGCCACACCCACCAGGACGACTAGGGGGCGACTCTCGAGCCATTCTCTCCAATTCCGCCCGTCCTCTGTTTTCTTTCGCCGCATACCCGAGGTCCTCGTTACAGCTTAGCGGATTTTCGCGATGGTCAAGCTCAGCGCGAGGTTCATCCTGAACACGCGCGGCAATTTACTGGTTGGCGCTGCGAAAAATTTCGCCGGTGAAATAACCTTGCGCTTCCCAACTGTCGTGGCCGAAGCGCAGTGTCACCGCGCCGGTTTCGTCCTGGCGAAAAAGTTTAATGCCCCGTCTTTGCAATTTCTCGGCCCACGTATCGCTGATTCGCTCGTGATCGGGAAAATCGCGCGAAGTGGCTATGACCAGGCGGGGGCGCGCAGCATCGAGGAACGCTTCTGAGCCGGATTCTCCGAAATGATGCTGCCCTTTGATGATAATGTCGCTGCGAAGATCCAAATGGCGAGCCAACAATGCCTGTTCGGTTTTGATACCACTATCCGACACAAACAAGATCGACGTCGCTGGGCCGACTAACAGGTGGATGACATAGGCCTGATCATCAGCGATCGGCGAGCTAAAGTTACGCGGGGGAAACAAGATATTCGCCATCACGTCGCGTGACAGGCGGAAACTGTCTCCCACAGCCAGAGTGTCCGACTGGATACCGCGTTGTTGAAACAGACGTTGCAATCGCCGGTGGATAGTTGAGCGATCAGGCGCCGGATTATCCACCACCCGCACTCGGGGAAAATCGTCGAGCAACTGCGCCGTCCCACCCAGATGAAGCGCATCGCCATGCGTTAGCAGCAAGCCGTCGAGCCGGTTCACCCCAGCCCAGTGCAGATACTCGCGAACCACCTGTTGATATGCGCGCTCGCTCCCGCAGTCGAACAACCAATCCGCGCTTCCCGAGTGCAAGTGAACCGCCGCTCCCGCACCGAGGTCCAGGACGGTGATCTTCGCGAGCAGCTTTTCGCCCCCGTCCGGCGTCCCCACATAAAAATGGCCGCCAGGAATTTGCGCGAACAGATGAACAATGCCGATAACCAGCGTAGCGAGCGCCCAGTTGGCGTTATTAAAAATGACGGCAAGCCACGACAGCAGCGGCGTTGAAAGAAGCGAAAGAAGTGCAATAGCAAGAACGAAAAAGGCGATGGGAACAACGACGAGGTTTGCGAACAATGAGATCGGCGTGACGAGATGAAAATACCACAGGATCAATGGGAGCGACCCAATCCAGGCTGCCAGCGACACAGATGCTCCTTGGCAGAGCCATTCGTATCCAGCGTGGATCCAGCGACGCGGACCACGCAGCAAGCTGCGCGGCAGGAACGGATCGCCTGCCACCCAACGCTGCAAAAACCCGAAAAACGGATCGGCAAACAATACAATGGCGCCCACAACCGCGAAGGAGAGTTGAAAGCCTGTGGAAAAAAGTTCGTTTGGGTCCCAGCAGAGAAGAAAGAACGCAGCAGCGGCGAGACTGTTCAGGACGAAAACTTTTCGATCGAAAAAGAAACCGCCGAGCAAAACCGAGCTCATTACTGCGGCCCGCACACTCGAAATGTGCAGTCCTGTCACTGCAGCGTAAAAAAGAAGAAGCGGAATGATGAACGCCGCCGCGGACGTGCGTGAAAGCCGCGCCACCGTCGCCAGCATCCATAAAAGCGCGGCGACGATTCCCACGTGCAGACCAGCGACAGCGAAAAGGTGAAGTGTGCCGGTCTGTTGAAATGGTTCTTCGATGTCCTCCGGCGTCTGGTGCCTGAGGCCAAGCACGATCCCGCTGAGAAAATTTTGCACCTCGGGCGCGTCCTCCAGCCCTCGGCAAAGGGCTTGTTGCATCCATGCGCGTGACTTCTGCGCTGCGCGCATGATCGGGTTGCCACCGCCGTGTCGAATCAACGTGCCGTCCTCCATATACCTGACGAAGAGCATTCGACGGACGTCGCGGCGCGCGAGATAAGAGCGCATATCGAATTCGCCGGGATTTCGCGGCGGCGGTATCGGCTCGGCGGTTCCAGAAAACTTCAGTTCATCGCCAAATTCCGGTGCCCCTTTCCAACGGACCTGCCAGACCGCATGCGTGGATTGTTCTCTGCCCTCAAATTCTACTGACTTGAGCTTGAGCAGGAAGGTTGCGAATCCGCTGGGCGCAATCTTTGGCTCGCTGATTACGCTGCCGGTTGCCGTAACGACTCGTGGCCGGCTGCCAAGCTCATCGGCGAGCTGCTGGCCTTCCATGTTGCTGTTCTCCAGATTGTGGAGCAGAAAAAAGCCAGCTCCAACGATCGCGTAAGTCGCGAACAGCCTCGGTCGCCAAGCGACGGCGAAAATGCAGACCGCGAGAATTATCGCGGTTACAGTCAGGGCGACAGATGGAAGCGGAAAGATTTCCGCCGTGATAATGCCTATCGCAGCCATCAGCGCCAGACCGACGAATGGCTGGCGCGGCGCATTGAGCAACTTCATCTACTGGGCTTTTCGCTTATCGGGGCTTTGCAAGGCAAGCCGCAATCGCGAGCGGCAACCATCGAGAGCTTAAAGATGAGGGAAACGCCGAACGGTCAACTGTCTGAATTGGACGTTGGGCGCCTGCTCGCGATTTATCGGAGTTGGACGTTGAAACCTGTTATGACGATTTCGCACTCGGCACGAGCAGCACCGGGCGGGTCGCGTGCTTGAGGACCCCTTTGGTCGCGCTGCCTACTAGTAGGTTGTACATCGCGCCGTGGCCATGTGTGCCCATCACAATCAAGTCCGCCTCAACGGTGTCCGCTTGATCCAAAATTTCGGCCGCTACCGCTCCGGTCGGCTCGTGCAAGATGACCTTGATGCCGTCCTGTGCGATTTCTTTTTGCCATCGCGCCAGCTTCGACTTCTGATCTTCGCTGTCCGGAATTGGCTGCGGCATCGGATCGAAGCCCGGGACCGGCACGCCCGACATCGGCGCAAGCTCGGGCATCCCAGCGAGGCCGTAGCCTAGCGTGCGCGGC
>Ga0209057_1003470_pt1 | contig 11644 bp, 9 predicted proteins | sample GraSoiAngelo_146_FD_185903 | JGI IMG/M metagenome (GOLD analysis project Ga0209057, IMG submission 185903) | Grasslands soil microbial communities from the Angelo Coastal Reserve, California, USA - 14_1009_05_30cm (SPAdes) (version 2) | ecosystem: Environmental > Terrestrial > Soil > Grasslands ... | reverse complement strand
TCGACCTGTTGAAGGTGATGTTCATCACCACCGCCAACTCCCTGGAGACGATCCCGCCCGCGCTGCGGGACCGCATGGAGGTGCTGCACCTCTCCGGCTACACCGAGGAGGAGAAGGTGCAGATCGCCAGGCGCTTTTTGATCCCCAAGCAGCTCGTCGCCCACGGGCTGAACGAGGGCGAGGTCGAGATCTCGGAGGAGGCGATCCGGCTGATCATCCGCGAGTACACGCGCGAGGCAGGCGTCCGCAACCTGGAGCGCGAGATCGCCTCGCTCATCCGCCGCGACGTGGCCGAGATCGCGTCAGGCAAGCGCCTGAAGAAGGTCGACGACACGAAGAAGGTGCGCGCGGCGCTGGGCAAGCGACGCTTCTTCGACGACGTGGCCGAGCGCATCGACCGGCCTGGCATCGCCACCGGCCTGGTCTGGACGCCGACCGGCGGCGAGATCATCTTCGTCGAGGCCACGCTCACCCCGGGCAAGGGCGAGCTGAAGCTGACGGGGCAGCTCGGCGAGGTGATGAAGGAGTCGGCGGCGGCCGCCCTCTCCTACCTCAAGTCGCGCGCCGACGACGTCGGCATCGACCGCGCGCTGTTCGACAAGAACGACATCCACGTCCACGTGCCCGCGGGGGCGCAGCCGAAGGAAGGGCCGTCGGCCGGCGTGACAGTGCTGACGGCGATGGCGTCGATCCTCACCGGCCGGCCGGTGCGTGACGACGTGGCGATGACGGGCGAGATCACGCTGCGCGGCCGCGTGCTGCCGATCGGCGGCATCAAGGAGAAGGTGCTGGGCGCGCATCGCGCCGGCCTGCGCCGGGTGCTGATGCCGGCGCACAACGAGGCCGATCTCGACGATATCCCCGCCGACCTGCGCAAGCAGATGCAGTTCGTGATGCTGGAGTCGATCGACCAGGTGCTGCGCGAGGCGCTGGCGCCGAAGCGCCCGGCGGTGGTCGGAGCGAATGGAGGAAACGGGTTGCGGACTACCGTCGTTGCGCGCGCTGCAGGATCCAGCCGTGCGCGGCCAGCTCCTCCGAGTCGTCGAGCTTCGAAAGGGCGCCGTCGCCCCGTCGCCTGAGCGCTTCGCCGATCAGGTGATCGGCCAGGTGCGGGTTCTTCGGCAGCAGCGACCCGTGCAGGTAGGTGCCGATGATGCCGCCGCCCATTGATTGGACGGCGCCCTCGGTCTTGTCACTGCCGTTGTTGCCCTTGCCGGTCAGCACCTTGCCCAGCGGCCTGGCGTTGGGGCCGAGGAAGGTGCGCCCGCTGTGGTTCTCGAAGCCGACGAGGGTGCTCGGCGTTAGCCCCTCGATGCTCGTCTGCACGATCACGTCGCCGATGAAGCGCTTCTTGCCCGCCTGCGTCATGACGTCGATGAGGCCGATGCCGTCGTAGCGCTCGCCTTCGGCGGTCTGGTAGTAGTGCCCGAGCAGCTGGTAGCCGCCGCAGACGGCGAGGATCTGCGCCCCGTTCTTCACCGCCTGCTGCAGCTGGTCTTGCTTGTGCTCGCGCAGGTCCTCGTAGATCAGCGCCTGCTCGCGGTCCTGGCCGCCGCCGAAGAAAAAGACGTCGACGTCGTCCATATTCTTCGCGCGACCGCGCTGCAGCTCGACGACGCTCGCGTCGAGCTCGCGCCACTGCGCGCGCCGGAGCAGCGTGAGGATGTTGCCGCGGTCGCCGTAGATGTTCATCAGGTCGGGGTACAGCCACCCGATGGTGAACTTCATGTTTCCCAGTATGGCTGCGCCCACCCGCGCCTCACGAGCTCGGCGCGGAGGTCGAGCATCGCTGTGTAGGTGCACAGCAGGTAGGTGGTGTCGCCCTCATTGGTCTGCTTGACGAGCGCGTCGAGCGCCTTGCCGGGGTCGGTCTCCGGCGGCTGCGCCTCAACGCCCGCGTACTTGAGCCTGACCGCGAGGTCGTGCGCGCGCACTCCCGCGGGGATGACGAGCTTAGCTCTGCCTTTCAGCTGCTCGAAGTCGACGTCCCAGATCCACGAGACGTCCGTTCCGTCCGCCTTGCGATCGTTGAGGCCGATGAGGAAGTTCTCGCCGCGCGCGAGCTCGACCGCCGTGCGCACGGTCTCGTTGAAGCCCGCGGGGTTCTTGCTCAGGACCAGGACGAGGCGGCGGCCGCGGAACTCGATTCGCTCCTGGCGGCCGAACGCCGCCCGGAAGGTCTTCAGGCGCTCGGCGATGTACCGGCCGTCGAGGCCGAGGCTGCACGCGGTCGCGTAGGCGGCGAGGACGTTGTAGCAGTTGTAGAGCCCGCCGAGCGGCATCGCGATGCGCGTGCCCTCGATCGTCAGCATCAGGCTGTCGAAGCCGTCAAGCACGATGTCGGTCGCGGTGAGGTCGGGCTGGGGCCGCGCAAAGTCTCCGGTGGGGCAGCGATAGACGCCGTCGTGGCCGACGTACACGGCGTCGAACAAGAGACTCGCCCCGCAGCGCGGACAGGTGCGCGCGTCGGCGGCGTGCGGGAGCTGCTCGCCGGCGACGGCCAGGTCGTCGAGGCCGAACCACGTGGGTTTGTGCGGCAGGCTGAGACCGATCTCGGCCACGCGCGGATCGTCGGCGTTGAGGATCACGTGCGCGCCCTCGGGCAGCGCGCTCAGCGCCTTCTCGATCTTCTTCGCGATCGTCTCCAGCTCGCCGTAACGGTCGAGCTGGTCGCGGAAGAGGTTGAGGACCAGCGTGGCCTTCGGCTGGATCTCCTCGACGGCGCGCGGCAGGCTCGCCTCGTCGATCTCAAAGACGCCCCAGTCCGCCTTCAGCTTGCCGTCGGTGCCGGCCTTGCCCAGCGCCGCGGCGGTGACCCCGTAGATCAGGTTGGCGCCGGCGCGGTTGCTGACGACGCGCTGACCGATGCCCTCGAACAGCCACGTGACCAGACGCGCGGTCGTGGTCTTGCCGTTGGTGCCGGTGATGACTACCGCGCCGTGGGTCAGGTCCTCCGCGAGGCGGGTGAGGATCTTCGGGTCGATCGCCCTCGCCACGTCGCCGGGCAGAGTCGTGCCCCCGCCGCGGCGGGTGATGCGGCTCAATGCGCCGGTGGCCTTGCCGGCCCAGACGGCGGCCGTTTTCCTCAACATCGTCGCTTCGCGCCGTGGCGGAAGCTCACGCGACCGCCTGGCTGACCGCCGTCCAGCAGTCCAGGCTTTTGATCGCCGTCCGCGCCTCGTCCTCGCTCCGGGTCTCCTGGAAGAACGCGGAGCCGCTGCCGGTGATCCGCCACCCCGCGCCCAGTTTTTTCGAGAACTCGTGCAGGCGCGGCTCGACGTGCTCCGCCGCCCGGCGCAGGTCCTCGCCCTTGACCTCGTCCCACGCCCGGTAAACGGCCTGGGTCGACAGCTCGATACCCGGCCAGGCGATCGCGAACCAGGCGGGCTTGATGGGGATAGGCGTTGGCGTCACACGCTCGCCCCTTCCCTCGACGATGGCTGCGCCGCCGCGCAGGAAGAAGGGCACGTCCGAACCCACCTCTGCGGCGACCGGCTCGAGGTCGAGGTCGGGGTCGAGGTCGGGGCCGTACAGCGCCTTCAACGCGCGCAGCGCCGAGGCCGCATCCGAGCTCGCGCCACCCATGCCCGAGCCCGGTGGTATGCGCTTGTGGAGATGAAACCTCGCCGGCAGCTTTCGATCCACGGCGCGCTCGAGCGCCTGCTGGGCCTGCAACACGGAGTTGTCATTGTTGCCGAGCTCGAGCCCCGTAACAGTCAGCTCGGTGGCGTCGGATCTGGTGATGACCAGCAGGTCGTGCAGCTCAATCGTCTGCATGGTCGTTCGCAGCTCGTGGTAGCCGTCGTCCCTCCGCTTGATGACTTCGAGGTCGAGGTTGAGCTTCGCCCGCGCCGGCAGCGCGATGGTCAATCCGACAGCAGCTTCAGGTCGGCGCGGTACCTGACGGCGCGTCTCCGGTAGTGCTCGGCGGAGCTGCCGACCCAGCTCTCGGACGAGCCGCCGAGCGCCTTTTTCACGGTGGCGGGGACGCCCGCGGCCAGGTGACCCGGCGGGATCTGTGCGCCCTCGGGCAGCACCGCGCCGGCGGCGAGCATCGAGCCGGCGCCGAGCCGGCTGCGCTGCAGCATCGTCGCTCCCATCCCGACCAGCGCGCCCGCTTCGACGACGCACCCCTCGAGCTGCGCCGAGTGGCCCACGGTCGCGTTGGTCTCGATGACCGTCGGCAGGTTCTCCGCGCAGTGGATGACCACGTTGTCCTGCACGTTGGCGCCGGCGCCGACTTTGATCTCGGACTCGTCGGCGCGCAGCACCGCGCCGAACCAGACACTCGCGCCCGCATCGATCTCGACATCGCCGACCAGCACGGCGGTGGGGGCGACGTATGCGTCGGGGTGCACGCGCGGGCGCTTGCCGCCGAGCTCGAATTCCACTGGCCCCTATAATGCTGAATTCGTGATTGCAAGCTCCAGGCTGGTGATGACGCATGGCTAAGCGCACGGCTTCGGCGAAGAAGCAGGCTCGCGCCGGCGGCCGCCGCTCTGCGCGCAACCGCGCGACCCGCTCCGAGGTCAAGACGCTGATCATCAAGGCGCGGCGCTCGCTGCGCGGCTCGGGCGCCGAGGCGGGTGATCGCGAGACCTCGCTGCTCTCAGCCATTCAGTCCCTGGACCGCGCCGCAGCGAAGGGCGTGCTGCACCGCAACAACGCCGCCCGGCGCAAGTCGCGACTGGCGAGGCAGATGGCCAAGCTGGCCGCCGCCGCGCCCCCGCCCGCCAAGGGCAAGAAGGGCGCGGCCGCACCCGCTCCCGCTCCCGCGCCGAAGAAGAAGTAGTTAGGGCCGGCCGGCGCGCGCCTAGAGGCGCGCCAGCAGGACCTCGAGGCCCAGTTCGGCGTCGACCTGTCCGGACTTGACCTCCCACTCGTAGTCGCGGATCCGCCGCAGCGCCTCCTCGAGGTTGTCGCTGCGAGCCTGCTGGGCGGCGTCGAAAGCCTTCTGGATGACGAAGTTGTGCTCGGTCATGTCGCTCTGCACCTGCGACAGCGACTCGCCGCGCTCCTGCCGGGCTTTGACCTCCAGCACCAGGGCGATGTGCCGCGCCATGCGGTAGGCGATCAACGTCCCCCCGACACCGGATCGCGTCAGGTTGCGGGCGACGTCGAACGCCTGCGCCGAGGGGTGAGGCAGCAGATGGTCGGTGAGGCGAAAGATCTCGTCCTCCCGTCCGCCGGCGAGCAGTTCGGTGACCACCTCGGGCGTGAGCTTCGCGCCGGAGGCCTTGTAGGCCGCGATCTTCGTCAGCTCGGAGTCGATGATGCCGAGGTCGGGCGGCGAGACACGCACGACCTGGGCTGCGATCGAAGGGGTGAGGCCGTGTCTTTCTACGGCGCGCCTGGACGCCCAGTCGCTCAGGGCCCGGCGCACGAGGCGCGGCATCTCCTCGACCTTGCCGCCGGCGGCGGTGAACGCCTTCGCCAGCTTGTTGGTCGCGCCGAGCCGCCCCGCCACCGTGATCAGCAGGCGCGTGGTCGGCGGGATCTGCGCCACCGCCGACGCCAGCCCCTCGGCCCTGGCCGGCGGGATGGCGCGCGCGAACACGACCCGGTAGGGGTCGAGGAAGGGGGCCTGTAGGACCGCGTCCTGCAGGCGCGCGGGGGTGAGCCCGCTCCCCTCCATCGTCTCCAGGCCGAAGTCGGAGACGAGGTCCGGGCTCCAGTCGGCAAGAGTGGCCCGCGCCCTCTCGTCGACGAGGAACCGCTCCTCGCCGTGGAGCAGGAGCGCGGTCGCGGCCGCGGTCGCGGCTGCGCGGGAGGTCGCCCGGGGCATCTCGCGATCGTACTTACAACGGCAAGGTGATCGCGCCCTCCTGGTCGGTGCGCAGGACGTGGGGTGGAGAACCTGTGGCAAGCCGTCCTGCCGAACGCGACGCGATGAGCTGCGTGGAGGTTGTCACCGCGACTCGTTCGAGGTCTGGCGACAACCGGCTCCGGCCGCCGTTGGGGAGCAGCAGGTACGTGCACGGACCGCGCAGTCGCGTGGCGGCGCTCGTCTGGGCGTCGAGGTCGAGGTCGCTCAGGTCGCAGAAGGACCTGCCGCCAGGCGCCACCACGCGCAAGCCGACGCCGGCCGCCCCGGCCACGTCGCCCGGGGCGCCGCGCTCCGGGGCGACGACTTGCAGCTCGAGGCCCGCCACCGAAAGGATGTCTCCGGCCACCACCTGTTGAATGACCGCGCCACGCGTCAGCTGCTCGAGCGCGGCTGTCCGCCACGCCGATCCGGTCAGCGCGACTCCGGGCACGAGGACGCGGTTTACGGCGCGGTCGAAGCCCGCCAGACCGCCGGCGTGGCCGAGTCCGGGCGCCGTGATCACCAGGGCGTCGAGCCGGCGCTGCCACGGCGGCAGCTGCGTACCGAGACCGTCGGCGAGCTTCGCGGGGCTCGGTCCCCCGTCGATGAGGATCGCGCCTTGCGGACCGCGGAGGAGCACGGCCTGCCCGTCGCCGACGTCAAGGATCATCACCTGCGGCGGCGCGTTCGCCCAGGCCGCGAGCGCGGTCGCGGAGATAAGCACGGGTGCGATCGCGGCGGCCGCGAAGGCGGCACGCCGCCGGTGGCCCGAGGCGCCGGCGCCCCCGATCGCCGGCCCTAGCGCCGAGTAGTAAGCGAGGCCCAGCCAGTTCGGAAACGCGGGCACGGTGAAGGCGGCTCCCGGCGCGCGGGCGAGCACGTAGCCGACCTGCTCGATGTAGGCGAGCATGCCGGCGATCGGGATGGCGATTGCCCGCGCCAGCTCGGGCGCAAACGACAGCGCTCCGAGGAGCAGGCCCGAGGTGACTAGAAAGGGAAGGATGGGCAACGTGAGCGCGTTGGCGATCGGCCCGACCGGCGAGATCACGTGGAAGTCGGTCGCCATCATCGGCAGCGTGCCGACCTGCGCGGCGCAGGTGACCGCGAACGGCTCGCGCAGCATGTGCGGCAGGAAGCGCACGCGTCGCGTGATCGGGGGCGTCAACAAGATGAAAACCACAGTGCCGGCGAACGAGAGCTGGAAGCCGACGTCCCACGCCAGCTCCGGCCGCCATCCCAGCATCGCCGCCGCCGTGACGGCGAGCGAGGTCCAGACATGCGACGGGCGGCCGAGGTTGGCGGCCGCGATCGCCAGGCCGCCCATGGCCGAGGCGCGAATCGCCGCCGGAGTCGCCCCGCCGGCGAGCGCGTAGAGGCCAATCAAGGCGAGCGCCGGCCAGGTCGCAAGCCGGCCGAGGATGGGCGCGAGCGCGCCCTGGACCATGCGTGCGAAGACCGCGACCTTCAGTCCGCTGAGCACGAGCAGGTGGACCAGGCCCGTCGCGATCAAGGCGTTCTCGAGCGCGGCCGGAATTCCCTGGCGGACGCCCAGGACGATGCCGAGCAGCATCGCCGCGTGCGGCGCGGGCAGAGCGGCGTCGACCGCCGCGGTGTACCGCTTGCGCAACCACGAGGGCAGGGCGCCGAGACCGCCGCCGGGCCGGGTCACGTCGAAGCTCGTCGCGTCGAGCTGGAGGTAGACATGGCGCTGGGCGAGGTAGGCGCGGCGGTCGAACGTGGGCATGTCGCGCGGCAGGACCAGCGTGCCGGCAGCCTTGACCTGGTCCGCGAACCCTGCCTGCTCCGGCCCGCGCCAGCGGACCATGAGGTCGCCGATGTCGTGGATGGCGGCGCCACCGATTGCGATCCGCGCGGGCTCGACCAGGGCCTCGGATCCGCCGCCGACTGGCCGGCCGTCATCGACGACCTGTCCCGTGATCGCGACCACACTCCCGGCCAGGGAGGCGGCGCGCGCGGGCAGCAAGGGATCCGCGGCGGGAAGCTCAGCCCGACCGACGCCAAGCAGGGCGGCGGCGAGAGCGAGGCAGAGCAGCGCTGGGCGCAGAAGCGCCGCGAGCGCGGCGACGGGCATCGCCGCGGCGATGGCCACCACGCCGACCATCGGCCGCGCGGGCAGCAGCACGACGGCCGCGGCCAACGCCGCCGACCAGGCGACGGCGACAACGAGCCCGGGGTAGCGGGTCACAGGGTCACGAACTTGCGCGCGACGACATAGTCGGACTCGCTCATGCCCAGGATCTCGACCAGCTCGCGCGTGTTCTGGAAGCCGCCGAAGTTGGTGCGGTAATCGATGCATTCCTGCGCGAAGGCGGAGGTGAAGCCGGGGATGGACTCGAGCTCCTCGAGCGTCGCCTGGTTGAGGTTGACGCGCGCGATCACCGTCCCCGACGACGTCTTCGCGAACGCGACCTTGATCTGCTCCCCGTCGCGCAGCCGTCCGGCGTAGTCGGGCAGCTTCGACGTGTCGGCGTCGGCGCTCAGGCCGCCCGCAGCGGCGATGGCGTCGAAGACGCGGTCGCCGCGGGGCAGGCGGTAGAGGCCTGGGTTCTCTACCGCCCCGACGACGTGAATCAGCAGACCTGGGTCGGCGGGCAGGTCGAGGACCGGGTCGCGGACCGGCGGCGCAGTGGGCGCGGGCGGCGCCGCCGCGTGATAGAGGTAGGCGCCGGCGACGAAGGCGACGGCCAGCGTCAGCGGGCCGGCGAGAATCGCGAGACGCCTCCAGCCGGGGACGAGGCGAACGGGCATCCGAAGCGGGATGCGCATGGCATCGAGGCTAGGGTCGAGATGGCGGCGTGACTACCCTGCCTGTTAAGAGACTGACGTGGTTCCCGGGGAAGGATTCGAACCTTCGGTCGAGGATCCAAAGTCCTCTGCCTTACCTCTTGGCCACCCGGGATCGGGTACCAACATAGCGTTCGCCCCGCGCATCCTCCCCGATGCGGGCGTGACCTCAAACCGCCTGCCGGCGTTCGGTCTGGTGATGAGGCAAGCGTTGCTCGGGGCCCTCTGCCTGGTGTGTACTGCGTGCGGCGCCTACACGTTCCCGGGCGACAGGCCGTCGCCGACCACGAACACCGGCACGGTTACCGGCCGCGTGCTGGTTGTACCGTGCGCGCCGGTCGAGCAAGCGGGGTCGACCTGCGCCGGCAAGCCCATGCCGAGCCTGGAGATCGACTACCTCCAGGGGACGAAGGTGGTCGCCCGGACGGTGACCGACAACAACGGGAGCTACTCGATCCGCCTGGAGCCGGGCGGCTACGTGGTGAGGTTCAACACCTACATGCGCGTGGTCAGCGGGCCGACGAATATCACGGTGGCGGCGGGCTCGAAGCTCGTGGCGAACTACGCGCTCGACTCGGGGATGCGGGTCCCGGTGCCGCAGGACTGACCCGCCGAGGCATGCGCTTTTGCGCAAAGGGAGCGCATCACCAGCCCGGATAGACCTGTTTGTCGCCAAAAGAGTGCATCCCTGGGCTTAATAGACCCTTTTGTCGCCCGACAGCGCCGCACCAGCGGTTGTTCCCACCCGCTGACCCCCCACCCACCCTGGGGCAGGTAGTGCGGAGGCGCAGCGTACGGCGCGCCCCGGGGCGCCAGTCAACCCTGCCTGTTAAGGCACCAGGTTGATCAGCCGGTCGGGCACGTAGACCACCTTCGACGGCTTGCCGCCGTTCAGCGCCCCCTGCACCTTCTCGCTCTTGAGCGCGGCCTCGACCGCCGCCGCCTCGCTCAACCCCGCCTGGACCTCCAGCCGGTCGCGCAGCTTGCCCGCCACCTGGACGACGAGCACGATCTTGGGCTCGGCGGCCAGGCCTGGGTCGAACACCGGCCACGGCGCGTCCGCCAGCATCCCCTGCTCGCCCAGCCGCTCCCACATCTCCTCGCACGCGTGCGGAGCCAGCGGGTTGAGCAGCTTCAGCAGCGTCCGCACCGCCTCCTCCCACGCGGTGTCCCGGGCCCCGCCGCCGCGCAGATAGTCCTGCATCGCGTTTGCCAGCTCCATCAGGAACGCGACCGCGGTGTTGAAGCGGAGCTCGTCGTAGTGCTCGGTCACCTTCCCCACCGTCTGGGCGACCTTGCGCCGCAGCGCCGCGCTGTCGACGGTCGCGCCCAATGGGCCGCTCTCGCCCGCCACCGCCGCCGGCTCCAGCACCAGCCGCCACACGCGCTGGAGGAACTTCACCACGCCGTTCAGCCCCGCGTCCGTCCACTCGACGTCCTCTTCCGGCGGGCCGATGAACATCTCGTAGATCCGGCCCGCGTCCGCGCCCTGCGCGCCCGCCAGCTCGTCGATGGAGACGCCGTTGCCCGCCGACTTCGACATCACCTGCCCGAACCGCTTGACCATGCCCTGGTTGAAGAGGCGCATGAACGGCTCCGACGCTTCGACCATGCCCGCGTCGTGAAGCACCTTGACGAAGAAGCGCGAGTAGAGCAGGTGCAGGATCGCGTGCTCGACACCGCCCGTGTACTGATCGACCGGCATCCAGTGATTCACCAGCTCGGGGTCGAAAGGCTCGCGATCGTCGTGCGGGCTCGCGTACCGCATGAAGTACCACGAGGAGTCGATGAACGTGTCCATGGTGTCGGTCTCGCGTCGTGCGGGGCCGTCTCCCAACGGGCACGTGGTTTCGTACCAGTCCGGGTTTTCGGACAGGGGTTTGTACTCCGGGGGAAGCTCGACTGGCAGCTGCTCTTTCGGCACCGGGACGATGCCGTGATTGGGGCAGTAGACGATCGGGATGGGCGCGCCCCAGTAGCGCTGGCGTGAGATCAGCCAGTCGCGTAGCCGGTACTTGACCGAGCGCTTGCCGATCCCACGCTCCTCCAGCCAGTCGCAGATGCGCTCGATCCCCTCGCCCGAATCGAGGCCGTCGAACTGCGCGCTGTTCACCATCGTGCCCGAGCCGATGTACGCCTCGCGAAGCATCTTCTGCGGTCCGGTGGGAGGCGCGATGACCTCGCGAATCGGCAGGTCGTAGCGCCGCGCGAACTCGAAGTCGCGCTCGTCGTGCGCGGGCACGGCCATGATCGCGCCGGTGCCGTAGGTGACCAGGACGTAGTCGGCGACCCAGACAGGGATCTTCTCGCCGTTGACGGGGTTCACGGCGAAGCCGCCCGTCGCCACGCCCGTCTTCTCGCGCTCGGTCGACAGGCGCTCGATCTCGGTCTCCTTGCGCGCCTTCTCCACGTACTCGCGCAAGCGGGCCCGGTGTTTCTCGGTGGTGATGCGCTCCACCAGGGGATGCTCCGGCGCGAGGACCATGAAGGTCGCGCCGAACAGCGTGTCCGGCCGCGTCGTGTAGATGCGGATCGACTCGTCCGGCATGCCGACGACGGGAAAGTCGACCTCCGCGCCCATGCTGCGGCCGATCCAGTTCGTCTGCATGACGCGGACCTTCTGCGGCCAGCGCTCCAGCATCGCCAGGTCGTCCAGCAGGCGATCGGCGTAGTCGGTGATCTTCAGGAACCACTGTTCCAGGTCGCGCTTCTCGACTTCCACGTCGGGGTGGCGCCAGCAGCGGCCGTTGATCACCTGCTCGTTGGCCAGCACCGTCTTGTCGACCGGGCACCAGTTGACCGGCGCCATTGCCCGGTACGCCAGGCCTCGCTCCAGCATCAAGAGGAACAGCCACTGCGTCCACTTGTAGTAGTCGGGCTCGCTGACGGTGACCTCTCGGTCCCAGTCGTAGAGGATGCCCAGCATCTTCAACTCGCGTTTGCCTTTCGCGATGTTGTTGAGCGTCCAGGTCCTCGGGTGCAGACCACCGCCGCGCTTGGTCGCCGCGTTCTCGGCCGGCAGACCAAACGAAT
>Ga0209057_1003466_pt1 | contig 11655 bp, 10 predicted proteins | sample GraSoiAngelo_146_FD_185903 | JGI IMG/M metagenome (GOLD analysis project Ga0209057, IMG submission 185903) | Grasslands soil microbial communities from the Angelo Coastal Reserve, California, USA - 14_1009_05_30cm (SPAdes) (version 2) | ecosystem: Environmental > Terrestrial > Soil > Grasslands ... | reverse complement strand
GCACCTTGGGCATGCGGGTCTGGCCGCCCACCAGGATCACTTCGTCGATCTCCGTGGGCTTCAGCCCCGCATCCTTGAGCGCTTGTTCCATTGGAGGAAGGGTCCGCTTCACCAGGTCGTCCACCAGCTGCTCCAGCTTCGCGCGGGTGAGCGTCAAGTTCAGGTGCTTCGGCCCCGACTGGTCCGCCGTGATGAACGGCAGGTTGATCTCCGTCTGCATCACGGTCGACAGCTCCATCTTGGCCTTCTCGGCGGCTTCCTTGAGCCGCTGCAGCGCCATCGGATCCTTGGAGAGGTCGATCCCCTGGTCGCGCTTGAACTCGCCCACCAGCCATTCGATGATGCGTGCGTCGAAGTCGTCGCCGCCCAGGTGGGTGTCGCCGTTGGTCGACTTTACCTCGAATACGCCTTCGGCCAGCTCCAGCACGGATATGTCGTACGTGCCGCCGCCCAGGTCGTACACGGCGACCTTCTCTTCCTTCTTCTTGTCGAGGCCGTAGGCGAGCGCCGACGCCGTCGGCTCGTTGATGATCCGTACCACGTCGAGCCCGGCGATCTTGCCGGCGTCCTTGGTGGCCTGGCGCTGCGAGTCGTTGAAGTAGGCGGGCACCGTGATCACCGCCTTCTCGACCTTGTGGCCGAGGTAGTCCTCGGCGGTCTGCTTCATCTTCTGCAGGATCATCGCGGAGATCTCGGGGGGCGTGTAGCGCTTGCCCTGGATCTCGACCGAGGCGAGCCCGTTCGGCCCCTCCAGCACCTTGTAGGGCACGCGCTTCGTCTCCTCCACCACCTCGCCCATGCGCCGCCCCATGAAGCGCTTGATCGAAAAGATCGTGTTCTGGGGGTTGGTAACCGCCTGCCGTTTCGCCACCTGGCCGACGAGCCGCTCCCCGTCCTTCGTGAACGCCACGACGGACGGCGTAACACGACCGCCTTCGGCGTTGGGGATGACGACGGGATCCCCACCCTCCATCACTGCCACCACTGAGTTGGTGGTGCCCAGGTCGATCCCGATGATTTTCTCAGCCATGACGGGTGCTCCTCATCCTAAGGTCGATGCGTGAAAGTAATCGCTCGTCGCAGTGGCAAAGCCCGTGCCCGAGAAAAATGCCAAAAAGGCAGGCTGAAGGTATCTTTCCCGGGTGATCCCGTACAGAGACGAGAATCCCACCGATCTGACACCCGCCGTCACCGTCGGCATCATCATCGTGAACGCGGTCGTGTGGTTGCTGGTTCAGGGCGGTGGCGTGAGCCCCGAGCAGCTGGTGCGCTCGGTGTGCGAGCTCGGCCTGATCCCCGGAGAGGTGCTGGGCTCGGTACCGCCGGGAACGGCGGTGCCGCTGGGGCAGGGCATGCGCTGCATCACGGCGCAGCCGCACTGGTGGACCGTGGTCACCTCGATGTTCCTGCACTCGGGCTGGCTGCATATCATCGGCAACATGTGGTTCCTGTGGGTGTTCGGGAACAATATCGAGGACTCGATGGGGCACGGGCGCTTCGTGGTGTTCTATCTGTTGTGCGGGGTGGCGGCGGCGGCGACGCAGATGGTGAGCGACCCGGCGTCGCCCGTGCCGATGGTGGGCGCGTCCGGGGCGATCAGCGGCGTGATGGGCGCCTACATTCTCCTGTACCCGCGCGTGCGGGTGCATACGATCGTGTGGCTGGGATTTTTCGTGACGACGGTGGCGCTGCCGGCGTACGTGATGCTCGGCTACTGGTTCGTGCTGCAGCTCGTGTTGGGCGCCGCGGGCACGCTGTCGCACGCGCAGGGGGGCGTCGCCGTGTGGGCGCACGTGGGCGGCTTCGTGGCCGGGATGGTCCTGATCAAGCTGTTCGCGAACGCGGAGTACTTGGCGCGCCGGCGCTCCGGGGTGATCATCCTTCCGCGTGGTGCTTGATCGTCTTTCCTTCCACCACGAACACGACATCTTCCGCGATGTTGGTCGCCAGGTCGGCGACGCGCTCGAGGTTGCGGCTCACGAGGAACAGGTCCATCGCCGCGCCGATGATGTGCGGATCTTCCATCATGTGGGTGAGCAGAATCCGGAAGATCGAGCGGTTCAGGGCGTCGACCGAGTCGTCGCGGCGGCAGATCTCGCGGCCCAACGCGGCATCGCCGCGCACGAACGCGTCGAGCGCGCCCGAGAGCATGGCCCGCGCCTGCCGCGCCATCTCGAGCAGCTCGGGCTCGGGCGCGACCATCCGGGCGCCCAGCAGCCGCTCGGCCGATTGCGCGATGTTCACGGCGTGGTCGCCCACGCGCTCCAAGTCGTTGGCGATCTTGGTGGCGGCGACGAGCAGGCGCAGGTCCCGCGCCATGGGCTGCTGCGTGGCCAGCAGGTCGATCACCGTTTCCTCGATCTCGAGCTCGAGGGCGTCGATGGCGCCGTCGCCCGCGATCACGCGGCTCGCGTACTCGGCGTCGCGCTTGAGCAGCGCGTCGAGGGCGTGCCCCAAGGCTTCCTGGGCCTCGCCCGACATCGTGAGGAGCTTGGCCTTGAGCTCGGCGAGCTCGTCGTGAAAGTGGCGGTGAGCCCCGGGGCGTGGCCCCGGGGTCGGCTTGCTGGCGCCTGTGTGCCCACTCATCCGAACCGTCCCGTGATGTAGGCCTCGGTACGCTCGTCCGTGGGCCTCGTGAAGAGCTGCTTGGTATCGCCGAACTCGATCAGGTGACCGAGGTAGAAAAACCCCGTGAAGTCCGACACACGGGATGCCTGCTGCATGTTGTGTGTGACAATCACGATCGAATAGCTCTGCTTCAGCTCCACCAGCAGCTCTTCGATGCGCTGCGTGGCGGCCGGATCGAGCGCCGAGCATGGCTCGTCCATCAGCAGTACCTCGGGCTCGTTGGCGAGCGTGCGCGCGATGCAGAGGCGCTGCTGCTGGCCGCCCGAGAGGCTGGTCCCGGGCGCCTCGAGCCGGTCTCTCACCTCGTCCCACAGCGCCGCCTGGCGCAGCGCGCGCTCCACGCGCTCGGGGATGTCGCGCTCGGGCGCGAGGGCGTTGAGGCGCGGCCCGTACGCCACATTGTCGAAGATGCTCTTGGGGAACGGGTTCGGCCGCTGGAACACCATGCCGACCTCGCGGCGCAGCGCCACGGCATCCATGCCGCGTGAGAATACGGAAACGCCCTCGAGCAGAATGTCGCCCGAGTGGCGCGTGCCCGGAATCAGCTCGTTCAACCGGTTGACGGAGCGCAGGAACGTGCTCTTGCCGCATCCCGACGGCCCGATGAGGGCGGTCACGGCGCGGCGCGGGATCGTGAACGTCAGATCGAACAGCGCCTGCGTCCCGCCGTACCAGAAGCGGTACGCTCGCGCGTCGATGATGGGGGTCGCACGGTGGGACGGGCGCACGACTCTGACCCCTGTCGCGAGTCCGGGATCCCCGGGCTTGCGCCCGGGGTCAGTGACTGCACGACTGTCCGACAGAGATGTCGTCATCCGAACCTCCCGGTAATGTAGGCTTCCGTCTGCTCCCGCGTCGGTTTGGTGAACAGCTGCTCGGTGCGGCCGACCTCGACCAGATCGCCGACGTAGAAGAACGCGGTGTAGTCCGAGACGCGGCCGGCCTGCTGCAGGTTGTGCGTGACGATGACGATGGTGTAGCGGCGCTTGAGCTCGTGGCACAGCTCCTCGATCCGCTGCGTGCCGGCGGGATCGAGCGAGGCCGTCGGCTCGTCGAGCAGCAGCACTTCGGGCTCGGGGGCGAGCGCGCGCGCGATGCAGAGGCGCTGCTGCTGGCCGCCCGACAGGTCGAGCGCGCTCTTTTTCAGCCGGTCTTTCACCTCGTCCCACAGCGCGGCCTGGCGCAGGGCACGCTCCACCGCGGCGTCCAAATCGCCGTGCGACCGCCCGCCGTTCACCCGCAGGCCCGCCGCCACGTTGTCGTAGATCGTCATCGTGGGGAACGGCGTGGGGCGCTGGAACACCATGCCGATGCGGCGGCGCAGCTGGACGGGGTCCACGCCCGCGTCGTACACGTCGGCGCCGTCGAGCAGCACCGACCCGGTGACCCAGCCGCCGTCGGACAGCTCGTGCATACGGTTCAGGCAGCGCAGGAAGGTGCTCTTGCCGCAGCCCGACGGGCCGATCACCGCGGTGACGGTGTGCGCCGGGAACAGAATGGACACGTCCTTTACGACGGCCCGCCGGCCGTACAGCGCCGTGAGCCGCACGGCCTCGAGCTGGAGCCGGGCGTCAGCGGGCTGCGCCATGGCGAGATCGCACGGCCCAGCGGGCCGCGAGGGCGAGGACCAACACGAGACCCATGAGCACCAGCGCCGCGGCCCAGGCGAGGCGGTGCCATTCGTCGAACGGGCCGGTCCCGTAGGTGAAGATCTGGAGCGACAACGTCTGCATCGGCTGCAGGATGCTCGTGGAGAAGTTCAGGTTGCCGAGCGCCGTGAAGAGCAGCGGCGCCGTCTCGCCCGCGATGCGCGCCACGCCCACGAGACAGCCGGTGAGGATCCCCGCCAGCGCGGTGCGGGCGATGATCCGCAGCGAGGTGCGCCAGCGCGGATAGCCGAGGGCGAGCGCCGCCTCGCGCAGCGAGTGCGGCACCAGGCGCACCATTTCCTCCGTGGTGCGGGCGATCATGGGCACCATCAGGACCGCGAGAGCCACGCTCCCGGCCAGGGCGGAGAAGTGTCCCATCCGCCGGACCAGCCAGGTCCAGGCGAAGATGCCGACGACGATCGACGGTGTGCCGTTGAGAACATCCGCCACGAACCGGACCGTCCAGCCGAGGCGCCCCGAGCCGTACTCGGCGAGGTACAGTCCCGTCCCGATGCCGATCGGCAGGCCGATCAGCGCCGCCAGTCCGACGATGATCATGGTCCCGACGATCGCGTTCGCCACACCGCCGCCCGACTGGCCGGCCGGGACGGGATTCTTGACGAAGAAGCTCCAGTCGAGCGACGACGCGCCTTTGGCGACCAGATACCCGAGGATGAGGACAAGCGCGAGCACCGCGACGAGCGACAGCACCGCCACCACGGCGGTCATGGCCCCGCTCACGATGCGACGGCGCAGGCGACGCGCGCTCACAGGGCGCGGCTCCCCACCGCGGTGCCGCGGGCGACGCGCCAGATCATGAGCCGCGCCAGGGCGTTCACCGCCACGGTGATCACGAACAGGATGAGGCCGACTTCGAACAGCGCGGAGAGATAGAGGTCGGTGGTCGCTTCACTGAACTCGTTGGCGATCGCCGCGGCCATGGTATAGGCGGGTTGCAACACGGACACGCCGATGTCGTGCCGGTTGCCGATCAGCATCGTCACCGCCATGGTCTCGCCCAGCGCCCGCCCCAGCCCCAGGATCACCGCGCCGATCAGGCCGGCCCGGCCGTAGGGCACGACGGCGGTCCACACCGCCTCCCAGCGCGTGGCACCCATGCCGAGCGCCGCTTCGCGCTGGCTCGACGGCACGGCGAGCAGCACCTCGCGCGACACGGCGGCGATGTAGGGCACGATCATGATCGCGAGGATCACGCCACCGGCGAGCAGCGAGTTGCCGTAGAACACCCCCTGCAGGAACGGCGTCCAGCCGAGCACCGCCCGCAGCGGGGGCACGACGGAAGAGCGCAGGAACGGAATGAGGACGTAGATCCCCCACACGCCGTACACCACGCTCGGGATCGCGGCCAGGAGCTCGACCAGGAACGCCACGGGCTGGCGCAGCCACTTGGGGGAGAACTCGGTCAGATAGATCGCGACGCCGAGCGCCAGGGGCACCGCGAAGAGCAGCGCCAGGAGCGACGAGGCGATGGTGCCGAAGATCATGGGCGCGGCGCCGAACACGCCGGCCACCGGGTCCCACACCGACATCCAGACGAAGCGGAACCCGAACCGCGTGATCGCGGGCCAGGCGCTCGCGCCCAGCTCCACGACGAGCGCCACCAGCAGGAGCGGCAGTGACAGCGCCAGGCCGGTGAGCGCGGCGCGGTACAGCCGATCGCCCGTGTTCCGTCCCAGGAGCACGGGTCGGCCGGGAATAACGGCGCGCGCCGCTTGGGTCGCGGGCGGCGGGCCGAGGGGGAGCGTCGTCATCGCGCGGCAACGTATCGGACGCTACCGGGCTGCCGTCGTCCACACCGACTTGCCGCCGGCCGTGATGCTCTTCAGGCGTGTCTCGATCCAGGAGCTGAGCTGCTTGGGCAGCGGCGCGTAGCCGAGCGGCGCGGCGCGCGACTGGCCTTGCGTCTCCGCCCACCACACGAACTTCACGAGGGCGCTGGCTTTCGCGGCATCGTCGTATTGCTTGTGCAGCAGGAACCAGGTGAAGCTCGCGACGGGATACGCCGCGTCGCCGTCGGGATTGGTGATCGACACGCGGAAATCCGTGTTCGGTCCCATCGCCTTCATGGCGCCGGCCGCGGCCGCCGTGATGCTCTCGAGCGAGGCGGCCACGAACTTCCCGGCCTTGTTGCGGACGCTGCCGGCAGGCAGCTGGTTGGCGATGGCGTAACCCAGCTCGACGTAGCCGATGGCGCCGGGGGTCTGCTTCACCGTGGCGGTGACGCCCTCGTTGCCCTTGCCGCCCAGTCCCACGGGCCAGTTGACCGACGGGCCGCGCCCCACCTTCTGCTCCCACTCGGGGCTGACCTTGGACAGGTAGTCGGTCCAGATGAACGTCGTGCCCGAGCCGTCGGAGCGGTGGACGACCACGATGTCGGCGTCCGGCAGCTTCACAGCGGCGTTGGCCGACGCGATGCGCGCGTCGCTCCACTTGGTGATTTTCCCGAGGAAGATGTCGGCGAGTACGTCGGGGGTGAACTTGAGCGTCGCCTTCACGTCGGGGAGGTTGTAGGTCGGGACGTCGCCGCCCAGCACCGTCGGGATGTGCAGCACGTTGCTGTTGATGGCGGCGATGGCGGAGTCTTTCATCGGGGCGTCGGTCGCCCCGAAATCGACGGTGCCATCCGAGAACTGGCGGATCCCGCCGCCCGACCCGATCGACTGGTAGTTGAGCTGCACGTCGGGATGCGACTGGTTGTAGGTCAGCATCCAGTCCTGATAGATGATGTTGGGGAACGTGGCGCCGGCGCCGTTGAGCTTCACCTGCGCCGCGGCAGGGGCGGCGAGCGCCAGGGCGGCGGCGAGGGCGAGCAGGGGAGTCTTCTTCATGACGTGCACCTCGTGCGTGTTTAGAACGTGAACTGAGTCTGGAACAGGGCCTGTGAGCGGGCGGCTTCCTGCGCCGCCGTGGGCGTTCCCTGATAGCTCACGTGGTCCCAGTCGCCGAGCAGGCGCCAATTGGGGGTGAGCTGGTAAGACACGCCGCCGATGACGCGGGTCTGCTTGTCGGTCGTGTTTCCTGCCTGCGGGTGGAAGATGTCCACGCGCGCGATGACCGCGGCCTTGGAGGGCGTGAACTTGTAGACGCCGAAGGCGCTGTAGAGGTGGCCGTTGGTCGCCGCTCCGAGACCGTCCTGCGCCGCCGCAGCCTCCCCCGCGAGGGTGAGCTGCTTGGTGCGGTAGGACAGCATGGCGAGGTAGCGGTTACGGTCCGCGTAGGCCGCAGCCCTGCCGTAGGCGGCGTAACCGGTGATGCGGAGTCCGCCGACGCGACTGGAGTCGTTCGTGTCGAGCACCCGCACCGAGATGCGTGCCATCGCATCCTTACCCTGGCCCCCGGCGCCCGCGACCTCTCCGGTCTTGTAGGTCTCCCCGTTCACCACCGTGAACTGAAAATTGACCCTGTCGGGACCCCACTTGCCGTCCACGCCCGCGCCGAAATCGGCCGCCGACATGTAGCCGGCTCGCTCCATCGCCATCTGTCCCTGCATCCGGTAATCCCACAGCGCCTCTTCCCAGTCGAGCCAGGGCGTGTGGATCTGACCCAGCTTGAAGGTGAGGGGGCTGCCCTGCGGCGTGTACGTGGCGAAGGCGTACTTCAGCCGGTAGCCGAGCGAGCCGTCGGCGTTGCGGTAAATGTCCGCGGTGACGCGCGTGCCTACGCCGCCCGAGAATCGGCCCAGGACGTTCACGTACGCGCGCGTGACATCGAAACTGTTGAAGTGGTTGACTGTGTCCTTGAGTTGATAGAGGTACTGCGTGTAGACCAGACCACCGACCGTCACCTGCGGAGGCGTGGGGGCCTGCGCGGCGAGCGGAACGGCGCCCGCTGCGGCGGCCACGATGGCCACGCCGAGCGCTCGACGCATAAAGGACGGCATGAGGTGTCTCTCCTCGAGGGGATTGGGGTTGTGGTGCGCGTGCGACGTCGGGAGATAACGAAGCCCCGGCGCGTCACGGGCGAGCGCGCGGAGTGTAACAGGTTCGTAACGGCGGTGGGACCGCGCGCCTTGCCACCTCCGGGGCGGCCTCCTAGCGTACAGCCCTCGTGGTTAGCGAACAGTCGGACCTCACCGTCGCCAAGGGGACCTGCTATCCCCTGTTCGCCTACGACATCGCGCAGGCGATCGACCTGGACAGCGCCGAGCAGCGCATCCTCGCGGGCACCGAGCGGCAGACGGTCAAGCAGAAGCGCCGGGCGCCGGCGTTCTTCGAGTATCGGCCGGCCCCGTTGCGGGTGTCGCTGCCCGCCCAGCCGATCTCGCTCGGATCGTTCAGCACCGGCCCGACTGTCGAGGTGGTGCTGTACGATTTTGGCGCGGTCTCCCTGAGCTACGCGATACCGCTCGAGGGCCCGCTCGCGTCGCTGGCATCGCTCTCGAACGAGCTGTGGGGCAACGAGCGCATGTTGGCGGACTCGCGCGGTCATGTGGAGCGGCTCGTCGCGACGCTGGGCGAGGCGGCCGTGCGGTCCCACATCGCCCACTTCGTTGAGGACTACGCGGTTTTCGAGGTGGAGCGATTCACGCCGGCGTGCGACGCGGCTACGCTCGCCACCCAGCACGCGCACACGATCGCGCAGATCCTGCGGGCCGAGCGGCATCGCCTGTCGCAGCAGGAGATTGCCGACGCCACCTCGTCCCGGCTGTCGTTCGGTCCCGACGACGCCACGTTCATCGATACCGACGTGACGCTGCTGTTCGATCCGGAGGGCGAGGACGTGCGCGCCGTGATCGAGTTCGCCAACACGCAGCTCCTGGAGATGCGCTATCTCGATCAGCAGCTGGACGACGCGCTGGAGCGGGCCTACGGCCTCTTGTCCAAGCGTCGCTGGTCGGCGCTGCGGGTCCCCAGCCTGTACGGGTCGGATCTGCGCGAGCTGGCGCAGCTGCAGCTCGACTCGGCCATTCTGTTCGAGCAGGTGACGAACGCGCTGAAGCTGATCGGCGAGCAGTATCTGACCCGCGTGTATGGCCTCGCGTCGCGCCGGTTCCATCTGGCGGAATGGGACGTGAGCATCACGCGCAAGCTGCAGACGATCGACAGCATCTACAGCCGCATGGCCGATCGCGCCGCCACGCGCCGCCTCGAGATGCTGGAATGGATCATCATCGTGCTGTTCACTATCTCGATCGTAGTCTCGCTGGGACCGGCGCTGCTGCCGCATTGAGGGGTTGCTGAAAAACACGGTCTGGCATGGAGGTTCCCATCCTAAAGGATGGGCCCGGAACGACACAACGCTCACGCGTGAGGTGCGCGGCGGAAGCGGTAGCCCGCCCCCCGCACCGTCTCGATCCAGGCACCCATGGGCCCGAGCTTGCGACGCAGACGCTGCAGGTGCATGTCGACCGTGCGCGTACGGATGTCGGGCTGCGCGTGCCATACCGTCTCGAGCAACTCGGGCCGGCTCTGCACGCGGCCTTCGCGCTCGAGCAGCGTGCGCAGCAGCTTGAACTCGGTGGCGGTGAGCACGATCTCCGCACCGTCCAGCGTCAGGCGGTGGGCGGCCGTATCGAGCACGATCGGCCCGGCGCTCAGGCGGCCGCCGACGGCGCCGGCCGGCGCCCGCAGCCGGCGCAGCACGGCCCCCACGCGCAGCACCAGCTCCGGTGGCGAGAACGGCTTGGGCAGGTAGTCGTCCGCCCCGAGCGAGAGGCCGCGGATGCGGTCCGCCTCCTCCCGGCGGGCGGTGAGCAGCAGGACGCCGATCTGGCGCGTCTCCTCCCGGCGCCGCAGCTCCGCCAGCACGTCGTACCCGGACAGGTCTGGCAGCATGAGATCCAGGACAACGGCATCGGGCCGCTCTTCGCGTGCCGCGTCGAGGGCTTCCCGTCCTCCGGTCGCCGTCGTGACTCGGTAGCCCGCCTTGGCGAGATGGTAGGCGACGAGCGCCGTGATGTCGGCTTCGTCATCGACCACGAGAATCCGCTGCGCGGAAGCAGTATCCTGGGGCACTACCGGAGCAGCGACGATGCTGCGACCGCGCCACCCAGTCCCAGGGCGACCCCGGCGAGCACGTCGCTCAGGTGATGCACCCGCAAGGCGACGCGAGAGTACGCGACCAGGCCGGCCAGCGGCAGGACGAGCGGCACGCTCGCCGGGTGGGACAGCGCGATCGTCGCGGCCACCGCCGTCGCCGCCGCCGCATGGCCCGAGGGAAAGGAATGGGGATCGGGCAGATCGACGAGGGCGAGTGGTGTCCCGCTCGTGTCGCACGGGCGCGACCGCGCGACGGCGCGCTTCAGGATCTGCACCACCAGATGCGATCCCGTGTTGGCGAGCAGAACGGCGAGACCGAGCCGCGGTTGTTCCACGGCCACCAACGCCAGCCCGACCGCGAGCGTGAAGCGCGCGCCGCCCAGGTGCGTGAGCCAGCGCATCACGCTGCGGACCGCTGCTCGGTGACCCCGATCAACTCGGCGTAGCGCGTGAGCAGCTCCGCGTTCTCGGGCTCTACGTCGCGCCCGAGCGCCCGCTCGCGCGCGGCCGCGCCGAGCACGAAGCGGCGGGCGGGATCCACCGCCAGGTCGATGATCGCCTGGGCGTAGCGGTGCACGTCGCCGGGCGGGACGAGCACGCCCGAGACGTCGTGGCGGATGCTCTCCCGAAAGCCGCCGGCGTCCGCTGCGACCACGGCCACGCCGGAGGACATCGCCTCGAGCGCGACCAGGCCGCACGTTTCGGTGCGCGAAGGGAACACGCACAGGTCGGCGCTGGCGTACAGCGTGGCGAGATGCTGCCGCGGCAGAAACCCCAACATGCGAACGAAGGGAAGATCGGCCTCGATGTCCCGCGCGACCGGCCCCTCGCCCGCGGCGACGAACGTGGCGCGCTGGCCGAGGGCCGCGCGCGCCGTGTACCACGCCGCGATCAGCACGTCGAGGTTCTTTTCGCGGGCGAGGCGGCCCACGTGCAGCACGACCGCTGTGTCGTCCGCGCCGGCGAGCCAGCGCCGCCAGCCCGCGTCGCGCCGCCCGGGGTGGAACAGCCGCGTATCCACGCCGCGCCCCCACACGGCGGCGTGGGGGATGCCGCGTCGCACCAGCTCGTCGCGCACACCCTCTCCCGGGGTCAACGTCAACGCGGCGGGGCCGTGGAACCGCTCCAGCCAGCGCCATACCGCGGGCTCGAGAAAGCCGACGCCGTAGTGCCGGCTGTACTGCGGGAAGTTGGTGTGAAACGACGTGACGAGGGGCAGCTTGCGGGCCAGCGCGTAGCGCCGGCCGGCGACGCCGAGCGCGCCCTCCGTGTGGACGTGGAGCAGCTCCGGTTGGAACTCGTCGAAGAATTCGGCGACGCGCCGAAAGCTGGGCCAGGACAAGCGGATATCCGGGTACAGCGGGAACGGCAGGGAGGAG
>Ga0209057_1003462_pt1 | contig 11658 bp, 6 predicted proteins | sample GraSoiAngelo_146_FD_185903 | JGI IMG/M metagenome (GOLD analysis project Ga0209057, IMG submission 185903) | Grasslands soil microbial communities from the Angelo Coastal Reserve, California, USA - 14_1009_05_30cm (SPAdes) (version 2) | ecosystem: Environmental > Terrestrial > Soil > Grasslands ... | reverse complement strand
CGGGCACAAGACGATCCTCGGTCTTGCGCGTCGGTGTTGTAGTGGCCGAAGAAGAAGTCCGTGTCGGTGGAGTGGATCGGCTCGGCCCCCAGCAGGTCCACGGTCTGCAGCTTGAACCGGCTCGCGAGACCGAGTATCGTCTTGTGCCCGCTGTCGATCAGCTCGCCGCAGTGCTCGCTGGTCTGGGCGTTGAGCCACGAGGTGGTGTCGGAGTGCATGCGGCCCCCGACTCGGTCCGACGCCTCGAACACCGTGGACGTGATGCCGGCGTCCTGCAACGTGAGGGCGGCGTTCAAGCCCGCGATGCCGCCGCCTACGATCGCGATCCGCCCCTGGCTCGGGGACAGCTTGATGGTGGCGGCGAAGACGGCGCTCGGCACGAGCGCGGCGCCCGCGGCGACACCGGCCGCCTTCAGGAAGTCGCGGCGCGTGAGCCCGGCGCGGCGCTCGGCGCGAACGGACTCGATCGAGCGGCCTGAGCGGCCGGCTTGCTCGAAGTCTTCGGCGAGCGCTTGAAAACGTCGCAGCAGCGGGCTACGGGCCATGGGCACACTCCTCATTGGCGGGGTGACTCCGGCCCCAAAGTTTATGGGTCGACGGGAAGAAAAATGAAGGTTTGCGCCCGGTGCTACATATCCAGGCCCGGTCGGCCGTGCATGCCCAGGACGATCGAGATCTCGCCGCCGTGGTGGATGTCGTGCTCGGCGACGTGCCAGATGATGTAGCGCCGGTCGCGCCAGGGACGCTCGCCCGCGGCGTTGGGTTTGGGGCGCTGGAACTTCGCGTCGAGGTCGTCCTCTGTCCACCTCTCCAGGCAGGCGCGGACGTCCTTCCAGGACTTGTCCAGGGCGGCGCAGATGGCTGCGGCGTCCGGCCTGGTCTCGTCCGATTCGTCGTCCATCGGGATCAGGCGGCGGAGGTCGTCGTCGCCTTCGGCCATCCAGCCCTGGAACCACCACGCGCGGGCGGCGACGATGTGGCAGGCGAGCATGCGCACGGACCAGAGGCCCTGGCCGGGGGACAGCAGCAGGTCGTCCTCCGTCAGCGGAGCGACCATCTTGACGAGCAGCCGGTTGTGGTTCTCCCAGCCGGCGAAGTAGTCGATGACGCGGGGTTTCTGCGTGGTGCTCATTTTTTCTTAAGGTGATACCAGCGTCCGGGGAGGCGGTCGGGCTGCGCACCGCCCCAGGCGCGCACCAGCTCCCAGGTTGCGCCAAACCGCTGCTCGACCTCTTCCCGGCTGATCCGGGCGTTGGTGACCGGGTTGAGCTTGGCGTAGAAGCCCCAGATGAGATAGTCGGCGCCGGGGAGCGTGCGCTTGTTCACGCCGGCGACGTAGTCGTCGCGGCGGGACTGGGGGATGGCGTGGAGGCAGCCGAGGTCGAAGACGAGGCTGTATCCGTCGCCGACGTTGAGCTCGTCGAGCCTGGTGACGTCGCCGAGGATCAGGCGGGGCGAGACTTTCGCAGCGGCCGCTTTGGCCTTGGCCAGGTTGATGGCGCGCGGGACGAAGTCGATCGCGGTGACGTCCCAGCCGTGCTGGGTCATGTAGATGGCGTTCGTGCCGGTGCCGCAGCCGAGGTCCAGTGCCTTGCCGGGAGTGCGGGCCTCCGTGCCTTCGATGAGCTCGCGGAGCTCGGGGGGCGGGACGCCGGAGTCCCAGGGCGTGAAGCCGAGCCGGTACATGGCGCGGAAGAGAAAGCTCACCTGCGGACCGAGCTTAGCCCGATGCTGAGATCGCCGCGTGAACGGCGAGCGTGCCAGTCGGGGGTGCTCGGCTTGCCTACAATCGGTTCTCGGCCGAGCGGGAGTAGCTCACCTGGCAGAGCGCGACCTTCCCAAGGTTGAGGTAGCGGGTTCGAGTCCCGTCTCCCGCTCCATTACATCCCTCTAGCGATCTCTTGGTCCGCGCCCCTGCATCACCTGTCCGGCTGGCCGGTCTTCATTTGGGCTGAGGTCAGAAATCGTTTAGCGGCGGATGGAAGGCTTTGGCGCAGAAAGTTGGCCCAAATCTGCACATCCTCGAGACTGCTGTAGCGGAGCCAAACATCCTCCCATGGCCAGTAGCGGGGCGGAGCAAATCGGGCTCCGTAGAAATTCCTTCGGATCAGCTCCGGCGGATCTGGCAGAGAGGAGACCACCCTTCTTTGGATCTCCAGCGCACTCGTGCGTTGCGTGCGATCAAGAAGCTTCCACAAGTGCGCGCTGTGCCTGGATGTTATTGGCACTGGTCGCGACGACAGCTCGAAATCCAAGGTGAACCGACCGCCCCAATGCCGGCTGAAACCGCCCTTTGAATCTAGCTGGAGCGACACCACAACGAATCGGTTCCCCGCAATTTCAAGCCACCAGCCGCGCGGCCTTTGGCTCAAGTCCTTCGGTATTGCAGCCGTTCTGTTGAAGCCGTTGGCATGTAGACCGTCCTGTATTGCGGGCCGCAAGATCTTGTGCACCTCTTCCCATCGGACCAGTGCGAGGGCGCCTGTCGGCTCACGTTCCATGGTCGCCGCAGTTTAGCCACGGCATGGCCTGAGAGTTAAGCCGCTACTGAGGCAAGCGCTTCCATATAGTCGGCAAGAAGTACAAGAACCCTCGACAACGACAAGTGCGAGCAGGACCAAAACGCCCACGGCTTCGCTCGCTACCTCGGTCAGAGAGTCGCGATACATCTTGTGCGGCCATCCTGGCTGCACCAGGACGGCTAACCCAGACGATAGGTGAACTGGACTGAGTGCTTGGTACTCGGGGCGTCGAAGCCCGTCTCCCGCTCTCCCTCAGACTCGCTAACGCTCGTCTTCGGTCGAGCGGGAGACGGCTACGCCTTGTTGGACCGCGCGGGGCCGCAACCGCAGCCCTCCTCAGTCCTCCTGGGGAAATGGTTCATCGCGGGACGTAGCTCTGTCGAGGGCGTCCCTTGCTGCAAGCAGCGCTTGCTCTACGACGTCACGATCTCCGGGTTGAAGGCCATCCAGGCTGACCCTCTCCAGGGCGGCTACCAAATGGGTCAGTGCCGCGCCAAGCTCCCCTTTGTGCTCGCTCACCAGCTTGCTCGAGTCTAGGCTTGCGTGTCGGCGACGAGCGTGTGCGAAGTAGTCGCGCCTGGACAGCATTTCTCCAGCGCGAATGCACGTCAGCTCAAAAGCGTCAGCGGTTTCGGGGCTGAGGCCTCGAATTCCGCCGGGGCTACAGTGCGGGCAGCTCGGAGGCCATCCAGGGCCGGATCAAGCCGCTCAAAGCCCAGATCGAGGAGACGACCTCCAAGGCTGCGACGCCTTGAACAACAAGTATGCCGATATGTTCACGGCCGGCATCGTCGACCCCGCCAAGGTCACCCGCTCAGCGCTTCAGAACGCCGCCTCGATCGCCGCCATGGTCTTAACGACGCAAGCGGTAATCACCGAGATTCCGGAGAAGAACGGCAACGGAATGCGCAGCGTCGTGTCTCCCGACATGAAGTAAGCAAGGCTCGGTAGCCGAAAAGGGACAAAAAAGGACCCGGCCCGCGACGGGCCGGGTCAAAAGCATCGGTCGTTAGACCGCGGTCGGCGCAGGAATGAGACCGAGCTGGATCATCTGGTCGAGCTGGTCGAAGTAGATGCGTGCCTCCACAATCTTTCCGTTCTCGAACCGAAGGAGCTGGACGCCGTAGCCGACGACCTTCTTGTAGGTCGGCGCAATTGTGCCAGTCGGGCTCTCGAGCGGAGCGGTGTGCGTACCTTCCATCAAGATCTCCTGCACGACCCAGGGGCCGCTGGTGATCTCGCTCCGGACCTTCATCTTGCCGTCCGGGAACGCCTTCAGCCAGGTTGTGGCGTAGGCAGTGGCGTCCTTGGCGTTCGTGGCCTTGAAGCCCCCCGGCGCGCTGAACTTGATGTCGTCGGAGTGCAGCTCATTCAGCGCCTTCTCATCGTGGGCGTTGAACGCGGCTACGAAGCGGGCGGCCGTGTCTTTGGATTCGGTCATTGTGTCTCCTCCTCAGGAGTACCGCGAGGCGGAGGGCCAAGAAGGCTACTGCCATCCGAGGCCGGCAACCGCGAGGACCGTTACCAGCCCCCGACTCAGTCCAGAACAGTTGCCACTATAGCAGAAAATGGTTGCGAGCGCGTGCTAATATTCCGCGGATCGAGCGCCCACGACTGCTATCCGTCGCCGAGGCTGCCGCCGAGCTCAACGCATCGGAGGCTTACGTACGGCGGATGCTGCTGAGGCAGCGGCTTTACGGAATCAAAGTGGGGATCGTGTGGGCAATTCTCCCGGACGACCTGGAAGCCTTTCGGCGCACGCGTCGTCCTCCTGGCCGGCCGCGCAAGCTCGTGGTGAGTGCCAATGACCGGGCCTCGGCCATCCGCGTGGTCCGGGAGCGCAAGCGCGCCGGGACCAATCGACTCCTCAGAAAGCCACGACGGTAGTCGTAGGACACCGAAACCGCCGTCGGCGCGATCGCCCTCGATACGTGACCTGGTCGCGGGCGAAACATCGTGAGCTTGGAGTTAAGCGGGCCGCTCGGCACTTCCGCCAATTTCAGCTCAAAGATGTAACGGGCTGGGGAGCGGTCCGCTATCGCCACCATACGCCTGAATTGGTCGGTGTGCGGAGCACCCAAGAATTCTTTCCCAGGGCGATGGAATGCGGCTGCGGAATGCCAGCGAGTAGCGCCGGCCGGGCTCGTGACCACGTCAACCGAATGTCGCGATCACCAACCCAGGGCTCCCGAGTAGCCAGGCTACGGAAAAAAGATGCGCGGGCAGAACCGTTGGGAGTGGAGTACTGTCAGTGGTGGCCCCGAGGGACACGTTCACCGGAGTCGGAGTTGGTCGCAAGGCTGGTTCCGAAGCCGGAGAGGCGATCCGTTGGGGTCATTTTCTTTCCCGGCGACTTGGCGTCGGTAGTCCGCGGCACGTGTTCGACATCGGCCCGCCGCTAGCGCGTGGCTCTCGCGATAGGACGCGTTTTGCGCAAAAAGGTATTTCCCTGGCATCTGATGCAAGCGTTTTGCGCAAAACGGCGAGAGTCTTAGGTTTCTACCACCGCCTCCGCCTGCGGCGCCGCCTCTGACACCACGCCCCTAACCAGCGCCGAGTACTCATCCACCAATCTCCCCGCGTGGGCCGCGTCGGTCGTCGACGCGATCACGTAGTACTCCGGCCGGTCAGGGTCCGGTGCGACCAGCACCCACCCGTCGTCGACGAACACCTTCACCCCATCCGTCAGGTCGACCCTGTCCTTCAGGTGCCGCTCCATCATCGTCCGCATCACGCGCCCCTTGACCTCCCAGGGGCAGAACACAACCGCCTCGCGGTGCGTCACCGAAGGAATCCGCGACCGCACCGAGCCCAACGAGCTGCCCGAGTGGGCCAGCATCTCGAGCACCCGCGCGATCGTGAAGATGGCGTCGAACGAGATCGCGAAGTCCGGCCAGCAGTATCCGCCGCCTCCGTCCGACGCCAGCACCGCCTCGGCGTGCTGCGCCGCCCGCAGCACCGCGCCCGGTGTGATCTTCGTCGGCACGAAACGGCCCTCCAGCTCGTCGGCGATGGTTGAGAACGCCAGCGATGACGAGGCCGGTCCCAGCACCATTCCTCGTTTCGAAGCCAGCGCCAGCCGCGCCAGGACCGCAAAGGCCATCGTGTGGTCCAGCACGGTCCCCGCCTCGTCGATTACGAAGCACCTCTCCCCCGGCGTGTCGATGAAGACGCCGAGCTTGGCCTTGACCGCGGAGGTGATCACGCCCATCTCCTGCAGGTGAGCCTGGAACGTCGCGTCGTCCTGCTCCATCACGATCTCCGCAGGCGCGGCGTTGAGCGGGATCACGTTGCAGTTCAGCTCGCGCAAGATCTGCGGCAACACCATGGCCGCGGCGCCGTTGTTGAAGTCGATCACCACCTTGAACGCCGCGCCGCGCACCGCCTCCAGGTCGATCTTGGCCAGCATGTCCTCCATGTAGCGGTCGGTCTGCTGGTCGCGTCGCGTGATGCGTCCCATCTCGTAGTGCGACACGCGGCGGATGTCCTCGCGGAAGAAGAGCCCCTCGAGCTTGCGCTCGCTGCGCTTGTCGATGTCGAGGCCGAGGTCGTCGAAGATTCGGATGTCGCCTGAGCGCGGGTCGACCGGCGAGGTCTGGACGTGGATCGCCGACACGTGGTTGTGCCGCGCCCAGTAGCGGCAGACCGGCGCCGGCAGCACCGACAGGTCGATGACGTTGCTGCCCGCGGAGATGATCCCCGACATCAGCGCCCGCCCGATCATGCGCGCGGAACGCGTGTAGTCGCGCGAGAAGGCGATCTCCGTCCCCTTGGGGGTCAGCGCTCCGATGGCCGCGCCCAGGCGGGACGCGAACTCCGGAGTCAGCTCGATGTTGATCAGGCCGTTGAGCCCGTAGGAGGTGAACAACCCGCGCTTCCACGAGCCCGCCCAGATGATCGACTCGTGGACCACCGCGCCCGGCTCGACCTCCTTGTTGGGCCAGATCCGCACGTTGGCGTTGACCGTCGAACCCGCGCCGATGGTGACGTCGCTGCCGATGACCGTCCCCTCTTCGAGCAGGCAGCCGTTCTTCACGGTCACCGAGCGGCACACCACCGACCCCCGAAGGCGCGAGTTGAGGCCGATGTAGCTGTGGTCCCAGACGATCGAGTTCGAGAGCTTGACGCCCGAGTCGATGGTGCTGTACGCGCCGATGATCGCCGGGCCATTGACCCACGCGCCCGCGCGCACCTTGGCGCCGGCGCCGATCAACGCGGGGCCGTCGACGCGCGCCCCTGGAAACACCTCCGCGTCCGCATGGATCCACGTCGAGTCGCCAACCCTTTCGCCCGGGATCTGGACTTTGACCTTGCCCTCGAGGCAGTCGAAGCTCGCCTTCACGTAGGCCGCGTGGCTGCCCACGTCCTCCCAGTAGCCGTCGGCGATCCAGCCGAATACGCGCTCGCCCTCCTTCAGCAGCTTCGGAAACACGTCGCCCGACCAGTCGGTGACCTCGCCCGGGCGGAAGAAGTCGAACACCGCCGGGTCGAGGATGTAGATCCCGGTGTTGGCCAGGTCGGAGATGACCTCGCCCCAGCTCGGCTTCTCGATGAAGCGCTGCACCGCGCCGCCCTCGTCGACAACGACCACCCCGTACTCGAGCGGGTTGGGCACCGGCTTCAGGACGATCGTCGCGAGCGCCTTGCGCTCGCGGTGGAACCGGGCCGCGGCGCCGAGGTCGATGTCGGTCAGCGAGTCGCCAGAGATGACTACAAACGTCTCGTTGAGCTGCGGCCGCGCCAGCATCACCGAGCCCGCCGTACCCAGGGGCGAGTCCTCAACCGAGTAGCTCAACGCCACACCCTGCTCCGAGCCGTCGCCGAAGTAGTTGCGGATGGAGGCGCCCATGTACTCGACAGTCGCCACCACGTCGCGCAGCTGGTGGCGGCGCAGGTGGAGAAGGATGTGCTCCATGATCGGCCGGCCCGCGACCGGCACCAGCGGCTTGGGCATGTTGCTGGTCAGGGGCCGAAGACGCGAGCCCTCGCCGCCGGCCATGACTACCGCCTTCATTCCCCTTCCTCAAATAGGATCTTATGCGCGTGCTGGAAGAACTGAATCAATTCGCCCACGACCTGCTCTGGACGTGGCAGCCGCGAATCGAGAACCTGTTCCGAGCCCTCGACGCCGAGCTCTGGAAGTCGACACGCGAGAACCCCGTGCTCCTGCTCACCCAGCTCGGCGAGGAAGGAGTCGAGAAGGCGATGCAGCGCGACGAGGTCCGCCAGGCCCTCGAGGACGCACGTGCCGCGTACCGCGAGTACTACGACCGCCATCCCCGGTTCATGGACGCGCAGGCCCCACTGGGCATCGCGTACTTCTCGCTCGAGTTCGGGCTGTCGGAGTGCCTGCCCATCTATTCCGGCGGGCTCGGGGTGCTCGCCGGCGACCACCTGAAGGCGACTAGCGACCTTGGCCTCCCGCTCGTCGCCGTAGGGCTTCTCTACCGGCAGGGTTTCGGTCGCCAGGACATCGACCAGGGGGGACGCCAGTTCGAGGTCTACGCCGAGAACCGGGGCTCGGAGCTGCCGGTGAACAAGGTCGAAGGCGTCGAGGTCGAGGCGCCGATCGGCCAGCGGAACGTCCGCATCGCGGTGTGGCGCGCGCAGGTGGGCCGGGTGCCGCTCTTCCTCCTCGACACCGACCTCGAGTCGAACCCGCAGGACCTGCGCAACATCACCGACCGGCTCTACGTCCCCGAGCCCGACCGCCGTCTCCGCCAGGAGATCGTGCTCGGGATCGGCGGCGTGCGCGTGCTGCGCGCCCTCGGCCTCGACTCGGGCGTGTTCCACCTCAACGAGGGACACAGCTGGCTGTGCGCCATCGAGCGCATCCGCGAGCTGCGCGCCTCGCGGCAGATGACGCTCGAGGAGGCGCGCCTGGTCGCCAGGGCCGGCATCGTGTTCACGACCCACACGCCGATCGCCGCCGGCAGCGACTACTTCGACGCCGGGCTCGTCTGGGACCAGCTCGGACCCTACCTGGCGCAGGTCGGGATCTCCTTCGATCGCTTCATGGACCTCGGCCGTCAGCGTCCGGGCGACCCGCGCGAAAGACTGTGCACGACCTACGCCGCGCTGCGGCTCGCGGACCAGTCCGTCGGCGTCAGCCGGCTCCACGGCGCCGTGTCACGCCGGTTGTGGAAGGACGCGTGGCGAGGGCTGCCCGAGGCGCAGGTGCCGATCGGCGCGGTCACCAACGGCGTGCACATGCCGACCTGGGTCGCGCCCGAGATCGCGGCGCTGCTCGGCCGGTTTGTCGGCCCGGACTGGTGGGACCTCGACCCTGCAGACGGCAGGTGGCAAGCGGTGCACGAGATCCCAGCCGCGGAGCTGTGGAGCGCACACTGCGAGCTGAAGCGGCGGCTGCTCGAGCTGACCACGGAGCGGGCCGAGACTCCGCACGAGCTCGACCTGAACGCCTTGACCATCGGCTTCGGGCGCAGGTTCGCGCCTTACAAGCGCGCGAACCTCGTGCTTCGCGACCGGACGAGACTGAACAAGCTGCTTCGCAACTCGCGGCGGCCGGTGCAGATCCTTTTTGCGGGCAAGTCGCATCCGGCCGACCAGCCGGGCAAGGACATCGTCGCCGGCGTGGTGGCCCTGGCGCGCGAGGAGCCGCGAGTCGTCTTCCTCAAGGATTACGACATCACCCTCGCGCGACACCTCGTCCAGGGCGCGGACGTCTGGCTCAACAACCCGCGCCGATTTCTCGAGGCCAGCGGAACGAGCGGCATGAAGGCGGGCGCCAACGGGGGCCTGAACGTCAGCGTGCTCGACGGTTGGTGGGACGAGGCGTACCGGCCGGAGCTCGGATGGGCGATTCCCTCCGCCGCGACCCTGGACCGGCAGGAGATCGACGACGTCGCCGAGGCGGAGGGACTGTTCCGCCTGCTCGAGCGCGAGGTCGTTCCGGCGTACTACGAGCGCGACGAGAACGGCATCCCGCGCCGCTGGGTGGAGATGATGAAAGCCTCGATCCGCAACGTCGTGACGCAGTTCGCGGCGCGGAGGATGGTCATCGACTACTTCAACGCCGCTTACGGACCTGGCGCCCGCCGGGTCGAGCAGCTGCGCCTCCTGCCCGACTGGGGTGGATAGTCGCGACTATCCAGCCATCTCGCGGCCCCCAGACTCGCGTTAGTCGCGACTATCCAGGCACCTCGTGCTCCAAGACCCGCGTTAGTCGCGACTATCGAGCTTTCTCGTGCGCCAAGACCCCCGTTAGTCGCGACTATCCGCTGGTTGCGGCCTACTCGCCGACCGGGGCGGGAGTCACCTTCGCCGCGGTTCCGCCATCCACCGACACCGCCGCCACGCCGTGCTTCTCCCGGTGCGCGGCGATCGCCGCCAGATAGAGCTGAACGTACTTCACCGCCGAGCGCGACCAGGACACGTCCTCCTTCATCGCGCGCTGGACGAGCCACGCCCACACGCCCTGGTGCCGGAACGTCTCCGCCGCCCGCACCACCGCGGCGAAGAACTGCCACGGGTCGTACGGCCCGAACCTGAATCCGTTGCCGCGCTGCGCGGCCGGGTCGTAGTCGCGGATCGTGTCCGCCAGGCCACCGGTCGCGCGCACGACGGGGATCGTCCCGTAGCGCAGAGCTATCAGCTGCGCGAGCCCGCCCGGCTCGAACCGCGACGGCATCCACAGCATGTCCGCGCCCGCGTAGATTCGCTGCGCGAGCGCGGCGTCGAAGCCGATGGCGACCGCGACCTGCCGCGGGTACTCCCCGGCGTAGCGGCGGAACATGTCCTCGTAGCGACGGTCCCCCGTGCCGATGACGACCACCTGCAGCCCGAGCGTCATCAGCTCTGGCAGCGCCTGCTCGATCAGGTCAAAGCCCTTGACGTCGTAGAAGCGCGAGACGATCGCGCAGAGGGGCCGGTTGGAGTCCTCGAGCCCGAGCTCGGCGCGCAGCGTCGCCCGGCACAGGGCCTTGCCCTGCGGGGCATCCGCGGAGTAGTGGTGCGAGATGTTCGGGTCCTTCTGCGGGTCGAAGATGTCGTAGTCGATCCCGTTCAGGATCCCGTGCAGCTTGTGCGTGTTGCGGCGGAGCAGCTCGTCCAGCCCCTCCCCGTATTCCGCCGTCTGGATCTCCTTCGCGTAGCGCTCGCTCACCGTGTTGACGACGTCCGCGAAATGGATCCCCCGGCCCAAAACGTTGACCACGTTGTCCAGGCCCGGGATGCCCAGCTGGATCAACCCCCACTCCTGCAGGCCCGCGAGCATCAGCGCTCCGAAGCCGAATACGCCCTGGGCTGACAGGTTGTGGATGGTGAGGGTGGTGGCGATGTCCTCGTAGGCCTCGCCCTCGTAGACGCGGTCGAGGAGGTTCGGGATCAGCGCTCCCCACCAGTCGTGGACGTGGATGACGTCGGGGAAGAATTCGAGCGCGGGGAGCATCTCCAGCACCGCGCGGCAGAAGTAGACGGACCGCGCATCGTCGTCGCCGAAGCCGAACATCCCGTCGCGGTCGTAGAGCTGCGGGGTGTCGACGAAATACACGACCAGCTCGCCCAGGCGGCCCTCGTAGATCGTGGCCGGCATCGTCTCGGCGCCCAGCGGCACCCGCAGGTTTTCGACCACCGGGCGCAGCCCGTGCCGTCCGATGTCGACCTGACGGTACCGAGGCAGGACCACCCGCACGTCGTGACCCAGCCGGTGCAGCTCCTTCGAAAGCGCGGCCGCCACGTCCGAGACGCCGCCGAGCTTGGCGAACGGCGCCAGCTCCGACGTGGCCACCAGCACCTTGAGCGGCTGCGCCCCCTCCGCTTCGACGATCGCGGCCACGCCCGGGACGCGGACGCCCAACGCGCCCGACGGCGGGACCACCTCGATGTCTTTGCCCTCGCGGCTGACGATCAGCGCCAGCTCGAACGCATCGCCGGCGTCCTTGCCCAGCTGCGAGAACGGGACCGAGATGGCGAACGGGTCTTCCACCTCCCAGCTCGATCCTGTGTCCGCCTTCGTCAGCGGCTCGACGACCTTGAGCACCGTGACCACCCCTCCCTGGGCGCGCGGCGTGATGCGAACCACCTCGGCGGGCTCGAACCCCAGCTCCCCCACCGAGCCCTTCGGAAGCGGGAGCTCTACGTCGCCCGCGCCGTCGACCGCGGGCGGGCCCGCGCA
>Ga0209057_1003453_pt1 | contig 11673 bp, 10 predicted proteins | sample GraSoiAngelo_146_FD_185903 | JGI IMG/M metagenome (GOLD analysis project Ga0209057, IMG submission 185903) | Grasslands soil microbial communities from the Angelo Coastal Reserve, California, USA - 14_1009_05_30cm (SPAdes) (version 2) | ecosystem: Environmental > Terrestrial > Soil > Grasslands ... | reverse complement strand
CGGAAATTCTTCACGTCTTGATGAGCGGCGGGGGAATGTCCTCGGTTGGTCCGACGTCGATGCCGTGTCGCAATTTACTGTGTCGTATTCCGTAGAGGAAATAAATACAAAGGCCGATCGCGAGCCATACAAAGAAGCGTATCCATGTTTCGATTGGCAGACTCAGCATCAGCACGAAGCAAAAAACTACGCCCAGAACCGGGAACAATGGAACCAAAGGCACACGGAATGGGCGCGGACGAGTGGCATCTTTGCGCCGTAAGATAATCACACCGAGGCAAACGAGGAGAAAGGCGAAAAGCGTTCCGATGTTTGTGAGATCCGCAAGCGATCCGATATCGGTAAGCATCGCGACGCCACCAACGATGATGCCTGTCCAAATCGTCGTGATGTACGGTGTGCGGAACCGCGGGTGAATTTTCGCAAAATACGGCCACAGCAAACCGTCGCGTGCCATGGCCATGAAGATGCGGGGTTGGCCGAGTTGAAAAACCAGCAGGACGGAAGTAATTCCAGCAAGCGCGCCAGCACTGATAAGTCCTTGCGCCAACCGATGACCGGCGAATGCGGTCGCGACCGCAGCCGGATCCCCAAGGTACGTTGTATATATCCGCATCCCGGTGATCACTGCCGCCATCAACACATAGAGCACGGTGCAGATGATGAGGCTTGCAATGATTCCAATCGGCATGTCCCGCTGCGGATTTCTTGCTTCTTCGGCCGTAGTCGACACGGCATCGAATCCGATAAAGGCAAAGAAGACGATCGCGGCGCCACTCATAACTCCCCCAAAGCCGCTCGGCAAAAACGGATGCCAATTGTTTGGTTGAACCATGAAGGCGCCGAATGCAATCACGAAAACAACGACTGCGACCTTGATGATGACGATGGTCGTATTGGTCCGCGCGCTCTCACGAATTCCGTAAATCAAGAGCGCGGTCACCGCAGCGACGATGAGAAGCGCCGGGAGATTCACGGCAATCGGCTGCCCGGCAATGACTGGCAGCGTCGTCGAAGAATAATTTGTGAGTGCGTCGCCCCCGGTCGCGACTATACCGCTCGCAGTCCGGTAATCATTTACCAGCCAGAGCGGAAATTTCAGGCCAAAGAGGCTGCCGCACAATCTTACGAAATAGCCCGACCAACCGACTGCAACCGCCATGTTCCCGACCGCGTATTCAAGAATAAGATCCCAACCGATGATCCACGCGACGATCTCACCGAGTGTCGCATAGGAATAGGTGTAAGCAGAGCCTGACACTGGAATCATAGAGGCAAGCTCGGCGTAGCAAAGGGCCGCGAATCCGCACGCGATCGCGGCCACTACAAACGAAAGCATAACAGCCGGGCCAGCACCCGGCCGACCAAATACCAAGGGCGCGTGCGTGATCCAGGACTGAAAGAAATTCAGGACCGGCGTTTTCCAAATGGAGCCGATGGCGTGCGCCTGCTCGCCGGCCGCCGCCGTTCCCGCCAGAGCAAAAATTCCAGTGCCGATGATGGCGCCAATGCCGATGCAGGTAAGAGCGAACGGCCCGAGTGCGCGCTTCAGCTGGCGCTCAGGCGCGGCCGCCTCCGCCATCAAATGCTCCGGGCTTTTGGTTCTTAGGAGTTGAGACGCCACTCGGTTTACTGGTTAGGCCGATCCATCGCGATTGGGTGCGCATCGTGGCATCACGCCGGGCACGCGGTCAATCTTAACTTTTGGCATCGATTTCTGATTCATGCGACCGACGCATGGAAAACATTCTAAATAGACGTTCTGAGCGCATCTTCGTAGTCTGGCGAGGGAATGTCGGACGAAACGACCAAGTCTATCCTGCGCGACGCCGCGACCTCGTCCGTCGAAGAACCGGGGCGAAAGCATTTCTTTCGTTCGGAAAATCGAGAGCGCCCGCCGCTGACTCGCTGCGAAAATTGCGGCACGCAATTAAGCGGCAAGTATTGTTCGGTCTGCGGGCAACCAGCGATCGACTATCGTCGCTCCTTTCGGCACGTCATTGTCGATGTCCTAGACTCGTTCCTTAATTGGGACTCAAAATTTTTCGCCACGATTGGGCTGCTCATCGCAAGACCGTGGCGGCTAACGAACGAATTTCTCGCTGGTAAGCGTGTCCGTTATGTGCATCCGGCGCGGCTTTATTTGCTCGCCAGCATTTTGTTTTTTTTCGCCGTCACCTACTGGGTGAAATCAGCCCACCTGCATCCAAAAACCTTGACGCCGGGAGCGCGGGCCGAGATCGAGGTCGAGCTTGATAAGGAAAAACTCACACCCGAGCAACGGGCTAACGTTGAAAAGGCGTTGAAGATTCTGCCTCCGGAGACAACGGGCAAAATCGAACGGGCTATCAAGCCCAAGGAAACGCCCACCGAGACTCCCAAGACGGAAAACGCAACGGACAAAGAGCTTGAAGCAAAGAAGCCCGATCGCCCGGTTGTGGAGTTTGGGAAGGATTCCGCATCGTCTGCCAATGGATTTGAGAAATGGATTGAGGGCCATGCCAAACAAAAGCTCGGTGAGCACGGAACGAACCTTCAGTTGTTCCTTATCACCATGATCAGCAATCTCCCTTACATGGTGCTCTGCTGCATCCCGCTCTTCGCCTTCGTCCTCAAAATTCTTTATCTGCGCAAACGCGTTTTTTATATCGACCATCTCGTCTACGCTCTCCACATCCACACGTTCGCCTATCTCGCGATCATGTTGATCGTGCTCGCTACTATGGGATTGAATCGGACCGTGTCTGGCCTTCTGGCCGGATGGATTGTGGGAGTTCTCTGGGCGATCTTCGCCGTGCAAATTTTTCTCTCGATCCGCCGGGTTTATCGACAGGACTGGTTTATGACCGTTTTCAAATTTTTCGTTGGCGGATTCGTTTATCTGATAGTCCTTTCCGTCGCGCTGGCTGCGACCTTCTTCATTACGCTTGCAATGCCATGAAAGAAATACTCGCTCTTGCTTTCGTCTTGATCACTTCCACCATCGCAGCATTTGCTGGGGAGCATCGCATCGCTTTCGAGCGCAGCGACGCTGTTTACGTCGCTAATCTTGATGGCACGGCCGAGAAAAAAATTGCCGATGGAATTTTTCCCGCAATTTCGCCCGACGGCACGCAGGTCGCATTTAACACCGTGGAAAAAACGAGCAACACGACTTACATCCGTCACATCGCCGTCACGGATGTCGCCACTAGCAAGACCACAGTTTTCAAGGATGTTCCGAGCAACAACAGCTATTACCCGACGTGGTCCCCGGACGGAAAGCGCATCCTATTTACGCTGCGTCAAAATGAGGTCTGGGACCTTGGCCTCATTAACTCAGGTGGAACTGACTTTCGTGTTCTAAAAAAAGGCGCGCCGAACGAGGTAACTCGTTATTCGCCGATTTGGGCGCGCGATGGTCAGTCGGTTTTTTGTCAGGATATGACGAACATTTACCGGCTTGGACTTGATGGCGCTGTCCTAGCGCAATGGAAGATCGGCAAAATTATTCCAAATGGCGACATGAGCGGCGATGGTCGAATCGATGTCTCACCAAATGGGAAACGTCTGCTTCTCGGCATCGATATGAGCGAGGAATCCAACCGCAAAGACTGGGACGGACCGGTGCCGGCGTTGTGGTCCTTCGATCTCGATTCGCAGCAGGCGGTCAGAATTACTCCCAAAAAGCTGTTCGGCTGGGATGGTTGTTGGGTCGATAACGACAACATTCTTTTTCTCAGTCGCGCGCCCGGCGAAAAGAACGACTCCATTTATCGAATGTCTGCCGACGGAAAAAATTTGAAACGCCGATCAAGAAGGGGCATTTCGCGTCTGTCAGCGCGCCCTAATTTGCACCTATGAAACTGCTCGCGATCGCTATCTTCCTTTGCCTCGCATTTTCCGCGCCCAGCCATGCGGCGCAGCGCAAAATCGCGTATGAACACCGCGAAAACATCTTCGTTGCTGACACCGATGGCACGCACCAGAAGAAAATTGCCACCGGTGCGTTGCCTGAAATTTCGCCGGACGGCACACGCGTCGCATTCAACACCGAAGCCGACGCAAAGGCACGACCCGGCCCCGAACGCCACATCGCAGTTGCCGATGTCGCCAGCGGCAAAGTCACGGTTCTAAAAGATATTCCGAGCGACAATTGTTTCGGCCCGGTCTGGTCCCCGGATGGATCAAAACTCGCGTTCTCGATAATGGCAGAGAAGGAATGGCAGCTCGGCTTAGTAAACGCCGACGGATCAGGGTTCCGCTTTGTGAAAAATGCCGCATTAAAGAACGACGCTTTCGGCGCGCCGGAATGGGCTCGAGACGGCAAATCAATTTTTTGTCACGATCTCGACAACATTTACCAGATCGATTTGGACGGAAACGTTCTTAAGAAATGGGAGCTCTCGACGATTCTGACTGATGCGAGCATGAACGGCGGCGATCGACTTAGCGTTTCGCCGGACGGCAAGGTGCTGCTAATGGATGTCGATTGCGGTTCCGAGCATGAGCGTAAAAACTGGGACGGTCCGCAGCCAGCGATCGAGAAATTCGATGTCGCGAGCGAAAAGGCAGTTCGTGTCACGGGCAAGGATGACTTCGTATGGGAGCCGTTTTGGCTGAGCAACGAAGAATTTCTTTGCATCCTCCAGAAGGAAAATGAAAACGAGCCGTCGCTTTACCGCATGCCGCTTACGGGCAAGAACCCAAAACTGCTCGCGAAACATGCGCGGACGCCCAGTGTGAGTGCGCCGTAATTGCGCGGTGCGATTCAGCGCAGCAGCTCCTTCGCCTTCGCCAGCGCTTTGCCGATTTCATTGGTGTCCGTGCCGCCGCCCTGTGCGCTCTCCGGCCGACCACCACCTTTGCCACCAACGATCGGCGCGATCTCTTGAATAATCTTGTTGGCCTGAAATTTCAGCGTCAGATCTTTTGGAACCGAAACAATCAAAGAGACACGCCCATTTGCCACGCCAGCAAGAAAAATTGGGCCATTAAATTTTGTCTTGAGAGCGTCCGCCACCGCGCCCAGCAACTTACCATCGGCATTCGGGATCTCAGACACGCATGAATCGCTTCCTGCCTGCGACGCCGCGACTCCATTTGCGATGGCGGCCGCACGACTCTGCAGATCGGCCTCCGCAGCTTTGGCAGTTCGCTTTTCCCAATCGTGAACCTCGGTTTCAAGTTTCTCAAGATTCGCCGCACGCGCGTCGATCTGTTTCAGCATTTCAGGCGTCTCCACCATGTTTTCAAAAGGAGGCAACCGGGCAACGTCAGGCTTCTTCCGCGCTAAGGTTTCAAACTTCTGTTGTTGACGCGTAGCTTCCTGGTCTGTCCACGCACGCGCTGCGTCGCCCGCAACCGCTTCGATCCGCCGGATTCCCGCCGCAATCGCTTCTTCCTTTACGATCCGGAACGGACCTATCTCACTCGTCGACCTTACGTGGGTGCCACCGCACAGTTCCATTGAGTAACCATTGAGAGCGCGCGGCGTTCCGCCGACTTGCAGGACGCGCACTGTGTCGCCGTATTTCTCGCCGAAAAACTGGATAATGTTCTTTCGCTTCCTGGCCTCTGCGTACGGAATTTCAGTCCATGAAACTGCCGCGTTCTCAGCGATTTTTTCATTCACCAATTTTTCGACATCGTGGACTTGCTGCTTCGTTAGAGCCGCGCTTGAAAAGTCGAACGTTAGTTTGTCCGGTCCGACATAGCTCCCTTTTTGTGCCGCATCGCGTGAAACAATCTCGTGCAACACCCAATGCAGAAGATGCGTAACTGTGTGATGCGCCTGAATCGATCTGCGTCGATCGACATCGACCGCTACACGCACCGCTTCTCCCGGCTCGGGTGCTCGACCCTCCAGAAGCCTCGCACGATGAACAAAAGCATCGCCGCGCTTCTGTGTGTCGATCACTCGAAGCTGACCAACTTCCGTGCGGTCATGTCCCGGCACGTGCAGCAACCCGTGGTCGCCAACTTGTCCACCCATTTCGGCGTAAAACGGCGTTTGATCGAGAACGACGTTTAACTCCTCTGCCTTCGTTCCCGGCAGCACAGTTTCGACAACTGCTTCGGCCTCAAGAAAATCGTACCCGAGAAATTTCGTCGGTGCGGCTTTTAGTTCCCTGTCTTCGACGTGGATTTTTTCTTTTTTCTGTGCCTTGCGTGCGCGCGCGCGCTGTTCTTCCATCAATTTCTCGAAGCTGGTAACATCGACCGTAAACCCCCGTTCTCGGGCCATGAGTTCCGTTAAATCGAGCGGGAAGCCGTACGTGTCGTAAAGCTTGAACGCAAACCGTCCTGGCATGATCACCCATCCGCCAAGCGGAGCGACTTTCGGAACGTCACGTTCAAGCGCTTTCATCATTTCGTTAAACTCTTCGATGCCTTTGTCCAAAGTTTTGTTAAATGACTCTTCTTCGCGGCGAATTGTTTCTTCGATCGCTTTTTGTTTTGAGCGGACTTCGGGGAAGACGTCGCCCATCGTTCGTGCGACAACGTCGACAAGTTGGAAAAAGAATGGTTCCTGGAATCCGAGCGTGCGGCCATAGCGGATGGCTCGCCGCAGAACACGGCGCAAGACGTAGCCACGGCCCTCATTGGAAGGAATGATTCCGTCGGCGATCGCAAAGCTCAGCGTGCGGATGTGATCGGCGATGACGCGAAACGCGATGTCGATCTTTTCCTGGTCTGGATCGTTTGTAGGGCGGCTACGGCTGCCCCCCTCTATGTCCGGCAAGCGATGCGCTTGCCCTACAACCGGAATCGTTGATCCGTATTTTTTGCCGCTGAGTTTTTCCAGCTGGTCGAAAATTGGACGGAAAATATCGGTCTCGTAGTTGGAGATCGTTCCCGCAAAATCGGTGAGATTCTTCGTGCCTTGAACAATCGCGGTAACGCGCTCGAAACCCATCCCGGTATCGACGTGACGCTGTGGCAAGAGAGTCAGGGTGTTGTCAGGATTCGCGTTGAACTGAATGAAAACCAGATTCCAAATCTCGATGCAGCGCGGGTCTTCTTTATTGACCAACGCGCCACGGGTATCCCCGTCCGGGGTAAGATCGACATGTAATTCCGAGCATGCTCCGCACGGGCCGGTGTCGCCCATCATCCAGAAATTGTCTGCTTTTCCACCGCTGAGGACGTGGATTGCAGGATCGAGATCGGCATCCTGAAATAACCTCGTCCAGTGATCGTACGCTTCCTGGTCAAACTCGCTCGGTTCGCGGAGTCCAGGTTTGTAAACCGTCGCGTAAAGCCGTTGGGCCGGAAATTTCCAGCGACCAACTACGAGTTCCCACGCCCAGTCGATCGCCTCCTTTTTGAAGTAATCGCCGAAGCTCCAATTGCCGAGCATCTCGAAAAAAGTGTGATGATAGGTATCCAGCCCGACATCTTCGAGGTCATTATGTTTGCCGCCGGCGCGGATGCATTTCTGGGTGTCGGCCACACGCGCCGGAGTCCATGAAGGTTTCTGCTGTCCAAGGAAGATCGGCACGAACTGGTTCATGCCGGCGTTGGTGAAAAGCAGATTTGGCGCGTCGGGCAGCAGTGACGACGAGGGCACAATGCTGTGTTGTTTCTCGCGAAAGAAATCGAGAAAGGATTGGCGGATTTCGGCCGAGGTCATGATGTCGATCTAACGATCAAATTGCCGGAGAGGCCAAAGATTTCCAAATGGAAATCTCGTGGCGCGCTTTCATGCGCCGCGGGCTATCGATCCGCAGAAAACAAAAACCCGGGCCAGAAAAAAGTGCGGTTCGCTCGCACTGACGTCATTCACGTCGTCTGATCTCTACCTTTTGTCTTCGTCGAGCTTTGCTTTGACCGCCGCTTCGATTTCTTCGTAGAGTGCCTTGTCGTTCTTCAGCGCTTCCTTCGCCGCATCGCGACCCTGGGCGAGCTGGGTGCCTTTATAGTTCAGCCAGGAACCGCGTTTTTCGATGATTTGTTTTTCCAACGCAACATCGAGAAGTGCGCCGGTCGATGAAATTCCCTCGTTGTACATGATGTCGAATTCCGCTTCAGTAAACGGGGGCGCCACCTTGTTTTTCACAATCTTGATCCGGGTGCGGTTTCCCGTGACAACACCGTCTGTCTGCTTGATCGCGCCGATGCGGCGAATATCGACGCGGACGCTGGCGTAAAATTTCAACGCCCTGCCACCCGGCGTCGTTTCCGGGTTGCCGAACATGACACCTATTTTTTCACGAATCTGGTTTGTGAAAACACAGCAGGTTCGCGCTTTTGAAATCAGCGAAGTGAGTTTACGCAAAGCTGCGCTCATGAGTCGTGCTTGTGCCCCTACGGTCGTGTCGCCGATCTCGCCTTCCAGTTCCGCCTTTGTGACTAGCGCGGCGACCGAATCGACCACAATCACGTCGAGAGCGTTGGAACGCACGAGAGTTTCGCAAATCCGGAGCGCTTCCTCGCCGGAGCTCGGCTGGGAAACGAGGAGATCGTCAAGATCGACGCCGAGTCTTTTCGCGTATGCCGGATCGAGCGCATGTTCGACATCGATGAACGCGGCAAGACCGCCGTGCTTTTGAGCTTGGGCTATGACCGTGAGTGTAAGCGTGGTTTTCCCGGAAGACTCCGGGCCAAACACCTCGACAACCCTCCCTCGTGGAAATCCGCCAACGCCAAGAGCGCGATCGATCAGAATGTTGCCGGTGGGGATGACGTCGATATCGACAATCTTTTCGTCCCCAAGGCGCATGATCGCACCGTCGCCGTAATCTTTCGCGATTTGCTGAATCGCCAGATCGAGATTTTTATTTCGCGCGACGGTGAGTCTGTCTGCGCTGGTCTTCTCTTCAGTTTTCGTCGCCATATCGAGGTAACTGTAATTACTTCTCCGCAGACGGTTCGCCAAGCGGAAAAAGCTTCGCTAGGAAATCAAAAGGCCGCGAACTTAAAGTCCGCGGCCTTCGATTTCCAGAAAACTGGATCTCAAGAAACAGCGATTTTGCGCGGTTTGACGTGTTCTGCCTTCGGGAGAGTCAAAGTGATGACACCTTGATCGATTTTCGCGCCGATCTTGTCCGCATCGATCGATGGATCGAGCTCAAAGGTGCGCCGATAGTTCTCCGGGCGCGATTCCCGATGAATCAACTTGCCTTCCAAGCCTGGACGAGAACGTCGCCCAACAATTGTTAGCTCGTTGTTCTCGACCGAAATCTCGAGGCCATCTTTGTTTACCCCAGGCATCTCGACTTCGAGTGTATAGCCATCTCCAGCCTCGACCACGCTGCCAGATGGCGTAATGAACTGTTCGCTCTGCCCGCGCTCATTATTGCGATTTTCACGGACCAATGTGTTCATAATTAATTTCCTTTCGCTTTTCAGAAATTTCCAGCGGTTCCTACACGCGCCGGAGATTGATTTACTTGACCTCAATTTGCTTCGGCTTTGCTTCCTCGGCCTTCGGTAGTGTCACGGTAAGGATTCCATCCCGGTAGCTTGCGCTGATCTTGTCTGCATCCACGCGGGTCGGAAGCGTAACGCTTCGCCGGAATCTTCCGATATAACGCTCGGTGCGCTCCGCTTTTTCACCGTTCGAAGTCTGGCTTTTTCGCTCCCCGCTGATTGTCAACGTCCCGTCGCGCAGAGAAATGTCTATATCCTCCTTCTTCATTCCGGGCAGTTCGACAACAGCAACGACGTTGTCCTTGTCTTGGTAAAGATCGAGTGCCGGTGACCAGCCACCAAAGAGCTGTCCCTGACGCGCAAAGCTCGACCAAAACGGCAATTCGAAGAGCGAATTGAGATCATCCCTCAGACTGCTCCACCGATCCAGCGGGGGCCACGCCATCACTTCTGGGCTTTGATAACGAATTAGACTCATAGTTTAAACATTCCTTTCTAGGTTTTCTTGCCGCGTTCTTACAAGCTGCACTCATGCCAGAAAATATTGGTTTACGCGCATTGTCGTAAGTGGCAGCACCCGAAGTAATTATCGTAAAATGGTACGGTCCCTTCCCTGAATACATGTGTTGATTTGACACAATATTTTTGGCACTTGGCCCGGAAAAAATGTGACATATTTGCGCAATCGAGCGTGTAAAGCCGTTGCCGTACCGGACACACGCAACTATTGATTTTGCCGTGACAATAAGGGCACAACGAGATGAGCGATTTATGCGCGCGGCGCTGAAAGAAGCGGAAAAAGCGCAAGGACAGACGAGTCCTAATCCGGCCGTCGGCGCGGTTCTTGTAATTGATAGTCGGATTGTGGCAAGAGGCCACCATCGAGGAGCAGGCCATGACCACGCTGAAATCGAATGCCTTCGCAACTTCACCGACGACGTGCCTACTCGCGCTACGCTTTACGTTACTCTGGAGCCCTGCTCCACGGTTGGTCTCACGGCCCCCTGCACGACTGCGATCATTAAAGCCGGCGTAAAAAACGTTGTTGTCGGGACGACGGACGTAAATCCTCGTCACTTTGGGAGAGGCATTACGCAACTACGAAATGCGGAGGTGAACGTTCGTGATGGTATTTTGGCCGAGAAGTGCGCGCGTCTTAACGAAGGTTTCAATAAATGGATTGTCACCGGACGACCGTTTGTAATCGCAAAATGCGGCATGAGCCTCGATGGTCGATTAACGCGGCACCCGGGTGAGCCTCGGTGGATTACGGGCTTTGGTGCGCGTCGTGACGCGCACCAGCTTCGCTCTCACGTGGATGCAGTTGTCGTTGGTGCGGAAACGGTTCGGCTGGATAATCCACGGTTGACGGTGCGTGGTAAGCGGCACGCCAAACAGCCTTGGCGGGTCGTGCTAACCCGCTCAGGCAATCTGCCGCCGAAAGCTCGTTTATTTTCGGATCGACGAGCCGCACGAACGTTGGTGTACAAGCGCAAGGATCTGGTTGTTGTGTTAGAAGACTTAGGAAAAAGAAATGTGACAAGTGTGTTGATCGAGGGCGGCGGTGAAGTGCTTGGCCAAGCACTGGATGCGCATTTGATTGATAAAGTTCAACTTTACCTGGGTCCAATTTTGACAGGAGGACCCATAATCGCGTTTTCAGGCCGGGGAGCCAATGCTACGCAGACGGCAATTCACCTCGACGCCGTCTCCTACCGACGGATTGGTCAAAGCGTTTGCGTCACAGGTTATCTTAAAGCCAAAGAAATTTAGAAACTCCTCGTGGCGCCTATTGTTTAATAAGTGGGAGGTAAATTATATGAATTGGAAGAAACTTCTCTTAATTGGGTTGGTGGCAAGTGGATTTGCTTTTGCAGCGACGCCCCGTTCGGACGCGGGTGTGTCGTTCGGGATCGGATTTGGCCCGGGCTACTATGGCTATCCAGCCTACTACGGATATGGGTATTATCCGTATGGGTACTATCGACCATACCCGTACTATTATAGCTACTACGGGGGGCCGACATTCTATTGGTCCGGCGGCCATCGAGTCTATTACCGCCACCACCATCGTCACCATTACTACCATCGGTACTAAGCTGACGTAGACGATTAAATCCGCTGAGCTGGCTCGGAATGCGAGCCAGCTCTTTTTTTATATTTTTATGACCAAGAGCCAGGCTTGTGCGCCCACATTATCGGAACCTTCGGGGTAAACTCCCTTACTTGCGAGATTTTGGCGACTCCGTAGGTTTCGCTGTTGCGGTGCCGTTCGATTGCGGAGGTTGGAATTCTTTTTTTAACTGTTGAATCAAAGCT
>Ga0209057_1003448_pt1 | contig 11680 bp, 10 predicted proteins | sample GraSoiAngelo_146_FD_185903 | JGI IMG/M metagenome (GOLD analysis project Ga0209057, IMG submission 185903) | Grasslands soil microbial communities from the Angelo Coastal Reserve, California, USA - 14_1009_05_30cm (SPAdes) (version 2) | ecosystem: Environmental > Terrestrial > Soil > Grasslands ... | reverse complement strand
CTCCCAGCGCTCCGCGATCTCGGGCGGGAGCGGCGCGCCTGCCACGGCGACGGCGCGCGCATCGGGCAGAGAGATGGAGTGGTGAAGCATCCGGATCACGTTCGTCGGCACGCCGACCAGAACGGTAGCCCTGGAGCGGCGCGCCACGTCGAGGCAGTGCTCGGGCGTCCAGTGCGGCTCGCGGAGCATCACGAGCGCCGCGCCGCGGCGCAGGCAGTACAGGCACATGCCGCCGATGCCCTGCGTCAGCGGCGTCATCGGCAGCACGCGGTCGTCCTCGTTGATGCTGAGCCTGCCCGTGAACGCTTCGAAGGTGACCTGCTTCAGCCGCGCGGACAGCGACGCAAGCTTGGGCAGGCCGGTCGTGCCGGACGTCATCGCGATCTCGACTATGCGATCCGGGTCGGCGCCGGCGCGAGGCGGCTCGTCCCCGGTCGAATCGAGCACCAGCTCCTCGTCGATCACGAGTCGGGCCCGCGTCTTCTCGATCGCCTGCCGCATCTCGTGCTCGCCGAGGCCAAGCGGGAGCGGAAGGATCACGGCGCCGATGTCGGGAAGCGCAAGCTCCAGCGCCACGTAGTGCCAGACGTTCGGCAGCCGCACTCCGACCACGTCCCCCGGCCTGACCCCTCGCGCCGCCAGCCCACGCCGATATGCCCGCACCCCCGTGAGCAGCTCGTCGAAGGAGATGTCGCGCCTGTCCCACACCGCGGAAGCGTGTGGCCGCCGGCCGGCGTTCGCCTCGAGGTAGCTGACGGGGCGGTACGGCTCAGGCACGGTGCAGCCGCTCGGGGGTGAGGGGGAGGGCCAGGTCGGAAAGGGAAAGCGCGTCGGCGACGGCGTTGGCGATCGCGGCGGTGGAGCCGATGGTGCCGCCTTCGCCGGCGCCCTTGGTGCCGAGCTCGTGCACGGTCGACGGCGTGCTCAGATGCACGATCTCGACCGAGGGCGCCTCGCCTGCGCTCGGCACGAGGTAGTCGATGAACGTCGAGGTGAGCAGCTGCCCGTCGGCGCCGTACACGACCTCCTCCAGCAGCGCGGCCGCCGCGCCCTGGGCCACTCCACCTACGACCTGGCCCGCGACGACCATCGGGTTGATGAGCACGCCGCAGTCCTCGGCGACCACGTAGCGCAGGACCTGGGCGGCGCCGGTCTCGCGGTCGACCTCGACCAGGCACGCGTGCGTGGCGTACGGGTGCGCCGCCTGGGCGGCGTCGTAGGTCACCGTGACGTCCAGCTCTCCGTTCTCGGCCTGGAGCTCCTTCAACAACGTGGCGGCACGGAAGACGCCGGTGGCCGCCGTCACGGAGCCGCGACTCATGAACGAACCGGTTCCGGGGCCCACGGCCGCGGTGTCGGTCTGCTCCACGACGATGGCGTCCGGCTCCACGCCCAGGGCCTGGGCCGCGACCTGCGCCAGCGTCGTGTGCGTGCCCTGGCCCATGGCCGGACAGCTGGTCTGCACGTGCACCTCACCGTCGCCCGCCACCCAGACGCGGGCCGTGTCGACGCCGGGGATGTCGTCCATGCCCCGGCCCTGGAATGTCGAAGAGCCGGCGCCCGTGTACTCGACGTAAGAAGCCACGCCGACGCCAGCGAGCCTGCCCTCGGCTCGCGCGCGGTCTCGCTGAGCGCGAAGCTCCGCATGGTCGATGGCGGATAGCGCGGCGGCGTAGTCCCCGTTCTCGTATGGATGACCGGTGACCGAGCGGTAGGGCATCTGCTCGCGCCGGATGAAGTTGATGCGCCTGACCTCCAGCGGGTCGAGCCCCAGCCGTGCGGCGACGAGGTCCATCAGGCGCTCGTGCGCGAGCACCGCGGTCACCATGCCGACACCCCGGTACGGGCCCTCGGGCGACTTGTTCGTCGCCACGGCGTAGGTCGTGTACTCGTAGTCGCGGATGTCATACGGCCCGGTCATGAGTCCTGCCGTGCCCAGGGGATCCAGCAGCGGTCCGAAAGGCCTGATGCCGTACGCGCCGATGCTCGACCACACCGTGGCACGCAGCCCGAGCACTCGGCCGTCCTTGCGCACCGCGGCGGAGAACCGCACACGCTGGTCGCGGGCGTGGCTCGCGGCCTGCATGTGCTCGGAGCGCGTCTCCGTCCACTTGACCGCCTTGCCCAGTCGCCGCGCGATCCACGCGAGCAGGACCTCCTCGGGGTAGACCTGGGCTTTGACGCCGAAGGCGCCGCCGACGTCGGTCGCGATGACGCGCACCAACCGGCGATCGAGGTCGAGGCACTCGGCGACCGCGTCGGCGACGAGGTGGGGGACCTGGGTCGACGTCCACACGGTCACGCCGTGGCCGTCAGGCTGAGCGAGCACGCCGCGCGGCTCGATGGGCGCCGCGGCGACGCGGGGATGCGTCACCTCGCCCTCGACGACAAGGTCGGCGCCGTGAAACGCCGCGTCCAGGTCGCCGTATGAGCGATGGCCGGCGAAGTACAGGTTCCCGTGCACGTCGCCGTGCACCAGCGGCGCGCCTTCCGCCAGCGCGTCTTCGAACGTGATGAGCGCCGGCAGCGGCTCGATGTCCGGCGAGACACCCTGCGCCGCGTCGGCCGCCTCATACCTGGTCGGGGCGACGACGGCGGCCATCATCTCGCCCACGAAGCGGACGCGGTCGCGGGCGAGGATGGGCCGCGGCGGCGAGACGGCGCCGGGCGTGGTCAGGTGGACCGCCAGCGGCCGGCACGAGCCCTCGAGGTCCGCGGCCACGATGCCGCCCTCGACTGCCCGGATTCGCCCACTCGCCACCGGGCTGCGCACGAAGGCGACGTGCATGCAGCCCTCGGGCCGCAGGTCGTCGACGAACTGTCCCTCACCCCTCAACAGCCGAGGATCCTCGAGCCGCCTGAGGCTCCGGCCAATCGCCCCTGACATGTCGCTAAAGTCTCCGTCATCGACGCACACTGGATGGCGGTCGCGCGAGGTGACGAGCCGGCCGACCTCGTGCTGTCCGGCGGCCACGTTCTCTCGGTCTTCACCAAGGAGTGGCTGGACGTGGACGTCGCCGTCAAGGACGGCCACGTCGTCGGACTCGGCCGCTACGAGGGACGCGAGAAGCTCGACGTCAATGGCACGTACCTGGTTCCGGGCTTCATCGACGCCCACATGCACATCGAGTCCTCCAAGCTGATGGTCGACGAGTTCGCGCGCGCCGTCCTCGCCCACGGCACGACCGCCGTCGTCGCCGACCCGCACGAGATCGCCAACGTGCTCGGCACCGACGGCATCCACTGGCTGCTCGACTGCTGCGAAGACCTGCCGCTCGACGTCTTCGTCATGGCTTCGTCGTGCGTGCCGGCTTCACGCTTTGAGTCGCCGCGCCGCCCCTTCACCACCGGCGACATCGAGAGTCTTCTTCGCCGCAGCCGCACGATCGGGATCGCCGAGATGATGAACTTCCCCGGCGTCATCGCCGGCTCGCCCTCCGAGCTGGCCAAGCTCGAGACCGGCCTGACCGACCACGTCGACGGCCACGCCCCGGGTGTGCGCGGCCCGGCCCTCAATGCGTACATCTCGGCCGGCATCAGCACCGACCACGAGGCTTTCACTCTCGAGGAGGCGTTGGAGAAGCGCCGCCTGGGGATGTGGGTGCTGCTGCGCGAGGCCTCGATCGCGCGCAACCTTCGCGACCTGCTGCCGCTCGTCAAGAAGCACGGCACCGAGCGCTGCGCCTTCTGCACCGACGACCGCGAGCCGGACTTCATCGTCGAGCACGGCCACATCAACCAGATGGTCCGCGTCGCGGTGGAGGAGGGCATCAGCCCCGAGGACGCGGTCGTCATGGCGACGATCAACGCGGCGACCTGCCACCGCCTGTGGCGGCTGGGCGCCATCGCGCCCGGCTACCAGGCGGACATCCTGGTCCTCGAGGACCTGAAGACTTTCCGGCCTCGCTCGGTGTTGAAGCGGGGCGCGGCGCCGAAGTTCGTGAAGCTCGAGGCGCCCGAGTGGGTGCGGCAGACGGTCAGCCTCGCACCCGTCGACGCGAGCTCGTTCCACGTCCCCAGCGGCCCGAAGAACATCCGCGTGATGCGGGTCATCCCCGCCCAGCTCATCACCGGCGTCGAGACCGTGGAGCCGAAGATCGAAGGGAGCTGCGTCGTGGCCGACCCCGCCCGCGACCTGGTCAAGATCGCGGTCGTCGAGCGCCACCACGCCAGCGGCCGCATCGGCCTCGGCTTCGCCACCAACGTCGGCCTGAAGCGAGGCGCGTTCGCGTCGACGGTGGCGCACGACGCGCACAACATCGTCGTCCTCGGCGTCGACGACGCCGATATGGCCGCCTGCGTCACGCGCCTCGCGGAGATAGGCGGCGGCATCGTCATCGCCGAAGGCGGGCGGGCCGTCGAGGAGCTCCCGCTGCCCATCGCCGGCCTGATGAGCGACCGCCCGCTGGCCGAGGTCGACCAGCGCCTGCGCTCGATGGAGAGGCGCCTGAACGCCATGGGCGTGACCATGGCCGCCCCCTTCATGACCCTGAGCTTCCTCGCCCTCTCGGTGATCCCCGAGCTGAAGATCACAGATCGAGGGCTCGTCGATGTGGGCCGTTTCGAGCTGGTGCCGCTGGGGATTGAGTGACGACCTCGAGGCGCGGCTATACAAGTGTCTTGCGAACCGGCGGTGGGCCCGCGAGGTCGCAGCACGCGGGTTCGAGGCGGCCGACCACGCCATGGACGCCCTGACCGACGAGGAATGGCTCGAGGCGATGAAGGCCCACCCGCGCATCGGCGACCGGGGTGGCGACGCCCCCGCGAGCTCGGACCGGGAGCAGGAGCGCGCCATGCAGGCTTCGGCCCCGACGCTGTCCGAGCTGGCCGCCGAAAATCGACGGTATGAGCAGAAGTTCGGCCACGTCTTTCTCATCTATGCGAGCGGCCGGAGCGCCGAGGAGATCCTGGGCGAGCTGCGACGGCGCATGAGCAACGACCCCGTGGCCGAGCTCCAGGAGGCCAAGCGCGAGCTGCGGAAGATCGCCCTGCTCCGCCTCGCGAAACTGAAGTCGTGAGCATCTCCACCCATGTGCTCGACACCATGCGCGGCACGCCCGCCGCCGGCCTGGCGGTGAGGCTGCACCGCCGCGAGCCCGACGGCGACTGGAAGGAAGTGGCCGAGGCGACGACCGACGCGGACGGGCGCGTGCGCTCGCTGTCCGACGGGGACCTGGATCCCTCCGAGTACCGCCTCGAGTTCGACACGAGGCCCTACTTCGAGCGCTCCGGCCTCGGCGTCTTCTACCCCGCCGTGACCGTCGTCTTCACGTTCGAGGGCGGCCACCTCCACGTCCCCCTGCTGCTCAGCCCATTCGGATACACCACGTACAGAGGCACTTGAGCAAGATCGTCCTCGGCGACAACCAGTACGGGAAGTCGGAGACGCACGTCGTCCGCATCACCAGGCAAGGCGCGCGCCATGAGATCAAGGACCTCAACGTGAGCGTGGCCCTCGCCGGCGACTTCTCCGACACGCACCTCACCGGCGACAACAGCAAGGTCCTGCCGACCGACACGCAGAAGAACACGGTCTTCGCCTTCGCCCACGACGGGGTCGGCGAGATCGAGGATTTCGCCATCCGCCTGGCGAGGCATTTCGTGAGCGAGTTCGCGCCCGTCTATCGCGCGCGCGTCCACGTAGAGGAGTTCGGCTGGCAGCGGATCCACGACCACGCTTTCGTCCGCGCGGGCACCGAGAAGCGCCTCGCCATGGTCACGTGCTCCGACGACGGCACCTGGGTGGTCGCCGGCGTCTCCGACCTCGTGGTCCTCAAGTCGACAGGCTCCGAGTTCCACGGCTACATCAAGGACCGGTACACGACCCTGCCCGAGACACACGACCGGATCATGGCCACCTCGCTCACCGCCCGGTGGCGCTTCCACGACGCGCAGGCAGACTGGGCGAGGTCGTACGCGGAGGTCCGCCGCCTGCTCCTCGACACGTTCGCGGCAAAGCACAGCCTGTCCCTGCAGCAGACGCTCTACACGATGGGCGCGGCGGTCCTCGAGGCGCGGCCGGAGGTGGTGGAGGTCAGGATCTCGATGCCGAACAAGCACCACTTCGTGGTCGACCTCTCGCCGTTCGGACTCGAGAACCCCAACGAGGTCTTCTACGCGTCGGACCGCCCGTACGGCCAGATCGAGGGTGCGGTGTCGCGCGAAGACGCTCCCGACGCCGGCCTGGCCTGGTAGCGATGGAGTTCCTTCAGCCCTCGACCTGGGCCGAGGCGCTGGACATGAAGGCCGCCCACCCCGAGACCACGCCGATCGCGGGCGGCACCGACGTCATGGTCGAGCTCAACCTCGACCACGGCCGGCCGGCGTCGATCATGGACCTCACCCGGATCAAGGACCTGACGGAGTGGGGAACGGACGACTGCCTGCTGCGCATCGGCGCGGGAGTCACCTATACACGTCTGATCGAGGAACTGGGCGATCGGCTGCCTGGCCTGGCGATGGCCTCGCGCACCGTCGGGTCGCCGCAGATCCGCAACCGCGGCACGGTCGGCGGCAATCTCGGCACCTCCTCGCCGGCGGGTGACGCGCATCCGCCGCTGCTCGCGGCGGACGCGCAGGTCGAGGTGCACTCGAAGGCCGGCGTTCGACGCATCCCGGTGCGCGAGTTCTTCACCGGGCCGAAGAAGAACGCGATGCTCAAGGACGAGCTCATCGCCGCCTTCCTCGTCGCGCCCGCGCCCGGTCCGCAGCAGTTCTCCAAGGTGGGCACGCGCAACGCCATGGTCATCGCCGTGTGCTCGTTCGCGCTCGAGCTCGACCCCGCCCACCGGCGGGTGGGCACCGGCATCGGCTCCGCGGGGCCCACCCCGCTGCGGGCGGTCCGGGCCGAGGAGTTCATCCAGGGCGAGCTCGAGTGGGAGAACCGGCGCCCGCCCAGCGACGCCGCGATGGGGAGGTTCGGCGAGCTCGTCGCCGCGGCGGCGAAGCCGATCGATGATGTGCGCGGCTCCGCCGCCTATCGCCGGCACGCCCTGGCGGTGATGGCGCGACGATGTCTGCAGTGGTGCTGGACGTGAGGATCGAAACCACGATCAACGGCGAGCCGCGCGTGGCCGAGGACGTCTGGCCGGGTGAGAGCCTCCTCTACGTGCTGCGCGAACGCTTCGGCCTGTACGGCTCCAAGAACGCCTGCGAGCAGGGCGAGTGCGGCTCGTGCTCCGTCTACCTCGACGGCGCGCTCGTGTGCGCGTGCCTCGTCCTCGGCGGCCAGGCCGGCGGCCGCTCCGTCACCACGGTCGAAGGCGTGGACGCCGATGCGGTGCAGAAAGCCTTCGTCGAGGCCGGAGCCGTGCAGTGCGGCTTCTGCACGCCGGGCCTGGTCGTCGCCGCCCACGAGCTCCTTCAACGCGTCCCGCATCCCACCGACGGGGAGATCCGCGAGGCCCTCGCGGGCAACGTCTGCCGCTGCACGGGCTACGGCACGATCATCGCGGCGGTGCACATGGCGGCCGGAAGATGAAGGTGGGGGAGAGCGTCAGGCGCCCGGACGCCCCGCCGAAGGTCCGCGGCACGTTCGTCTACTCGTCCGATTTGCGCGCGGAGGGGATGCTGTGGGGCGCGACGGTGCGCAGCCCTCACCCGCACGCGCGGATCCGCTCGATCGACGCGTCCGAGGCTCGCGCCATGCCCGGCGTGCATGCCGTGCTCACGCACGAGGACGTGCCAGGCGAAAAGGTCTACGGCCTTGAGATCGCCGACCAGCCCGTGCTGGCCTTCGAATTCGTCCGCTACTGGGGCGAGGCGGTGGCCGTCGTCGCCGCCGACCACCCCGAGCAGGCCCGCCGGGCCGCCGCGAAGGTCCGCGTCGACTACGAGGTGATGCCTCCGGTGACGCGGGCCGAGGACGGCAAGGTGCTGCGCCACGTGAAGATCCGCCACGGCGACCAGTCGGCGCGCGCCGACGTCGTTGTGAAAGGCGAGTACGAGATCGGCATGCAGGACCAGGCGCCTCTCGGCCCCGAGTCCGGGCTTGCCATCCCCGACGGCGAGGGCGGCGTCGACCTGCACATCGCGACCCAATGGCTGCACGTCGACCAGCAGCAGCTGGCCGGCATCCTGGGCCTGCCGAAAGAGAAGGTACGGCTGACGATGGCCGGCATCGGCGGCGCGTTCGGCGCGCGGGAGGACCTCTCGATGCAGGCGCACGCTTGCCTCCTCGCGCTGAAGACCGGCCGGCCGGTGAAGATCTCCTACTCGCGCCCGGAGTCGTTCGTCGGCCACGTGCACCGTCACCCGGGGACGCTGAGCTACGAGCATGGCGCCAACCGAGACGGAACGCTGGTCTACGTCCGAGCGCGCATCCTGCTCGACGGCGGCGCGTACGCCTCGAGCTCGACCGCGGTGATCGCGAACGCGACCTGCTTCGCGTGCGGGCCGTATCGCGTGCCCAACGCGACGATCGACGGCATCGTCGTGTACAGCAACAACCCGCCGTGTGGAGCGATGCGCGGGTTCGGCTCGGTCCAGAACTGCTACGCGCACGAGGCGCAGATGGACAAGCTGGCCACCGCCCTGGGGATGGATCCAGTCGAGCTCCGGATCAAGAACGCGCTCGAGACGGGAGACCGCGCGATCACCGGGCAGGCGATCGACGGCCCCGTCCCCGTCGCCGAGCTTTTGCGCCGGGTACGCAGCTTCCCTCTCCCCCTCGCGGGAGAGGGTGAGGGTGAGGGGCGAGAGCTGTTTCTTCCCGGAGGGGTGTCGAACACCACCCATGGCGAAGGCGTCAAGCGTGGCGTCGGCTACGCCGCGGGCTTCAAAAACATCGGCTACTCCGAAGGCTTCGACGACTACTCCACGGCCCGCGTCCGCCTGTTCGTGCACCACGGCAAGCCACGAGTCGAGGTCCACACCGCCGCCGCCGAGGTGGGGCAGGGTGTCGCCCTCGTCCAGGCCCAGGTCGCGGGCAGCGAGCTCGGCGTAACCGACGTCGTCGTGCTGAACGCCGACACCCGCGTCGGCTCCGCCGGCTCGTCGTCCGCCTCGCGCCAGACCTACATCACCGGCGGCGCGGTCAAGGCCGCGTCAGAAGCCGTTTGCCGGCGCGTGCTGGACCTCGCGGAGTCGGAGCTGCACCCAGGGAGCGAGCTGCGGATCGAGAACGACTCCATCGTCGATGCCGGCGGCAAGCCGATGGTCTCCCTCGCGACGCTGCTCGGCGACGCGGTGATCGAGGAGACACGCGAGTTCCGGCCGCGCAAGACCCATCACCTCGACCCGGACACCGGCCAGTCCGACGCCCACATGCAGTTTGCCTTCGCCGCCCACCGCGCCGTGGTCGACGTCGACACCGAGCTCGGCCTCGTCAAGGTCGTCGAGCTCGCGACCGCCCAGGACGTGGGCAAGGCGATCAACCCGCTCGCGGTGCAGGGTCAGCTCGAGGGCGGCGCCGCGCAGGGCCTCGGCCTGGCGGTGATGGAGGAGATCCAGGTCAAAGACGGCGTGATCAAGAACGCGTCCTTCACCGACTACCTGCTGCCGACGATCCTCGATATGCCGCCGGTGAAGATGGACATCCTCGAGCTCGGCGACCCGAACTCGCCCTACGGGCTCAAGGGCGTCGGAGAGCCGCCGACCATCTCCTCGGGTCCGGCCATCGTCGCGGCCATCCGCGCCGCCACCGGCCGCGCGATCGACCGCGTGCCCGTCCGTCCGCAAGACCTGACCTTGTGACGCTGCTCCTCAAGGCGGGGCTGCTCTGGACCGGCGTCCGCGAGATCGAGAACGGATGGTTGCTGGTCCGGGACGGGTTCGTCGACCAGATCGGTTCGGGGGCGGCGCCACGCGCCGACGAGGTCGTCGACGAGCCCAGCTGCGTCGCGATGCCGGGCCTCGTCAACGCCCACGACCACATGTACCAGTGGGCGACGCGCGGCTACGTGCCCGACGGGACGCTGTTCGAGTGGCTGCGGGCCCTTTACCCGGTATGGGCGCGCATGGACGCCGAGGTGGTGCGGGCCGCCGCCCGCGCGGCGATGGCGAAGCTGCTGCTGTCCGGCTGCACGCTGTCGACCGACCACCACTACGTCTTTCCGCGCGGCAAGCCCGGCCTGTTCGAAGCCCTGGTCGAAACAGCGCGCGGGCTCGGCCTGCGCTTCCATCCCTGCCGCGGCTCGATGTCGCTGGGTGAGTCGAAGGGCGGGCTGCCGCCAGACACCGTGGTCGAGGAGCACGACGCGATCCTCGCCCACACCGAGGAGATGATCGAGCGTTTCCACGACCCGAACCCTGGATCCATGTGCCGGGTGGTGGTCGCGCCGTGCTCGCCGTTTTCCGTCACGCCCGAGCTGATGCGCGACTCGGCCGCCCTGGCCCGCAAGCACAGGCTGCGTCTCCACACCCACCTCGCCGAGACGCTCGACGAAGAGCGGTTCTGCGTCGAGAGGCTCGGCGTCCGGCCCTTCGAGCTGATGGAGGAGCTGGGCTGGACGGGCGACGACGTCTGGTACGCGCACGGCATCCACCTGAGCGACGCCGAGGTCGACCGCGTGGCCGAGGTGAAGACGGGAATCGCCCACTGTCCCTCGAGCAACATGCGCCTGGGCGCCGGAACCTGCCGCGTGGAGGAGCTTGTGCGTGCCGGGGCGCGCGTGAGTCTGGGCGTGGACGGCGCGGCGAGCAACGAGGACGCCAATCTGGCCATGGAGGCGCACCAGGCGCTGCTCCTGGCCCGCGTGCGCAACGCGTCGCCGCAGGCGCTGGACGCGCGCACCGCATGGCGCCTGGCCACGAAGGGCGGCGCGGACTGCCTCGGCCGCGACGACTGCGGCGAGCTCACGCCGGGCAGGTGCGCCGATGTCGCGTGCTTCCGCGTCGACGACCTGGCCCACGCCGGGATCAAAGACCCGCTTGCCGGCCTGGCCCTTGCGCCGCCGGCGCGGGCTCAGACCGTGGTCGTCAACGGCCGGGTCGTGGTGAAGGATGGGAGGCTGCTCACCGCCGACGAAGGCGAGGTCGCCCGGGAGATTGGCGCCGTCAGCACCCGGCTTAGGAGGAGCGAATGAGCGAGATGGCAGTCCTGGTGATCAGGATCAGAAAAGAGCAGGCGGGAGAGTATGAGCGCCTGTTTCAGCAGGAGGAGCTGCCCCGATGGCGCGACTACCACCAACGTGGGCTCTTCAAGAGTGCGCGAATCTTTCGCTCCGCCTTCGGCAGCAGCGAAAGCGACGACATCGCCAATTACGTGATCGCGGTGGAGTCAGAGGGAGAAGGCCACCACGAGCATGACAACGACCCTGGTTTCCGGTCCTTCAACGAGCGGGCCGATGCGTTTCAACCGGAGGATCCGTTGGTCTTCGGAGGCGAGCCCCTCTTCAGCGTCGGCTGACCCCCGAGGCGCAGCCGCTACTCGAGCTGTCTCGGCTTCCAGCTCCGCGACAAGCGGTCCCAGTGCGCGTGCAGATTTGCGGATTGATCTCCGAGCGCGAACCGTCGCGAGGCGCTTGCGAACACAAACCTTGCCAACGACATCATCCAGCGCATCTCGACCTCAACCAACCGCTGGGCGACGCGGCTTATTCTGCGGGTCGGGGACGATCCTGTCTGGTCATCACCAGGCGGGGCGTATGTGCTCGCCCCTGGAGGGCTCGAGGCCGCGCATGAGCGTCTTCACGGTCCGGCCTCGGATGCGCTGTCCCTCGTGGGCGCTGAACTGATTCTT
>Ga0209057_1003447_pt1 | contig 11684 bp, 12 predicted proteins | sample GraSoiAngelo_146_FD_185903 | JGI IMG/M metagenome (GOLD analysis project Ga0209057, IMG submission 185903) | Grasslands soil microbial communities from the Angelo Coastal Reserve, California, USA - 14_1009_05_30cm (SPAdes) (version 2) | ecosystem: Environmental > Terrestrial > Soil > Grasslands ... | reverse complement strand
GTTGTCAATTGTGTGCAAAAGCGGGGGCCATTGGTTGACCTGTCCGTGAGGCAGGACTAGAATGTGCGGTCACAGGAACCGATCAGGCGGCCGGGCACATGCAGGGGATGCTGCACCGCCTCAGCGATGGATCTGAAGAGGAGGTCACCGTGGGAACCAAGCTTTATGTGGGCAGCTTGCCCTATACGACGACGGATCAGCAGCTCCAAGAGCTGTTCGCGCAACACGGAACGGTCAGTTCGGCCAAGGTCATTTCTGATCGGTATACCGGCCGGTCACGCGGCTTCGGGTTTGTCGAGATGGCGACGTCCGAGGACGCACAAAAAGCCATTGCGGCGCTGAATGGGACGCAGTACGAAGGTCGGGCTCTGGTCGTGAATGAAGCCAAACCGCAGGAAAAGCGGGAACGCTCCTCATGGGGGGGCGGAGGAGGAGAGGGAGGGGGCCGCGGCGGCGGCGGACGTCGTTAGCCGCACGACAACGGAAGTCATAGTGATGTGTTCGGAGAAAGGCCGTGTTGTCCAACACGGCCTTTTTGTTACGTAGAGACCAGGTAAGAGACAGATGGCCGCAGCATCGTGTTGACACCGAGAGGAATCGGCCTGATCGGGCTGGGCAGGCACGGCATGCGGTATGCCCGGCATCTGTTGGAGCCTCTCCCCAATGCTCGACTGGTCGCTGTCTGCCGCCGCAATGTCGAGCAGGGCTCGACCTTTGCGGCCAGCCACGCTCTCAGGTTTTACCAGGACTATCGCGGCCTCATCGCTGACGCGGACGTGCAGGCCGTGGTCGCAGTCACGCCGCCTTCCCTTTCCCGTCCGATCTGCCTGGAGGCTGCCCGCGCGCGCAAGCCGATTTTGATCGAGAAGCCTCTGGCCCCCACCGGTCTCGAAGCGCGGGAGATGGTCCGCGCCGCTGAATCTTCGGGAATCCCCCTGATGACCGCCCAGACGCTCAGGTTTGATGCTGCCCTGTTGGCGCTGAAGGCGCGGCTTTCGACTGTCGGGCCAAGACGGTATCTGGTGCTGACCAACCGGGTGGAACCCCGCCCGGAGGTCACGCGGAATCCAACCGACTATGCGGGCCGGGGCGTGCTGCTGGAGATCGGGATCCACCAACTGGATCTCATTCGCTTCCTCACCGGGGAGGAGGTCGCGGAGGTGCGCTGTGAAATGGATCGTTCATCGGCGGGAAGTCCGGAGTCCAGAGCCTTGGTCAGTCTGCGAACCACAGGCCATCTGCCGTGCCTCGTGGATGTGTCGCGTGTCACCAGCGGGCGAGTGAGCCGAGCCGAATGGGTGGGCGCGGATGGACAGATGATCGCGGACTGGGTGCGCCACCAGGTCAGCATGACCTCGGCGCGCAGCGGCTTGGAGGAATGGCCGGTTGAGGATCAGCCGACCGTGGTCGCCACGCTTCGGGCGTTTCTCGACGCGCTCGACCGCGGGGCCCCGATGCCGATCACAGGCCTGGACGGACAGCGGGCGGTGGAAATCGCCGACGCCTGCTATCAGTCAGCGGACACGGGGAAAACAGTCCGGTTATGAGTTCAGCATCCCCGGTTACGTTTCGGCCACGATGTGCGTGTCCGTTTCCTCCACGCCGTCGATGGTGTGGATCTTGGTGATCACCACGTCGGACAGGGCCTTCTCATCCCCCACGCTGACGAAGCTGAAGATGTCCGGCTGCCCGAAGCACGGGTGCGCTTGCTCGACGCCGGGGACCTTCTTGAGCGACTTGAGAACGTCCTTGGTCTTGCCGGCCTTCACCTTGATGAGAATGTAGGCTTTCGTCGCCATGTCGGACCTCCTTTCTGGTTTTTCCCCGCTCACTCATTCTTGAAACCCGGCATCTCGCCCTGTCGTGCAGCATAGGCTTGGTGCAGATCCTCCCCACGAGCGGCCAGTCGGCTGCGCGCCGTTCTGAAGGTCTGGGCCATTAGCTCGAAGTCGCTCCGTCCGACGTTGTAGGCCTGAAATCCCTCGATCAACACACGCTGGTTCCACACGGGCCGCGTCGCGGCGTAGTCGACGACTGCCTCCAAGGTCCGGGAGGTCCACCCCTTGGTACGGAATACCCGGACTGCTGCCGGTGCGTCGTTGCCCAGTCCCGCGAACAGGGCCTCGGTCAGCCATCGCCTCACCTCCAGGTTGGAGCTCTTCATGAACGCGGCCTGAAACTGGATGAGGGCCTTGGTCAGCCGGTCCGACTCCGGGCTGGATTCCGGGGGGAGCGAGCCCGCCTCCTGAAAGACTGCGAGCAGGGCCATGATCGTCCCCACCTGCTGGGCTGAGGCGCGGGCCTCGGGCTGAGTAGCGGCCTGGCTGATCGGGGGGACGAACAATTCGTTCACGTTGCTGAACGACCCGCCCGGCGTCGGCCCGCCCGCGATCACATACAGCCGGTCATTCACGGCGGCCGAGCCCAGGCCGTGACGTCCGGTCGGTAACGGGGCCATGGGCTGCCAGCGGTCGGCGCGTGGCCAGTAGGCCTCGTTGGTGCGGAACGTCCCGTCGGGTGATTCCCCGCCGAGCACGTAGATGAAGTCCCGAATTACCGCGGCCGTGATCCCGCTCCGGGCTGTCGGCAGGTAGGCCATCGGTGTCCAGCGGTCAATGACAGGGTCATAGGCCTCGGTGATCGCCAGATTGCGCCCATAGTCGCGGTTCAGGCGGCCCCCAATGGCGTACACCTTCCCGCCGACCGTCGCGGCGGCCAGATGGTCTCGAGGCGTGGGAAGGGGGGCCTTCTTGGTCCAGGTATTGGTGGCCGGGTCATACACTTCGACGGCGGCCGAGTTCCCGGATCCGTCATAGCCGCCGATCGCATAGAGCTGGCCGCCCGACTCGGCGACGGCGAGCGCCCCGCGTGGGGTGGGCATGGGGGCCCGTTCCGTCCAGGAGTCGGTCTCTGGTTGGTACATGTACACGCTTGCGACAGGGCCCCAGACCGAGAAGAACGATCGTGTAAACCCTCCGATGACGTACAGCCGTCCCCCGACCGTCCCGGCTCCGGGATGGTGAACCCCGGTGGGCAGGGACGCCTTGGTCGCCCATCGGTCTGTGGCCGGATCGTACTCCTCCACCGTGTCGCTGATCATAAAAGTTGTGAGGTATCGCAGGCTGGGCTCATGGAATCCGCCGATCACATAGATCTTGCCGCCCAGGGCGGCCGCGACGACCTCGGTGCGCATCGTCGGAGCCGGCGCGACTGTTTTCCAGGCTCCTCCGACCGGCAGGGTCTCCTGCGCGAAGGCGGAGACACAGGCCAGCGCGATGACGCCCAGGGTGGCGAGTACTCGGGACGGAGAGACGAGAGTCGGCGGCTGGCGGATCGGTGTGGCGGTTGATTCCTGTTTACCAGGAACGGGCAGAGGCATGGGCCGTATTATACACAATGCCCGAGGACTGTGTTGAAAACCTGCGAGGGCACGCCTATAATCCGGCCACGTCGAAAGAAGTGAACAGCCAATAGCGAATAGCCAGTAGCGAATAGCAAAGAGGTCTCGTTCAGGGGGAGTTTGCTACTCGCTGTTCGCTGCTCGCTTTTAGCTACGAGGATATCATGCTGGCCAAGGTGTTGAGCGCCGCGCTGGTCGGGCTCGATGCGCATCTCGTTGAGGTGGAGGTGGACATTGGCGGCGGCCTCCCGCAGTTCTCGGTGGTCGGTCTGCCGGATGCCACCGTGCGTGAAAGCCGTGACCGCGTGCGCGCGGCGCTCAAGAACACCGGGTTCTCGTTCCCGGTAAAAAAGATTACGGTGAATCTGGCGCCTGCGGACCTGAAGAAAGAGGGCTCCGGTCTGGACCTGGCCATCGCGGTGGGCATCCTGGTGGCGCAGGAGGTGCTTCCGGCGGAAGCGGTGGCGGGGCGTGTGTTGGTCGGCGAACTCTCGCTGGACGGCGGCGTCAAGCCGATTGCCGGAGCGCTCTCGATCGGGATGGCGTGCCGCCATAAGCGCGCGCTGATCTTGCCGGCCGAGAATGCCGAGGAAGCGGCGGTGGTGGAAGGCGTGAGCGCGTATCCGGTCCATACACTCCCGGAGACGGTCGAATTCCTGAACGGAGCGCGAGCGATTTCCCCGGCGACGGTGGATCGTCGGGCGCTCTTTGCGACTCAGACGGCCGAGGAGGATGACTTTGCGGACGTCAGGGGACAGGAGCACGCCAAACGGGCGCTCGAAGTGGCGGCGGCAGGCGGTCACAATATCCTGATGATCGGCCCGCCGGGGTCCGGCAAGACGATGCTGGCCCGGCGTCTGCCCGGTATTCTTCCACCCATGGAGCCGGAAGAGGCCATCGAGGCCACGCGGGTTCACAGCGTGGCCGGGCTCCTGACCGACGGCCGGCCGCTGATCACGGCTCGTCCGTTCCGGGCCCCGCATCATAGCATCTCCGACGCCGGGCTGATCGGCGGCGGGACCGTCCCGCGTCCGGGTGAAGTGTCGCTGGCCCATCACGGGGTGTTGTTTCTGGATGAGATCATGGAGTTTAAACGGCACGTGCTGGACGGGTTGAGACAACCGCTGGAAGATGGGACGGTCATGCTCACGCGCGTCAGCGCTGCGGTATCCCGCGCGCGTGATGCTGGTGGCGGCCATGAATCCCTGCCCCTGCGGGTACTACGGAGACCGGACTCGCGAGTGCCTCTGCACGCCCCACCAGATTCGGCGGTACCGGTCCCGTTTGTCCGGTCCGCTGCTGGATCGCCTGGACATCCATATCGAGGTGCCTCCCGTACCGGTCAAGGAATTGGGAGGGGAGGGAGAACAGGAGACGTCGGCCTCGATCCGAGCGCGGGTGAGAGCAGCCCGAGCGCGCCAGGCGGCCCGCTATCAGCACCAAGGGTTCTTCAGCAATGCTCAGTTGAAGTCCCGGCAGGTCAAGAAGTTTTGCGCGATCGATGGGGCGGGGCGGGATCTCATTGAACAGGCCATGACGCGCCTGAAACTCTCCGCGCGGGCCTATGGCCGTATGCTTCGCGTGGCACGGACCATCGCCGACCTGGCGGGGTCGGAGCGGATCGAGCCTGCGCACCTGGCTGAGGCGATCCAGTATCGAAGCCTGGATCGCCGCGTGGATCTCTAGACCATGGTCTCTTTCAGAATCTTCGCCTGGTGGTTTGTGATCGGCGCGACGATGGCCTTGTCGGTGATCATGCTCCAAGGCGGCATCCGTGAGGTGATAGTAGCTCAAGGATCGCTCTGGGAGGACAAGCTGGTGGAGTTATTGACGGCCATCGTGGGCGGAGGACTGCTGGCCGGCTGCGTGGCGTTGATCCTGCACCGGATCAAGAAGCCGTAAGGCGTGAGCGGTAAGGCGTGAGGGGTAAGGGGTAACACAGGAAGCGCAACGCCAAAGTCGGGACACTGGTAACGGGGAACGAAGATGGATGTGGAGATCGGGTCAAATCTCTATCGCAATACCGATGGGGCGGTGGAAATTGAAGGCGTGCCGCAGCTCATGCTTGCGCTCCGGAGACCCGGTGGGCCGCTCCTGGTGAATTTCGTCTTGTACGATAACGTGGGAAGAGTCGTGGCAAAGGTGGTGGACAGCACGATCGCCTTTAACGAACGTCGGGCCTATGAGTTGACCAAGCTGCCGGCCGGCCTGCTGCTCACCCATGTCGAAAGCGGCAAGGTGGCGCTGCAGGCGGAATTGAAGGAGAACGGCCGCGTGGTGGTCCAGAAGGGGGAATTCCTCACGGTCAAAGGCCATCTCCTGGAAATCTCACCGGTCGAGTGGCGGGTGGAGAAACGCCGGCTGAGTGGCGGAGACACGGACTTGAACGGGGGCGCGGTCGTGATTGGGTAGACACACCGGAGCCGCCGGATTCTGTCCGGCGGCTCCGGTGGCATTCGCATGCTTACTGGGTCTCGATCGTGATGCGGCGAGGCTTCGCTTCCTCCCGCTTCGGCAGCTCGATGGTCAGCACGCCCTGCTTGTAGGACGCCGACACCTTGTTCGGATCCACGTTGGATGGGAGCCTGAACGAACGGGAGAAAGCCCCCCTTCCAATTTCGCGGACGAAGTAGGTCCGGTTGGGCTCAGGCGTCTCGTTCTTGCGCTCGCCTTTCACCGTCAGGACGCCGTCTTCAACCGCGATCTCGATGTCCTTCTGGTCGAAGCCCGGGACTGCAGCCTCCACCCAAAAACCCTGCTCGTCCTCATAGGTGTTGCAGGCCGGAGCCCACGCCAGTGCGCGTCCACTCAGAGTGCCGAACACCTCATTCAAGAGTCGATCCATTTGATCATCAACTTGCGAGTAAGTCGTCAGTGTCATGGTAAACCCTCCTTTCTCGATAGCTCATCAGCCGCCCACCAAGCCCGTCACTCGTCATTCGCCTGTGTGATAGTCAGTGGCTGATGAGGTTACGCCCGCGAGATAATCCTGCCTTGCCCAAAGTCAAGACCCGCGCGTGGGTCTTCACCCCAGCTTCACGTCGATAGCCTTCGGCTTGGCCTTTTCCGATTTCGGCAGGTGGAGGTGCAGCATTCCGTCCTTATACTCCGCTCTGACCTTGGTTTCGTCCACCTCATCGGGCAGCGTGAAACTGCGCGTGAAGCTTCCGTAGGAACGCTCCACGCGGTGGTATCTCTTGCCTTTCTCCTCCTTCTCATGCTTGCGTTCCCCATGGATCGTCAGGACGCCGTGCTGAACCGTCACTTTCACGTCTTCTTTCTTGACCTCCGGCAACTCGGCCTTGATGAGGTATTCGCCGTCCGTCTCACTGATGTCCACAGCGGGTATCCAATCAGCGACGGTGATGGCCTCTTTCCCGCTCTCAGGTCTCGCCACTGGACGACCGAACATCCGGTTGAGTCGGTCTGACATGTCTTCCAACTCCCGGAACGGGTCCCAACGCACCAGGCTCATGATCGCACCTCCTTGTTTGGATTAACTCTCGCTCGTTGTAAGGGCAAGCGTAGTCGGGGGACCGACGCTCGCGAACCCTTACAACGTGTCTTTGAAGCTCTGTGCAGGAAAAGGTGGCCCGCCGTATCAAGGTGGCGGCCCCCTTATTCGGGCCGGAAATGGTGTGGGCAACGCCCACCTTGTTATGGGGACCGAACGCCATTGCCGGCTGGTACAACTGACGCGCCATTGCCTAGCGGCGCTTCGCCCGACGCACGTCGCGTCAAGGTACTACGCTTGCCCCTACAACGAGCGAGAGGGGATGACCACAATCTTCCCATCCTTGACATCCACCTTCGCGGTGCCACCGTCCCGGAGTTCGCCCTTCACGAGAAGGCGGGCAATCGGCGTCTCGAGATCCAGTTGGATCAGCCGCTTGAGAGGACGCGCCCCATAGACAGGGTCGTATCCTCGCTGCGCCAGGTCGGCGGTTGCGGCCGTCGTGAGCACCAACGCAATGCGCCGTTCGGCAAGACGGTCCCGCAGCCTGGCCAGTTGGATCTCCACGATTTTGGTCAGGTGATCGCTCGTGAGCGGGTGGAACACCACCGTTTCGTCCACTCGGTTCAAGAACTCGGGGCGGAAGTGCCGCCGGAGTTCGGCCATCACCATGTCCCGCATTTTGTCGTATGGCATCCTCCGCTGCTGCGCCTCCAGGATCTCCTGACTCCCCAGGTTCGAGGTCATGATCAGCACCGTGTTCTTGAAATCGACCGTCCGCCCTTGAGAGTCGGTCAGGCGGCCGTCGTCTAACACTTGTAACAGGACGTTGAAGACGTCGTGATGCGCCTTTTCGATCTCGTCGAAGAGGATCACGGAGAACGGCCGACGCCTGACCGCCTCCGTGAGCTGGCCCCCTTCCTCATAGCCCACGTATCCGGGCGGAGCGCCGATCAGCCGGGCCACCGTGTGCTTTTCCATGTACTCGGACATGTCGATCCTGATCAGATTGGCCTCATCATCGAACAGCGTGGAGGCCAACGCGCGCGCCAACTCGGTCTTTCCGACTCCCGTGGGACCCAGAAAGAGAAATGAGCCGATCGGCCGGTTCGGGTCCTTGATGCCTGAGCGAGCCCGCAACACGGCGTCCGCCACCGCTCGGACGGCTTCGTCTTGGCCCACGACGCGGCGGTGCAGCAGCTCTTCAAGGCGAAGGAGCTTGTCCATCTCGCCCTCCATCAAGCGGGTCACGGGAATTCCCGTCCAGCGGCTGACCACCAGCGCGATGTCCTCTTCGTCGACCTCTTCCTTGAGCAGTCGGCTCTCCCCCTGTTTCTTGGCGAGGGCTGCTTCCTCAGAGGCGAGCTCCCGTTCCAGCCGGGGCAGTTCACCGTAGCGCAGCTCAGCGACGCGGTTGAGATCGTACGCCCGCTCCGCCTGCTCGATCTTGTGCTTGACCTCTTCGATCTGCTGCCGGAGCTTGCGGAGGCGGCCGACGGAGTTTTTCTCGGCATCCCATTGGGCCTTGAGCGTGTTGAGCTCCCGAGTCTTCTCGGTCAGCTCCTGCTCCAGCGTCTCTAGCCGAGCCCGGCTGCCCTGGTCGGTCTCCTTGCGGAGGGCCTCGCGCTCGATCTCCAGCTGCATCACTTTGCGCGACACTTCGTCCAGCTCGGCCGGCAGGCTGTCGATCTCGGTCCGAAGACGGGCCGCCGCCTCATCCATCAAATCGATCGCTTTGTCGGGCAAAAACCGGTCGCTGATGTACCGGTGGGAGAGCCTCGCAGCGGCCACCAGCGCGGCATCCTTGATTCTCACGCCGTGGTGCACCTCGTACCGTTCTTTCAGGCCCCGCAGGATCGAGATCGTGTCCTCGACCGATGGCTGGTCCACGAGGACGGGCTGGAAGCGCCGTTCGAGCGCCGCATCCTTCTCGATGTGCTTGCGATACTCGTCCAGCGTGGTGGCGCCGATCATGTGCAGCTCGCCTCGGGCCAACATCGGCTTGAGGAGGTTCGCGGCATCCATGGCGCCTTCGGCCGCCCCGGCTCCGACCACCGTGTGGAGCTCGTCGATGAACAGGAGCACCTGGCCTTCGGCCGCCTGGATTTCCTTCAGGACAGCCTTGAGCCGCTCTTCAAACTCGCCTCGAAATTTGGCTCCGGCCACCAACGAGCCCATGTCCAACACGATCAGCCGTTTCTGTTTGAGGCCTTCCGGGACGTCTCCCTTCACGATCCGCTGGGCGAGGCCCTCCACGATCGCCGTCTTGCCGACGCCGGGCTCACCGATGAGGACCGGGTTGTTCTTGGTGCGCCGGGACAGGATCTGAATCACGCGGCGGATCTCCTCGTCGCGTCCGATGACGGGGTCGAGCTTCCCTTGTCCTGCCAGCCTGGTGAGGTCCCGGCCGTATTTCTCCAACGATTGGTAGGTGCTCTCCGGGTCCTGGCTGGTCACGCGTTGGTGGCCACGGACCTGCTGGAGCGCGCTCAGAAGCCGATCGCGGGTGAGCCCCAGGCGTCGGAGGACGCCGCCCTCCTCCGCCATCGACAACAGGACGTGCTCGACGCTCAGGTATTCATCTCGGAGCCCACGCATCTCCTGCTCGGCACGGGTCAACACTTGCGAGAGGCGCGACGTGAGTTGGATCTGTCCGGGTCCTGCTCCGGCCCCCTGGACCTGCGGGACCTTGGCCAGGGCCTGTTCCAAGGCGCCGGTCACGGCTGTGACCGAGATGCCCGCCTGTTCAAGCAGCGGTCCGGCCAGTCCGTCTGCTTGCTCTATCAAGGCCAGCAGCAGATGCTCCACATCGATGCCTTGATGACTGCGTCGCATCGCGTGGGCAGACGCGGTTTGTAACGCCTCCTGGAGCTTCACTGTCATCCGGTTCATGTCCATATTGGCTCTCTCCTCACATTGCCCGAATGCATCCTGATCTAGAGCGAGTTGATAATCACGCCGCAGAGTAAGTCAACGGATTCTGTGGGAAGGATACAAAAAACCACCGGTTCGGGTCGGGGCGGTTCTTGTTCCGACTACTGCTTATAGGCGCGATTCGATGAGTGGTCAAGCGCGCGGCTTGACCGCGGGGGACGGTCCAGATTATTGTCCCCACAAGAGAGGGCGACGTGGAGGCTTCAGAAGACCTGCGCCCGTTTGCGATTATTACCGGCGCCTCCCGCGGGCTCGGCGCCGAATACGCTCGCGCGCTGGCCGCCAGGGGATACGATCTGCTGCTGGTCTCCCGGGACAAGCCGCGCATGGATCGCCTCGCATCGGACCTCGCCGGCCGATACCCCGTGACCGTCGACATGGAAGCGGCGGATCTGGCGCAGCCGGAGGCCGCTCATCGGCTGTATGCCGCGGCCCGTCAGCGTCGCGGCGCGCTCGACCTCCTGGTCAACAATGCCGGCTTCGGGCTAGTCGGGGAGTTCGTGGATATGCCGATGGCGCGCATCCAGGAGATGTTGCGGCTGCATGTCGATACGATTGTGGAGAGCATCCGTTTGTTTCTGCCCGGCATGATTGAACGCCGCTCAGGCGGCATCATCAATGTCTCTTCGATCGCCGGTCTCTTCCCGCTTCCCTGCATGGCCGAGTATGCCGCGACGAAGGCCTTTCTCATCTCGCTGTCAGAGGCGCTCGCGGAAGAGGTTCGACCGTTTGGGGTGCATATCCAGGCTTGCTGTCCAGGCTCAACCGAGACGGATTTCCACACCACCGCCGGGGTCCGTCCCAGTAACCCGCTCGGGCTACAAACCCCGGCCAAGGTGGTTGCCGTCTCGCTGGCTGCGCTGGGGCGCGGTCCGACCGTCGTCACGATCGGCTGGCGAGGGCGCGTCCTCGCCCTGCTGAGTCGGGTGGTCCCGCGTGCGTGGCTCGCGAGAGCGGCGGCGAGGCGGATGAGGACGTCCAAGGGATCGGACTGATAGCTGCGGTCATTGTCGAGCGGATCGATGAACGACATCGTGCGCGCTACACTTCGCCTGTATCAGCATGCGCTGCGGGCGACTGTGCGGTCCTTCGGTCGAAGCTGGGTCATTGCCATCGCGGTGGTTGTCTTTGCCATTGTGATGGTGGGGGCGACTTTCCTGGTCTCGCCGCTGGGCATCCTGGGGGGATTCATATTGGGCGCGGTGAATGCCTTGCTGATCGGCGCGACGCTGAGCCTGATTGAGCAGGCGGTGACCAGCTCGCGCCGTTTGGGATGGCATGATATCCGGGGGAGCGTCGGTCAATACTTCTGGGATGTGATCGGCGTGGGCTTCGTGCTCTGGGTGCCGATGCTGCTCCTGGAGCAGGGGATGGCCGCCAACCCGAACGGACCATTCTTTGCGGCGGCTATTTTTCTGCTGCTGTTCATCCTGCTTAATCCCGCGCCGGAAGTCATTTACCAAGTCCGGCACAGTTCTCCACTGGATGTCCTCCGGGAGAGCTACGAGTTCGTGATCGAGAACTGGATCGAGTGGTTTCTCCCCTTGGCGATCGTGGTGGCTCCGCTCGGCCTGTCGTTTTTTTTCGGCATCTCAGAACGGTTGGGGCGCGGGGCCGGCCTGGACTTCTTTCAGGTGTTGGTCCTTCCCTTTACGCTCCTCAGGGCGTGGCTGAGCTACCTCGGTCTGCCGAGCGAAGCCGGATCGACGCTTGTGATCGTGCTGACACCGCCGGCGGCGGTGGCGATGTTGATCTTCAGAGGCCATCTGTTCGCCGCGCTGCACGGCTCTTCACGACGGCAACGAATCTTTCAGGGTCGGGGAGTTGAGTAGGTCGAACTGACGAAAGCATAGATCAACAATTGTGCGTTAAATAAATCACATAGGAAAGTAATCT
>Ga0209057_1003446_pt1 | contig 11685 bp, 10 predicted proteins | sample GraSoiAngelo_146_FD_185903 | JGI IMG/M metagenome (GOLD analysis project Ga0209057, IMG submission 185903) | Grasslands soil microbial communities from the Angelo Coastal Reserve, California, USA - 14_1009_05_30cm (SPAdes) (version 2) | ecosystem: Environmental > Terrestrial > Soil > Grasslands ... | reverse complement strand
AGCAGTAGGCCGATTGCCCACGGCAATGAGGGACTGAACGGCACCAGTAGCAGCAGGATGTTGCTGGGGATGTGCGTGAACACCATGGTGCGGATCAGGCCGATACGGTTGGCGAGCCGGCCCGATGCCTCGTACGACGCGGCCTGCAGCAACGCGATCGCGGCAAACGCGGGGCCGAGGACGTTCGCCGGCGCGCCGAAGCGCACATGCAGCCAGTACGCGATCACGGCGTTGACCACCAGGCCACCGCCTAGCGCGTCGATCGCGAACAGCGCCGAAAGCGGTGCCAGGGTGCGGATCTCTGTTACGGAAATGGCCGCCGCCCGAATCGGCGCCTCGGCGCGAGGGGAGAGGAGGATGGCGAGTACGGCCGTGACCAGGCCGACGAGCGCATACACGCCGAACAGGAGGCGGCTGCGATTGAGATCGGTCGCCGTTCCGGCCAGCAGCCCACCAGCGGCAGCCGCCAGCCCACCGGTCAGCGAATAGCGCGCGAAGGCGAGGTTGCGCCGGCCTGGCTCGACGGATTCGGCGAGGGCCGCTTGCTCGATCGACGCGAACGGGCCGAGGTCGACACTTGCGGCGCCCAGCATGCCGGTGGCCGCCGCGAGGCCGAGCAGCAACGCCGAGTTCGCGAGTGCGAGGTCGAGGCCGGCGATCGCCATCAACACGCCGGCGCCGGCGAGGGTATAGCGTCGGCCGATACGCGACGAGACGGCGGCCGCGATGACGCCGGCGACCGCCGCACTCAGCAACCCGATCGTGAGCACGAGGCCGATCGCGCCGGCGCTCAGGCCACGGCGCTCGAGATGTAGGCCGATCAGTACAGCCGCCAGGCCGAAGCCGAAGGCGCGCAACAACCGCGCCGCCAGGATGAGCGCGAAATCGCGGGACATCAGGGCAACCCTTAAGGGAACTAGTGGCTCTGGCACCAGGTGTAGAGCGCGTCGTACATCGGGCTCTCCAGCCGGATCTTGTCGTGATCGGCCTCACCGTGCAGCAAGGCGAAGCCCCGGGCGATGGCGCTCAGTCCGGCGGATTCAGGCGTGATGCGAATGTCGGAGGCCACGTCGGCTCCGTGCACGATACGGGCCAGCTTGGCGAGGGCCGGGTCCTTCAGCTTGTACTTCAGCACGATCGACTCGAAGCTACAGCGCCCGTCCACATGGCCGAGTTCGACGTTGGGCACGTCGTATGGAATCGCGTCTTCCCGTTTGGCGGTCGCCATCACCTCGTCGGCGGGAGCGAACAAGAATTCTGCTTCCGGATCCACGAACCGCTTGATCAGCCACGGACAGGCGACCCGGTCGACGTTGGCATTCGCGCGAGTGATCCATTTCATGGCTTGAGTATGGACTCGCGCCACCCGGCCGTCAGCCGATAACATTGACCCCCGAGGAGGGATGGCTTTGGCGCAGACCCTCGCCGTGGAGACCCGCGGCCTCACCAAGCGATATTCGACAGGCGTGCTCGCGGTGAACAACCTCGACCTTCGGGTGAGGGCCGGGGAAGTGTACGGCTTCCTTGGGCCGAACGGCGCGGGCAAGACCACGACCTTACGGCTGCTGTCGGGGCTGCTTCATCCGACCTCCGGGACGGCGGTGGTCGCGGGCGCCGCTCCCGGAAGTCCCGCGAGCCTGGCGCGCATGGGCGCGATGGTCGAGACGCCGGCCTTCTACCCGTACTTATCGGGCCGCGACAACCTGCGTGTGGTGGCGCGCTACGCCAGCGTCCCCAAATCGCGCATCGAGCCGGTTCTCAAACTGGTCGACCTGACAGACCGCGCGCGGCATAAATTCAAGACCTACTCGACGGGGATGAAGCAGCGGCTCGGCGTCGCCGCAGCGTTGCTGAAGGCACCTGATCTTCTGATCCTCGACGAGCCGACCAGCGGTCTCGATCCGCAGGGCACCATCGAGATGCGGGCGCTGATCAAGGAGCTGAAGCAGGGCGGCCGCACGGTCCTGCTCTCGAGTCACCTCTTGAACGAGGTCGAGTTGACCTGCGACCGGGTGGGCGTGATCGCAAAGGGCCAGCTCGTCGCCGAGGGAACCGTGGATGAGTTGCGGGCCCGGAGCGGCGGGAGCGCGCTTCTCATCCGGGCGACACCACTGGACCAGGCCCGGCGGTTGGTCGAGGCTCTCGTCAAGCCGGAGCAGGTGCGCGTCGAGGGGGAGACACTCCTCCTGTCCGTCGATCCGTCGCAGGCGGCGTCGATCAACCGCCGGCTCGTCTCGGACGGAGTCGACGTGAGCGAGCTGCGCGTTTCCGAGCAATCGCTCGAAGCCGTGTTTCTTGAGTTAACGGAAACGTCTCAGAAATGATCGCGAGCTTTCGCGCGGAGAACCTCAAGACCCGCAAACGCTGGGCCAACTGGATCCTCATCGGCATCCTGCTGGCATGGATTCTGTTACTTACCTACCTAACGCTGTTCCTCGTGGTCACGTTGTCGCCGAAAAGTATTCAGGGTCCAGTCCCGGCGAGCGTCCTCAAACGCCGCCTCTTCCCCGAGAACTTTGTGCCGACCGTCCTCAGTGCCGCCGGGACGATCGGGGCGGCCATCATGCTGATCTTCGGTGCGCTCAGCACAGCGAGCGAGTTTGGCTGGTTGACGGTGCAGACGATCCTGATCCAGAAGCCCACCCGCGTGGCGGTGATGTTTGGCAAGTACCTCGCAGTCGCTGCCGCGACGCTGCTGATCAGCATCCTCGTTTTTGGAGCTGCGGCCCTCGCGTCCTTTGCCGCCGTGACGTTCGACGGGAGCTCGAGTTCCTGGCCGGCATGGGAGGTGATACTGAAGGGGTTTGGCGCGCTGCTTCTCCAGCTGACCATTTGGGCGGCCTTCGGCGCGTTTCTCGGGATCGCCTTCCACAGCACCGCCGCGGCAATCGGTGGCGGCCTGACCTACCTCTTCGTCGGCGAAGCGCTTCTGGGCGGTCTCCTTCGGAACACGCCGATCGTAAAGGACGTCCTGAGGTTCCTACCGGGGATCAATGGTGACGCCATCAACGCCGCCTTCCCACTGACGATCCGCGATTCCGCCGGGCAGACCCAGCTCGTCGGTGCCGGGCGGGGGGTGATCACGCTGCTCGTCTACCTGGTCGTGTTCACGGTCTTGAGTCTGCTGATCTTCCAGCGGCGCGACGTCGGGGGCGGCTAGGCGGCTTTCGGTGGCTTGTTCAAGAGCAGCCAGTACATGCCGAGCGTACGGGCCGACTCCTTGAACTGATCGAAGTCGACCGGCTTGACGATGTAGCTGTTGACGCCCAACCGGTAACTCTCGATCAGGTCGCGCTCTTCGCGCGACGAGGTCAGCATGACGACCGGGATGGTGCGGGTTCGCTGGTCCGACTTGATCCGCTTGAGAATCTCCAAGCCGTCGATGTAGGGCAACTTGATATCGAGCAGGATCACATGCGGCTGTTCCTTGATATCGCGCGAGGCGTAGCGACCCGTACAGAAGATGTACTCGAGTGCCTCCTGCCCGTCCCGCACGACCTGGATCCGGTTCGTCAGGTGATACTTCGCGAGCTCGTGGAGGGTCAGCGCCTCGTCGTTGGCGTTATCCTCGACCATCAGAATGTCTACGCTGCCGTCGCTGTTCGCCATTGCTGCGCTCCTTTCAACGTGAAGTAGAACGTGGCACCCGCGTCAACCTTCGCCTCGGCCCAAATCCGTCCGCCATGCCGCTCGACGATCCGGTGGACGATGGCCAGGCCGACGCCGGTACCCTCGAAATCCTCGCTGCGGTGCATCCGCTGAAACACCCCGAAGAGCTTGCCGGCGTACTCCATGTCGAAGCCGGCCCCATTGTCCCGAACAAAGTAGGTTGGGCCCTCGGCGGCATCGCCCTCGAGGACGCCAACTTCGACCCGGGGATGTTCGCTCTTGCGCGTGTACTTGACGGCGTTACTCAAGAGGTTGACGAAGACCTGTTCCAGCAGAGCGGCGTCGCATTCGGCATCTGGCAGCTCGCCGATCTCCACCTCGACTTGCCGCCCTTTGAGTGCCGGAGCAAGCTGCTCAAGCGACCGATCGACGATCCCCCTGATGCTGACCCGCTGGGTGCGCATCGGTTGGCGGCCAAGCCGCGAAAAGGCGAGCAGGTCGTCGACCAGGTGACCCATGTGCTCGCCACTGTCCTTGACCCGCTTCAGGTAGCCGAGTGCCTCGGCCGGCATGGCGTCGGCATATTCCTCGAACAGAATGGCGGTAAAACCGCTGACGGCCCGCAACGGAGCCCGCAGGTCGTGGGAGATGGTGTAGGAGAAGGCCTCGAGCTCCCGGTTCGCCGCCTCGAGCTGCTGAGTTCGCTCGGTCACTTCGCGGACCTTGCCCTCCAGCTGGCCGTTGGTCTCCGCCAGTGCCTCCACCAGCCGCACGCGTTCCAGTCCGGTGCTGACCATCGCGGCATATTGCTGCAGCCAGGCCTCCTCGTCGGTACCGAAGACCGGGGTGAAGGGGCCACCCAAGAGGACGATGGCGGCATCGTTCACATGGAGGCGGGCCATCATGACGCTGCGTGGAGGGATGCCGCCGAGCGGAATGACGGTGCGACCTCCGGCCCCGGCGGCGGCGGCTTGCAGCGTCGCCACGTCATCGGCCGCGAGACCCTGCGTGGCAAGGATGGTGCGCGCTCCGCTCAGGAACAAGCCGGCGTCCGCACCGGTCAAGCGAATCGCCCATTCGAGCGAGCGCTGGGCGAGAGCACCGGGGTCCGCGGCGAACAAGACGATATCGCGCGTGGCCTGTTGGAATTTGTCTTCCTCCGATTGCCGCCAGGTCCGCCGCAGCCAGGCCGGTGGCACGAATCCGGCGTAGAGCAAGGGAACGATGGCGATCGTGGCCAGGGCGAAGCCGATCTGAAAAGCCGGCTGGGCGGCGAGCGAGGCCGTGAAGATGGCAGCGAGCAGGAGGGCAACGATCGCAAGGTATCCGAGACTGAGTGCGCGCATCCGGGCGCGTTGCACCACCGTCCGTCGGCGAGCGGCGAACCAGAGTCGAACACTCGGTTCGCCCACGCAGCCACTCCAGACGAGGACGAACGCGGCGGCGGCGACCAGCTGCAGCGGCCTGGGGGCGGTCCGCCCGAAGATCGCCTGGACCGCAATCTCAAGCAGGCCGGTTGCGACGACGATGCCGACGACCAGGCGCAGGGTGCGAGGCTTGAGCGGGATGACCGCATGCCGGAATAACAGAAGCGCAAGCCCCGAGACGAGGAAGACGGTGATCGTGACATAGGCGCTGGCGGAAGCGAAGGCTGGCCCGAGAACTTTGCCAACCTGGCCAAGAATGGAGACGGCGGCGAGGGAGCCGATTGCCAGGGCCAGGTACATCCGGCTCATGTCCCGCGTGGCGAGCCAGTCGCGGACCGTGAGCACGGCGATCGCGGCGAAGGCCGCCGTCGTCGCGTACTGGCTGACAGTAATGAAGACGCCCTGGCTCACTGTCTCTAGAACCGTTACCGAGGCAACTAATTGCTCGGTAAGCCGTTGCATCGCTGGATCCCAATGGCTGGACGACCACTGCGCGTTTTGATCCTCGAAGACCGGCCAGAGGATGCCGACCTGGCCCTTCACGAGCTCCGTCGGTCCGGCTATGAGCTCAATTGGCGGCGGGTGGACGACGAGGCGGGCTTCAAGGCCAACCTCGACCCCGAGCTGGACTTGATCCTGGCCGACTATCATCAGCCACAGTTCAATGCCATCCGGGCGCTGAAAATCGTGCAGGACATGGGCCTGGACATCCCCTTTGTCGTCGTCTCGGGTGCCATCGGGGAGGACCTGGCGGTCGCGGCCGTGCGCCTGGGAGCGATGGACTATGTCCTCAAGGACCGGCTGGCACGGCTCGGAACCGCGGCCAAGAATGCGATCGAGCAAGGGGAGCTGCGCCGCCGCCAGCGCGTGGCGCAGGCGGCGCTCGAGCACCACGCGCTCCACGACTCGCTGACCGACCTCCCGAACCGCCTCATGTTGCGCGAAGAAATCCAGAAAGCCATAGGCACAAATGCCCATGCTGTCTTGCTGCTGCTCGACATCGACAACTTCAAGGAAGTCAATGACAGCTTCGGGCACCAGGTGGGCGATGCGCTGCTTCGGCAGATGGGTGCGCGCCTGCGTGAACCGATCGACGCCGAGCACCTGATCGCCCGGCTGGGTGGCGACGAGTTCGCGATCCTTCTTCCGGGCGCGAGCGCCATGGAGGCCACGCGCACCGCGCAGGCCATGCTGCGGGCGCTGGAACGACCGTTCCTCAGCGAGGACCATGCGCTCGAGGTCACCGCCAGCATCGGGATCGCCGCGTATCCCGAGCACGGCGCGGTCGCGGAGACGCTGATGCGGCGTGCCGACGTCGCCATGTACGGGGCCAAGCGCACGGGAGGCACCTACGCGATCTACCGAGAGGAAGATGACCCGTATGACGCGCGACGGCTGCTGCTGCGGGCCGATCTCCGACGGGCCATCGATGATCGCGAGATCACGCTCTATTACCAGCCGCAGGTCGCACTGGCTACGGGTGAGCTCACCGGGGTGGAGGCGTTAGCCCGGTGGCGACACCGGGAGCGTGGGTGGATTCCGCCCGCCGATTTCATTCCGGTCGCGGAACGTATGGGCCTGATCAAGCCATTGACCAAGTATCTGGTCGAGCTTGCCGGAAAGGACGCGATCGCCTTCGGGAAGACAGCCGTGGACCTGCCAGTGGCGGTCAACGTCTCGATGCGCAACCTCCTCGACCCTCACTTCCCGGAAATGATGGAGGAGGTGATCGCCCGCACGGGACAACCGGCACAGTACCTCAAGCTGGAAATCACCGAGAGCGCCGTCATGGCCGAGCCCACTCGTGTACTCGAAAGCATGAAACGGCTTCGCCTGGCCGGCATCCGCTTCTCGATCGACGACTTTGGAACGGGCTATTCGTCGCTGGCCTACCTGCAGAAGCTCCCGGTGGAGGAAATCAAGATCGACCGCTCATTCGTCGGCCAGATGAGCAGCCAACCGGGCAGCGCAGCGATCGTGCGAGCGACCATTGAGCTGGGCGGGAGCCTCGGCCTGGACGTCGTGGCGGAGGGCGTGGAGGACGAGCAGACGTGGGAGGCCCTCAAACGGATGGGCTGTTCGGCCGCTCAGGGCTACTTCATCGGCCGCCCCATGCCGGTCGGGGAGCTGGAAGGCTGGCTACGAAACTGGTCGCAGCGGTCGGCCGGCTCCAAAGCCGCCTGAGACCTCCTCAGCGCGCTCTTATGCAGCCGCGAGATGATGGGGGTGAGTGGGGAAGCGGCTGGCGACCGTCATCGCCTCTTTTCTGTTCGCCGTCCTCGTGCCGGCGGCGGCCTTCCCGACGCGCGTCATCGATCCCGCGCCGCCGCCGCTGAACCCGCCGCTGGTCGGGTTCTCGTTCAGTCCGGAGGCGCTGCCCGTCGGTGTGATCCCCGAGGAAGCCCTGGCCCGATTGTTGGTCGCGCTTCAGCCGGACGTGGTGCGGCTGCCGGTGTACTGGGGTGCCGTCGCACCGTCTGAGGCCGAGTTGGACTACGCCGCGGTCGACCGCATGATCGAGACGATCCAGGCGCACAACGCCGTCAAGGGTTCCCGCCATGCCGAGGTGGTGCTGGTTGTCGGTGCCCGCAACCTCGTGTTTCCCGAGGTGCACCTGCCGGATTGGCTTGACACCCGCGACGTGAGCCGACTCGATACGCTGCTGAAGGCCCCGAGTTATCGCCGCTACCTGGAATCCACATTTCGCCGCTACGCGTCGCTCTCGGTGCTGCGGGCCTGGCAGGTGGAAAACGAGCCCCTCGACAACGCCATCATCGATCAGCTGACCGACGGGGCCTTGCCGGCATCGATGATCCGTTCGGAGGTGGACCTGCTGCGATCGATCGACCTGGTGCACGAGGTCGTCGTGACGAGCTTCAATTCCTCGCACGTCACGCTCGACATCCGGGGGGCGAGCCCGCTGGCATGGCTCTACGCCCACCTGCCGGGGGCCAAGCCGGCTGGGCACCCGGCCGAGGTGCTGACGATGGGGGACACGCTGGGTCTCGACCTCTATGTCGTGACCAAGTCCACGCCGCTCGATGTCATCACCGCGAGCACTCGCATCGCCTGGAAAGAGGACACCCTCGACTACTGGCACGCCCAGGCTGAAAGCCACGGCCGCGCCCTGTGGATCACGGAGATGCAGGCGACGCCCTGGATCGGCACCACCGGCTTCACGACCGACGACCTCATCGCCAGCGCCCTCGCCTACCGGGGTCACGGCGTGAGCGCCTACCTGCTGTGGGGCGTGGAGAGCTGGCTGGACGCGCCCGACTGGATGCAGGTCGGGATCGAATCGATCGGGCTGTTGCGGGCCCCTGACCGCGCGCCCAGCTCTTAAGCGTTTCTCACGCGGAATTCAGGATCGTTTTACATTCGTCTGGGATAATTTCTGACATCGGCGATATGCGATTCGTTCGCCGCCTTGCGCCCTCCTTGGCCGCGCTGCTCCTGGCGACGGCCTGTCAGCCTGTGGCATTCGGTAAGGCCACCTCATCGCCGACGCCGCCGGCGCCCCCCAAGCACGTGTTCGTGATCGTGCTCGAGAACACGCCCTACCAGCTCGCCCTCAGGCAGCCCTACATCGCCGGCCTGGCCAGGCAGTACGCCGTGGCCACCAACTACTCGGAGATCTCGAACCCGAGTCTCCCGAACTACCTGGCGATGACCTCGGGCTCGACCTGGGGGATCACCGATGACGAGTTCCATACCCTTCCCGCGACCGGGCTCGGCAATCAACTGAGTTCCGCGGGGATCTCGTGGAAGGCGTACATGGAGGGCTTCACCGGCGACTGCCTCACCAGCCCGTATCCCTACGCCATCAAACACAATCCCTTCTCCTACTACGGGGGCGCCTGCCCGGCGAACATCGTGCCCATGACCGACCTCACCACGGACCTGAATAGCGACTGCGGGGTGGCGAGGGCCGACCGCTGGCTCTCGCAGACGGTTCCCCAGATCGTTAGCTCGACCGCCTGGAAGCAGGGCGGGGTCTTGTTCATCACCTGGGACGAGTCGGGAGCTGGAGACGGCCGGGTTGCGCTACTCGTCGTCGCGCCCGGGTTGCGTGGCCAGCTGACGATGCCGTTGAATCACTACTCGCTCCTGGCGACGGTCTCCGACCGGTTGCGAGTTCCGCGCCTCGGCCTCGCCAAACAGGCGACCTCCCTGCATTCGCAGCTCGAGGCGGCGGCCGCCAAGAGTCCCACGAGCGGCTGAGCCTCCACCCCAACCCCCTCCCCCGCAAGCGGGAGAGGGACAGCCACGTTCCACTCGCGAGGGATCGCATCTCGCGATCTGATAGAATTGATATCACGTTATGCGTAAGGGGAACGCATGATTCACTACCCGGCATTTGCCGCGCGCCGTGCCTCATCCGCGCCCTTGCTTGGCGCGGTCGCCGGCCTGGCGGCGATCGCCCTCTGCCTGGGGAACCCGCAGAGCGGAGTTGGAGCGGCACCTGCCGCTCAAATCCCGGTGGCGAACTCGGCGCCCGAGCGCTGGAACGACGAGATCGCGGCTCGGTCTCGCAGCTCCAGCGGGCCGCCCACAGGCGCCGGCCTCCCGTCCGGCCCAACTGCGCCACCCGCCGTGGTTGCGCTGTTCAACCGTGAGCGAGGCGTGGCCGGGCAGCCACCGCTCACCGAGTCCCTGGTGCTCGACACCATCGCGTCCACCCGAGCCCGGCAGATGGTGACGGATGGCCTGACCCACGTCCGACCGGGTCGCACGGTGATGGCCGCCACCGAACTCCTCCAGCAGAGCGGAGTGCCCTATACCTGGGACGGAGAGAACATCTTCTGGGCAGGCGGACCCCCATTCGATGGCGCCATTTCCGACGCCGAGACCTGGTGGATGAACTCACCCGAACATCGAGACAACATCCTCGGCTCGCACTACCGCCAGGTTGGCATCGGCACCGCGATCGACGGCGACAAGATGTACATCTCCGCCGTCTTCACCGACTAATTCGCCCCTTCAGGCGGCGAGCTGGCCGTCGAGACGCTCGCCGAGGCTGCGCAGGAGTGCGCGGACGGCCGGCTCCCAGAGATGCGTCCCGGACTCCTCGCGAAGAATGCGAACGGCGCGCTCGTTGTCGAAGGCCTGGCGGTACGGCCGGTTGGAAATGAGCACGTCGTAGGTATCGGCGACCGCGAGGATGCGGGCCTCGAGCGGAATCTGGTCGCCGCGGAGTCCACGGGGATAGCCGCTGCCGTCGATCCGCTCGTGGTGCGCGATCACGATCTCGGCTTCGCGGTGAAGGCTCGGCACCCGCAGGAGGATCTCGTGGCCGAGGTGCGGGTGGCGCTTGATCGCGATCCACTCGTCGGCGTCGAGCGGGCCCGGCTTGTTGAGGATGGCATCCGGGATGCCGATCTTGCCCACGTCGTGGAGCAGGCCGGCGCGCGCGAGCGTGCGCAGCTTGTCGGTGGGCAGCTCCATCGCGCGCCCGATCCGGACGGCGAGCTCGGCGACACGGGTGTTGTGCCCCCTGGTGTTTTCGTCCTTGGCCTCGACGGCCGCGGCCAGAGCGGCGATCGATTCGGCATGCTCGAGCTCCGCGCCGACCTTGACCTGGAGCTCGAGCGTCGCTTCCATCACGTCGCGAAACGACTGGCCCTTCGCCCTTTGCGCCGCGAGCGCGGAGACGGCGAGGCCGACGCTCAGCAGCATCAGCCCGTGGTATTCCCACCAGGAAAGGCGCCAGACCTGGCCAAGCATCATGATGCCCTGGGCCTCGGCGAGCAGAACGAAGGCGAGAACGAGCACACCCTGGAGTGGCAGGCGGGCGACGAGGTAGGCGGCGGCCTGGCGCCATGCCGAAAACAGCAGCAGAGCGATCGTCGTCAGGCCCATCGCGGTCGAGTACGGCCGAACGCCAAAGGGTAGCCCTGCGATCACCTCGGTACTGGCGATGGCCAGCGCGCCGTAGATGGTCAGGGCCGTGGCGAGCAGGACGATCAGCCAGCCGGCCGGCGAGAAGGGAAGGCGTCGCTCGAAGGCGGCGGTCAGCGGCGTATACGACGCGGCGAAGAAGAGCGCGGGGACGAACAGGCTGAGGTAAGCGGAAACGCCGAGGACGCTCCCGGCGTAGCGTGCGTCAGCTCCCGTCTTGAGGATGCCGGGGGTGTCGATACCGTGGACCGCGAAGATGCCGCCCATGGCCATGAACCCCAGGCAGAAGAAGAGCACGCGATACTGCGCGATCTGCACGGCGGCGATCGCCAGTAATACCGCCAGCCCGAAAGCCAGCAAGGAGACCACCGTGACAATCAGGAAGTGCTGGCGCGGCACGATGAGGTTCGGGTCGCTCGCCGGGTGCGCGGCCAGCCAGGCGAAGATGCCGGCAGGGAAGAGGAGGGAGCCGAAGGCAGCCGCCGGAGTGGCCCACCTGACCCGGGGGCGCGAGACGACGGCGACGGTGGCCATATCGACGTAACGGCGCGAATACCGCTACCCTGCCGTCCCCCGCAGTTTGGAAGGTCGGATCAGCAGTATCATTTGGTTGTGGTTGAGACAACGGCCCAGGCCGCCCTGCAACAGACGGGCGTCCGACTGACGCCGCAACGGCTCGCCATCGCCGCGGTGCTGGCCCAGACGGGAAAGGAAACCTCGGCGCAGGAACTCTACGAACGCGTTCGCAAGA
>Ga0209057_1003440_pt1 | contig 11695 bp, 8 predicted proteins | sample GraSoiAngelo_146_FD_185903 | JGI IMG/M metagenome (GOLD analysis project Ga0209057, IMG submission 185903) | Grasslands soil microbial communities from the Angelo Coastal Reserve, California, USA - 14_1009_05_30cm (SPAdes) (version 2) | ecosystem: Environmental > Terrestrial > Soil > Grasslands ... | reverse complement strand
ACGGAGACATCCAGAGCCGAGACCGGTTCATCGGCAACGATGAGCTTCGGCTGGAGGATGAGGGCGCGGGCGATGCCGATCCTCTGCCGTTGGCCGCCGGAGAATTCGTGGGGATACCGCCGCATGGCGTCTTCATTTAAGCCGACGCGGCCAAGAATCGCCGTCATGCGCGCCTGGCGCTCCGGGCCGGAGAGGCCCGGCTCATGAATGGCGAGAGGTTCGGCAACGATTTCGCCCACCCGCATGCGGGGATTGAGCGAGGCAAAGGGATCCTGAAACACCATCTGCATCTGGCGGCGCTGCGAGCGTAATTCTTCTCCGCGCAGCGCGAGAAGATTGCGCCCCTCGAAGCGGATTTCGCCGCCGTCAGGCTCGATCAGCCTCAGGAGCATGCGGGCCAGCGTTGTCTTTCCGCAACCGCTCTCGCCCACGACGGCAAACACCTCGCCGCGGTTGACGGAAAAGCTTACGTCGTCGACAGCGGTGAAGTGGGCGCCGCCGGTTCCCTGCGAAAAAACATCGCCGCCTCGCCGGTAGGTCTTCTCGAGTCCACGCACGATGAGAAGAGTTTCCATCAGACCAGAATGCAGCGGGCAGCATGATCGCTGCCGATGGTTCGAAGCGCGGGGATCGCAGCGGCGCATTCGGCGCGGCGAAGTTCGCAGCGCGGCTCGAACGCGCAACCGGGCGGAAGCGCCGTGAGCTGAGGAACCGCACCGGGAATGGGCGTCAGCGCACCGCGCTTGAGAGTTGGTGAAGCTTTCAGCAGCCCTTGCGTGTAAGGATGACCCAGTCTTATCAGGACTTCACTGGCGGGCCCTTGTTCGATGATGCGGCCCGCGTACATCACGGCAACGCGCTCGGCCACTTGCGCAACGACGCCCAGATCGTGGGTGATGAAAAGCAGACCGAGTCGCAGTTCACGTCGGAGGCGGTCCAGCAGATCCAGGATTTGTTTTGCACCGTCACGTCGAGCGCGGTTGTCGGCTCGTCGGCGATCAGCAGCCGCGGCCCCGCGGCCAGCGCCATGGCAATCATGACCCGTTGCCGAAGGCCCCCGGAGAGTTGGTGCGGAAATTGTTCTGCACGGATTTCGGGTTCAGGGACTGCGGCGCGCCGCAAGGCTTCGATAGTCCTGCGTTTCGCTTCGTTGGCACGCAGTTGCGGCTGATGCGCGCGTATCGCTTCTTCAATCTGTGCGCCGGCGCGCATAACCGGGTTCAGCGAGGTCATGGGCTCCTGAAAGACCATGGAAACCTCACTGCCGCGAACGTCGCGCCATTGGCGTTCGGTAAGCGTGGTCAAATTTTCCGCGGACGATTCGGCCGTCAACGTTGCTTCGCCGCTCACACGTGCCCCGGGCGGGAGTAATCCCATCACGGCCAGCGACAACATGGTCTTCCCGCTGCCGGATTCCCCGACCAGGCCCAGCGATTCGCCCGCGTCGATGCGCAGCGACACCTCGTTTACCGGCCGCACCCATCCGGCTACGGTGGGCAGTTCCACGGTCAATCCGCTCACTTCCAACAGGGAGGTCATCACGTTGATCATACGCACGAATGCAAAATCGTGGAACTTCCTGTCGATAAACAATCGCAAGGCAGTTATAGCTTTTTGAAGATAGAAAGCCGAGAGCAACAACGGTCCGCTAGCTACGCGCTCCTATTTGGCGGGCGCCGAGACCAAGGCGCGTCCAGATCAAGCCGCTCGATGGAATTGTCTGTCTTCCCTCTCACCACCGTGCTCATGATTTTTTTCGTCGGAGAAAGACGCCATCCTCGTTTACTAGGCGCTGCTTCATCGCCGTTCGGCGCGTGGTCTTTGATTTTATTCTTCCCTCGATCATGATGGCAGCCCGTTGGGTGATGTTCCGGATGGTGCGCCGCGATAGGAGGCTTCTAAAGGACGCTGATCATGAGGTGGCGCAGTGCCGCATCAGACGTTGGTCGAGGTGCGCAGTGACGGCAGGAGAAAAGGAAACAAAGCAGGTCGTTATCGCTTGGAGGACGCATGGGGACAATTGTTCGCAGGCACAGGTACGGATGACTCGCGCAGGCGGCGTGTGAATGCAACGGTGCCCCTTGCTACCCACTGGAGAAGCCCGAGAGGGCTGTCGCCGAATTGAAAAATCGATTAGCGAGCAGACCTTGGAATGACGAATTTAAGCGCGGTGTGCGTGGGGGAAAAGGCGACGACTTTCACATCCTTTAAGCCGCACTTCCGGCCCGCGCCGAGAACATCATTTTCGGTGATGTGCTTTTGTCCCTTGGGATAGACGGTCCAAAGCGCGACCGCGCCTTCCATGGGTTTCGAGATTTTAGATAGGGCGCCGAGATCTCCCTTCGAATCGACAGCGAGAAAGATCCATTCCGAATCGGCCGCAACTTTGTTCTTGCTTACGACCTTGGTGAGATTGCCTATTTCCGCGAGAAATCCGGTATCGAGATCACCGAGCAAGGAAACTCTCGCTCCGGGCTTCACGCCAAGTTTTTCCAGGCGCGATTTGGGGTGAAGAATTTTCTCGCACCACTTCTCGGCCGTCGCGCCGAGACAGAAAACCGCGAGCCCTTCCGCGGTTTGCAAGCGGAGTTCTCCATCCACGGCTTTCGCCGATTTGATTGTGGAAAAGGGAATCGTCAGCCGGAAATCGCCACGGAAGAGAATCTCGCTCGTTTCGAGCAATGCTTTGCCCTCTGACTGCTGCTTGCCGAACCGCACGCTGCAACGCGCTTCGTTTCCCACGAATTAATTCTCCAACTCTGGCTGCTCTCCGATTTTTTTCGTCATGGACTTTGTTTTCTATGAGCCTCGTCCTCCGTTCCTTCTGAGATCAAGGCGCTCCAGGATACGATAGTAAGCTAATAGGTTCGATGGCCACCACCCCGACACACCGCGTGGACTGGAAGCTGATCTGGGCGCAGCGCGGCTTCCGCTATTTTTTTCTCGCGATGTTCGTGTCGCTCTTCGGCAGCGGGATGAACTTCGCGGGCGTGAGCTGGTACATCCTGGCGGCAACGCACTCGACCATGAAGGTCAGCGGGCAAGTCATCGTCATGACTTTGCCGGGACTTTTCGTGCCGTTCCTCGGCGGCGTGCTGATCGATCGAATCGACCGGCGCTACCTGGGAGTCTTGCTCGATTTCGTGCGCGCCTTTTTCGTCCTGGCCACGGCGTACGTCGCGTGGCGGGGCCATCTGCAGCTGTGGCACCTTTACGCCATGACCCTCGTCACCGGCGTTGGCTCCGCGATGTACTGGGCCACGGTAAACGCACTGGTCCAGGAGGTGATTCCCGCGAGCCAATTCACAGGAGCAAATGCGGCAGTGCTGGTCGGTGTACAGAGCGGGATGCTTATTGCGGGCGCTTTCGTCGGCTTCCTTTACAACACGGTGGGAATCGCGGGAATTCTGGTGATCGATGGTGCAACTTATTTCGTGTCGGCGTACTGTCTCTATCAGGTGCGCCGAGGATACGTCTCGCCGCGGGAGAGTCAGAAATATCCGCGGGAGTATAACGAAGCCACCGAAGCGACGGCCGAGGCGCTAGAGACCGGAGAAAATCCGGAAGTCGCGGAAGCGGGCCTGTCGCTAGCCGTCTACGCCGACATGAAGGAAGGCTTCGCGTATCTGCGGCAGCAGCCGCTGGTGCGCGCACTGGGGATTACGCACTCCGTAATGATGGCAGGCGTGGTAAGCGCCAACGTCGTGCTGGTAGCGCTGGCCAACGATATTCTGCATTCCGGTCCCCGGGGGCTGGGTTTCTTGGAAGCAGGCTGGGCGACCGGCGCGATTATTGGCGGTTTAATCGCCAGCCAATTGCGGTCAGCTTTGCGCATGCCGCTGTATGTTGCGGCGTGCGCCGGACTCGCGGCGGGACACATGGCAACTCCGTTCGTCGCCTTTCTTGTGGGAGCGGTGATGATGCAGATTCTGTTTGGCTTCTGCCGCGCGCTCGGTGGAGTTGTGGCGCAGTCTTCGCTGATGACTATCGTGCCGCGTCACTTCATGGGGAGAACGCAGTCGGCAATGGCCATTCTAACGACGGTGGTACAGCTTTCGATGAGCATTGCGTTGGGATGGGTGGCCGAGGGTGCCGGCCTGATTGCCGGGTACGCGCTTCTCGCGTTGCTCTACACCGGTGCAACGGTTTCTGCCATTCGCGCGCGTCAGCTGATGCGCTAGGGCGGAAGTCGCCAGATGGCAATGGCCGCGCTGAATGGTGGAGCACGAAATCCATCACCGCGGACAGATCCATCTTTACCTTGGAATGCTCGGCGTGCCGACGCCACCCGCGTACGGATTGACATCCGGGCAAGAGCTCGCAGCCTCTGTTTGTAGATCAGGTGTAGTAAGCATTCAATCACACCATGGGCTCCGCAAGCAGCCGCCAACGCGGCAAGCTTATATCCTGAGTACTCTAAATTCTTCGGAGCAAAACATGCGAACCACCGTAGCGCATTGGCCATCGTGTTGCTGCTCTTCGCTCCACGGATTCCGTCCGCAAGTGCTCAGAAATCGGAGGAGGGCCTGCTTGTTGCTTGGGAACAGGCGCAAAAAGCGGATCCCAACACACTCAAATTTGAAAGAGTGAAGGATCACCAGTATCACTTCGCCACGAAGCGTTTTCCCTTTGATGGAGACCTCCTCGTTCGCAATGGAGTCGTCGAGGATTTCGCCGCCGTCAATCAAGATGGCATCTCGATGGGAACCGTCGAAGTGGAGTTACAAGGCCTCACGGAGAACTTCTACTGGACCTATGCCCGCAGCTACACCCAGTGGAACACCACAAACACTTTGTACTGGAATCCGCGGACTCGGGAGTGGCTGACCTCGGAGAAATACTTTCAGCAGGTACGCGCCCGCATTCCAGGCCTCGCCGTCTGGCCAGTGCTGATGGGCTTCGCATCACTCGGCATCTTTGTGCTGATCTTGTTCGTCCTGCTGTTCAGCCTGGCGCGGTACAACCGCAAACTGAAGGTCATCAATCAGCGCAGCGAACGCACTCTGCAAATCTCCGAGCGGAATGGACAAATCGCGGAGCGCAACGCGCAAATCCTCGAACAAGGCCTGAGGTTGCAGGAAGCGAATGCCAAAGTTTTTCAGGAGATGCTTGCCGAGTTGAAGAAAATGTCAGCCGGCTCTTAGCGAGATAACCGGAACAATCTAGAAAACTCAAGCTTGTTTCGTCACTGGCGGCGCGCCCCTCTGTCCGAGCAGGTCCACGGCCGCTTGATTGAGCTTGGCGCGCAACTGGTACCGTTCGTTGGCACGAGTGACGTAGCGCACGGCGATTTCGATCCCACCGATCACCGGCTTGACATTGATTGCCGGCGCCGCAGAGAGTGAACGCATGTCGCGGGAACGCGCCGCATGTTGCCACTCCTGCTCGGCCTGCTTTGCACTTTCAGCGGTAGCTTCGGCAACTTTTTTCTGTATCGCATCGACGATGGGATAGGGATCCTGTCCCGCCGGCAGCACAACTTGCAGTTCATCCCAGAGCCACTGGCCGGAAGTTGAAAAATTGAAGTAGTGGCCTTCGATGGCAAAGCTATTCGTGAACGTGACGCGGCGCCCCGTGGGATGGCCGGAATCAGTCCAATTCCCGGTTTCGAGCAGCACGGTGTGAAACATGTTGAGCTCGACCACCTCTCCGGTGACGCCGTTGATCTCCACCCAATCGCCCAGGCGGATCCCATTTTTCCCCATCAGCACCAGCCAGCCAATGAAGGCCACAATGAAATCCTTTAGCGCAACAGTGAGACCCGCGCCGGCAAGCCCAAGGAACGTTCCCAGCTGGCTGGGCGGCCCGAAAATCACGAGCAGGATGAAAAGCACCGCAAAGAACTGCACTGCCACGCTCGTCACCGTGCGCAGCGTTTCGACCTGCCGACGATCCAGCGAGGTCCTTCCCAGCAAGCGCTCAAGCCAGTTATCGAAGAACAGTCCGATCAGCAAGATTCCCAATATGACGGCTAGCCCGGTCAGTACGCCGTGCACGACGGAACGCTGCTTGGCGGCAATCACCTCGATCCAATTGCCGTATACTTCCGCCAGCTGCTTCTCATCATTGACGCGCTTGTCAAAGCCGGCCAGCGCTTTCTCATCGGCCGAACGCCGCTTGGTCGCTTTCAGCAGTGCGGTTGATTCTTCGCGGCCGACGCTAGCGTGCTCTCCGGCACGGGCCACCTCGCTCGATTCCCTCCGGGCCGCAGCGATCTGCGCTTCCATCGCATTGTGCTTCGCGGAAAACGATGCGGCCAGCGACTCAGCGTCCTGCTTGGCGCGCCACAAATCCAATTGTTTCTGATGGAGTACCGACCACTGCTGAAACCGGTGAATCAGCCCGCGCTCTTCCACCAGCGCGGTCACCGTCACCTTCAGGCTGTCCGCGGCGTGCGAAGCCGCTTCGTGCTCCTCGACCATCGTCTGAATACGGCCCTGCGGATCGCCCCCCGCACGGATTAGATCTTGCTTCGCGTCATCCACTTCATCCTGATCCAACTCGAGTTGCGCCTTGGCCACATCAAGTTGATCATCCAGCGTGTCTCTTTTCTCTCCGGTGGCCTTTTCCTCCTGGGCCGTCAATTGTTTGACCTGCCCTTCATCCGCTTCGAGGGCCCTCTCTGCCTGCTGCAGCCGCGCCTGGATCCCCTTGGCTTCGGCGCTCAACACCGGCGGATGCTCCTCTGCCTCTCGCACCGCCGCCGCAAACGCCAGGTCCATCTCTTGATCCCCGAGCCGCAAGGCTTCCTGGGCAAACGGCAGTTCTTCCGCGCTGAGGGCCATCTTCGCGAACCGTTGCGCCGTCAAGAGGGGTGTCTGATCGACCATCGGCGCCTGCCCGGCGCCTCCATATTTCGTCCTGTCGGGCGTCACGGGCGCGTTTGCCGGCGGCCCCGTGCGATACCATCCGTACATCGTGGCGCCGAGGAGCAGCACCACAATAATGGCGATGATTTCTTGCCTCGACTTCATTGGCCTCTAGCGAGTCTCCACGGTTCTAATATGCATCAATTCGAAGCGTGTAACCGAGAAGAAATTCGCTGTGGGAGTCCTTGTCGAAGCGCCAGGCGCGAGTCTGCTTGGCGTGGGTGTTGACTCCCGTCGCTGCCTGAGTGCTGTCGCTATTGTTTCCGGTGGTAGTTTTATCCAGTCAGGTGGTAAGGAACGCAAATGCAAGATGCCAGGCTGCCCAGAACATTATTTGCTGTCCTCGCCGCGGGCGCGGCAATTTATTTTTCGTCTTACTACGCGGAATTGCCGGTGGTGGTGGCTTCGCATTTCAACGCGCAGGGTGTCCCGAACGGCTGGCAAACCAAGTCTGCTTTCTTTGCGGTGTTCGTGGGAGTCAGTGTTCTGGCAGTGCTCGTCGGCTTTGGCATCCCGCGCATTATCTCTTTGATGCCGCCAGAATTGATCAACCTTCCAAAGAAGCAATACTGGCTCGCGCCCGAACATCTTGCGGAAACGCACGCGTTCCTGAACTCCTATTTCGCGTGGTTCGGCTGCGCCGTTTTCCTCATCATGATTCTTACATTCGACTATGCCATCCAATCCAACCTGCATCCGGATAACCGGCCCGATATTTCCCGCATGTGGTACATCCTCGCCGGCTTTGTCTTGTTTACGCTGGTTTGGACCATCCGGATGCTGCTGCGGTTCGGCCGGGTTCCGCCGCGGAACAATTCCTAGCGGGCTTCGGCGCGCCGTGGCACTGCGCTGCTCCTGGGCACATCGGAACCCCTGGAACAGGCGGCACGGTGTGCGTAGGGAATCCCCCTCGTTCACGAGCGGGAGGATGTCAAGTTCGACTTCTTCTAGAGGTAATCGCGCGAGGGGCCTTCCAGGAACGCGCGCAGCTTCCGTGAACGCGACGGGTGGCGCAGCTTGCGCAGTGCCTTGGCTTCGATCTGGCGGATCCGTTCGCGAGTGACGGCGAACGACTGGCCGACTTCTTCGAGCGTGTGCTCGCTGCCGTCATCCAGACCAAAGCGCATCTTGATGACTTTTTCTTCGCGGGGCGTCAACGTCTTCAGCACCGAAGACGTTTGTTCCTTCAAATTCAAATTGATGACCGCATCGGATGGCGAGACTACCGCCTTGTCCTCGATGAAGTCGCCAAGATGCGAATCTTCCTCTTCACCGATCGGCGTTTCGAGCGAAATGGGCTCCTGCGCGATCTTCAGAATCTTGCGTACCTTGGACACCGGAATGTCCATGCGCTTGGCGATCTCTTCGCTGGTCGGCTCGCGCCCGAGTTCCTGCACGAGCTGGCGGCTGGTGCGTACCAGTTTGTTGATCGTCTCGATCATGTGCACCGGAATGCGGATGGTGCGCGCCTGATCGGCGATCGCGCGCGTGATGGCTTGCCGAATCCACCACGTCGCGTAGGTTGAAAACTTGTACCCGCGGCGCCACTCGAACTTGTCCACCGCCTTCATCAGGCCGATATTGCCTTCCTGAATCAGGTCGAGGAATTGCAATCCGCGGTTGGTGTATTTCTTGGCGATCGAAACAACCAGTCGCAGGTTGGCTTCGATCAGTTCCTTCTTGGCTTGTTCGGCTTCCGCCTCGCCGCGGTGAATGAACGTCAGCGTGCGCTTCAGTTCGGTGAGCCCGACCTCGCTGGCTTCCTCGATATCTTTCAGCTCGGTGCGCCGCGTGCGGAGCTCTTTGCGGGCTTCCGCCGCGACGTCGCCTTTGGCTACGTCTGCGCGGCGCTCCAGCCGCCCGGCTTCGCGTTCCAGCGATTGCAGCCGCTCGACCGTGCCGCGCATTTTGTCGATCAGTCGCTTCTTCTCAAACGGATTGAAATCGATGTCGCGAATAGCGACGGAAATCTCCACGCGCGTCCGCGCCACGTCCCACTTCGCGCGGATGTACGACCTTTTCTTCGACTTCAGTGTTTTATCGAGCTTCGCGGCCTGCTTCAGAGCGGTCTCGTACAGTTTGGCAATCTTGTCGATGTATTTCAGGGTCTGTTTGGTTTTGTTGGCGATCTTCTCTTCGGTCAGTTCTTCGTCGTCGAACTGCACGATCTCTTTGATGGAGCGCACACCCTTGCGCAAATCGTCGCCAACGGCAATCAGCTCTTTGATGACGATCGGCGAACGTGTGATCGACTTCATCACCACAAGTTGCCCGCGCTCGATGCGCTTGGCGATGGTGACTTCACCTTCGCGCGTCAGCAGCGGCACGGTGCCCATCTCGCGCAGGTACATGCGGACGGGATCGTTTGTCTTTTCCAGCGAACCCGGTGTCAAGTCGAGGTCGCTGCTGCCTTCGTCGGAGTGAACATCGTCCTTGGCTACGACTTCATGCTCGCCGGCCTCGGCGGAAACTTCCACCGCACGCGCGGCCTTGGCCGAAGCCTGATCCTCATAAATCTCGATGCCGTTGCGCTCAAAGGTTGTGAGGAGATCATCGATTTCCTCGGAGGAATGGACCTCCGCCGGAAGCGAGTCGTTTACTTCGTCGTAGAGCAGGTAGCCGCGCTCTTTGCCCACGGCGATGAGTTGGCGTACCGCATCATATTTCTCTTCAAGGCCTACTGCTGCCACAAATTCCTCCCGCTATTTGCCTGCGATTCCCAAGCACTCCCGGGCACATCGGTGACCATCTTCATTCGCAGAGACACGCGCAGGCTGGCGCGCTGGCGCAAACCATGAGGGAATTTCCCCAGAAGATCGCTCGCTATTTTTGTTTGAATGACTCTGCACCGCGCCGCTTGCCTGCCGCCCCGTGCGTTGCCCGCTTCCCGCACTTTTAGGGCCCGGCCCCCGCCGCCAAATACACCTATATAGATGCATTTAACGGCAAAACCGTTACTCGCGAAACCCTATTACGCTACACGTTTAAGTCCGGTCCCGTCAATGTCTTAATTCGTGGAAATCTGTGGAAGACCTGGCGGTCAGGGTTTGATCTCCTTTCCCGATTGGAACGGAGAGGTGCCCGAGGCATCCGCTAGCGGCCCGGGACAGTCGAGCATGTTTCCACTGGCCAGAGACCTCCCCCAGAGCGAGTTTCGGTCGGACGGCGGTCTAGGAGTCGCCCGTTTGACAACCTTCGACAAGCACGGTTGTTTTTTTCCTCGCACTGGCCATCGGGTGTCAGCGATCGGTGTCGGGCGATTTTGCACGGATCGCGGTCTCGCCATGCTCCACGGTGAGCTCCTCTGGATTGGGCCGCCTGCAGGGATGCTAGCCGTTTCGGACTGCTTCTTTTGACGACGTGGCTCTCCCACCGGCGCTTGCCGAGAAGAAGTTTTCACCGTGCCGCGGCCAGCCGCCGCATCAATTCCTGTTTTTTTTCCAGGAGACCTCGCAACTCTTGTCCGGGCGGGTTTGCCTCGATGCTGCGTTGCACGTCAGCCAGCTCCCGCTCGGCCCGCCGGTGCTGCAGCGCCTCGATGCAACTCATGGCCTCTTCCCAGGTTGGCTCGTTGGCCTCTTCGAACAAAATCTCAAAAAGCAGCCGCCGGTCGCGGTCCTCCAGCGCCGCCCCTACTTCGGTGGCCTGTACAGGCTGGCCAGACAGGCTGGCAATCACCAAAGCTTCAAATATCTTCTCCGTCTCCAAGCCGTGATACAGCCGGGCATTTTGCAGTTGCTTGGCAAGTTCCTGCCGGAAGCCCTGCGCCTCGGCAAGCATGCGAATCAGCCGCCGCTCCACGGGCTTGGCCGCTCGGGCCACCAGTTCCGGCTGAATTTTCAGCTCGCTGCGGCGCTCCGCCGCCGCTTTGCTAAGTGCGGCACGCAGTACCGGCTCATCCAGTCGCAGTTGTTGGGCGATGCGGGTGGCCCATTCGGAGCGCAGGATGCGATTGGGAATTTTCTGAACGTACGGCAACAGAAAATTCACGGCTTGTCGTTTCCCTTCCCCGCTGGTCAAGTCCATCTGTCTGGCTCGCGCAATGAGGTAATCCACGTAAGGTAGTGCCTCTTTCAACAGCTTGAGGTACTCCTCCGCCCCCTTTTCGCGGATAAATAAATCGGGGTCGGCCTTTTTATTGCCTGTTGGCGGCAACGCGAGCACGCGCACTTCGAAGTCCTGCTCAAGGAGCAACGAGAGTGATCTCTCCGTTGCGATCTGTCCCGCCGCGTCCGGGTCGTAGTTCACAATGACGCGCCGCGTGAAGCGCCCGAGCAACTTGATCTGCGGCTCCGCCAAGCTCGTGCCGCAACTGGCCACGACATTGCTGATTCCCGCGCGCGCCACGGCGATGGCATCCAGGTACCCTTCGACTAGAATTGCGAAATCCTGGCGGCGGATTCCTTCCTTCGCACGGTCCATATGATAGAGCACGTTGCTTTTGGAATAAATCGGTGTCTCGGGCGAGTTGAGATATTTCGGCATGTCATCGCCCAGCGCACGAGCTCCGAAGGCCACGATCTTTCCCGATTCATTCGCAATAGGAAAGGTGATGCGCCGCCGAAACCGGTCAAAGAGCCGCCCGCCGCTTTGATCACGCGAAACCAGCCCGGATTCAACCAGCAGCGTTTCGTTGCATTGGGGTTTCAGATGGCGCAGCAGCGCATCCCCGCCGCTCGGCGCGTACCCGATTCCGAAACGCGTCATGGCCTCCTTATCTACCCCGCGATCCTCCAAATACGCCTGCGCCGCTTTTCCCTCGAGCGTGGCTTCGAGTTGCTTTACGAAAAAGGTCTGTGCCTCGCGGTGCATTTCCACGAGGAGGG
>Ga0209057_1003438_pt1 | contig 11697 bp, 11 predicted proteins | sample GraSoiAngelo_146_FD_185903 | JGI IMG/M metagenome (GOLD analysis project Ga0209057, IMG submission 185903) | Grasslands soil microbial communities from the Angelo Coastal Reserve, California, USA - 14_1009_05_30cm (SPAdes) (version 2) | ecosystem: Environmental > Terrestrial > Soil > Grasslands ... | reverse complement strand
GCCCAAGCGTCCGGTGATGGTGCATCGCGCAATCTTCGGCTCGTTCGAGCGCTTCATCGGCATCCTGACCGAGCATTACGCCGGCGCCTTTCCGACGTGGCTGGCGCCCGTGCAGGCGCGTGTCATTCCGATTTCAGAGAAGTTCGCCGACTACGCGCGCGGGGTGCACGAGCGGCTGCGGGCGGCGCACGTGCGCAGCGAGCTCGACGACCGGAACGAGAAGCTCGGCTACCGCATCCGCGAGGCGCAGCTGCGCAAGGTACCGTACATGCTCGTGTGCGGCGGCCGCGAAGCCGAGGCGGGCACCGTCGGCGTGCGCCACCGCACGGGCGACGACGTCGGGGCCGTGCCCGTCGACCGCGTGGTGGCCGACCTCGTCCGCGAAATCGGCACGCGCGCCGCCAGCCTAACCGTGGGCCGTTCGTGACCGAGCGGCCCGTCGCCCGCGCTTCGCGCGCGTGGGCGGCATCCTCCATCGCGCACGTCTAGGAGACGTCTATCAGCAAGGCACAAGAGATCCGTATCAACGAAGGCATCCGCTCCCGCGAGGTCCGCGTGGTGAGCGCGGAGGGCGAGCAGCTCGGGATCATGCCGACCCCGCAGGCGCTGGAGTCGGCGCGCAGCCAGGAGCTCGACCTCGTCGAGGTCGCGCCGGAGGCCCAGCCGCCCGTCTGCCGCATCATGGACTTCGGCAAGTACAAGTACACGCAGGCGCGCCGGCTGAAGGAGGCGCGCAAGAAGCAGACGACGATCCAGGTCAAGGAAGTGAAGATGGGCCCCAAGACCGAGCGCCACGACTTCGACTTCAAGCTCAAGCACGTGCGCCGGTTCCTGGAGGAGGGCCACAAGGCCAAGGTCACCGTCCGCTTCAAGGGGCGCGAGATGGCGCACACCGAGCTGGGGTGGAAGATGCTGCAGAAGATGGTGGAGGCGGTGCAGGACATCGCGGTGACGGAGAACAACCCGCGCATGGAAGGACGGATGCTGCACATCATGCTGAGCCCGAAGGCTCAACATTAGAAATGGGGGCCCCGAGATGGCCCCCATACCCCCATACGCGCGCCCCGGCGGAGCCGTGGCGCTCCTCGATAACCGGAGAGATCATGCCGAAGATGAAGACGAAGCGCGGCGCGCGCAAGCGGCTGAAGCGCACGGCGTCGGGTAAGCTGATGCGGGCGGGCGGCTGGAAGCAGCACAAGCTCGAGGGCAAGTCGCCGAAGCGGCGGCGCAGCCTGCGCAAGAAGAAGCTCATCGACAGGGCGGACCAGGCGCGGCTCCAAGTGCTGGTTCCCTACCTGTAAGCGGCCTACAAAGCGGCAGTGCGAGTCGCAGGACGTCGTGCCGGCCCTGCCGGCGCGTCCGAGACGAGCCTACAAATCGAACGGGAGGAGCGGGCAGATGCCACGGGCGAAGGGTGGACCGAAGACGCGCCGACGGCGCAAGAAGATCCTCAAGCAGGCGAAGGGCTTCGTCGGCGGCCGGCGCAAGCTGTACCGCACGGCGGCCGAGACGGTCCTGCGCGCGGGCGCCTTCGCGTACCGGCACCGCAAGCAGAAGAAGCGCACGGCGCGCGCGCTCTGGATCGTGCGCATCAACGCGGCCTGCCGCGAGGCCGGCCTGTCCTACTCGTGCTTCATGGCCGCGCTGAAGAAGGCGGGCGTGCTGCTGGACCGCAAGGTGCTCGCCGAGCTCGCCGTCAGCGACCCCGGCGCGTTCGCCAAGCTCACCGAGACCGCCAAGGCCCAGGCGCGCTGAGGGCGGCGTGAGCCACCCGCGCGTCGAGGCCGTGGCCGGCGAGGCACGCGCCGCCATCGAAGGCGCCGCCTCGTCGGCCGAGCTCGAGGCGATCCGGGTCCGCTACCTCGGGCGCTCGGGCGGCCTCACGCAGATCCTCAAGTCCCTCGGCGCGCTGTCTCCGGAGGAGCGGCCCCAGGTGGGCGCCGCCGCCAACGAGGCCAAGCGCGAGCTGGAGGCGCTGCTCGACGCGCGCCTGCTGGGCACACGCGCGGCCGAGCGCCGGCGTCAGCGCGAGAGCGAGCGTCCCGACCTCACCCTGCCCGGCCGCCGGCCGGCGCGCGGCGTCGTGCACCCGCTCACGCGCGTGCAGGACGAGATCGTCCGGATCTTCGCCGGCCTGGGGTTCTCCGTGGCCGAGGGGCCGGAGATCGAGACCGACGCCTACAACTTCGAGGCGCTCAACATCCCGCGTGACCATCCCGCGCGTGACATGCAGGACACGTTCTACCTCTCGCCCGAGACGCTCCTGCGCACGCACACGTCGCCGGTACAGATCCGCGCCATGCGCGCCCAGAAGCCGCCGGTGCGGATCATCTGTCCGGGCACCGTGTATCGCCGCGACGTGGCTGACATCACACACTCGCCGATGTTCCATCAGGTGGAGGGCCTCGCGGTGGACCGCGGCATCACGATGGCCGATCTCAAGGGCACGCTGACGCTGTTCGCGCAGGAGATGTACGGGCCGCGCTCCAAGATCCGCTTCCGCCCGTCGTTCTTTCCCTTCACGGAGCCCTCGGCGGAGGTCGACGTGCTGTGCTTCCTCTGCAGCGGCACGGGCTGCCGGGCGTGCACGCAGTCGGGCTGGCTGGAGATCCTCGGCTCGGGGATGGTCCACCCGCAGGTGCTGAAGAACGTCGGCTACGACCCGGAGCAGGTGACGGGCTGGGCGTTCGGCATGGGCATCGAGCGCATCGCGATGCTCAAGTACGGCGTCGACGACATCCGCCTCCTCTTCGAGAACGACCTGCGGTTCTTGAGACAGTTCGCGTGAGGATTCCGTACGGCTGGGTGCGCGAGTTCGTCGACCTGAAGCTCTCGCCGCAGGACGCCGCAGATCGCCTCGTCAATGCGGGGATCGAGGTCGCCAGCGTCACGCCGCTGGCGCCGGTCGGCCTGCGCGGCGCGGTGATCGGCGAGATCGAGGCGATCGAGCGCGATCTCGGCGAGAGCCGTGGCCACCACCTGGTGCTGTGCCGCGTGCGCGCGGGCAAGGGCGAGCGCTTCAGCGTCGTGTGCGGCGCGCCGAACACGCGCGCCGGCGTCCGCGCCGCCTTCGCCCCGCCCGGCGCCACGCTGCCCGGGCTCGGCGTCATCGCCGCCAAGAAGATCCACGGCGTGGAGTCGCAGGGGATCCTCTGCTCGGAGCGCGAGCTGGGCCTCGGCGACGAGCACGAGGCCGGCCTGCTGCTGCTCGACCGCGACGCGCCCGTGGGCGGCGACCTCGCGAAGCACCTCGGGCTCGACGACCACGTGCTCGAGATCGAGATCACGCCGAACCGGCCGGACTGCCTCTCGGTGCTCGGCATCGCCCGCGAGCTGGCCGCGCTCACGGGCGCGCGGCTGCGCCCGCCGCCGACCCGGCTCCGCGAAGGCACGATCCGCACGCGCGACCTCGCGCGCGTCCGCATCGAGGCGCCCGAGCTGTGCCCACGCTACACGGTGCGCGTGATCGACGGCGTCCGCGTGGCACCCTCACCGGCGTGGGTGCAGTCGCGGCTCCGCGCCGCGGGGTTACGTCCGATCTCGAACGTCGTGGACGTGACCAATTACGTCCTCTGGGAGCTCGGCCATCCGCTGCACGCCTTCGACGCCGCCACCGTGGCCGACGCCACCATCGTGGTGCGCCGGGCGCGCGATGGTGAGCGCTTCACCACGCTCGACGGGCAGGCGCGCACGCTCGATTCCGGCATGTGCGTCATCGCCGACCCCCAGCGCGCCATCGGGCTGGCCGGGGTGATGGGCGGCCGCAACAGCGAGGTGACGGAGTCGACGACGCGCGTGCTGCTGGAGAGCGCGTACTTCGATCCCGTCGCGACCCGGCGGACGTCGCGGAGCCTCGGGCTGAAGACGGACGCGGCCTACCGCTTCGAGCGCGGCGCCGACATCGAGGGGCTCGTCGACGCCGGCGCGCGCACGGCGGCGCTGATCGCGGAGCTGGGCGGCGGCACCGTCGCCCGCGGCATGATCGACGCGTACCCGCGCAGGCGACGCCCGGTCCGCGTACGGCTGCGGATGTCGCGCGTGCAGCGCGTGCTCGGCCTGGCGCCGCCACCGGCGATGGCGCGGCGGATCCTGACGGGCCTCGGCCTGCCCGTGAGGGCGCGCGGCCGCGATCTCGAGGTCGACGTCCCGAGCTTCCGCCGCGACATCGCGATCGAGGACGACCTGGTCGAGGAGATCATTCGCGTCTGGGGCTACCACCGCATCCCCACGACGTTCAGCCGCGGCGACGTCGCGCCGGCCCGCGACAGCGACACCGGGCGCCAGGAGCGGCTCGTGCGTGAGATCCTCGTCGGCGCCGGCCTTGCGGAGTGCGTCACCTGGGCGTTCAGCGATCCCGCGAAGGCGTCGGCCCTGGGCGCCGCCAGCCCGCTGAAGCTGCTGAACCCGCTCAGCCAGGACGCCGCCGCGCTGCGCGAGCATCCCCTGGAGGGCCTGCTCGGCGTGCTCGCGACCAACCTCAGCCGCCAGCAGCCCGGCGTGCGCGTCTTCGAGATCTGCCGGACGTACGAGGCGGCGCCGGGCGGCGACACGGACACGGCCGAGCCGCGCTGGGCGGTGCTGGCGCTGGCCGGCACGCGCGCGGAGGCGGGCTGGCACACGCCGGTGGCGAAGGTCGACGTCTTCGACGCGAAGGGGATGGCCGAGCTGGTGATCGCCGGCTTCGGCCTGACGCCGGCGACGCGACCGGGTGGCTCGCTGACAGGCTTCGAGCCGGACTCGCACGCGACGCTCCGTGCCGGCGACACGGTGGTCGGGGAGTTCGGCGAGGTCTCTGCCGCCGCGCGGGCGGCCTATGGCGTCGAGGTGCCGGTGTTCGCGGCGGCGCTGCGGCTCGACGGCGCGCTGCCGGCGGCGCCGCGCACGCCGCGCCACGAGTCGCTGCCGCGTTTCCCCGCCGTGCAGCGCGACATGGCCTTCGCGCTGGGCGAGCGGCCGGTGACGGCCGATGCGATCGCCGACACGATCCGCGGCGAGGCGGGGCCGCTGCTGCGCGGGCTCGCGGTCTTCGACGTGTTCCCGCTGCCCGACGGCCGGCGCAGCATCGCCTTCCGGCTCACGTTCCAGGCCGACGACCGCACCCTCACGGACGACGAGGTGAACGCGATCCACGCGCGGGTCGCCCGCCGCGTCTGCGACGCGCTCGGCCTGACGCTGCGCGGGGCCGGAATAAAATGTCCGACTCCTCGCCGATCGCCTCACGCAGCTGGAAGCCGCGGTGCGTCGCGCCGCCGAGGCCGTGGCGCGCCTGCGCGAGGAAAACGACCGCCTGCGACGCGACAACCGCCGTCTGGAGGACGAGCGCAGGCAGATGCTCGGCCAGATCGACGCCGTCCTGCGCGACATCGCCAAGCTCGACCTCGGAGCGCCGTCGTGACGACCAATGAGCCGGCGCGCATCGAGCTGACGCTGCTCGGCCAGACGCTGACCGTGCGCAGCGAGGCCGATCCCGCGTACCTCCGCTCGCTCGCCGCCTTCGTGGAGAAGCGGGTGACCGCGCTCCAGCAGGGCGGTGTCCGCGACCCGATGAAGGCGCTCGTGCTCGCCGCGCTCGAGATGGCCGACGACCTGCACCGCGCGCGCGAGGAAAAGACACGCGACGCCGGCGAGGTCGAGGCGCGGCTCGGCGCGCTCGTCGAGCTGCTCGACCGGGTCGCATCCGACCCACCCCGCCGCACCTGACCGGCTAGGGGGCTTGACCTTCGGCCGCCCCCCGGGGTACACGTAGCGTGTCCCTGCGCTGTTCGTGATGCCGGAGGGAAGTTTCAACCTCGTTTACACTACGGGTGTCGAACGCGAGAGTGGTGTGCAAGCCCCTCTTCGAAGGGGAAGCCTGAAGCTCTCCAACAGAGACGCCCACCTGGTCATACCAGGTTCGAAACACCACGGCACACGGCAGAGGTGGGGACTTTGCTTTTGTGCATTTGACTCGCCGCGCGCCGCCCACCTATACTCATCAAATCTGACGCGTACTTCGATGACACTAAACGGCCTCGTACGAGAGGACGGATGATGGATTCCCTGGCGTGGTTCGATTCTCTGGTCGGACTGCTGTCCCTCCTGATCGGCGTCCTCCTCCACAAGTGGTTCACCGATCGCCGGCTCGGCGACGCCGGCATCGCCGCGAAGAAGATCGTCGCCGAGGGTCAGCGCGAGGCCGACGCCCTGCGCAAGGCCACCGAGCTGGAGGCGCGGGAGGCCGCGCTCAAGGTGCGGGTCTCCCTCGAAGAGGACGCGCGGCGCAGCGAGCACGAGCTCAAGCGGGTGGAGCAGCGCATCATCGCCAAGGAGGAGGAGCTGGCGCGCAAGCTCGATCAGCTCGACCGCCGGCTGAGCGAGTCCACCGACAAGGATCGCGCGCTCGTCGGCCGCGAGAAGACGCTGGGCGAGCGCGAGCTGCGCCTGGCGGCCGCCGCCGAGGAGCAGCGCCGCAAGCTGGAGACGATCGCGGGGCTCACCGCCGAGGAGGCCAAGCGCCAGCTCCTCGCCCAGATGGAGGAGGAGGCGCGCCGCGAGGCCTCGCTGCTCGGCATGCGCCTGGAGGAGGAGGCCCGCGAGGGCGCGCGCGACAAGGCGCGCGAGGTCCTGGCCACCACGATCCAGCGGCTCGCCCCGGACTACACGGTGGAGACGGCGGTGTCGGTGGTCGACCTGCCCTCCGACGACATGAAGGGCCGCATCATCGGCCGCGAGGGCCGCAACATCCGGGCGCTCGAGCAGCACACCGGCGTCGACCTCATCGTGGACGATACCCCCGAGGCCGTGCTGATCTCCGCCTACGATCCGTACCGCCGCGAGATCGCGCGGCTGGCCCTCCAGCGCCTCGTCGCCGACGGCCGCATCCATCCCGCGCGGATCGAGGAGGTCGTCAACAAGGTCAAGCAGGAGATGGACGTTCACCTCAAGGAAGAGGGCGACAAGGCGTGCTTCGAGGTCGGCGTGCACGGCCTGCATCCCGAGCTGGTCAAGCTCGTGGGCCGGCTGAAGTACCGGACCTCGTACGGCCAGAACTGCCTGCAGCACTCCAAGGAGGTCTCCTGGCTGGCCGGCATGATGGCGGCGGAAATCGGCGCCAACGTCAAGCTGGCCAAGCGCATGGGGCTGCTGCACGACATCGGCAAGGCGCTCACCCACGAGCAGGAGGGCAGCCATCCCGAGCTCTCGCTCCAGGTGCTCACGAAGTACAGCGAGAGCCCCCAGGTGATCAACGCCGCCCTCTGCGGTCACGAGGACGTGAAGGCGGAGACGGTGGAGGCGGTGCTCACCGAGGCCGCCGACGGCATCTCGGCGGCGCGGCCCGGCGCGCGGCGCGACGTGCTCGAGTCCTACATCAAGCGGCTGGCCCAGCTGGAAGAGATCGCGCTGTCCTACAAGGGCGTCGACATGTGCTACGCGATCCAGGCCGGCCGCGAGCTGCGCGTCATGACGCGCGCCGACGTGGTCTCCGACCTCGACGCGCACCAGCTCGCGAAGGACATCTCCAAGCGCATCGAAGCCGAGATGCAGTACCCCGGCCACATCAAGGTGGTGGTGATCCGCGAGACGCGCGCGGTCGAGGTGGCCAAGTAGCCGCCATGAACGTCTTGATGGTCGGCGACGTCTTCGGCGAGCCCGGGCGCGCCGCGCTGGCGAAGCACCTGCCGCGCCTGCGCGAGGAGCACGCGATCGACTTCTGCGTGGTGAACTGCGAGAACGCCGCCGGCGGCTTCGGCGTGACGGGGCCGATGGCCAGGCAGATGCTCGAGCAGGGCGCCGACGTGCTGACCTCGGGCAACCACATCTGGGACAAGAAGGAGATCGTGGAGTACATCACGAAGGAGAACCTGCTCCTGCGCCCGGCCAACTTCCCCGCCGGCACGCCGGGCGTCGGGCACGTGACCGTGAAGGCCGGTCCGCACCGCGTGGCCGTGCTCAACCTCATGGGCCGCGTCTTCATGACCCCGATCGACTGCCCGTTCCGCAAGGCCGACGAGATCGTGCCCGAGCTGCGGAAGGACACGTCGATCATCCTCGTGGACATGCACTGCGAGGCCACGAGCGAGTCGCAGGCCATGGGCTGGTACCTCGACGGCCGCGTGAGCGCCGTCGTCGGCACCCACCGTCACGTGCAGACCGCCGACGAGCGCGTCCTGCCGGGTGGCACCGCCTACATCACCGACCTGGGCATGACGGGCCCGACGGAGGGCGTCATCGGCGTGGACCGCGACATCATCCTGCAGCGCTTCCTCACGCAGATGCCGGTGCGCTTCGAGCCCGCGCGGGGCCCGGCGGCGCTGCACGGCGTCGTGATCGTGATCGAGCCGGAGACCGGCCGCGCCTCGGACATCCGCCGCCTGCGCGTGGCCGCGTGATCCTCTCCGGCAAGCCCGTCCAGGAGCGCGTGCTCGCGGAGGTCAAGGCCGGCGTCGAGCGACTGAAGCAGGCGCGCGGGGTCACGCCGACCCTCGGCGTCGTCCTCATCGGCGAGGACCCCGCCTCGCAGGTCTACGTCCGCGGCAAGAAGCGCGCGGCGGACTCCGTCGGCATCGCCACGCGCGACGCGCTCTACCCGCAGGGCATCGGCCAGCGCGAGCTGATGGACCTGCTGCGCGCGCTGAGCACCGATCGGTCCGTGCACGGTATTCTCCTGCAGCTGCCGCTGCCCAAGGGGCTCGACGAGACCGTCGCGCTTGCCGCCATCGATCCCGACAAGGACGTCGATGGCCTGCACCCGACCAATCTCGGCCGGCTGCTCGCCGGGGAGCCGGGCACGGTGCCGTGCACGCCGGCCGGCGTGCTCGAGATCCTCGATCACTACGGCGCCAAGCTCGAGGGCGCCGAGGCCGTCGTCGTCGGCCGCTCGCGGTTGGTGGGCAAGCCGCTGGCCCAGCTGCTGCTGGCGCGCCACGCGACGGTCACCATGTGCCACACGCGGACGCGCGACCTCGGCGCGCACACGCGCCGGGCGGACGTCCTCTGCGTCGCCGCCGGCCGCCCGCGCATGATCACGGGCGACATGGTCAAGGAAGGCGCGTGGGTGATCGACGTCGGGGTCAATCGCCTGGACACCGGCAAGCTCGCCGGGGACGTCGACTTCGACTCCGTCGTCACGCGCGCCGGCGGCGTCACACCGGTGCCGGGCGGCGTCGGCCTGCTGACGGTGGCGATGCTACTCAGCAACACGCTGGCCGCGGCGGAACGCCAGGCCGTGCGCTGACCGCCGCGTGAGCGAGCGCGCCGTCTGGAGTGTCTCCGAGCTGTCGCGGCGGCTCTCCGCGACGCTCGAGGAGCGGTTCCCCACCGTGTGGGTCGAGGGCGAGATCAGCAACTTCAAGGTCTACGGCTCGGGCCACGCCTACTTCACGCTCAAGGACGAGGGGGCGCAGCTGCGCGCCGTGCTGTTTCGCAACCGGGTCCGCCGCGTCCGCTTCGAGCCGGCCGACGGCCTGCACGTGCTCGCCTTCGGCGCCGTCGAGATCTACGCGCAGCGCGGCGAATACCAGCTCGTGGTCGAATTGCTCGAGCCGCGCGGGCTCGGCGCGCTGCAGCTCGCCTTCGAGCAGCTCAAGGAGCGCCTCGGACGTGACGGGTTATTCGATCCGGCGCGCAAGCGCGGGCTGCCGCGCTTTCCGCGCAAGATCGGCATCGTCACCTCGCCCAGCGGCGCCGCCCTGCACGACATGCTGCGGGTCATCGGCCGGCGCTTCGGCGAGATCCACGTCGTGGTGGCGCCGGCGAAGGTGCAGGGCGAGGGGGCCGCGGCCGAGGTGGCCCAGGGCATCCGCGAGCTGAACGCGCTGGGCGGCGTGGACGTCATCATCGTCGGGCGCGGCGGCGGCTCACTCGAGGACCTCTGGGCGTTCAACGACGAGATGCTCGCGCGCACGATCGCGGCCAGCAAGATCCCCGTGATCTCGGCCGTCGGCCACGAGGTCGACTACACGATCGCCGATTTCGTCGCCGACGTGCGCGCGGCCACGCCATCGCAGGCGGCGGAGCTGGTCGTGCGCGAGAAGCAGGCGGTGGCCGAGTCGGTCGGCGAGCTGCGCCGGCGCCTCGTCCGCGCGATGAGCCGGCGGCTGCAGGCGCAGCGCGACCGGCTGGAGGCGGTGCGCGAGCGCCGCGTGCTGACCGATCCGCGGCGGCCGCTGCGCGAGCTGACCCGGCGGCTCGACGAGGCGACGGCGCGGCTCGTGCGCGCGGTGAAGTCGTCGCTGCGTCACGCCGCCCACCGGGTGGAGCTGGTCACGCGCGATCTGCGCTCGCAGAATCCGGCCGCGCGCACGCGGCAGGACCGTCGCCGCCTGGACGATCTCGCGGGCCAGCTGGACCGCGCGCTCGCGCGCGGCCTCGACCGGCGGCGTCATCGGGTCGCCGGCGCGGTCGGCCGGCTGAACTCGCTCTCGCCGCTCGCCGTGCTGAGCCGCGGCTACAGCCTCACCCTCACCGCGTCCGGTGAGATCGTACGCAGCGCGCGACAGGTCGCCGTCGGCGACGAGGTGGGCGTGATGCTCCACGAGGGGAGCCTCGCGGCCCGCGTCACGGCCAGGAAGGAGCACGATGACCGACCTCAAGTTTGAGGACTGCCTGGCGCGGCTCGAGCAGATCGTGGCCGCGCTGGAGACGGGGAACCTGCCGCTCGAAGAATCGCTGAAGGTCTTCGAGGAGGGGGTGTCGCTGGCGCGTCACTGCGCGAAGTATCTCGACGACGCCGAGCGCCGCATCGAGCTGCTCGCCAAGGACGAGAGCGGCGCGACGACGACCAAGCCGCTGGCCTGGGAAGAGGACGAGCGGTGAGCTTCGACCTCAAGGCCTATCTCGAGACGCGCCGCGCGATGGTGGAGGCCGCGCTGGACCGCGTGCTGCCGTCCGAGGACGCCGTGCCCGTCAACCTGCACCGGGCCATGCGCTACAGCGTGCTCGCGCCGGGCAAGCGGCTGCGCCCCACGCTGGTCATCGCCGGCGCCGAGGCCGTCGGCGGCACCGCCAAGACGGTGCTCGACGCGGCGTGCGCGCTCGAGCTGATCCACGCCTACTCGCTCATCCACGACGACCTGCCCGCGATGGACGACGACGACTACCGGCGCGGCCGCCTCACCAACCACAAGGTCTTCGGCGAGGCCATCGCCATCCTCGCCGGCGACGCGCTGCTGACGCTCGCCTTCCGCCTCGTCGCCGACAACGCCGCGCGCATGAGCGACCCGCGCATGATCGCGCGGGTGGTGGCCGACGTCGCCGACGCCGCCGGGACCGACGGCATGGTGGGCGGCCAGGTGATCGACATCGAGTCCGAGGGCAAGGACGTCGGCCCCGACACGCTGGAGTACATCCACCGCCACAAGACGGCGGCGCTCATCCGCGTGTCGCTCACGGCGGGCGCCACGCTGGCCGGCGGCCGCGCGGAGCAGGTGGACACCATCCGGGAGGCCGGCGAGTCGCTCGGGCTCGCCTTCCAGATCGTGGATGATATCCTCGACGTGGAAGGCAGCCTCGCGGAGCTCGGAAAAACGGCCGGCAGCGACGAGAGGAAGAAGAAAGCCACGTATCCCGCGTACCACGGCCTGGAGGCCTCCAGGCACAAGGCCAGGATGCTGATCGACGAGACGAAGCGCCGCCTGGAGCCGCTCGGGACGCCGGCCGAGCCGATCCGCGCGCTCGCCGACTTCGTGTTCGAACGGAGGTCCTGAGGATGTCCGCGAT
>Ga0209057_1003436_pt1 | contig 11700 bp, 13 predicted proteins | sample GraSoiAngelo_146_FD_185903 | JGI IMG/M metagenome (GOLD analysis project Ga0209057, IMG submission 185903) | Grasslands soil microbial communities from the Angelo Coastal Reserve, California, USA - 14_1009_05_30cm (SPAdes) (version 2) | ecosystem: Environmental > Terrestrial > Soil > Grasslands ... | reverse complement strand
GGGATAGCGCTCGCGGATTGCGGCAATCGCCGTCACATCCCAACCGGGTTCGATCTTCACCTTGATCCGGCGGTAACCTTCGGCGAGGCGCGCCCCGATATTCTCCAGGAGCTCGTCCGTGGTTGCCTGGATGCCGATGCTGACGCCGGTCTCCACCCGGTCCCGAACGCCGCCCAGGAATGTCGCGAGCGGTTTGCGGGCGCGCTCGGCCAGCGCGGCAGTAAGGGCCATCTCGAGGCAGGCTTTCGCCATGTGGTGGCCGCGCACCGGCGCGAATAACGTTTCCAGTGCGTCGACGTCGGCCAGCTCGCGGCCGATCACGGCCGGCAGCAGGTAGCCCTTGAGGATTTGCCAGGCGGTTTCGATGGTCTCGTACGAGTACCAGGGACCCTCACCCGCAACGCACTCACCCCAGTACGAACGGCCGTCGATCTCAAGGCGGACGAGCAGCGGATAGCGGTCCTGCTGCACGCCGAAGCTGGTACGAAACGGCTTGAGCAGCCGCATCTTGAGTACGCGCAGCTCGACACAATCGATCTTCATGATCCGTCGATCTTCATGAGGCCGGCGCCATCAGGTACGCGCCCTGGCGCTGGAAATCCACGGCGGCCAGACCCGCGCTGATAGCCGCCTCGAAGGCGTCCCGGCTCTCAATCCGCCACGCCAACGCGAGCTCCAAGCTCTGCCGCTTGACGGCCTGGATGTCAGCCGGAATGCCGATCAGCACCGTCCTTCCTGGGCTCACGTCCGCGCGGACGCGCCGCGGCTCGCCCCGCTGCCCCACCTCCAAGATCACGAGCGGGTCACCCGGCGTGCGGGCGGGCCGCGGTCGACGAAGCCACCACTCGGCCTCGAATCGATCCGAGGGCAAGCCCCGATTGAGCTCGTCTTCCATGGCTCCGTAGTGGTCGCGATCGTAGAGACGGGCAATGCAGCCGAGCCGGTGGAGGTTGATGTAGGCATTACGCGCCTCGAGCGGATCGAAGGTCCAGGTGACCAGCTCATATCCCAACCGGAGGGCGTCGGCCCGCTGCGCCTGCTTGAGCGCGATCCCGATGCCGCCGCCCCGAAGCTCCGCGATGACGCCCAGTTGATGGGAGCATAAGCGCAGCTGCCCGTCGCGCCGGCCCAGAAAGGCAAAGCAGAATCCGACCAGCCGGTCGTCGGCTGCAAACGCTCCGTGCACCAGGCCCCCGTTCAGCTGGATGGTCCGCAGCAGCTCGCGCGGCACCACGTTTCGCTCGGCCGCTCCCCAGATGTCGCGGCTCATTGCCTCGCAGGCAGCAAACTCGTCATGCGAGCGAACGAGCCGGATCTCGACACGCGGGAAATTCCGCGACGCTGACACGTCCGGCGGCACGCGCCACATGGTAGCGCGATCGTCGGGCCGGGCCGTTACGCGTTACTTACAGGTCCAGGCGCTCTGCCGACCGGCGTTGTAGAACACCAGCGCCGCCCGCGCCTGCGCATAGGGATCCCAGATGTTCTGCCCGGGAAAGTTCGCGTTCCAGGTGGCGGGCATGAACTGGAACAGGCCGCTGGCGCCGCTGGAGCGGTTGATGGCCAGCGGGTTGTAGTGGCTTTCGCAGTTCGCCACCCGCAGCGCCCAGCTCAGCCCCGGACTGTTGCCGAACACCGCGTAGATGGCGGCCAGCCCATCCCCGCCCGAGCCCGGCGGCGGGCTGAAGGTCCCGGCGGGGGCCCGCGGTGTGGCGCGCGCGACAGCTGTCGGGTCTGGAACGGGAGGCGCCGGCCGTTCTTCCAGCGTGGACGCCTTGACCACCTCCCGCATATCAGGGGCACCGTGGCTGTGCAAGGCCCCGGTTCCCAGCACCCGGCCGGGATACTGCACCGCGAGGCTGAGGGCCGGCGCCGCTGACCGGCCCGTCGCGAGGGGAACGACCAGGATGAATCCCAGCGTCAGCACCAGGGCATGGCCTAGCAGCGTCAAGGACGGCCGCATTCGAGCGGGTCGAATTCGGGTCAGGAGACGCGGCCACCGGCTTCGGAGTCGACGATACCGAAGGACCGTTCGAGCGGCCCAGTCAGAAACCACAAGATCGTGGAGTCGGGCGCGAGTCAACCGCAAGATATGGGCATGAGCCTTCGACAGGATAGCAATGATGGTTGTAACGTTCAAGGAGCCTTCCCTCCGTCAGTAGGCCAACGTCAATCGGCTTCTGGTCCGGTGAAGACGAGAGGAAGGCGATGAGCTACAACGAGGTGTAACGGACCGTCGTCCACCCTACCACAGCCGGTAGGCGGGCCGTCAAGCGGGCTACAGGGCCTCCAGCAGGCGCCCGACCAGCTCGGTCCGTTGCAGCCAGCTCGTGATCAGCAGATGCTCCGAGTCCGCGTGCGCGCCACCGCCATCGGGTCCCAATCCGTCGAGGGTCGGGATGCCGATGGCTGCGGTGAAGTTGCCGTCACTGCCGCCTCCCGTGCTGGTCTCCTCGAGCCTAAAGCCGAGATCGCGAGCCAGCCGCTGAGCCAACGCGGCCAGGCGGACCGTACCGGGGCCGCGCTCCATTGGCGGACGGTCGAGGCCGCCATCGATGCGCAGGCGCGCGCCCTCAGCGACGGGTAGCAGCGCGCGGACCGCCTCAACAATGCGCTCCGCCTCCGCGGCGCTGGAGAATCTGATGTCGATCTCGGCCCGGGCGTGCGCGGGCACGACGTTGGGCCGGGTTCCAGCGGTCAGAACGCCGACGTTGATCGTCGTGCCCCTCGACGGATCGGCCAGTGCCTTGAGGGCGAGCACCTGGCGCGCCATCTCCTCGATGGCGCTGACGCCCTTCTCGGGCTCGACGCCCGCGTGGGCCGCCCGACCATCGACCTCGAGGATGAAATCGGCGATGCCCTTCCGCGCGGTCTTCAGCGCGCCGCCACTGGCCGCCGGCTCGAGCACAAGGACGGCCTCGGCTTCACGCGCCCGCTCCTCGATCAAGGCCCGCGAACTGGTACTTCCGATCTCTTCGTCGGAAGTCGACAGCACGATCACCGGCCGTGCCGCCCTTGCGCCCTCGAGCGCGAAGGCCGCCTCGACGATGCCGGCCTTCATGTCGTAGCCTCCGGGACCAGTCACTCGATCGCCGTCAACGCGAAATGGCAGGCGGGCGATCGTACCTGCCGGCCAGACCGTGTCATGGTGGCAGAGGAGCAGGATCGGCTTGGTGCCGGCTCCAACCCGGATCTCGAGGTGATCGCCCCGCTCGGAGCGCGGGTGGCGCGTCGCGCGGGCGCCGGTGCGTTGGGCAAACAGCGCCGCGACCTCGTCGGCGCACGCGTCGCAGCGTGCCTTGTCCGGCGATGGCGACTCGGTGCCCACGAGGCGTTCGAGAGCGGCGAGCATGGCGGCCCGATCGGGCGTTTGCACCAGGGTGCCGTCCATGCTAAAACCTAGGGACCACAGGAGGGAGGTAGCAATGAGCGTTCAAGCGCCCGAAGTCGCCAATCGGATCGTGCTCGATGAGAAAGAGATGCCGTCCCGCTGGTACAACATCCAGGCGGACCTCCCATTTCCAGGGAGCCCGCCACTGCATCCGGCAACCCGGCAGCCGGTCGGCCCGCAAGACCTGGCGCCCTTGTTCCCGATGGAGCTGATCAAGCAGGAGGTCTCCCAGGAACGCTTCATCGACATCCCACAGCCGATCCAGGAGGCGCTCAGGCTGTGGCGGCCGACGCCGCTGATGCGGGCCACCCGGCTGGAACGTGAGCTGAAAACGACGGCGAAGATCTACTACAAGTACGAAGGCGGCAGCCCACCCGGGTCGCACAAACCGAACACGGCCGTAGCGCAGGCCTTTTACAACAAGGCGGAGGGCACCCGGCGGCTGACGACGGAGACCGGCGCCGGCCAGTGGGGAAGCGCCCTCGCCTTCGCCACCAAGCTCTTCGACCTCGAGTGCATGGTCTACATGGTGCGGATCAGCTACGAGCAGAAGCCATATCGCAAGAGCATGATGCACGTCTGGGGCGCCGAGGTGGTGCCCAGTCCCTCCGACCGGACCCAGGCCGGGCAACGCATCCGAGCGGAAAACCCGGAATCCACCGGCAGCCTGGGGATCGCCATCTCGGAGGCGATCGAAGATGCGGCCGGCAAAGAGGACACCAAGTACTCGCTGGGGAGTGTGCTCAACCACGTGCTGATGCATCAGACCATCATCGGGCAGGAAGCGCTGATGCAGATGGAGCGGGCCGGCGCGATGCCGGACCTGGTCGTCGGCTGCGTTGGCGGTGGCAGCAACTTCTCCGGCCTCGCGTTTCCGTTTCTGCGCGACCGCCTGACCGGCCACAGCAAGACGCGCTTCCTGGCGGTGGAGCCGGCCGCCTGTCCATCGATGACGCGCGGCAAGTTCGCGTACGACTTCGGCGACACGGTGGGGATGACGCCGTTACTGGAGATGTACACCCTCGGGCACACCTTCATCCCTGAAGGGATTCACGCCGGCGGCCTGCGTTACCACGGCATGGCGCCGCTCGTCTCGGCACTGGCGAAGCACGGGTTCATCGAGCCGGTGGCCTACCCACAGCGAGCGGTGTTCGATGCCGCGGTTCAGTTCGCCAGGACCGAGGGCATCATCCCTGCCCCTGAGACCGCTCATGCCATCCGTGCCGTCATCGACGAAGCGGTCAAGGCGCGCGAGCATGGTGAGTCGCCGGTCATCCTCTTCAACCTGAGCGGCCACGGTCTGCTTGACCTGGCGGCGTACGACAGCTATTTCGCCGGGACGATGTCCGATGTCACGCTCTCGGAGGCGCGGATCCAGGAGCTCGTCGGCGCACTCTAGCGTGTGATTCGTGAGGGAAGGAACCCGCGGGAATTCCTTCCCTTCGTTTTAGTGCTTGCCGCCCTCGCGGCCGATGGCGGCCATCCGGTTACGGTCCTGGCTGGACGCCTCGCCACCCTTGCGACCGGCTGCGCGCGCCTCCTCGGATGAAAACTCGTGCGCCGAGCCCTTCTCGTGGGCCGCTTTGCCACCCTTGCTCCCGGCCTGGCGCGCTTCTTCGGGGCTGAATTCGTGGGCCGACCCTTTTAAGTGCGCCGCCTGACCGCCTTTGCTGGCGATCTCCCGCTGCTTTGCTTCATCCATGGAACCGAAGCCCCGCTTGCCGCTTGCTGGCATTTGTCGCCTCCTTTCAACCACGTTGCGCGGGAGTCTGCGAGAAGGAACGTCGGGCCCGCGAGCCGCCGGTTGCTAACGCCGGTATCAATTTAGCTGACACGATTGGCGAGCTGTCAAGCGTGTGGCTTGCGAGCCGTACAAAAACAGGGTCTCGGTTTGAGACCCTGTGCTTCGAAAGCCCGCGACGCGGCTTAGTAGCCCGCCGGCTCCCGGCCCGAAAAGAAGGCGCGGACCCGCTCGCCAAACGTGGGTCGGGGGCGGTAGGGCGCTGCCGTGCGTGGCGTGTCGGATGCCGCTTCGGCCGGGACTGGCTCGCGACGCGTCTCGTCACGGGTCGCGGCCACCCCGCGATCCATGCCGCGAAGCTCGCTGCGGATGCTGGCGTTTTCTTCACGCAACCGCTGGTTTTCCGCCCGCATGTCATTGATGGCGGCCTCCCGCGTTGATACCCGGCGGCGCATCGAGCCGACGCGGACGCCATGGACCATGCCGGAGTAGATCATGTAGAGCAGGAAAAGCCCGCCGATGACGGCGGCCGCCACCACCACAGGAACCCAGTCCGGAACGGCGGACCAGTGCCATTGCCAGAACGTGACGTCATGGGTGGCGGTGTTCTGGGCGGCATAGAGCGCGACCACCACCCCGGCAACGATCAGGAGTAGCAGGAACAGGATCATGGGCAATCCCTCCACGGTATTACGGACAATGTAAATATCACGTTACCTGACAGCCAACTGCCAGGTCAAGGCGGTCAATTTGCCATGCGGCCTGGCCCCCAGGGCCAGAGAAAGGGACCCGCTCCTAACGGAGAGGGTCGCGCAGGTCGCGAACAGCGGCCGTCGTGAGGAAGCCGGTGGCCATGGCGAGCGCGGCGACGCGGACCCAGGCTATGAGCCAGCCACCGGACGTCGTCAGGCCGAGTGCCAACGCTGCGCATACCGAGCTACAGAGACCGGCAATCAGCCAGTGCGGCCACCGCCGGCGTCCGGGCCAGGCCAGCAGGATGCACAATAAGAAGGCGACCAGGATGAAACCCCCCACCATCCTGGTCGCCATTGGAGCACCCCCCAGGTCGATTGGCGCCCCCACTGCGAAGAGCCTAGCGCCGTGGAAGCGCGGGCGGTATCCCCCGTCGTGATGAAAATGCAGGCGGCTGCGGTTCCAACCGGGGGAGGCCGAATGGGGGAGCGCGGCGCGTTCTAGATCAGATTTTGACGCGACGCGGCGGCCACGGCCTCGGCCCGGTTGCGGGCGTTGAGCCGGCTGAGCAGGTTCTCGACGTAGGTCTTGATGGTGTTTTCGCTGAGATGAAGGCGGCCCGCGATCATGGAGTTGGAGTACCCCTCAGACACGAGCTGAAGCACCTCCTGTTCGCGGCGCGACAGCCGTACGGCGGGAATCGGGCTGATGAGCGGCGTCTCGCTGCTAACGCTTGCCGACCCGGGCGTGGCCGGCCCCTGAACGCCGCCCACCACGATCCTGTCGTACGCGGCCAGGATGGCCCCAGCCACCACCATGATCAAGCTCCAGAGCAGCACGTCCCGAGCACCGAAATCCTGATTGAAGATGGCGCCCAAGGCGGCATGCAAGGCGAGCATCCCCAGGACGAAGATGGCGACGCACAGCATGGCGCCCTCCGCTCCGTCGTAGGCGACCATCCAGACGATCAGCAGAATGTAGGCGGCGTAGATGCTGGTGCTGGCGCCGACGCCCCCGAAGACGAACAACACCAGGAAGTAGCTGACGGTGTCGATCAGCGTCAGCGCCCGGCCCACCCGCAGGATCGAGGTGTCGTCGGCTCTCGAGATCGCGATCATGCCCCAGGCGTTATAGACCGCCACCCAGATGAGCAGTACAGCTAGGCCGAGGGGGAGTTTCGGTGGCACGGCGAGCGACAGCACGGCGGCGAAGAGCAGGCCCGGCCAGCGGACCACGGTGCCGAGCTTGGCGAGCTGACGGATCGAGGTCGCGTTCAAGCGGGGACGCTCGGCGGCATCGAGTCCCAGGAACGAAAGCGTTCGCATTCCTCGACCTCCGCCCTGCCCCCCGCAGGGTGGCCCCATTCTACTGGCGGTCCCCTATCCCGTCCAGCGCGGCGAAAGGGGAGTTCATCCGAGCTGACTATGCTCAGCACACCGATGGCGCCGAGGAAGACCTTGATCATCGACGGCGACGACACGTTGTGGGAGAACAACGTCTACTTCGAGCAGGCAATCGAGGACTTCATCGATTTTCTCGCGCACTCGACGCTCACCCGAGAGCAGGTGCGTGCCACGCTCGATGAGATTGAGCGGCTCAACAGCGGCGTCCATGGCTACGGCACCGCCGCGTTTGCTCGCAACCTCCGTGAAACGTATGAGCGACTGGCGGAGCGAGCCATCGAGACCCGTCACCTCGAGCACGTGATGAACCTGGGCCGGCGGATCGTGCAAGTCGAGCTTGACCTGCTGCCCGGCGTTGCTCAGACGTTGGATTATCTGGCGTCGCGGCACCGATTGCTCCTTTTCACCAAGGGTGAGGAAGAGGAGCAGCGGCTCAAAGTCCAGCGATCTGGACTCGCGCCACACTTCGAGCAGGTCGTGGTCGCGAAAGAAAAAGATGTCGCGGCCTACCGCCGGCTGATCCGCGAGCACGACGTCGACGCCGGCCAGGCATGGATGGTTGGCAATTCGCCGCGCTCGGACATCAACCCGGCGTTGGAGGCCGGCCTGCGCGCCGTTTTCATTCCGCACCCGCACACCTGGCGATTGGAGCATGCCGATGTGCGGGATGATCGGCGCCTGCTGGTGCTGCAGTCGTTCGGCCAGCTCCGGGATCATTTCTAGTCGCCAATCATCGTGCGCACCTCGCCAGATTTCCAGTCCGCCAGCGCGATGCGGTGGTTGTTGGTGTCGGCGATGTAGAGGCCGCGGACGCCGACAGCGATGTGAAGCGGTCGGGCAAGGTTGAGCCAGTCGAGTCCAGGAGGGACGATGGTACGGGCGGCTTCCGCGATCTTCGGAGATTACAATGAGGCTAACATTATGTCTGCTACCGCAACTGCTGGATCGAAGCGGCCTTCCGGGCCCTGGCGCACCGTCTGGCCGCCGCATCCCCTCGGTGCAACCCGTTTTCGATGGCCGGGCCGCCGCGCCGTGCTGGTCGTGATCGTGATAGCTGGCGTGGGACTCGGCAGTCCGGGCGTGAGCGGGGTACGCGCCGCGGGGGCGAACGACGCGGTCCGGGCCCAGGCGGCTGAGGCGGCGGCCATCAAAGCGCAGGCAAGCAAGCTGGCGCTGCAGTATCGAGGCAACCCGCGGGGGCTGCGAGAGGCAGGACACGCGGCGCTGGTGGCTGGCCGAAACGACGCGACGGTTGCCGCGTTCTTGAAGCTGAAGTCGGCCGTCCGGCTGACCGCGGCGCTCGAGCGTAATGGCGCGATCCTCGACAGGGTGCCCGACCAACAGCTTGTGCCGGCGGTGGCCGGGCTCCAGTACTTTGCTTCGCAGATCCACCATGGCCTGCTCCATGCCGGCTCCGGCCGGCTGATCACCGTGTCGCTGCAGGCGCAAGAGTTGATCGCGTACGACGGCGGTCGGGTGATCGTCGACGCGCTGGTGACGACCGGCCGGCCCGCGTTGCCGACCGATGTCGGCCCCATGCAGGTCCTGAAGAAGGACGCTCCCTGGACCATGAAGTCGCCATGGCCGAAGGGATCGGCCGAGTGGTATCCCGACACACCGGTCCAGATGGTCGTCTGGTTCACGAAGAACGGCGAAGGCCTGCACGATGCCAGCTGGCAACCAGACTCGACGCTCGGGCCCGGCTCGCAGAATGGTCCATACGCAAGTCACGGGTGCATCCACGTGCCGCTGGCCGCCGTCAGAATCCTCTTCAATTGGGCCTCTATCGGAACACCCGTCGTGGTCTATCCCGGCGACGGATCACCGGTGGCAGACCAGTTGGCCCAGCAGTCGGTGGACGCGCTGGGGAATCCGACCTCGGGAGTGAGGGGCGACTGACCGGGCGGAACTTTTTGACGGCTCCCGCGTCGTAATCCTCGAGGTCTTCGATGACATCACGCATCATGTCGGTCGCCCTGGCGCTGATGGTCGCGGCCTGCGGTACGCCGGCTGCCCAACCGGGAACGGGCATCCAGGGAACGGTCCAGGCCGGGCCGACCTGCCCCGTCGAGCGCATCAATTCTCCCTGTCCGCCGCGTCCGCTCGCCGCGACCGTCGTCGTGCGTGATGGAAGCGGGGCCGAAGTGACGCGCTTTCACTCGGGGGCTGATGGCCGCTTCAAGGTGGACCTCGCACCCGGTTCGTACACCCTCGTGGGACTCAACATCGGCACGAGCTTTCTGCCGCGACCGATCCCGACATCGGTCACGGTGACGCAGGGTACCTACACTTCGATCAACGTCCAGTACGACAGCGGCATCCGCTAGCCGGCACCCTGCCCTCCGCTAGGGAGGCAGGGATTTATCGGCGTCGCTAGTTGCCGATGTGGGCGGCGGGAATCCTTCCCATCCGGCCGCGGCGGTAGTCGTCGAAGGCCTGGGCCAGCTCTTCATGCGTGTTCATCACGAACGGGCCGTACCACGCGACCGGCTCTCCGATTGGCTCACCGCCGAGGACTAGCACCTCGAGATTGGGTGAACGGCTTTCCTGCGTGAGGTCGGCGGTGATGCTGATCAGGTCGCCGGTACCGAACGCCGCGAGCTGACCGGTGCGGATGGCGGCTCGTTTCCCGCCGACCGTTCCCCGTCCGGCCAGCACGTACACGAGGCCGTTGAACTCACGCCGCCAGGGGAGGCGCAGCTCGGCCCCGGGATTGACGGTCGCGTGTACCAGCGTGATCGGCGTGTGGGTGACGCCAGGGCCGCCGTGACCCGCGACCTCGCCGGCGATCACCCGCAGGAGCGCGCCACCATCGGGCGAGGACAAGAGGGTCACGCGTGCCGCTCCGATGTCCTGGTAGCGAGGTGGCGTCCATTTTTGCTCCGCGGGCAGGTTGACCCAGAGCTGGATGCCGTGGAAAAGACCGCCGCTGGCGATCAGTGCCTCCGGTGGTCGCTCGATGTGGAGAATCCCGGCGCCCGCGGTCATCCACTGCGTTGCGCCGTTGGTGATGAGCCCGCCTCCGCCGGTTGAATCCTGATGCTGAAAGGTGCCGTCGATCATGTAGGTGACCGTCTCGAACCCTCGGTGCGGATGCCACGCGGTCCCCTTCGGCTCACCGGGCCCGTACTCCACCTCGCCCATCTGGTCCATGTGGATGAACGGATCCAGATATCGCTGATCGAGCCCATAGAACGCACGCCGTACCGGAAAGCCCTCGCCCTCGACGCCTTTTGGAGCCGTAGTGACGGCGAGGACAGGCCGTTCCATCGCCGCGACCGGATCGACGACCGGGAGGCGCGGCAAGGTCAGGATGTTGTCGACTGTGACGGCGGGCATCTCACATGTTCTAACCGCGGTGGAACGGCGGCTATTCCGGTTGGGCTAAGGTCACACCGATGCGAATCGGGATCATGATCGAAGGGCAGGAGGGGTTGACCTGGGAGCGATGGTTTCGGATCGCGGACCGGGTCGAGGCATTGGGGCTCGACTCGCTCTGGCGCTCGGACCATTTCTTCAGCCTGATGGGTCATCCAGACCGACCGGCGCTGGAGTGCTGGTCATCGCTGACGGCGCTGGCGCAACGCACGCAGCGGATTCGCTTCGGGCCGCTGGTCAGCCCCATGACCTTTCGCCACCCTGCCCTACTGGCGCGGATGGCGGCGGCCGTCGACGGACTCTCCAATGGCCGGCTGTCCCTCGGCGTCGGCGCCGGATGGAACGAAGCCGAGCATGAGGCCTTTGGTATCGTCCTGCCGCCGCTCAAGGAGCGGTTCGACCGGCTGGAGGAAGGAATCGCCGTCATCAAGGCGCTGTGGACCGGCGCGCCGGTGGATGTCGACGGCCGCTACTATCGGCTCCGCCGCGCTGCTGCGCTTCCGCGCCCGGTCCAGCGACCGGCGCCCCCGCTGCTGATTGGCGGCGACGGCGAGAAGCGGCTGCTGCGCATCGTGGCGAAAGACGCCGATGAGTGGAACAGTCATGCCCCGGGACCGGAGGCCTATCGCGGCAAGCGCGCTCGACTCGAAGAACACTGCCGCGTCGTGGGTCGCGACCCGGATGCGATTCACCGGTCCTGGATGGGAGGGATCGTGATTGGCCGCGACGCGCCCGAAGTGCTGGAGAAGGGGGCCTGGATGCAGTCGTTTCTTGCGGCACTGTCGGGTATCGCTCCCAGGACGGCGCCCGATGAGCTGCGCCGACGCCACTGGCTGGTGGGAACGCCGGACGAAGTTGGATCCCAGCTCGACGCCTGGTCCGCGGTCGGCGTCGAGCGCGTGATGCTCCAGTGGTACAACCTCGACGACCTCGAGGGCCTGGACCAGCTGGCTCAGGTGAATCGCGCTTCGCGTTAGGGGCTGGCCGTCGCGGTCGCCGATTCGCTCGGCGTTGCGCTGGCACTGGGCGAGGGTGTCGCCGGCGCGGGCGTCGGTGCGGGACCGGTCTGTGGCAGTTTCTTTTGGGTGATGGTG
>Ga0209057_1003435_pt1 | contig 11700 bp, 9 predicted proteins | sample GraSoiAngelo_146_FD_185903 | JGI IMG/M metagenome (GOLD analysis project Ga0209057, IMG submission 185903) | Grasslands soil microbial communities from the Angelo Coastal Reserve, California, USA - 14_1009_05_30cm (SPAdes) (version 2) | ecosystem: Environmental > Terrestrial > Soil > Grasslands ... | reverse complement strand
TGCCGCAAAAATGCGCAGGCACGCGAATCGAGCCACCACCATCACTGCCAACACCGCCGGCCGAGCACCCTGTAGCAATCGCCGCCGCTTCGCCTCCGCTCGAGCCGCCCGCGGAGTGTGTCAAATCCCACGGGTTGCTCGTTTTTCCAGTGAGCAGGTTGTCAGCTTCGTAAGCCATCAAAAATTCGGGAGTGTTGGTATTCCCGAGGAGGATGGCGCCGGCCGCTTTCAACCGCGAAACAAGCGGAGCATCCTGTTTGGGAAGGTAGTCCTTGCGGAGCAGGGAACCGGCGGGGCAGGGCCAACCGGCGACATCAATACAACTCTTGATGGTGAGCGGCACGCCATGAAGAGGCCCGAGATGATCGCCGAGCAAAACAGAATTCTCCGCCGCGCGAGCCTGCTGGCGGGCTCCCTCGGCATCCAGATGGACAAACGCATTCAGTTTCGGTTGCAGCGTCTCGATGCGTTTAAGATGGAGTTCGACGATCTCCACGGGGGAGACCTTCTTGGAGCGAATTTGCCGCGTGATTTCCGCTAATGTCCAGTAAGGGAAGAAGCTCATGGCCCGATGCGCGAGAGTAAGCGTACATGCGGCACAGGTCAAGCATCCGGGGCAAAACGCAACTCGGGGAGCATAAAAACGGTTGACGATGTGAATGGCAGCCGGGAGAATTCCAATTGCGCCCGGTCGGGCAGTACATGGAATTCGAGCATCCCGCGCGGACAGGAAGAAACATTTTCATGCGTGCAACTCAGCGGCGTGCAGTGGGCATAATTTCAGTTTGCTCAATCTTGATTTGCTGTGCCGCGATATTGGTGCGTTCCAGCGCGCCGGCTGCGCAGGAGAAGTCTGCGGCCACAAAGAAGTCCGGGTCGTCGGGCGGCGGAATCGCGGACGCCTATCGTTTCAATACGCTCGGCGTTGCCTACATGAATCAGCAGCGCCCCGCTGACGCGCAAAAATATTTTGAACAAGCCTGCGAGGCCGACCCCAAGTTTGCTGTGGCCCGGTTAAACCTGGGTGTCTCTCTGCTCGGCCAGCAGAAATTGGAGTCCGCGCGCGCGGCACTCGAAGCCGCTGCGCAGCAGCTTCCTAAGGATGCTTACGCTTGGTACAACCTCGGACTTGCCTACAAGGACCTCGGAGAATCGGAGAAGGGCATCGTGGCTTTTCAGCACGTCACGGAGATCGCTCCTAACGAACCTGACGCCTATTATTTTGTCGGATACCTGAACGCCCAGCTGCAGAAATATGACCAAGCTATCGCCGCATTTCAGAAAGGGTTGGCTCTTTATCCGTTTCACGCTTCGTCGGAATTCGGCTTGGCACGCGCATTTCAGAGGAAAGGCGATGCTGCTTCGGCGCGCGAACACTTGGCACGTTTTCAGAAAATCACGGCGGAGCATCTCGGAGCGCCGTTCGGCGCGGGCTATGGCGATCAAGGCCGCTACTCACTTGCGGAGCTGCCGCTGAGCTCAGTTGCGGATGTGCCGGCGGCGATTCCGGTGCGATTTACTGCGCAAGCGAATGCGTTTGTCTCGAGGAGTGCAGCTGGAAGCCGCGTCGAAATCGGACCGAGCACCGGCGCCTGCTGGTTCGACTACGATGGGGATGGCAAGCCGGATCTTTTTCTGGTAAGCGGCGCGGCGGACGGCACGAGCCGATTGCTGCGCAATCTGGGCGATGGACGCTTCGCGGATGTGACCCAAGAGACTGGAATTCGCTTGAACGGGAGCGGCTTCGGATGTGCGGCCGGGGATTTCGACAATGACGGCCATACGGATCTGGCGGTTTGTTTGAGTGACGGTGTCCGGTTACTTGGCAACAAGGGAGACGGCAAGTTCGAGGACGTGACCCAAGCGGCGGGAATCCGCAGAGAAAAAGGCTGCGTGGGCCTCACTTTTGTGGATTATGACCATGATGGCGACCTGGATCTCTACATCACAACGGCGCCCGATTCAGCTGCGCCGGGCACGCCGCCCCACAATGTTCTTTGGCGCAACAATGGGAATAACACATTCACGGATGTGTCTGCGGAAACGGGGCTCGGTTTTGCAGCTACAGGTGCCGGCATGGTAACCACCGATTTCAACAATGACCGCGCCATTGACTTCGTCATCGCGGGCGGTCAGGCGGGAGCTGCGATCTATCTCAATCCGCGCGAAGGGGAATTCAGGCCGCTCCTCGCCATCGATTTCAACAAGGAGAAGTTGCCACCGGCGGTGGGCGTAGTGGCTTTCGACTTCAATAAAGACGGCTGGATGGATCTGGCCTTCACGCACGCGGGCGCCCCGGGAATCAGCTTGTGGCGGAATGTGGAAGGGAAGCGACTAGAACGTGTTGCGCTCCCCGATTTAGGGTGGCAGCACGGCTGGGGAATTGCCGCACTCGATTACGACAATGACGGCTGGCTCGATCTTATCGCCGCGGGAGAATCGAGCAGCGGAGCGGAGTTGCGGTTGCTGCGAAATCTGGGGAGCCAAGGGTGGGCCAACGTCAGCAAGGAAGTGCGCCTCGATGCGTTCAAGCTGAGTCAACCGCGTGCGATTGCGGTCGCGGACATCGATGGAAACGGGGATGCGGATCTAGTCGTGACACAGCTAGGGGGAGGGCCGATTGTTCTGCGCAATGAGGGCGGCAATCAGCATGACTGGATGAGCATCGACCTCAAGGCGCTCAATGACAACAAAAGCGGGATCGGAACGAAAGTCGAACTCTATGCAGGCATGCTGTATCAAAAGTGGGAAGTGGCCGGCGCGGCGGGGTATTTGGGACAGAGCGCCGCTCCGATTCTGGCCGGCCTCGGCTCGGAGCACAACGCCGAAGTGGTGCGGCTGCTGTGGCCTACGGGCGTCCCACAGGACGAAATAAACCTGACCACGAAGAAAGTGCAGAGCATCACCGAACTCGATCGTCGCGGGAGCTCGTGCCCCGTTTTGTTTTCGTGGAATGGCCGCGAGTATGAATTCATCGCGGACATGATCGGACCAGGCGTGGTGGGCCACTGGGTCGCGCCCGGGGAAAGGGACGTTCCCGATCCCGACGAGTACTTAAAGGTGCCTGCGCGTAGCGTGATGGCTCGGAACGGTCTGCTCAGCTTCCGCTTCATGGAGCCGATGGAAGAAACGGTGTATCTCGACCAGGTGCGGCTGCTGGCCATCGATCATCCGGCGCCGTACGAAGTTTTTCCAAATGAACGATTCGTGAGCGCGCCCCCTTTTCCGGAGTTCCGCGTGATCGCCAGCAGCGACGCGCACCCGCCAATCGGCGCGTGGGACGACCGCGGGAATGATGTGCTGCCGCTGATCTCCAAGCGCGACCGCAAGTACGTCACGAGTTTCGAAGCGTTGCCGTTTGCGGGATTCGCCAAGTTGCACTGGATCGACCTCGACCTCGGTGAATGGGATAGGCAAAAACCGTTGCGATTGATCATCGATGGTTACACGGATTACTTCACCGCGACTTCGATGTACGCGGCGGATCAAGCCGGAATCAAAGTGATTCCGCCGTATGTGGAAGCCCTCGATGCGCAAGGCAAGTGGACGCGTGTCGTCGAAGACATGGGTTTTCCGGCGGGGCTCGAACGGACCATGGTTGCGGACCTGACCGGCAACCTTCCCGCAGGAACGCGGCGGATTCGCATCGTCAACAATCTGAAAGTGTATTGGGACGCAATTCGAATTGACCAGACACCCGGCGCACCGGATATGCGCGTGGCGCAAGTGCCTCTCGCAAGGGCGGCGCTCGATTTCGTCGGCTATCCTCGCGAGACGCGTCTGCAGCCGGCGAGCGACACGGTCTATTCGTACTCGCAGCGGAGCATGACCGGCCCCTACGCGCGCGCCGCTGGAAATTACACGCGCTACGGCGATGTGTATGGTTTGCTCCGGCGAGGGGCTGAAGCTCGATTTTGATCCCCAGCAGCTTCCGGCGCTGCCGGCCGGATGGGTTCGCGATTATTTCTTTTACGCCGACGGCTTCGAAAAGGATCTCGATTTCTACGCAGCCCACGCGTTTACTGTCGAGCCGCTACCGCGGCATTCGCTGCTGCCGTATCCGTATCCCGAGGGTCGAGATTATCCGGCCGACGCGGAACATCTGGGCTACCAGTTGGAGTACAATACGCGATCACGCTCGGAACGCATGCCGCCGAGCCTGCGCTACCAGTATTCTTCGCCGCGCTGAAGCGGGCGCACTCAGCCCCAAAGCACCGGTACCCAGGCGCGATCCCGCGCACTCTGTCCGATGGCTTCGCAGAGCAGCAACTCGTGGTTCCCGTTTGCAAATGTCGGGAAGGGCCGGCGCGCGTCGAAGTCTCCCGCATCCAGGTATCCGTAAAAATCACGGAAGAGCTGCACGAAGGTATCCGGGTATCCCTCGGGGTGCCCGCCGGGATACGCCGCGAAGCCCCGGGCGGCCGGACTCAGCAAAGCGGGATCTTTGGGAAGTACCTCGTTGGCGCGGTCGCGACGTCCGATCCAAAGCGTATTCGGGGACTCGGAGTTCCAAGCGAGTGAGCCTTTGCTGCCGTCGATTTCGAACCACAGTCTGGCCTTGCGGCCGGCGCTGACCTGCGAGACGGTCATCACGCCGCGCAAGTCCTCTTCGAAGTGCAAGAGGACGGAGGCATAGTCATCCGTGGTGATCGGAACATCATCGTGTTCGGCATTCGAGGCTTTCTGAAATGTTTCGACGCGCCCCCGCGGCCGATGACGAATGGGCAAGACGGTTGCCAGGTCCGCGCATACTTCCGTGATTTTCCGCCCAGTAATCCACATCATCAGGTCCAGCCAATGCGTGCCGATGTCGGAGACGGCACGAAGCTCGCCGCCAAGTTTTGGATCCAGCCGCCAGTTCCAGTCAGTCGGGAAGAGCAGCCAATCCTGTAGAAAACTTCCATGAACAAGACGCGGCTGCCCGATCACGCCGCTCGTCACAGCGGCCTTTGCTTCGTGGCATAGCGGGTAGTAACGGATGTTGTAAGCGACACCTCCCACGCACCGGCGCTCTCTTGCAAGCTTTACCAGCATTTCCGATTCGCGCGAATCCATGGCCAGAGGTTTTTCGCAAAGGACATGTTTTCCGGCACGAAGCATGCGGCTGGCCTGCTCGAAGTGCGCGTGATTCGGTGTGCAAATGTGCACCACGCTGACGTCGTGATCTTCGGCCAGTTCGTCGAGCGAAACATAGGCACGCTCGAGGCCCAATGACTCGCTAAGCATTTCGCTGCGCTCGCGGGAACTGCCGAGCATTCCGCGCACGGAAACGCCAATTCTTCGCAAAGAATCGAGATGCGCTTTGCCCACGAATCCCAAACCGATCACCGCTGCAGTTTGCTTCATACTCAGGACTCCCGCGTATTCAGCTCCGTCGTTTTCTCCGCAGGTTGCAAGGTATCAGCTTTCAGAAGGTCCGCAATCGGAATCTTAGGAAAGCCGAAATTTGGACATCGCCGGCCTCCAGGGGGTAGGATGCTCGGAAAGGAGATACCCGTGTCCACACCGCAAAGAAGGCTCTGGCATATCGTTATTGTACTGGCTGTTTGCACGGTAGTGGCAGTACCGTCCGGCGCCGATGACGCTGCTTCCCGGATGGTTGATAGCGAAGCGTTTTTGCGACAAAACTTGACTCCCGCGGGGCCTCCGGCAAGCGCTTCCGCCGCAGCTGTCGAGAAACTTCTCGCCCAAATGACGCTGAAGGAAAAAATTGGCCAGATGACGCAGCTGGAAATCGGCATGATCAGCGATGGACAGGGCCAGTCCATTCGAATCAATTCTGAAAAATTACAGAAAGCCGTGGGCGAATACGGTGTGGGCTCCATTCTTAACGTGAATGACGAAGCCTTGCCCGCAGAGAGGTGGCACGAGATTATCCGTGCCATCCAGGAAGAAGCGAAGAAATCCCGCTTGCAGATTCCCGTGCTCTACGGCATCGATACCATCCACGGGGGGAATTACATCGTTGGGAGTACTCTTTTTCCCCAGCCGCTCGCGATGGCCGCCACGTGGAATCCGGAGCTGATGCTCCACGGCAGCCAGATTGCAGCTGCCGAGACGCGCAAGGCCGGCATTCCATGGTCTTTTTCACCCGTGCTCGATGCCGGGCGGCAGCCGCTGTGGTCGCGCTTGTGGGAGACGCTCGGAGAGGATACTTATCTCGCCACGGTGATGGGTGTGGCCACGGTTCGCGGTTACGAAGGCAGCGATCTTTCGAGCCTGGGCAGCGTTGCTGCTTCGCTGAAACACTATGTGGGTTACAGCTATCCCAGCACCGGCGGTGACCGCAGCCCTGCGCTCATCCCGGAAAATACTTTGCGTGAATACTTTCTTCCCACGTTTGGCGCGGCTCTGAAAGCGGGCGCTCACACGGTGATGGTGAACTCCAGCGAAGTGAACGGAATCCCCGGCCACGCCAACGGCTATTTGCTCAAAGATGTTTTGCGAGGCGAACTCGGCTTGCAGGGATTCGTGGTCTCTGACTGGATGGATATCAAGAAACTTGTTGGCGTGCACCACATCGCGGCAAATGAGAAGGAAGCCACGCGCATCGCGATCCTTGCTGGAATCGACATGAGTATGGTGCCGAGCGATTACAGCTTTAGCAATCTATTGCTCGAGCTGGCGCAGGAAAGGAAAGTGCCTGCGAGCCGCATCGATGAAGCGGTGCGAAGGATTCTCAGGGTGAAGTACCAGCTCGGGCTCTTCGACGATCCGCTGCGCGGGATCGATTCGAAAACGGTGATCGGCTCACCGGAATCACGCCAGGTTAGCCTCGAAGCCGCGCGCGAGTCCATCACTCTTCTGAAAAACGAGAACCACACTCTGCCGCTTGCAAAGACGGCGCACGTTCTCGTGACCGGGCCGGACGCCGATTCCCTGATTCCGCTGAATAACGGCTGGAGTTATACGTGGCAGGGTGACCGCGCGAGCATGTATCCCCAGGACCGCGCGACGATTCTCAAAGCCATTCAGGAAAAAATCGGCGCCGCCAACGTGAGCTATGCTCCCGGCGTCACCTACAACAAGGAGGTTGACATCGCCAAGGCTGCGGAAGCGGCGTCAAAGGTAGATGCCATTGTGATTTGCATCGGAGAATGGGCCTATGCGGAAACACCGGGCAACATCCCCGATCTCACGTTACCAGACGCGCAGCTCCACCTTGCCCTGAAAATCATGGAAACGAAGAAGCCCGTGATCCTGGTGCTGACCGAAGGCCGCCCGCGCATCATCAGCCGCATTGCAGAAGCCGCCAAAGCCATCGTGATGGCCTATAACCCCAGCAATGAAGGCGGGCCGGCCATTGCCGATGTTCTTTTCGGCGATGTGAATCCCAGCGGCAAGCTGCCCATTACCTATCCCCGCTCGACGAACCACCTCTTCACCTACGACCACAAAGTATTTGAAGGAGAGGATGGGGGAGAAGGCCAGGCGCTGGCTGCGCCGCAATTCGAATTTGGATCCGGGTTGAGCTATACGACTTTCTCGTATTCCGATTTGCGCGTTGTTCCGGCCTCGGCTTCGGGGAGCCAGTCCGTGCGCGTGGACGTGACGGTGAAGAACAGCGGCGACCGCGCTGGCAAGGAAGTCGTTCAACTGTTCCTGAACGAGCGCTTTGCGAGCGTGACGCCGCCATTAAAGCGGCTCAAGCGCTTCGCGAAAGTCCTGCTCCAACCTGGCGAGAGCCGCCACGTCTTTTTCGAGTTGGCGTCCGACGACTTGTCCTTTATCGGCGCCGATAACAAACGCGTCGTCGAGCCCGGCGTCTTCGACGTGAAAATCGGCGGACTCCAGCAAAGTTTCGAATGGAAGTGAGAGCGGCGAAGCCCGTCGCTGAAACGGCCGGGGGCCCCGCGCTAAGGCTTGCGGGATTCCTGGAACGCATCCGGCGGATCGCGGTAGCACTCCTTCCAGAAGTCTTCAAGAGAAAGTGCGCCGGCGGTGAGCTGCTTCAAGGTCGCCAGGGTGACCCCGGCGATGCCGCCGTCTGCCGAATCGAAGATTACCACGACACCCTCGACTGCCAGAGTCGATGTGGGGTTATCCGTCGCGTACTTCTGAAAAACGGAGCTTGCGAAAGCGAGTTTTGCGCGTGCGCTGGTTTCTTTGGGGTTCTGCGAATCGGGCTGCACGGTAAAAATTTTCACAGCCTTTCCCTTCAGGGGCGCCCAATCTCCGGGAAAAAAACTATTCTCTTCGCGCACGATGCGGAACGCCGCTGGTTTTTCCACCGGAACCTCCGCGCCTTGCGGACTGAGCCGCGCGGCGACGAATTCCGACAACTCCAGATTGTTTCGGCGGATGTAACCGCGCGAAGGGCCGGAGATCTGCACGTGAATCCACTCGCGTTCCGCGTCGATGAACTCGAACTCATCCTCGGCGGCAGCGTTAAACAGGATGCGGGACCCTTCCGCAGGCTTGGCCAGCACCGGGGCGCCCGGTTTTTTCACGGCCACTAGGTTCAGAGGGTGCGCCTGGTTTTTCTGGATTTCCCGCAAGCTCTGAAGTTCCGCGTTCAATTCAGTCATGCGTTTTTCCTCGGCTTCACGGTTGGATCGCAAAGAGCCCAATTCATCGGCCGTGGTTCCGGGTTTTGCCGCAGGATTCGCCCCCGTGGAAATTCTAACACCAGGGAGGCCACCAAGATCGAGCTTCGGTCTCGGAGCGGAGATAGTAGCGCTCGAAAGCGAGCGCGCCGCGGAGGGCGTTGGCTTGCCGCCGAATTTCTCTTCCAAGCGGTCCAAAAGATCGAGCTCCAGACGTCCGTTCGAGGGCAGCACCTGATAACCGGATTTCGCAGGATCTTTGTCTGCATACCACGCCGTAATTTTGGCGGTGACGCGCACGATTGTGCCGCCCGCCGTTCCCGGCAGCAAGTCAATGGAGAATTGATAAAAGGCGCGCTCGTATTGATTGAGCGGCTGGTCTCCGGTGGCCACGAAGCCGTCCACAATCGGGAGCTTTTGGCCGGAATACGCCTGCATGTCCTTTAGCGCGCCCTCGACTTCTTCCGGGGGCTGCGGAAACGCGCGAGCGTAAGGCACAGCTTGAGGAAAAACCGCGGTCGCCAACAGCATGCCGAGGACGCCACCAAGTCCTCCCATTCGAATCGTGGAAATGAGGAGTTTCTGTCCAGGTCTTTTCACGGAAGAGCTTCCAATTGATCCACGGGCATCCATCCGCGCTGGCCGTCTGGTGTTTCCACGCCATACCAGTGCGGTGTGACGATCACGATGACGACTTCCGTATACGCCGCGATGGTTTTCACCTTGGCGGCCGCACGGAAGGGAGCGGACTTGAGGTCCGCACCCGGGGCCTTCACTCTGCGCTCCACTTCATGCCGCATTGCACTGATACGCTGTTCCAGGTCTTGTACGGAAGATTGCGCCGCTGCCAGACGAGTGGTTTCGTCCTCCCGCTGGCGGATCGCCGTTTGCCGTACGAGGTCCGCACTGTCGCGTCGGCGCTTCGCGTCGGCGGCCTCCTGTGCGGCAAATTGAATGGCCTGAAGATGTTCTTGAATTGCTTTGAACTCGCTGGATTCTACCGTGCCGTCCGACGCATGCCGTCTGCGATGGGCGGTCTCGACAAAAATCGCATCGATGCGGATTCGTGTGTGAACCTCACCCGCGCTAGTCACCACATAGCGAACGGCTATCGTTCCCATATCTTCGCTCTCGCGAAAATGCCGAGGCGCAACCACATCCTTGCGAATCTTATAGAAAACCCGGCCCGGCCCGGCCCACGGCTCGAACAAAGAAGTCGAGGCCGCCACCGTGGCACCGGTCAGCGTCGGTTCCTTGTCAAAGACATGAGTCCCGTGAATGATCTGATCTTCCAGGACTTCATTGAGGGCTTGAACAACCTCAGTGGAAGAGCCTGAAAGTTCGGCCGCGAAACCAGGGCTCGGACCTTGATCGTGGGGTGGGCGATGGGCACGGGAGGAGACTGCCGCTAGGCAAATCAATAGAAAATGGCAAATGAAAATACGCCAATGTCCATGGTTGCGGTTCGCGCTTCGCAACTTAGTCCCCTGCTGTTTCAAACCCGCTCCTTGGGAATCCTCTTTTGGGATTCCTATTTGGTTTTGCGACGGAGCAAACTTTGCGGAAGAGCAAACTTTGCGGAAGAGCAAACTCTGTTGCTGCGCCGCTCCGCGAGAGTAGCACTTTTTCTTACTTCTATCCGCCCATCACTGTCAAATCTAGCGTCTCACGCTTTGCACATTTCAGACCGAGCAATTCCAAAGAGAGAATTCGGATGTTGCCATCATTCACGGCTATCCCGGAATTGATTTGCAGTGTCAAGATGGCAGGAAAGGGCCCGAATGGGTGCACGGAGTTAGTACCAGAACCATAAATTATAAGAATTCTGGCAATAAGAACAAGAAAACTCTTGCATTCGAATTCTTGTCGGAGTAGCATCCGCCCCGGTTCAGGGACTTGAGGATTAGGCACTCTTTTCTTGGCGGAGAAAAGGGACCAGTTCTCTATGGGCGCATGCTTAGAAGTTGTTTTCATTTGCCGAACGCCGGCGCAGCGCTAGACGCACACGTCGGTGGCGGTGTGCCTGCTCCTCATCCCTTCCAAGCCGTTCGAAGTGGCATCGTCCCGGCCATAACACAAAACAATCGTCATGCTGAGGAGGCGGTATGTTCCACTGGGCTTCATCGTCGATGAACAGAAGGATGCCCTGGCTTGCATCCTTGCTTGTCTGTGGTTTGCTGGTTCTGGCCATCCTATTGATGGACAGCCGTTCCGCTTCGGCACTGCCCATCCCGGCGGGCAAGGTTTATGCCATCCCGGCTTTCGCACGGAAATACGGCATGCCGTGTTCGGCCTGTCACGAAGCCTGGCCCAAGCTGAACAATTTTGGCCAGACGTTCAAAGACAACGGCTACCAAATGGGGAACGATCGCGACGCTCCCATCTTCCAGCAGCCGGCTTATTGGCCGGTGTCGTTTCGCATGACGCCGCACTGGCATCGCGTGAGTGTGGACCATGCGGACATCAGCGATCCCGCGACCGGGAACACCACCGAAGGGCGGCTTACCACCCACGGTTTCGATCTTTCCGGTATGGATATTCTCACGGCCGGTACGCTGGCGAAGAACATCAGCTTTTTGCTGGTGCCGGCGGCAGAGAGTGACGCCGTCTTCGGCTTTGAATCTGCCAACGTGCGCTTCAGTAATCTCCTGAAATCGAGCTGGCTCAACATCAAAGTGGGCAAGTTTGAGCTCGACAACATGATCTCGGAAAAGCGCATCATGACGCTTTCGGACTTTGGCGGCTATCAGATTTATCACTACCAGCCGGTCACGGAATTCACCAACCCGGCAACGCTGGTGCCCTTCACATTCGGTATGGGGGATAACCAAATCGGGGCGGAGTTATCGGGTCATTCGAAGAATGACTACACCCGCTATTCGGCGGCATTGCTCAGCAGCAATGACGGCAGCGTGGGCGTGCCCAACGGCCATGGCTATGACACCTACCTCACCTTTAGCCAGGCGTTTGAGGCCGGAAGTCTTGGGCTGCAGCGCGTCGGTGCTTTCGCCTATATTGGACGCGCTCCGACCTACCTGGCCACGAGCTCGTCGTTGGCCGACGGGTTCGGTCAAAAGTCCTTTTATCGCGCGGGCTTCTTCGGCCTTTGGTACCTCAAGAAGCTGGACTTCATGACCATGTACACACGCGGGGC
>Ga0209057_1003421_pt1 | contig 11728 bp, 10 predicted proteins | sample GraSoiAngelo_146_FD_185903 | JGI IMG/M metagenome (GOLD analysis project Ga0209057, IMG submission 185903) | Grasslands soil microbial communities from the Angelo Coastal Reserve, California, USA - 14_1009_05_30cm (SPAdes) (version 2) | ecosystem: Environmental > Terrestrial > Soil > Grasslands ... | reverse complement strand
ACGTTCGGCTGCTGGCGGCGCGCGTCGACCGTCCCCATGTACACGACGCACTCGAGCCCGAGGAGCGCGCACGCCGCGGCGCTCGCGACGCCGTGCTGGCCCGCGCCGGTCTCGGCGACGACGCGCTGCTTCCCCATCCGCTTCGCGAGGAGCGCCTGGCCGACCGCGCTGTTGATCTTGTGCGCGCCCGTGTGCGCGAGATCCTCGCGCTTGAGGAGGACGCGCGAGAGGCCGACCGCTTCCGCGAGGCGCGGCGCGTCGGTGAGTGGCGTGGGCCGTCCGACCCAGTCGCGCAAGAGACGCGCGAGCTCGTCCTGGAATCCGGGCTCCGCCCGTGCCGCGAGCCAGGCCGCCTCGAGCTCCGCGACGGCCGGCATGAGCGTCTCCGGCAGGTACTGGCCGCCGAACTCGCCGTAGCGCCCCGGTCTCGCCGCGGCGATCACACGCTCACCGTCCTCTTGATCGCGGTGATCCCGCGGATGAGCGGCGCCGGGTCGCCGGCGCGCATGAGCGAGGTGCCCACGAGCACGGCGTCGACGCGCGCAGGGAGCAGGCGCGCGTCGTCGACGGACGTGATGCCCGATTCGGCGACGAGGACCTGGCCCGGGAGCGCGAACGTGTGGAGCTGGCGGATGCGGCCAGGGTCGAGCACGCTCGGCTGACGCAGGTCGCGCGCGTTCACGCCGACGAAGCGCGCGCCCGAATGGACCGCTCGCCCGAACGCGGCGGGTTCGTGGGCCTCGACGAGCGCCTCCATGCCGAGACGCCGCGCGAGCTCGACGAAGCGGTGGAGCGTCATGTCGTCGAGCGCTTCGGCGACGAGGAGGACGAGGTCGGCGCCGAACGCGCGCGCCTCGAGGAGCTGCAGCTCGTCGACGACGATGTCCTTCGCGAGCAGCGGGATCTCCACCGCCGCGCGCACCGCAGCGAGGTCGTCCAGGCTGCCGCGCCAGTGCCGCGGCTCCGTGAGGACCGAGATCGCGGAGGCACCCGCGGCCGCGTACGCGAACGCCTGCCGCGCGGGATCGACGCTCGCGTTCAGCACGCCCGCGGCGGGTGAGACGCGCTTCACCTCCGCGATGACTCGTAGATGGCTGCCGTGAAGGAGCGCGCGCGCGCGGTCGCGTGGCCAGGCCGTGCCGCGCGCATGGAGCGCGGCGACGTCCGTCTTCGCGAGCGCCGCGGTGACATCTGCACTCCGCTCGGCCACGACGCGCTCGAGGAAGTCGGTCATGCCGGCGCGGCCTCCGCGGCGGCGAGGCGCTGGCTCGTGGCGACGAAGCGCTCGAGGACCTGGCCCGCGGCGCCGTCGTCGATGGCGCCAGCCGCGAGCGCGATGCCCTCGCGGACGCTCTTCGCCAGGCCGGCGACGTAGCACGCCGCCCCCGCGTTCAGCAGGATCGCCGTGCGCGTTCCGTCCTTCGCGCCGTCGAGGACGCGGCGCGCCATCGCGGCGTTCCTCGCCGGTGCGCCGCCGGTGATCTCCTCACGCGGCGCGGTCGCAAGACCGAGCTCCGTCGGGTCGAGCCGGCCCGCGCGCACCTCGCTTCCGCGGACCTCCCAGGTGCGCGTCGCGGCGGACGGGCTGACCTCGTCGAGGCCGTCCTCGCCGTGGACGACGAGCGCGTGGTCGGTGCCGAGCTCCGCGAGCACGCGCGCGATCTTGTCGCCGAGCGCGGGCGAAGGCACGCCGAGGAGCATGCGCCGCACGCCGGCCGGGTTCGCGAGCGGCCCGAGGACGTTGAACACGGTGCGGATCCCGATCTCGCGGCGCACCGGCCCGGCGTGACGCATCGCGGGGTGGAAGCGCGGGGCGAACATGAACCCGACGCGGACCTCTTCGACGCACCGCGCGACGCCGTCAGGACCGAGATCGATCTTCACGCCGAGCGCCTCCAGGACGTCGGCGCTGCCGCACGCGCTCGACGCCGCCCTGTTGCCGTGCTTCGCGACGCGCCCGCCCGCGGCGGCGGTCACGAGCGACGACACCGTCGAGATGTTGAAGCTGTTCGAGCGGTCGCCTCCAGTCCCGACGATATCCATCGCGCCGTCCGCCGCGACCTTCACCGCGACGTCGCGGAGCGCGGCGGCGAAGCCCGCGATCTCGTCCACCGTCTCGCCACGGATATGCAGCGCCGCAAGGAACGCGCCGAGCTGCGCCGCCGTCGCCTCGCCCGCCATCACGGACGCCATCGTCCCGCGCGCGTCCTCGCGGCTCAGGGTGCGGCCGCTCGCGACGACCCCGAGCGCCTCGCGGACATCCATCAGGAGACGGGAGCCCGGCGCGGCGCCGCGACGAGCGAGCGGACCACGTTCTGCACGACGCGGTACCCGACCTCTTCCTTGAGCGTCATGATCGACTCCGGGTGGAACTGCACGGCGGCGATCGGCAGCCGCTCGTGCTCGAGCGCCATCACCACGCCGTCCGCGGTCTCGGCGGTGACGCGGAGCGGCGCGGGCAGGGTATCGCGGCGCGCGTAGAGCGAGTGGTAGCGGCCGGCGCGGAACGTCCGCGGCACTCCTTCGAACAGGCTTCCGCCGAGCACGTGGATCTCCGACGCCTTGCCGTGCGTCGGACGGTCGAGCACGCCCAGCGTCCCGCCAAAATGCTCGACGATCCCCTGAAGGCCGAGGCACACGCCGAACAGCGGCAGCTCGCGCTCGAGCGCGACCCGCACCGCGAGCCCGACATCGAGGTCGCCCGGCCGCCCGGGGCCCGGCGAGAGCACGACCGCCTGTGCGCCGAACGCGTCGAGCGCCCCGCGCAGCTCGTCCTCCGCGAACCCCGCGCGGATCGTCGACACCTCGGCGCCGGTGCGTCGGAGGTAGTTCGCGAGGGTGTGGACGAACGAGTCCTCGTAGTCCACGAGGAGTACGCGCCGCCCGGCGCCCACCGGCTCCGCCGGTGCGTGCTGCGCCGCCGTGACGCCGGAGGGCCGCCGGACCGCGTCGAGGAGCGCGGCCGCCTTGAGCTCGACCTCACGCTCCTCGGCCTCGGGGATCGAATCGATGAGGAGCGTCGCGCCCGCGCGGATCTCGGCGACGCCGTCCTTCACGCGGATCGTCCGCAGCGTGAGGCCGGTGTTCATGTTGCCGTCGAAGCCGACGAGGCCGATCGCGCCCCCATACCATGCGCGTGAGCTGCGCTCGTGCGCCTCGATGAACCGCATCGCCCAGAGCTTGGGCGCGCCGGTCACCGTCACCGCCCACGCGTGCGTGAGGAACGCGTCGATCGCGTCGAAACCCTCGCGCAGGATGCCCTCGACGTGGTCGACCGTGTGGATGACGCGCGAGTACATCTCGATCTGCCGGCGGCCGATGACCCGGACGCTCCCCGGGACGCAGATCCGTGACTTGTCGTTGCGGTCGACGTCGGTGCACATCGTGAGCTCCGATTCGTCCTTCTCCGAGTTCAAGAGCTCGAGGATGTTCTCGGCGTCGCCCATGACGTCGCGCCCCCGCGCGATCGTCCCGGAGATCGGGCAGGTCTCGACGCGCGTCCCCTCGACGCGCACGTACATCTCCGGCGACGCCGAGACGAGGTACTCGGATTCGCCGAGATTCATGAGCGCGCCGTACGGCGCGGGGTTCCGCTCACGCAGCCGCTGGAACACCTCCGACGGCCGCGCCGGGCATGGCTCGAAGAACATCCGGCCGGGCACGACCTCGAAGAGATCGCCGCGGCGGAACGACTCCTGCGCGAGGCGGACGGTCGCGGCGAATTCTCCGGCCTCGTGGTCGCCGGACCGCTTGACCGCACGACACCCGCGGTACGGCGTCGCGTCACCGCTCCTCGGCAGACCCGCCGTCGACGCGCCGTCGACCGCGAGCTCGTAGTCCTGTCGCCGGGCGACGCCCCGGGTGTGGTCGACGATGACCAGCCGGTCCGGCAGAAAGAGAACGAGATCGCGCTTCGCCGGTTCGCGCGTCAGGCGATAGGCGATCGGCTCGAACTGGAACGCGAGGTCGTAGCCGAACGCGCCGTACAGGCCGAGGTGACCGTCCTCGGCGCTGTAGAAGAGGTCGACGAGCGCGCGCACGATCGTGAAGACGGAGCGCTGCTTCGAGCGATCTTCCTCGGCGAACCGCTCGCGAGGCGCCGCGATGGTGCCGCTCACCCGATCGGCCGCGGCGTCGAGTCCCGCGAGCCCGTCGAGATGGGCAAGGCGTGTGGCGACCGCCGGGAGGAGCACGCGACCGCGGTCGTTGAGCGCGTCGATCGCGAAGTCGCGCTCCCGTGCGACGAGCTGCAGCGGCGGGTCGACGAAGCCGATGTCCCACCGCGTGTACCGCCCTGGGTACTCGTAGCTGGAGGCGAGGAGGACCCCGCGGTGCTCGTCGAGCGCGGCGAGGACGGGATCGATCGCGCCCGCGACGGGCACGGCCGTGGTCTCCCGACGTACCGCGATGCCGCCGCGCGTGCGGTACTCGAGGATCTTCCGCTCCGGCCCTGCGATCAGCGTCATGGCACCCGCCTCCAAGAAATCGAACGCCCTCGCCCGATTCTCGGGACGAGGGCTCGTGGTGCCACCCGATCTCGGTCCGCCGTCGCCGGCGGACCCTCAGCCTCCGCGATCACGGAGCGCCCGTTGGTAACGGCGGGCTGCCGGGCGCCCCTCACGCGGTCCCCCGCTTTCGGGGCGCCGTCTCGCAGGACCCATTCCCGCAGTCTCGCCGTCCCGGGCTCTCACCTGGCCCCGGTTCTCTTCACGGCTCCGGCCGCGGTACTCGCTCCCGCTCGAGCGACGCTCGCCAAATGCTCGCATTCCCGACACGCCACCGCAAGTGGACGCAAGGCGGCGCCGCTAGATTGGTCGCGTGAGGAGCATCCGGGCGAGAGGGCGCCCAGCGGGGCCGATGGCCGTCCGCTCGACCCTGCCGTCTCACTCGCCGGCCGAGATCCGCGAGATCCTCCGCGGTCTTCCGACGGCGACCGGCTACACAGTCACGGTGAAGCCGCTGCGTTACCGGACGGCGCCGCACCTCCAGGCCTTCACGTGGTGGGACCACCCCGAGATCGTGCTCCAGGTGCCCGAGCCCTTCCGCCCGTTCCGCGAGCTCGTCGACCTGGGGAGCGAAGGCACGCCGCTCGTGCTCTTCCGCACCCGGCGTGAGGTCATCCGTTTCCTCTACCTTCACGAGTTCTGCCATTGGTGGCTGTACCTGACGCACGGCTGGGGCTCGGCCGCCGAGATCGCATGCGACCGCTACGCCTTCGCGAACTACCGGCGGCGCGGCCCGGTGCGTCCACCGGCGTCGCGGACGCGCGGAGACCGCGCCGCCTAAGAGCGGGCAAGCTCCTCGAGTCGTTCGAGGGACGGCTGGGGAAGCTGCAGCGCCGGCACGACCATGAGGTTGTGACGGGCCACGAGCGCCTTCAGCTCGCCGATCGCACCTTCGAGCTCTCCCCGTACGCGCTCGTCCACCGCACGCGTCGCCTCGCGCTCGCCGAGGATGCGCTCCCCGGGCAGCCGGCGCAGGCGGGCGTCGCGGCCCGCGAGCCAGGCGTGGTGCGCGCGCAGCCGCGTCACCAACCGCGCGCGCTCCTCCGCGATCTCGCGGCGCAGGTCGGCCCAGGGCGGAGACGCGCCCGCTGTCCGCATGACGTGACGCGCCGCCCAGGTGTCGCCGGCGTCGTCGTCGGGGTCGGGCGGCAGTGGCGAGCCCTCGCCCGGCAAGCCGGAAAGCTCGCCGGCCACATGGAGCTCGTGGAGACGCTTCTGCCCAGTCTCTCGCCTCAGGGGTAGGGGCCCGAGGGGCAGGGGCCCCTCTCAGCGAAGCGTGCAGCGAGCGAAGCGAGCGTGCGAGGAGACATGCTTCGCATCAGGCGATACGCGCGGTGACGATGCCGCCGGGCGCGACCGCCACGGCCGTGGGGACGAGCGCGATGCCGTACTTGCGGGCGAGCTCGGGTCGTTTCGCGACGTCCACGGTCACGACCTCGCGGCCCTGCGAGCGGAGCTTGTCCTCGAGCGTACGGCAGTCGGTGCAGAGCGGATGCGTGAACTGGACGACGATCTCGCCCCGTGGCGCCGCGCCGAAGTCCGCGAGATCGACGCGCGCGAGCGGTCCGGGACGGATGCCGCGGAGCCGGGCGGCGACGCGGTACATCTCGCAGCCCGCGCACAGACCCGTCGCGGCGGCGAGCGCCGCGAGCGCGGCGACGATCCCCGCGAGCACGGCCCCGACGGCGGCCAGGCCGATGACGTACGCGACGGTCGACGCCGTGAGGAAGATCGCCCCGACGAGATTGGCGAAGCGCGGCGGTCGTGAGTCCTCGATCGGACCCTCGCCGATGCGCGGCTGCAGGACCTCGAAGTAGAAGAGGCACGAGAGGCAGAAGCGCCGGCCGAGGGTGAGGCCGATCCAGAGCTGCGCAGCCTGCAGTGCGACGAAGATCGGCGAGCCCGTGAAGAGCGTGGCGAGCGCAAGCAGCGCGACGACGGTCTGGTTCACGCGCGGCGCGCGGGAATCGATGACGTCGGTGTCGCGGTAGGGGTCCGCCCGGCGCGCGATCACGTCGCTGCCACGAGCTCGCTCGCCCGGGCGCGGGCACCGAGCCAGCGCGCGAAGCGCTCATGCGGATCGAAGCCGACGAGCGTCTCGGCATCCGTCACGAAGTTCGAGAGCGCGTTGATGTCGTACACGTACGGCAGGCCGTCGCGCGCCGCGACGAGATACTCGACCCCGCCGACGTCGAGCCTGCCCGCGCGGCCGATACGCAGCACGGCGTCGACCATGTCCGCCGGAGCGTCGAAGGCATCGATCCGCAGCGGCCGTTTCGCGTCGCTGACGCAGTTGTCGAACGCTGCGGGGGACCCTGTCGCCCGCACTTGAGGGGGCGCAGACCCCTCAATGCAGATGTCCGCCGGGCACAGGTTGAAGTCCTGCCGGCTTGGATTCGTGATGCGGATCGCGTAAAGGTATTCGCCGTCGAGGAATTCGACCCGCGCGATCGCGCCGTCGGCCGTCTCGAGGTATTCCTGGACGAGCCCCGTGCCATCGGGCCCCAGATCGAGGTCGGTCGCTGTCGCGAGGTCGGCCGGCGTGTCGAACCGGCGCATGAGGGCTCCCGACCCGCCGACGTTCGGCTTGACGATCACCGGGAAGCGCAGCCCGCGGGCGGCCTCCGCGGCGCGCGAGGGATCGGTCAATCGCGCCCCCCGCGGCGCGGGGATCCCGAGCCGCGCGAGGAGCCGCAGCTGCTCCCACTTCGACGTCTCGAGACGGAAGGCGTCGCTCCCGTTCACGACGGGAACGCCGCGGCGCTCGAGGAACGGAAGGAACTCATGTGCGAAGCCGATCGCGCCCGCATGCTCGCGCAGATAGCTCGACGGCGAGACCTTGTTGAGAGCGAGCGACCACTCGGGGGCGGGGCCGTCCGCGTCGAACGAGGCGTCGGCGGCGAAGCAGCGCGCGTACGGGATCGCCTCCCGATCGAGCGCCGCGAACAGCGGCGCCAGCCAGCTGTCGTTCTCGTAGATCACGCCGATCGGTCTCATCAAAGCCTCCCCGGGAGAATTCCGAGTGTACCGCTCGGAATTCGCTCCCGCTAGGCTCGGCGCATGCCAGAGGCACTCGATTTCGGGCCTTTCCTCCTGCTGAATGACGAGGCACGCGCGCGCCTCCGCGCTGCCACGACGCGGGTCCGATTCGCGCCCGGCGAGAAGCTCGTCCGCGAGGACGAGCCCGCGGACGCGGCCTACGCGCTCGCCACGGGCCGCGTGCGAGTGCTGGCGGGGCAGGACCTGCGCACCCTCGCCACGCTGAGCGCCCCCGTCCTCGTGGGCGAGCTCGCGGTCCTGTCGGGCGAGCCGCGCACCGCCACCGTCGTGGCGACCGCCATGTGCACCGGCGTACGGATCCCGGCCGAAGCGCTCCGGTCTGCGCTCGCGGAGGACGCGGCGTTCGCCGCCGAGCTCGAGGAGTTCGCGCGCTTGCGCCTCGGCATGAACTTCCTTCGGCTCTCGAGCCCGTTCGCCGACCTCCCCTCGCGCTCGCTCGACGAGCTCGCGGCCAACCTGCGCCCGGTCCGCTTCGCGCCTGGCGAGGTCCTCCTCCGTGAAGGCGAGCGCGGCGACGACGCGTTCCTCATCCGCGTCGGACAGGTCGAGGTCGTGCGCGGCGAAGGGGCCCAGCAGCGCGCGCTCAGCACGCTCGGCCCCGGCTCGTTCGTCGGCGAGGTCTCAGCGCTCACCGGCGGCCCGCGGACGGCGACGGTGCGGGCGAAGACCGCCGTGCAGGCCTTCCGGCTGCCCGGCGAGGACGTGCGCCCGGTCGTGCGGAAGCACCGGCTGCTCGTCGGGAGGCTTGAGACGTCGATGCAGGCGCGCCACGCGCCGCGCCGCGTCGGGTCGGCGACCGTGGAGGCGGCGCCCGACGGGGCCCGTGCCGTGATCCTCCGCGACGCGAACGCCGGTACGTACCTGCGGCTGACGCACGAGGCGCTCGCGATCTACGAGGATCTCAACGGCGAGCGCACCCTCCGCGACCTCGCGATGCGCCACTTCTCGCGGACCGGGGCCCTCGATCCGCAGGCGGTCTTCTCGACCGTCGCGACGCTCCAATCCGCCGGCCTGGTATCGGCTCCGCGGATCGCCGAGGCGCCCGACAGCCGGCTCGTCCGCGCCGCCGACCTGGTGCTCGCTCCGCGCGCCGAGCTGCCCGACGCCGACCCGCTCGCTACGCGCCTCCACCGGTTTTTCGGCTGGTGCTTCACACCCATCGGTGCGGCCGTCGCCGTCGGCCTGGGCATCGCGGGCCTCGCGGCGCTCTCGAGCGTGTTCCGGGAAGCATCGCCGGCCGACTTCGGGCTTGGCGGCGTGGTCGTCGCCTTCGTGGGCCTATTCATGGCGGGCCTTGGCCACGAGACCGCGCACGCGCTCGCGACGAAGGCCGAGGGCCGACGCGTCGGCCGCGCCGGGATCGGGCTCCTCTGGTTCACCCCGGTCATCTACGTCGATACATCGGACGCCTGGCTCATCGACCGGCGGCACCGCGCCGTGGTCAACGCCGCAGGGCCGCTGTTCAACTTCGCACTGGCCGGCGTCCTCGGCCTCGTCGCCGCGTTCACGACCGCTCGCGTCCAGGACCTCGCGATCTGGCTCGCGGTGACGAATCTCGTCAGCATCGTCTTCAACCTGTCCCCGCTCCTCGAATTCGACGGCTACTACGTGCTCTCAGATCTCGCGAACGTCAACGCCCTGCGGCGGAAGGCCCTTCGCTTCGTCTTCCGCGATCTCATCGCGCGGCCGCGTCCCCCGCGCACCCGGCTCGAGGCCGGTTTCCTCGCCTACTCGGCAGCGGCGCTCGTGTACGTCCTCGCGGTGAGCGTGCTCGTCCTCACGGGCGTGCCGCGTCTCTTGAACGGGATCCTCGAGGGCCGCGTGGACGAGCCGGTGCGCGGCTTCATCGGGCTGGTGGTGGCCCTCGGGCTCGCGGCGTTCACGGTCGGGCCTTTCCTCGGCGAGGTGCGCGCCGCGCGCACCGATGAGCCGGGCGCCTAGGGCCGGCGCGTCTCCGACGGCATCCGGGGGCTCGAGCTCTTCGGGTTCAAGGCCGCGGACAGGTCCGTCTTCGACATCCGCTCCTCGAGGCGCTCGGCCTTGGCCGTCCCGGTCGCGAACGCGGCGCGCTCCTCCTGTGTGAGGTCGTACCCGTCGAGGGCGGCCGTGGGATCGGCGGCCAGGTGATCGCGGAACGAGGCATCGTTCATCGCACGCTCGAGGACGGCGTTCAGCGCGTCGGCGCTCACTGTCGCTCCCTTGCCGCTGTCAGCGGGCACGTCGCGCGGGCAGTGTATCGCGGGCCTTTCGGCGAAAGGACACTCTCGAACAGGGTGATAGCGCCTACGTCGAACGCGATCGGCGCGATGTGCAGCCCCTCGACCGCGGCCGCGACCGTCCGGGCTTCGGGGAGGCTGGCGTCCTCGCGAACGCGCGCCAGCGTGAGGTGCGGCGAGAGGGGGCGCTCGTCGAACCGCAGGCTCCTCGCGCGCAGCCCGGCGGCGACGCCGGCACCGACACGCCCGACGTCCTCGACGCCCTGACCGATACCGAGCCAGACCACGCGCGGACGACCCCGCTCCGGGAACCGCCCGGCGCGATCGAGCGCGATCCGGAAGGGCGTCACCTCGGCGGCGGCCCCCTTCGCCGCCGCTTCGGCGTCCGGGAGCCGTTCGTCCGGGGTCCAACCGAGGAACGCGAGCGTCAGATGCAGGTTCTCAGGGCGGACGCGCCGCAGTCCGGGGAGCACATCCGGAAGGATGGCGAATGCGCGGGCCGCCGCATCCTCCGGCAGAGGGATCGCGATGAACAGCCGCACTGCGCCGCGAGACTAGGCGCGCGGAGAGCGTCGAGCGCTCAGCGGGTGAAACGGCGAGGGGGATCGCGCGCGCCCGAGGGTGGAGGGGCCCGCCCAGAACGACGGCGCAGCTGATCCGGCAAGGGGCGGGAGGCGAACTCGGAAGCGCGCGACCCGCGAGCCGGGGCAGGACCCGCTGAGCGCGAGCTACACCAGCGCGCGCCTAGAACGAAGCGGCGTGGACTTGGTCGCCGATGAGGAGGACGAGGAAGAGGAACGCGAGGACGGCCGTAAGTGCCGAGAGCGCGGCGACGCGCAGCGGCTCGCTGTGCTCGATCCGGTCTCGTGTGTCTGCGATCAATTCGCTCATCCGCCCGTCGCTTGAGCAAACGGCGTGCCGACCCGGATGTTGCTCGGTCGGCCGGTGTGGACCGGCGCTGTTTAGGCGGGTGTCGGCGCGGGAGCGGGGCCCTTGCCCTTCTCGCCCTTCTGCCGGCGGGGCTCTTCGCCCGCCGGGGCGCCCGGGGGCGTCGGCCCGGACGTCGCCGCCGCGACCGGCACGCCGCCCTCGCCCTCGTCGTCGAACAGCGCGTTGAACTCGTCGGTCTCGAGGGTCTCCTGCGCGATGAGCTTCTCGACGATCTGGTCGAGCTTCGCGCGGTTCTGCGTGAGGACCTCGTAGGCGCGCAGGCGCGCTCGGTCCACGATGTCGTGGACCTCGGAGTCGATGATCTTCGCGACATCCTCCGAGTAGTTCCGCTCCTCCTGGATCTGACGGCCCAGGAAGATGAGCTCGTCGGTCTTGCCGTACTGGAGCGGCCCAAGCTTCTCGCTCATGCCGAACTTCGTGACCATCTGGCGGGCCATCTCGGTCGCCTTCTCGATGTCGTTGCTCGCGCCGGTCGTGACGTCGCCACCCAGGTGGAGCTGCTCGGCGACCCAGCCGCCCAGCGCCGCGGCGATGTCGTCCTCGAACTCCTTCCGCGTCCGGAAGTAGCGGTCCTCCTGAGGCAACGACCACGTAACGCCCATCGCCATCCCGCGGGCGACGATCGAGATCTTGTGCACGGGGTTCGTGTGCTTGAGGAGCTTGAAGCAAAGGGCGTGGCCGCCCTCGTGGTAGGCCACGATCCACTTCTCCTTCTCCGTGATGACCCGGGAGCGTCGCTCCGGGCCGAGCGCGACCTTCTCCAGCGCCTCCTCGAAGTCGATCTGCGCGATCGTCTTCTTGTTCCGGCGGGCGGCGAGGATCGCCGCCTCGTTCACGACGTTCGCGAGATCGGCCCCCGAGAAGCCTGGTGAGATCTGCGCGATGCGCAGGAGCTCCACGTTCTTGTCGAGCGGCTTGCCGCGGACGTGCACGTCGAGGATCGCTTTGCGGCCCTTGATGTCGGGGCGGTCGAGGACGACCTGGCGGTCGAAGCGG
>Ga0209057_1003418_pt1 | contig 11740 bp, 5 predicted proteins | sample GraSoiAngelo_146_FD_185903 | JGI IMG/M metagenome (GOLD analysis project Ga0209057, IMG submission 185903) | Grasslands soil microbial communities from the Angelo Coastal Reserve, California, USA - 14_1009_05_30cm (SPAdes) (version 2) | ecosystem: Environmental > Terrestrial > Soil > Grasslands ... | reverse complement strand
GTTTTTGAAATTCAACGGCGGCAAAGGCGTAGCCACCGCCGTGGGAGTTCTGCTCTTTCTGGCGCCGTGGATCACGCTGGTCTGCCTGCCTCTCTACCTTATTCTTCGATTCTTCGGCCGTAAGGTTCATTGGCGCCAGGAAGGCGCGATTGCCTCGCTTGCCACGATATTTGTGATTTCCGCCGTTGTGCTCGGCCTGATCGGCACGCAACCGGGTCTGTTGGCTTACTTGATGTTCACCATTATTTTGGTGAGGCACACGCCTAATCTGCGGGAAATCATGGCATCCAGACACGAATAGCCTTCGGCACAATGGAAATCTCGATCGGCAGCTTTCCCACCGACTCTCCGTCGATCTCGACGAGTACGGATTCTTTGGAGGCCGCGCGAAGGCGGTTCACCCGATACGCCTGCACTTTGGGATGGCTGTAGATACCGCCGCCGTAAAGTTGTCCTAGACCCCTTGCGAGTTCACCGAGCGATATATCTCGAATAACAGTCACATCAAAAAGGCCGTCATCAAGGATGGCCCCAGGGCATACCCGCATTCCCGCGCCCTGGTACTGGCCATTTCCGACCGCTACGTTCAGAATCTTCTCTTCGATTGTTTCGCGATTGTTGAGTTCGATCGTAACGAGTTTTCCGGAATAGGACAAGGCCGTTCGGAGCGTTCCGGCAAGATAGGCCATTCGCCCGCCGAAGCCTTTTGCGGGCCGATTGACGCGAGCCGCGACCTCCCCGCCGATGCCGAAACTGGTCACGTTGATCGAATAGCGGCTCGGGCGGACCCCGTCGATTGCCGTGTAGCGGACCTTCATGACGTCGATCATCCGCCTTTCTCCCAGAGGGAGAGGGTGGGTCCCTATCAACTCATTTAAGAATGTAACTTTGGTGGGGGTCGTCAAATCATTTAAAAAGTAACCCGAAGGTTAACCGGCCGCCGAGCTTGTGGTAACTGTGAAAAAGTCGGAGCCGTTTTGTGCGTAGACTTTTTCAAGCAGCGGTGGAAATCATCAAGAAAAAGCCGCCGAAGGCTTCCTTTGTCGATTTCCACGGCTGCGGCAGTTTCCACAAGCTTCCCCTTCCGCAGCTTTCTTTCTTTTTTGCTTCTTTTTTCTTTCTTTACTCCCGACTGGAATGTCCAGACCGGGGACTCATCCGCGCATTGGCGAGTTGGAAGATCGCTTCGAGCTTCTGGTCGATCTTCTTCGACAGCTCAAATGGGTCGTGTGTCTTGAACGTCTGGTCCAGTTGTGCCAGCTTCACGCCATCCGCTTGTCCGCATTCGCGAACGCGTTCCAGTGGCGTCTTCGGTGGCTCATAGACGCGCCGCAGGCGCGAGCCAACGCGTGTCTTTCGCAACAGCTTCGTTGATGGCTGAAACAGATTCTGATACACCCTCAACTCGGCGACGTACAGGTCGTTCATCGTCGCCAATACCGCAGGCGAATCCAATCGCAAGTAGCCGAAAATTTTCCGCACATGCGTCCAGTTCTTTTGCTCAATGTGCGCATTGTCGTCTTTCTTGTAAGGCCGACCTCGTGTGAATTGAATCCGCCGCCGGCTACAGTAACTCTTCAGATGGTAGTTGATGAATTCCGAGCCGTTGTCCGAATCAATGCCCCGCAAGGGAAATGGCAAGCTCTGCCGCATCTGCTCCATCGCCGCCACGATCCCGGCCTGACCCTTTCCCAGCACCGCCCGCGTCTCCACCCAACCCGTGTGGATATCGGTCATGTTCAACGAGTGAATGAACTCGCCATCACCGCAATTACCCGAGTGCGACACCAAGTCCACCTCGACAAAGCCCGCTTCCTTCACGTTCCACGAGTCGGTCTTGATGGGAATATGATGCTTCAGCAGAGTGCCTGGCTTGGTCCCGCCGTAGTGCCTCTTGATCAACGATTCCTTTTTCGACTTCAACTGCCGATCCATCGTCGCCGCGCTGATCCGCAATAGCTTCTCTTCCGTTGCCGCATCTAAACGAAATCGTTTTCGAATCCAGGGCAGCCACAATGGCAGCACCGCCTTCAAGCGAACCGACCAGGGATAGCCCGCCGCTTCCCAAACCGCCGCTAACAGCCGTATCAGTCCCGCTCCATAGCTCGCCGATCGTCGTCGCCTCGGTCGCGGCTTCTTCTCGGGGGGTGGACCGTTCAGCAACCGAATCGCATATTTGCGGTTGTATCCGCTGTTGGTACAAAACTCGTCCAAGATGACCTGCTTCATCTCCTGTGATGCTTGCTGGTATCGCGGATGCACCGCTCGAAAATATTCCCATCGTGACTTCCCACTCACCAACGTAACCCCCAATCCTTGTCGTTTGTCGGGTTACATTTTTAATGAGTTGATGACCCCCAGCCGGGTTACATATTAGATGAGTCGATTCGGCATCTAGCGTTTCGCCGCGTTTCACATTAGGCTGATTAGTCATGGCGCAATCTTCTTTAAAGCTTGGATCGGTTGGAATCTGGACGACGCGATTTGAACATCATCCTGCTGCGAAAGTGCAGGAAGCCGCTTGCGAGTTGGAGGGCCTCGGGTATGGGGCGATTTGGTTCGGCGAGGCCGCGGGACGCGAAGCACTTACCCTTGCCGGTTTATTGCTTGCGGCAACTCGGCGGATCGTTGTCGCGACAGGAATTGCAAATATTTACGGCCGCGATGCCGTGGCCATGGCTTCGGGACAGAAGACGCTCGCCGAGGCTTATACAGACCGGTTTGTTCTCGGGCTTGGCGTGAGCCACGTGCCCTTAGTCGAGCAATTGCGCGGGCACCAATACGAGAAACCGGTCCCACGCATGCGCGCCTACCTCGACGCGATGGATCAGTCACCTTATCGTTCCGTGATGCCTCCATCCAAACCGATACGGGTGCTGGCGGCGCTAAGACCGAAGATGCTGGAACTTGCTGCGGAACGGGCCGATGGAGCTCATCCCTACAATGTGAATCCCGAACACACGGCGCGGGCTCGCAAGATTCTTGGTGCGGGTCGATACCTGTGTCCGGAGCAAGCGATCGTGCTCGAAACTGATCCGGCGAAAGCACGAAAAATCGGACGCGAGTTCCTGGAGCTCTATCTCAAGCTGCCGAACTACACTAACAACCTCCTATGGCTCGGATTCGACGAAAACGATTTCCGGAATGGCGGCAGTGACCGGTTGATCGACGCGATCATCACTTGGGGTGATCTCAATGCAATCCGAAATCGTATTCGCGAGCATCACTCCGCCGGCGCCGACCACGTTTGCGTTCAAGTGCTCACCGCCGACCCCCACGCGTTGCCTCTCCGCGAATGGCGTGAGCTGGCTTCCGCTGTGCTTTAAAACAAACGTACGGCTCGAGCCCGGAAGCACCCGACCGCGTACATTCTCTCTTTTCCATAATCAGTAGGTCAGAGTTGGAACGCAACATCGGTTGGGAGCGACAGTTGGACTTCTGTACCGGCGGTTGCACTGCTGGAGAATTTTGAACAGCCCGCCGATTCTCTTGGCTCGCTCTCGCATTCCGGTGTTTGCGCCAGCGTTCGACCCTACCAGCGTCGACGGTTAGTTGACATAACCTTTCGGAGCGCGACACTTCGCGACCATCTTTCCACCGCTTCTACATTCCGTGCCCCGCTTGTTTTTCCTACATTTCGTTCTGCGTTGTCCCGGTAAATTCTGTAAATGAGGATTCCTGTTTTCACCAACTGAATCTGAGACCCACGCGGAAGGTTCGCTCGTCGAGGCCGTCGAGTCCGGTATTGCGGATGGCCAGCGCTTCCATGAAGCCGCCGGTATTGACGTTGTTGGTCGCAGTGGTCGCGATCCCAATACCCGATCCCGGATTCGAGTGATGCGGCGTATTTGCGACGTTGAACGATTCGACACGGAGCTTTATTTCTGAATTCTCACCGAATCGCCATTTGCGGTCGATGCCCATATCGAGATTGACGCGTCCCGGTCCGGTCAGTGTGTTGGCGCCGCAGGTACCGAACCGTCCCGAGGCCGGCACACCGAAGCCTGACCGGTCGTACCACTGATGAATATCGCCAAGCTTGCGCGGCGTTCCAATACAGTCGGCTCGTTGTGTGGTGCCCGAGGCGTTGAGCGTGCTGTTGTCCGCAATGGCCGTAAAAGGCGATCCACTATAAACGCTGAACAGGGTATTGACCTGCCAGCCCCCAACGATCTGAGCCAGCGCCCCGCTTTGGGCCCACGGCTTACCCTTTCCGAAGGGAAGCTCGAAGATGCCAGTAGCTTGGAAATTATGACGAATGTCGCGGCTCAAGTTACCGTAATTCATGTGGTAATAGGCGGGAATGACCACGCCAGCGACGGGATTTGCGCCAAAGCCCGGCACGGCGCCCGAAGTCGCCTCGCTATAGCCAAGACCGTGGGCCCAGGTGTAGCCCATGACGAGCTGATAACCACGGGAGAAGCGATGTTCCAGGCGCGTCTGCAAGGAATCGTATTTCGAGGTCCCAAGCGTACCAAAAAAGCGCGTAGCAGCGGTGCGGCCGAACTGGCGATTCAGCACCTGGCCCGCGGTGCCCGTCCCGATGGGAGACCAGTTTGCCTCGAGCTGGTGCAGTTGATCCGTTGTCCGCGTAGCGACGTAACCGGCTGAGCCGACCCAACCGCCAAAGCTTTTTTCCGCGGTCAAGTTCCAGGACTGAATGTAGCCCCGGACCAGGTTCTTGTTGTCGAGCGTGATGATGCTTAGATTGCCGGGCACGGGCAGAATGCCCGGCTTCAGGTCAGGCTGCACGATACCTGGAAACCCCTGGCGGAGTGTTGTCGCCCATGAGAAGCCGTTGGGGCGGTTGAGAGCGATTTGAACCAAATCCGGATAATTGAGGCGCTCGAAATTGGACAAGTTGATCGGATCCCAAGTGATGCCATAGCCGGCCCGGAGCACCATCGACTCGCTGACGCGATAGGCCAGTCCGACTCGCGGAGTTGGACCTCCCTTGCCTTTATTGATGCCACAATCGATCGGATTCGGTCCCAGTCCGCACAGGAGCATCACATTTCTGTCGAAGTCGTAGACCTCCAGACCGCGTCCTACGCGCGTGGGAAAGGGGAAGATCTCCATACGCACGCCATAGTTAAACGTTAGTTTGCGCATGATCTGCCAGCGATCGCGCGCATAGAAGCTGTAGGCCTTCATACGCGTCTGAATGTCATCGGGAAACAGACGGAGCTTACCCGCGTTGTTCGGCAAACCCAGCAGAAAAGCTGCGAACGTATTGTAGTCGTTGCCTGGCGGTCCGCCGTTGAGCTGTGTCGCTCCGGGAGAAAACTGGAATCCGCCCTGCGCAGCAATGTAGTTCAGATTGCCCTGCGGCTGGCTCTCGTTGATGTGCTGGCGGTTGAGGTTGAAGCCGAAACGAAAATTGTGAGTGCTGCGGGTCCAGCTCAAGTTGGCTGCGTAGTCGTACGTGGGGTCACGGTAGCCATGCGGCTCAAAATTATTAGCGGCTCCGAGCGAGGAAAAGCCGTCGATCAACATGAGCGGCCAGCCTAGTTCCGTCTTCCGATTAGTCTGAAGGCCCGGAACCTTCATGAGCGTCCAGCCGAGGTTCTCATTTCCCCGAGGCGGTACATCATTGAAGTCCTCCCGAAAGTAACCGTAGTTGCCGTCGATGACGAGATTCGGGCTGGCCACGTATGTCGCCGAAATCGTCCCCTGGAAAAGGTGGCCCTGTACGAAACCGGAGCCGGTATTCGCGCGGCTGATGGGCAAACCACCGAGGGAACCGAAGATGCCGCTGGTGTTCGCGTTATGGTCCACGAAACCGAAGCGGACGAAAGTACTCAGCTTCGACGTGGGATTGTAGGTGAGCTTGGCGTCGTACTGCCGGCGCCACTGGTAGTTGGGCGCCGAAGTCACATAGTTGCGGGATAAGCCGAACGCCCCGCTGCCTTTCGTATTGGGCGCCCAACCGGGGAGATCGAGAATAGCCTGAATGCCGGGATCGATGCGATCTTTGGGAATGATATTTCCCGGAAACGGCCTCCGCCCGGTACCATCCGGGTTGCCGGTCATCGGATCGTAAATCGGAGTCGGAGAGGCGGACAGATCGCCCGCCTTCATGGCGAGAGTGGGCACTTGCACTGCTTGGGTGACACTCTCGGAGTAGTTGGTACCTTCGTAGCTGAGGAAATAGAACAGCTTGTCCTTCTTGATCGGCCCGCCGATGGTGGCGCCGTACTGATTGTAGATGTATTTCGGCTTGGGCTGGCTTCGGTCTGCGGCCCACTGGTACGCCTTCATGTGCTGGTCGGTATGGAACCCGAAGAGAGAACCGTGGACGTCGTTGGAACCGCTTTTGATCTGCAAAGCGATTGCGGCGCCTCCCGCCAGGCCTTGTTCAGCGTCGAAGGAGTTGGTAACGATGCTGACCTCCTGCACGGCCTCGAGCGCGGGAATATATGTGAAAGTGGCATCAATCACTCCGCGGCTGTTGGTCCCATCTATCGAAAAGTTATTGATGTTCGTCGGCGTGCCATTGACAGAGAAGTTCACCGAGCGGGTCGGGTTCGCGGCGAAGGAGTTTGCGTTCTGCGCGTCCGACACACCAGGTAGCGTCGGCATAAGCAACTGGTAGTTGCGGCCGATAGGTACCGGTAAGTTAATCAGCGTGTTGCCGGTAACCTCGGATCGAATCTCGGCGCGGTCGGTTTGCAAGGCGGCCGCCGAAGCCTCAACCGTCACGTTTTCGGTTATCTGTCCGACGGTCAGGGTCACGTTCACACGGCGAATCGTATTAGGCACTACCGCGATATCGGTCTGGGTGTAACTCTGGAATCCCGCCAAGCTGACTGTGATCATGTAGGTTCCGGGCGGCAACCCGGGTAGGCTGTAGCCGCCCACCTCCTTCGTCATCGTTTCCCGCGTGAAATTGGTTTGCTGATCTTTGGCGGTCACGAGGGCGCCGGCAATGGCCGCCTGACTTGAATCCATCACATTGCCATCGATGGTGCCCTGAAGCAACTGGGCTCCAGCTCCGGACACAGCCAGTATCAGAGCCGCAAAGCAACTAAGAACAAGAAACCCGTTTCGAAACGAAAATCCCCATTTCATATGGCCCTCCACGTCCCCAACAGGAATTGATGACGTTGATCAGATCATCTATCGTGCCCCAATAATCAAATCGAACGGACTGGCCTTGCGGGCCGTCTTGATTGATGGCTTCCCGCTGGCGCGTGTTCAATTTTAGATTTCAGGATTTCGGATTTGAGATGGGCTTTTGTCCGATTTCACAATTCCCCTCTTTCCGGATTCCTCTTTTGTTGAGCCTCTCTACTTTCTATTTTCTATTTTCTCGGCGCGGCATACGGGCCGACTTCGGGTTTGCCCTGTGTGTCTTTCAGATTTCCAAGCTCCGCGGCCACTCCGCGGGCGATCGCTGCGGTCTCGCTGCCGGCCTGGAAACAGGTGAAGTCGGGGCGATCGCGCCAGGCAACCGGTCCGCACAACCGCTTCTTGGCTGCCAGGGCTGCATCATGCACAACGTTGATCAGCCGCTCGTAATCCGGTTCGCCCTGTCTGTAGCCTGAGAAATTGCCCAGATCTCCGCTGGCCGCAAATACAGCGTCGACGCCGGGAATCTCCGCAATCTCAAAGGCGGCGGCAGCGCCGCCGATCGTTTCGATCATCTCGATCAGAACCACGTTGTCGTTGATCGTGTTGCGATAGCCGCCCGGAACGGTACCCCAGAAGTCGGGCGAGAACGCGGGCCCGCCGCCCTGGCTGCGTTTGCCGAGTGGTGGGAAATACGTCCAGTCTCTTGCGGCCTTCCCTTCCTCCACGGTTCGAACGGTCGGCACTACGACCACGAGTGCTCCCGCATCCATCGCATGCTGGATCTCGCGTTCATCGGCATAAGCCACCCGAACGCCGGGGACCGCTTTAGCGTGCGGGCAAGCCTGCCACATTTTGGCGACGTTCTCCCAATCGCGCGAATCGTGCTGCATCTCCGTCCAGATGAAGTCATAGCCGGCGTTCGCCATGGCGCAGTAGGTGGAGGGGTCCGATGAGGCGAAGACCGTTCCGCCCGTTACCTTCTCGCCCCGCATCATCTTGAGCTTCACCGGATTCCAGATCTTACTGTTGGGGGGAGCGTCGAAAGCGTGGCCGTATTTCCACGTCTTCTCATCGATACGGCCCTGATTGACTCCACCTGGAAGCGGATGGTCGATCGCACCAGAATCCTTGCCGGCGGGCGCCGCAAGCGGAAACTGCGTCGTTCCGGGAGCGGCGTTATTGGCATACGGGTCCGCATTGGGAGCAGCTTGTTGCGGCCGGTTTTGGGCCTGAAAACCAAACGCGGCCAGTACCAACGCAGCACTTGCGGCTGCTACAAAGAAAAGTTGTTTCATATTCTTCTCCAATTTATCGAATCGACACTGGTGACTCCAGACAGCGTCGACGGTTAGTTGACATAACCTATCGCATCTTTTTCTCTATCACGAAAGCTTCAGACCGAAGCGGAGCGATCTTGGTTTGCACACTAAATCAGAACAAGTACTTAATCCCGAACTGCATCTGCCGCGGAATCGAGTTCCCCGTGCTCGAAATGCTGCCGAAGCCCGAGCTCCCGAAATTATTGTCGGGCAGATAGAAGTTCGCCGTGTTGGTGACGTTGTAGCATTCGGCGCGCAGCTGCAGCTTGCTGCTCTCGCTCACCGGGAGATCCTTGAAGATCGATAAGTCGAGCCGGCGTTGAGCGGGCCCATGCAGCAGCGAGTATCCGATGTTGCCCGGGGTGAACTGCGGCGCGGCGGCAAACGCGTCGGTGTTGAACCACCGCTGGATCGTCTGCTGACTCTTCGGCAACACGGGGTTCCCAATCAGCATCGGCCGGTCCGGCCCGACGCCGCCAGTTGCGGCGCCCGTGTTGGTGCGCGAGGCGGCATTCACGATCGTGAACGCCACGCCGGACTGCCAGGACGCGGATGCGTTCAACTGCCAATTCGACAGGAACCCGTGTGCAATCCCTGTGAGGTTTTTCCCCCACGGCAGCTCGTAATTCGACGTCAGCACCCAATGATGCCGAATGTCGAAGTTCGGCGTATCGCCGGTTTCGCTGAGGCTGAAATCCCACGGTGTGAGCCTCGTTTCTTGCGCGTGCGCCCACGTGTAGTGCGTCGTCAGTGTCAGGCCGTCCTTGTAGCGGCGGTTGAACACGAACTGCGCCGCGTTGTACGTGGAGCTGGCGACGTTCATAAGCACCGTCGCATTGGCCATGCGCGGATACAGCGGCGCGTAAGGACGACGCGGGTCGATCGCGCCCGGTCCGGGAGGTGCGAGGTTGAAGTTGACGCCCTGCTGGAGACGGTCGCCGCGCGCGCCGATGTAGCCGGCGCTCACAACATTGCCGCCGAATTCCTTCTCGAGCATCAGATTGAACTGCTTCGCCCTGTCGGATTTGAAGTGCAGATCGGTTCCGATCACGTTGCCGAGCGGATCCAACGGACTGCTGTACACGACCGGAGGCAACCCATCGCTCAGGAACAGATTCGGCACCCCGTTGGAGGCCGCGGTGCTCGTCACCGGTCCGTAGTTGGCGATGAACGGAGGGTTCTTCATGAAAGCGCCGGCGTTCTTGTTGTTCGGGTAGTACGCCAGGCCGAACCCCCCGCGCAGCACCATCTTGTGCGGCAGCATGGCGGAGAATCCCGCTCGCGGTCCGACGTTACCGAAGTCGGTATGCACGCCCGACGTTTTGCTCACGCCGTCCTTCCCGGCCACGAGCAGCTTTTTCGTCGCCGGATCCCAGTTCGACAAGCGATTGTAGGCCTCGCTCAACGGGCCGAAGATGTCATACCGGATTCCGAGATTCAGCGTCAGCCACGACGTGGTGTGCCAGTCGTCCTGGAAGTAGAAGCTCGGCTCGTCGGAGTGGTACCACGGCTTGAACGGCGTGTACAACCGCCGGATGTCTGTCGGATAACCAAGGAGAAACGTCGCGACTGCATACCCGCCCGAGCCCGTGCCGCTGTTGGTCACGGTGGAATCGAATCCAAACAACCCCTGAGCGGAGTTCGATTGCAGAACGCCAAAGCGGCGCATGATGACCCCGCCACCAATCTTCAGGTTGTGGGAGCCGGTCGCCTTCGTGATTGACGCGGCAACCTGCGACGTGCGGTTGTAGGTCTGCAGCGGCACCCACTGCGTCTCCCCAACCGCCGCGATCGTTGTGGGGCGCATCTCCATCAGCGGGACACCGCTCGTGAGCGGCGTTCCATCGTACGCGTTCTTGATTCCGAGGAAGTCACCGAGATTCGATTGGTAGTTCGGGCCGAGCGAAAGGATGTCGGGCTTGCTGTAATTGGCTTTGAGCTCGGCCACGGTGCTCGAGTTGAAGATGTGGACCCAGCTCGCGACGACGTTGTGCGCGGTCGTGTAGTTCGGACCCGAGTACGCGCCGGTTGCCGCTCCGCCGACGATGCAGGTCGGATCGATCTTGTTGCCGCCGATCGTCACCGGCGGACACAGGCTTGGCGTTACCGTATCGGTTTTGTTGTAGGAATACCGCGCAAAAATGGAGTCCCTTTCGTTGAAGCGATGGTCGATACGGATGTCGGTCACATGGTTGTTCTGGGTTCGCAGTCCTGTGTACGAAAAGTTGTTGGCAAGGGCCGGAGCCGTCGGTAGCGGGTACATCTGCATATACGTCTTTGCGATCGGATTCATCCGGTCTGCCGGAATGATGTTGCCCGGGAATGGCGTCCGCGGCGTCCTCGTCGGGTCATAGATGATCTGCGAGAGCTCCGAGAAATCGCCACTCCGCATCTTCAAGGTGGGAACCGTGATGACGACGGGCACGCCTTGGGTCTGACGATATCCCTCATAATCGGCGAAGAAGAAGGTCTTGTTTGTCTTGATCGGTCCGCCGAGGCTGCCGCCAAACTGCTGCTGACGCATAATCGGCTTTGTCGTCGCAAAGAACAGCCGGGAGTCGAAGCGATCGTTTCGCGCGAATTCAAACGCGGAGCCGTGGTACTGGTTGCCGCCGGATTTGGTGATGATGTTAACGATGCCGCCGAGGGTACGGCCCGTTTCGGCCGAGTATATGTTCGTTTGAACTTTGACCTCGGCAATCGCGTCGATCGACGGCTTGATACCCACGGTGCCGATGGTGCGCTCGTTGTTGTCCATACCGTCGACAAGCTGGTTGTTCAACACGTCGTTGACGCCGTTGATCGAGACCGACGATGTCTGCCGCCGCTCATCGGGGCGCGTGCCGTTGGCAAGCGAGCTCAGCGCACCCTCACTCGCACCCGGAATCATCTGCACCATCCGGATGATGTTGCGTCCTGGAATCGGTGCGTCCTGAACCGTTTTCTCATTGATCAGCGCACCGACGGTCGACGTGTCGGTCTGTAATAAGGGCGCGTCGCTTGTCACGGCCACCGTCTCCTCGACGGTGCCGACCTGCATGCGCGCGTCGACGCGTGTCCGATCCCCGGTCGCGAGCTCGACACGCGAGCTCACGGACTGAAAACCCGCAAGCTCGATCTTCACCGTATAGGCGCCGATCGGGAGCAGCGTGAACGTGTAGTCTCCAGTCTCGCTCGTGATCGTCGTGCGCGCGATTGTTGTCGCTTCGTTCTGCGCCGTGACCGTGACGCCGGGCAGCACGGCTCCGCTCGTGTCGGTGACGCGGCCGACAATGTCGCCGGTGCCCTGAGCGAACGCGAGTGTGGCAGAGAAGAAAAGCAGGAGAACAGCGCCGAAGCTGAAACGA
>Ga0209057_1003416_pt1 | contig 11742 bp, 12 predicted proteins | sample GraSoiAngelo_146_FD_185903 | JGI IMG/M metagenome (GOLD analysis project Ga0209057, IMG submission 185903) | Grasslands soil microbial communities from the Angelo Coastal Reserve, California, USA - 14_1009_05_30cm (SPAdes) (version 2) | ecosystem: Environmental > Terrestrial > Soil > Grasslands ... | reverse complement strand
CCTCGATCTTCTTGCCGAGGACAATCGGCTCAATGTTTATGCGGGTAGACTCGACGTGCGCCCACCAGGTGCGCCCACGACTCAGGCCCTTCAGGCACCAATGACGATCGGGATCTGAACGGTGTCGCCGAAGAACATGACCGGTCGTCCATGACCATTTTCGGGTAGGTTATGTCGATGCCTGCTGTGTTGCCGCCTGATCTGGTGTTGGCCGCGCGCGTGCTACGCAAGAGTCCGGGCTTCACGTTCGTCGCCGCTACCTCGCTCGCACTGGCGATTGGGGCGAACACCACGATCTTTTCTGTCGCCAAACAACTGCTGTTCGAGCGGCTTGACGTCCCCAGCGCGGCCAATCTGCGTCTGCTCGCGACGACGGATGCCAACTTTTCATACCCGATCTACGACCAGTTGCGCGCGCAGAATCAGGTGCTCGACGATCTGTTGGCGTTCCACTCGACGGCAGTAAATGCGACGGTCGGCGACAACGCGGAGCGCGTGCTCGCGCACGAAGTCTCGGGAAACTACTTCGCCGTTCTCGGAGTACAGCCGCAGCTCGGCCGCGCGATTCGTCCCGTTGACGACACGGCCGGCAGCGAAGCGGTAGTCGTGATCAGCGACGAGTTTTGGGCACGCGAATTCGCTCGCTCGCCGTCTGTGCTCGGACAGTCGATCAAACTGAACGATGTGCCGGTCACGATCGTCGGCGTGAGTCCAAGAGGCTTCACCGGCGCAGCGAGCACACTGGCCTCGCAAGCGCCGGGGGTAATCGTCGCCCTGGCGAAGGCCACGCTCGTAACGCCTTCGTCCAACGGCCGGAATTGGCTGGCGGACCCGACGGCGCCGGCCGTGAACATCCTCGCGCGTACGAAACCGGGCGTCAGCGATCGCGCCGCGCAGGCGGCGCTCGACTTGCAATTCTCCACCATCGTCCGTGCGATGCTCCCGATCCATGCTGGTGATGTTGTGCCGAGGCTGACACTGCGCGACGGCAGTCGCGGCCTGTTCGCGCAGCAGCAGACCTTCGCCACTCCCATCGCCGTGTTGATGATCTTTCTTGGCCTGGTCCTGCTTCTCGCCTGCGCCAACATTGCGACCCTGATGCTCGCGCGCGGAGCGCGGCGGCAGCGTGAGATGAGCGTGCGCCTCGCGCTTGGCGCCGGGCGGGCACGCATCCTGCGGCAGATGCTGATCGAGAGCCTGCTCCTCGCGGCGATTGGCGGCGCCTCCGGCTTGGCGCTCGCCTACGTCGGACGTGGCGCCATCGCGCAGTTCATGCCGCACTTCGATTGGCAGGTATTCGGCTTCACCGCGCTGATCTCGATCGCGACCGGCCTCCTCTTCGGCCTCGCGCCCGCCCTGGCGGCCATGCGCGCAGACGTTGCTGACGGCGTCAAGAGCCGCGCAGGCATCGGGAAGTCCGTCGTGGGATTTCAAATCGCGCTGGCCACACTCCTCATTGTTCGCGCCGGCCTCTTTATTCGCTCGCTTGCCGGACTCACTGCCGTCAATCCTGGATTCCGCACGGATCATTTGCTGCTCGCGCAGATCGTCCTGCCGCAGAATCGCTACCCCGCCGGCGCGAACGTCGCGTTCCATCAACGCATGGAGCAGGCGATTGCGAACATTCCCGGCGTCGCATCCGTGTCTGGCGCAGAGGTCCCGTATCTGTCTAGCGACCAGTTGCAAACGATCGTCTTGCCGCAAGGCGAAGCGCTTGACGCGGGCAGGGATCAGACTGAGCCCTACAATGCCGTCGGGATTCACTTCTTCGAGACGCTCGGCATCCCGCTCGTGGCCGGACGCGCATTCGGGGTCGACGACACCGTGACGTCGCCGAAAGTCGCCGTCATCAACCAGCGGCTCGCTGCAGTACGATTTCCGAATCAGAATCCGATCGGCAAGCGAGTCTCGCTCGGCGTGTATGCCGGCTATGGCGACGTCTTGACGGCAGGCCCGATTGAAATCGTCGGCGTCTGCGCGGACACGCTGTACGGCGATCTGCACGGAGCGGCGCCTCCGCAACTGTTTGTTCCGTACGTGCAACAAACTCAAGTACGCCGGCTGACGTATCAGATTCGCACGCAGATAAAGCCGGAAGCGATCGTGCCGGCCCTGCGACGAGTCGTGCACGCGGCCGATCCCGCACTGCCACTCGTGAATGTTCGTACGCAACAGGATCAAATCGACTTGGATCTCGCGGACGAGCGCCTGCTCGTGTCGCTCACGTCGGCCTTCGGGCTCCTCGCGCTGGTGCTGGCATCGGTTGGGACTTACGGCGTGCTCGCGTACTCGGTCGCGCAGCGCACCAAGGAGATCGGGATCCGAATGGCGCTAGGCGCGATCCCGCGGCAGATTCTGACGATGGTGCTCCGCGAAGCAGCATCGCTGTCAGCAGCAGCAATCGCGCTCGGCATGAGTGCTTCACTTCTGGTCATGCGGTTCGTGAAGTCGACGCTGTTCGGTGTCTCTCCATCCGATCCGGCCACGTTGTGGGGCGCAGCCGTGCTGTTGATGATCGTCGCCTTGGGCGCAAGCTGGATTCCGGCCCGACGTGCGGCGAGCGTGCAGCCGATGGAGGCGCTCCGACGGGACTGACGACGGCCTGAACGACAAGAACACCGCCCTGTGTTGGTCGAGCAATGCCGCGCCCGCCTCTCGCACATCTTCGATCTTCTTGCGGAGGATGATCGGCTCAATGTTTATGCGGGTGAACTCGAAGTGCGCCCACCATGTGCGCCCACCACTGAGCCGCATGAAGAGGCGATTGACCGTCTGTAGACCCTCCGCGACGAGGGAGAACCTATCTAGGCGCGTGCGCTACTTCGTCGCATCGGGATTCCGGTGCGTCAGCAGCCTGATACGTGCGGGTCCCGGTCCAACACCGTGCTGACAAGGAAGCGCCCGTGAGGGCCGACGTCGTACTGCTGCCTCGGAGGCTTATGTGCCGGCGGCATGCGCGAGCGCAGAGGACGTCTTACAGCCGACAATCGCCGGGGCCTCGTGGACGAGCTCGTCGTTCTCGAGGGCTGCCACCATGAAGAGGGCAAAGTCCACGCGACGCGTCATGTTGCTCTCGAGAATGGGATCGCCCACGTGCCGGCTCCACACTGGCAGGCCTTGGCTCTCGCCCTCCTCGAGGTCGCTCCCGCGCACGACCGTCCACCGCGTGTCGCTTGCAAACACCCGTCGGGTCGCTTCAACCTGGTCGTCGAGGTCCACAACGCGAGCGAGGCGCGCGAGCCGACCCACGATGTTCACGAGCACTTTGATCTTCCACGAGTAGACGTCCTGGCCGTCGCGAGTGATGTGCCACCCGCACGAGAAGACCAAGCGTGCCCCCGGATCCGCGTAGTCTAGAACCGCCTGAGCCGTTCCCGACGCGTAGTGGTGAACGCCCATCGGGGCAAGCACGACGAGCACCCCGTCGCACCCGGCTACGGCGCGCTTGATGACCTCGCGGTCATTCGTCGCTCCCGGAATGACAGTAATGCGCCCCTTGAAGGCATCGAGCTTCTCCACGCTGCGCTCGCGGCACACGCCGACCACCGCATAGCCCCGATCCAGCGCGTGCTGCACCATGTAGATTCCGAGCTTCCCAGAGGCCCCGACGATGCAGACCTTCATCATGTGCGCCAAGCTTACTCCTGGGTAACGCCGTCGGCGGTGAGCAATGATGCCCCCGCATTCACTCTCTCCCGGCTCTCAACGGAACTCCTGTCCCGGCATGTTAATCGGCGATCGACATCGACGCGCGCGCCTTCCGCAAGTCCTCCAACTTCTTGCGGAGGATAGTCGGCTCAATGTTTATGCGGGTGAACGCGAAGTGCGCCCACCAGGTGCGCCCACCACTGGGGCCAACCGGTGGACACGCGGGGGCACATCCATGAGCCCTCACATCCGATCCCGATGCATGCGCACTGACGCGAGCCCTCTATCCGGGACGCTCCACCTTGCACAAGCGCAGTCGAACCGGGGAGCCGGCGGGCGAAAGAGAGACTTTCCAGATGCGGAACGTTTGGTGAAGCGCCTGGTGGCCCAGGAGCTCACCTTGAGCTTTGTGCCGGACGCCGAACAGCGGCTCTGGCGGACCGTGATGCGCCGGAAGTACCAGATCACGCGCAGCCGCGTGCAACTCCACAACCGGCTGGAGTCACTCCTCGAGGAAGCCCACATCAAGGTATCGAGTGTCGTGTCCGATCTGCTGGGCACCAGCGCACGTCGTATGCTGCACGCGGTAGGCGACGGCGAAACGGATCCGGCCGCGCTTGCCGCACTGGCCGACCAGCGATTGCGCGCGACGCCCGAGCAATTGCGCGACGCCTTCGGCGCGTGCGCGGATCTTCACGCGGTGTACCGGCGGCTGGTGAAGCTGACGCTGGACGAATTGCGCGTGATCGAAGACCACCTCGCTCAACTCGATCAGCAGATGGCGCAGCTGCTCGCTTACTACCACGACGCGGTGCAACGATTGGCAGAAGTACCCGGCCTCGGCGTCGATTCCGCGCAGCAGATCATCGCGGAAGTCGGTGCCAGTGCCGCCGCATTTCCGTCAGCGAAACAGCTCGCGTCGTGGATGGGCGCGTGTCCAGGCAATGAGGAGAGTGCGGGCGTGAACTATAGTCACCGCTGCCCCAAAGGCAATCGACAGATGCGACGCGTCCTGAACCAGGCCGCGAACGCGGCGGTGAAAGCCAAGGGCACCATCTTCGCGGTCGTCTATCGGCGCCTCGTCCCGCGCCTCGGACACGCACAGGCCATCGGCGCGATCGCGCATCGGCTGTGTCGACTGATCTGGAAGATTCTTCACCAGGGGATTCGGTACGAGGAACGGGGTCCGGCCGTCAGCAAAGAGGCGACGCAAGCGCGGGCGCGCAAAATGATCCGAGAACTCCGAAGCCTCGGCTACCGCGTCGAGCTCGCGTCACAGACTCCGGCGGTGTGAGGTGATTTTCGACCCTGGCTGGCCTCTGGGGATGCTGCAATCTTCACGCGACAGACGCGATCCATACCATCGTCCAATAGATTCGGCTCCGGCGATCTCGTCTAATGGCACGTGGGCGTTCGACGAGAGCAGTCGTCGTGACGCACCGCGCGAGGCCGCTGCGAAGCCGACCCTTCGCGCCATCGACGCGGCTTGTTTTCTATCGTCTTGCTCCAGGAGGCTCAGGTGAACGCGACAACGAAGACGGTGCAAATTCGACTCAGGCGATCGTCTCCCGCCTACTGGCGGATCACATTCGACAATCCGCCGCTCAATGTGATGGGTCCACAATTCGTCCAGGAATTCAGGGAGATCGTGACGGCCATCGAGGACGACGAGCAGGTCAAGGTCGTGGTCTTCGACAGCGCCGTCGAAGGCTTCTTCCTGAATCACAGCGACTTCCTCGCCAATTTCGAGGATCTCAAACGGATCCCGACAGGGCCCACCGGCCTCGAGGCGTGGCCGGACATCCTGGTGCGCCTGACGCGCGCGCCGGTCGTGTCGATCGCCTTGATCAGGGGGCGCGCAACCGGGAACGGCAGCGAGATCGCGCTTGCCAGCGACATGACGTTCGTCAGTCGGGAAAAGGCGGTGCTCTCGCAGTGGGAAGTGGGCATCGGCCTGGTCGCCGGCGGAGGCCCCATGGCGCGCCTGCCGCGGCTGATGGGGCGGGGACGCGCGCTGGAGGTGCTCCTCAGCTCCGACGACATCGGCGGAGAGTTGGCCGAGGCCTACGGCTATGTCAACCGGGCGCTGCCGGACGCCGAGCTCGACGCGTTCGTCGATGCGCTCGCAAGGCGCATCGCCGCGTTCGACAAGTGGGCGATCGCCAACACCAAGCGTCTGGTGAACGCCAGCCTGCCGCCAGACGTGGAAATCGCGGCCGGCTGGGACGCCTGCATGGCCTCAGTTGCCCGGCCGGCCACACAGGCGAGGGTCAAGGCCTTTTTCGAGCTGGGCTTTCACAAGCCGGGAGAGGCCGAAGATCGCCTCGGAGCATATCTGGGCCGCCTCGGCCGCTGACGCGCGCTGCGCATTTTTCAAAGGACTTCATCATGGACTTACTCGCTCTCGCAAAGACGATCGCCGACCGCGTCGAGGCGGCCGCGTCGCGCGCCGTTGTGCCGGTCTCCGTTTGCATCATCGACACGCATGGCAATGTGATCCTCACGCACCGCATGAGCGGCGCGCCGGCCTTCTCGCTCGAGATCTCCGAGCGGAAGGCCTACACCTCGGCCCTGGTGGGGATGCGAACCGCCGACCTGCTGCCGCTCGTGCAGCCCGGCCAGGATCTCTTCCCGCTGATGGGGCTCGCTGGCGGCCGCTACTGCGCGATGGGCGGCGGAGCGCCGCTCAGCCGAGGAGGCGAGCGGGTCGCCGGTGTCGGCGTCAGCGGAGGAACCGTCGAGCAGGACGTCGCCATCCTCGAGGCGGGGCTTCAAGACGCGTAATGGACGACGGTCGAGTGCTGACAGGCTAGCGACAATGCTGGCGAGGAGGACTCGCAAGGGGGACACGGCTATTCTGGCAATCGATCGTGGTCGTCGCGTTCCCCGCGGTCGGAACGCTGTTCCCTGCGCAAACGGGCGACGCTCTCAAGGTACCAGGCGCTTTCAAGCACTGGCGTCTTGTGCACTCCACACTCATCGCAAAAGACGACAACAAGCTGGATCTGATCGCCGGCGGCCACCATAGGCCCGCATCGATCTGCGTGGGAGAAGCGAACGACGCCGAGAGCGAGTTCTCGGCAAGCAACATCCCTACAATAGAAGCAGCTGCGCTGACTAGCAGAGAACGGCGCGTGATCTTCTTCACGCTACCACCGGCCCGCGTGCGATCCACCGTCGACGTGGAGTACCTCTCCGCTGACCTGGCCTGCGTGCGCGAGGTACAAGACGGCGTCGGTGACATCATTCACGTGCGCAAACTTTCCCATCGGCTGCAACGTCCTGAGAAAATCTTTTGGATCGTCCTGGTGCATCGGCGTGTCCACGATTCCGGGGGCTACCGCGTTGAATCTGATCCCGTCCTTGGCATACTCGATGGCCAAGCTCTTGATCGCCGCGTTCAGCCCGCCCTTGGTGATCATTGGAACCGCCGCGTTCACTCCTGCGATCGGTTGATCGGCGAGCGCGGCGGTGATGCTCACAACGGCGCCGGACCCTTGTTTGAGCATTTGCGTCACGGCAAGCTGGGTGATGTAGAGAAAGCCCAAGAGATTGGTCGACACCAGGGCGTTAAAGTCTTCGGTTGTGAACTCAGTAAAAGGTCGGTGGAGAATATTCCCGCGTTTGTCACCAGAAGATCAATGCTTCCGAACTTCTCCATGGCTGCTGCGACAACTTTGGCGGCCGTTTCCTTTTTCCCGATGTCACCATCGACGAGAACCAGATTCGGTGAGGCCGCCAAAGACTGATTGACATTTCGGGATGTGGCTACGACGTTGTAGCCCGCATTCACAAGTGCTTCGACTAACGCCGCACCAATTCCTCGCGACGCTCCCGTAACGATCGCTGTTCTTGTTGATGACATAGATGCCTCAGAGAATTTCTTCGATGAGATGAACCGGACCCTCAGCGCGAATTTCGGCGGTGCCGACTGCAAGCAGACGGTTCAGAAACGCGTACCGTGGCGCGGCCGTTTCGAAACGAGGGACCGTCCGGAAATAGCGGTTCGCGTCGTCTCGAATGCCCGTGAAGGTCATGTCAATCAGGCTGCCGTCGTCGGCCTCGAGCGCGATCCGCAGGTCGAGCGTCATCATTCCGTTGCTTCGGGCCGTGACCCAATCGCCGCCGCCGGCAAGCACCTTGCCGCGAAGCCGCTCGCCCTCGAACGAGCCACCTGTGACGGGGAAGATCGTCAGCGTACCCTCGGGCGTCGAGCCAATCTCCTGAATCGGCGACGTCGTGAGACGAAGAACTATCAGCGGACGTGCAGTGATCGGCATGGTCATGTCACAGCACCTCATGAATCGTGTACACCGGGCCTTCCGCACGACGATCGCCAGTCGCAACGGCGATCAGGCGGTTCAGGAACGTGTACCCAGGGTGCGCCGTCTCGAAGCGCGGCATCGTCCGGAAGTAGTACGTGGAAGGGTCCACTGTCTCACCGCGGCCGAGGGCCGCGATGATTTCTGGTGGCCCGTGGCGCAGGCCAAACGATTTCATCGAGATGAGCGCGCCATCGTCGGTTTGGAGAGTCGCGCGAAAGTCCAGCTCCAGTACGCCATCCGACCGAAGGAGCAGCCAGTCAGCACTGCTGGCTGGCAGCACGGTTCCGCGAAGGCGAGGGCCTTCGAACGTTCCTCCGTCCAACGGCGCAATCCGGCGCGTGCCATAAGGCACCGCGCCGACGTCCAGCACCCGCGCGACTCTTACCTGCATCGTCATCAACGGCCGCGTGTTCATCAGCCGATTAGACCGGATGCGACGCCGTGAATCCATTGGACGATGGTATCGACTGGCGTTGGGTGGCTCCCGAGACGATCGTCTAATAGCGTCAATCGACCTGCCGTGGTTGGATCACTCAGGGAATTACCAATGTCATCATCCTGGCCTCGCAACCGGCTCACCGAAAGGCTGGCGATCGACTACCCGATCGTTCAGGGGCCACTCGGAGGGCTGTCCTCGCAGCGGTTGACCGCGGCGGTGTCGAACTTCGGGGGCCTCGGATCGTTTGGCGCTCACTCGTTGTCCCCCGATGCAATCAGTGACGCCATCGGCGCGATTCGCGCGTTGACGTCAAGACCGTTCGCGGTGAACTTGTGGGTGTCGATGGAAGACGATGGCGCACGCACTTCAGATGAGGCGGCGTTCAACCGGAGCCTTCTCCCGCTCCACGATCATTTCGCCGCCCTCCACGTTCCTCTTCCGACCTACACACCGTACGTGCCGGCGCGTTTCGATGATCAGGTGCGCGTGGTGCTCGACGCGAAGGTTCCGGTCTTCAGCTTCATCTTCGGCATTCCACCGACCGACGTGCTGCACGAGTGCCGTCAGAGAAAGATCGTCACGATCGGAACCGCGACAACGCCGGAGGAGGCGGTAGCCCTCCAGGAGGCTGGCGTCGACGTCATCGCAGCGTCTGGCTTCGAAGCCGGTGGCCATCGAGGATCCTTTCTGCGCGCCGCGGAAGAATCGTTGACCGGGACCTTCTCCCTAGTCCCGCGTATCGTTAGTCAGGTCGACGTCCCCGTGATCGCCGCGGGCGGCGTTGGCGACGCCCGAGGCGTCGTCGCTGCGCTCGCGCTCGGCGCTGAAGGCGTGCAAATGGGAACCCTGTTTCTCACATGTCAGGAATCCGGGGCCAGCCGCCTCCACCGTGAAGCGCTGCTCCAGCGCGACTCTGGACATACGGGCTTGACGAGGGGATTCAGTGGGCGGCTCGCGCGCGGCATCGAGAACCGGTTGCTGCGCGAGTTCAACGAGCAGGCCCCCGAGATTCTTCCCTACCCGCTCAAGCGTGGAATCGTCAGAGACCTGGCTGTCGCAGCGGAAGCCGCCGGCCGTCCGGATTGGCTGCCGCTGTGGGCCGGTCAGAGCGCGGGTCTGTCGGCCTGTACTAATGTCGCGGCGTTCCTGCAGTCACTGCTCGACGATGTCTCGGCGATCGCGGGGCCCGTGAGCGGCTGGAGCGCGAAATACCGACGTCGGGCGCTCTGACGCCGCTGATCAGTCAGAGACGCCCGTTGCCCTCATTCAAGCCACGAAGGGCACGAGTTCGGCGTTCACGCGATCGGCGTGCGTCCAGCACAGACCATGTGGACCGCCAGCGATTTCGGCGAACTTGACGTGCTTGATCATCTTGGCCTGCCTGCGTGACGTCGCGTCCGGAGGCAGGATGCGATCAGCGTCGCCGTGGATGATCAGCGTGGGCACGGTGTTCTTCGCAGTGTCTTTCCGAAAATCCTCCACCCAGGCATCGACGCACTGCAGCGTTCCAATTGCCGAGGCACCGGCAGCCACGTTCCAGTTGTCCTCCAGCACGCGGTCGCTCACGAGCTTTCCGCCGTTCACGTCGTAGTTGTAGAAGTTCTTCAAGAAGTCAAACACCGTCGCCGCGCGGTCCGCCCGGATGGCACCCTTGAGGCCTTCGAACACGCTCGGATCGACTCCCTCGATGTTGTCGGAAGCCTTGACCAGATAGGGCCCAAGCGTGCCGATCAGCACCGCCTTGCGCACCCGGTCCGTGCCGTACTTTCCGATGTATCGCGTCACTTCGCCAGTCCCCATTGAAAACCCGACGAGTGCCACGTCTCGGAGGTCAAGGGTCTTCAAGACCACGTCGAGATCGCCAGCGAACGTGTCGTAGTCGTATCCGACTGCCGGTTTGCTCGACCTGCCGAAGCCGCGACGGTCATACGTGATCACCCGGTGGCCGGCCTTGAGCAGTGCAGCGGTCTGCTTCTCCCAGGCGGCTCCGCTGAGAGGCCACCCGTGAATCAGCACCACCGGCGTGCCCGCGCCGTGATCTTCGTAGTAGAGGTCGATCGATGTGGAATTCTCTTTCCCGACGGTAATCGTGCCCATCGTTGTGCTCCTCGATTCTGGACGACGTTTCGTGATGGCCGCTGGCGTTTGCATCGTGGCGCCGCTGCGCCGCGCCGCTGCGAATGGCGCGAACAGCGATGTCGTAATCACAGGCTACGGCGGCGTGTCAGAGTTGTGCGTGCGTTCCTGTGCGAATTACACAGGATGGTGCGCTGCGAATCCATTGGACGAACGTATCGGCGACGACCCAATACCAAAGTCTCATGGACGATGGCCACCAGCCTGACGCATCCTGTAGGCGTGTTGGTACGGCGTACCGGCAATGATCACTGAGCCCGGATGTACGGCGGATGCGCTACCCTGTGCGGATACGCTTGATACGAGCGACCAAGCGTGGGAGAGTGCACCATGAAGAAAGGCGCCGCACCCATTTCGCTAGCCGGCTCTCAGCTCGGCAACACACGCCATGTCTGCGCATTGTTCAACAGCGAAGAAGAGGAATATCGGGTGTTGCTGCCGTTCATCAAGGACGGCTTCACGTGCGGCGATAAGGCGGTTCACGTCGTCAACCCGAACCAGCGTGACGATCATCTGCAGCGACTGGCGGCGGTCGGGATCGATACGGCCGCCGCTCAGCGAGCCGGCCAGCTCGAGATTCTGGCGAGCACGGACGCGTACCTTTGCGACGGCCGCTTCGATCAAGATCGGATGTTGCAGGTATTCGAGCAACTCGCCAGCGGTAACGCGAACCACGTGTTTCCGCTCAGTCGCATCGTCTGCCGAATGGACTGGGCAGCAGAGCGTCCAACGCACGTCGACGAACTCATTGAATTCGAGTCTCGCGTCAACGATCTGTGGAATCGTCACGACGATGCGGTGATTTGCACGTACCACTTGAGTAGATTCAGCGGTGACACGGTGATCGACATCATGCGGACGCATCCGGCCGTCATCGTTGGTGGCATCCTTCAGCAGAATCCATTCTATGTACCGCCGGAGCAGTTCCTCCGTGAGGTGCGCGAGCGACGATCTCAACGGACAATTGAGTCGTGAGAGTGGTGTCTCGCATGGAAACCCCCATCGAACAGCCCGTCGACGAAATCACGCGCTTACAGCGGTGTGTCAACGATCTCGTCAGCATCCTCGCGCTTCCTGCGATGTGGACCGGCGGCGACCCGTCGCACATCGGTCACACCTTGATCGACTCGCTCGCCAGCATACTGACGCTGGATTTCGTCTATGTCCGACTGAACGACCAGGTCGGCGCACGGA
>Ga0209057_1003415_pt1 | contig 11744 bp, 8 predicted proteins | sample GraSoiAngelo_146_FD_185903 | JGI IMG/M metagenome (GOLD analysis project Ga0209057, IMG submission 185903) | Grasslands soil microbial communities from the Angelo Coastal Reserve, California, USA - 14_1009_05_30cm (SPAdes) (version 2) | ecosystem: Environmental > Terrestrial > Soil > Grasslands ... | reverse complement strand
TCGTGGGTGAGGTTGCGCTGCGCGCCGCTCGCCACATCGACCAGAACCAGATCGCCGTCGAACCGATCCTCGCTCCAGTTCACCCGGGAGACGACGCAGGCGATCAACCTGCCGTCCGGGGAGAGCTGGGGGGTCGCGAGGTTGACGATCCGCTGGAGGTCCGAGAGGTCGATGCGCTTTGCTTGGCCGCCCGCCGTGGCGGCGGTACAGATGCACAGGCCGAGGGTGAGGAGCGGGCGTCGCGTCATGGAGATCTCCTTCGACCGAGGATCCGGGTTCGGGGGCGTTCCAACCGGGAGCCAAATCTTGGGGCTCGGGCCCGGACCGGCTAGCCGCGACCGGCCGCTCTTGCACCCTCCGACGACCTATGTCACTACCGCCGTTGTGGTTGTCGTTCGGAGCCACCAGCGGCCCCTCCTGCTGCGGCCCCCTTTGCCGCATTTTCCCACCGTCCTCCAGGAACAGTGGCCGGGCTCTTGCAGAGGGAGGGCACGCTACTCCCCGTGATCAATTCCGCGGAGTCGCTGGGAGAGCAGTGCCGGTGCGGAGGTAGTCTGCGACAGTCCCTAGAATGAGTAAGGAGAAGCGAGTGGTCACTACTGTCGCCCGTTGGGCTCTCCCGCGTAGTCTCGAGCACCGGCGCGATCTCCTGCGCGAGCTGGTCGTGCGCGACATGAAGCTGCGCTACAAGCGCTCGTACCTGGGAATCGCCTGGACGCTGGTCAACCCGCTCGCCCAGCTGCTGGTCTACAGCTTCGTGTTCCGCGTCCTGTTCCGGGTGACGACTCCGAACTACACGCCGTACATCTTCATCGGCATCACCTGCTGGGGATGGTTTCAGGCCGCCGTGCTGGAGTCGACCATGGCGATCCTCGCGAACCGGGACCTGATCCGCCAGCCGGGGTTCCCCGCTGCGCTGTTGCCGAACGTGACGGTGGGGACGCAGCTGGTACACTTTCTCCTCACGCTTCCCGTCCTGTTTGGCCTCGTCCTGGTGAGCGGCATCCCGATCACGCGCGCGGTCGTATGGCTTCCCTTTATCATCTTGGTGCAGTACGTCCTGACGCTCTCGTTCAGCCTGCTCGCTGCGTGCGTTCACGTAAACTTCCGGGACACCCAGTATCTGCTCGGCGTTTTCTTGATGCTGGCTTTCTTCCTGACGCCGATTCTCTACGACACGAGCATTGTGCCGGAGCGGTACCGGGCGCTGTACCAGCTGAACCCGATGGCCTACCTGATCGATGCATACCGTGCGGTGCTCATTCGAGGCGTGAGGCCCCATCTTGCGGCCCTCGCCGTCGTGGGCGTGGTGGGCGTCGTTCAACTGCGTCTGTTCTATCTGCTGTTCCGCCGGGCCAGCACCAGCTTCGTGGAGGAGTTCTGAGGATGGCCGGCACGATCGTAGTCGAGGGGGTCTCCAAGCGCTTCCGCCACTGGGAGCCGAATCGGGCGATGACCTTGCAGGAGCTTGTGCTCCGTGGGTTCCGGTGGCGGCGCAGGGATTACTTCTGGGCACTGGCGGACGTCTCGTTCCAGGTGAGTTCGGGTCGCATGGTCGGGATCATGGGCTTCAACGGCGCGGGAAAGTCGACGCTGCTGCGACTCGTCGCCGGTGTCGGCCGACCCACGACGGGGCGAGTGAAGTTACATGGGCGCGTGGGCGCCATCCTCGAGCTCGGGGTCGGCTTCAACCCGGAGCTCACCGGACGCGAAAACATCTTCATCTCCGGCGTGTGCAGCGGCCTCACTCGTCGAGAGGTGAGCGAGCGCTTCGATTCGATCGTCGCGTTTTCGGAGTTGGCAGAGTTCCTCGACTACCCCCTGCGGACCTACAGCACCGGCATGCATGTTCGCCTCGCCTTCGCGGTCGCGTCCCACATCGAGCCCGAAGTACTGTTGATCGACGAGGTGCTGGCGGTGGGAGATCTGGCCTTCCAGAAGAAATGCTGGGATCGCATGCTCAGCTTCAAGAGGAACGGTTGCACGGGCCTGCTCGTCTCGCACGCCCCGCAGGCCGTGCTGGCGTTGTGCGATGACGCGATCTGGCTCGATCACGGTCGCGTCGTGGCCTACGGGCCAGCCGAGCAGGTTGTGGGGCAGTACGTCGAGGCTACGGGCACCCTGCCCAAACCGCCCGTCGGCGAGTCCGTCGGGTCCGGGGATGGGAGGTCCGATGAATCGGGGGCGCGATCCCCAGAGGTCAGGGCTGTCGTACCCGGAGCGGGCGGCGGCAGGTCGTGACGCTGGGCCGAGTGGTGACGCTGGGTTTCGGCTGGCCCATGGGCGGCGCCGCGCTCACATGAGCCGGCCCCTGCGGCTCGTACAAATCGCCCCCTACCCGATTCTGCCCGCTTCCGCGGGCGGGAAAATCCGGATCGTCCAGCTCGCCCGCGCGCTCTGCAAGCTCGGTGTCGAGGTCACGATCGTGGCGCCCTATCACGTCACCCAGCGTCGCGCGCTGGCCGAGCGAGAGCCGTTCCGCCTGTACCAGGTGCCATACGCCCCGTTCCTGTTGTCGTTTTTTCTCGTCGACCGCCCCTTTCCATACGGGATGCTCGTCTCGTTTCATCCCGGCTACCGCGCGCTGCTGCCGATCTCGCTCGCTTCATTCGACGTGTGTCAGGTCGAACATCCCGCGTTTGTGGATCTCGTGCGCGATCTCCCTCAGTCGATCCCCGTGGTGTATGGTGCGCAGAACGTCGAGTTCGATTACGTGTCCGCCGAGAGCGGTCCCGGCTTCGTGCGGCGCGTGGCCGGTAGCCGCGTGCGCGCGCTCGAGGAGCGGCTCCTGGCGCGCGCGGCGCACGTCTTCGCATGCACCGACGCCGACGCGCGGCGGTTCGGCGAGCTGTACGGCGTGTCGCAGGAGCGCGTCTCCGTGCTCCCCAACGGCGTCGATCTCGCAGCACTTGACGCGGTCCGGGCCAATGGCCAGGGGATGACGCCCGCTGCGCCCTCGCGTCTCCCGCGTCGCGTCATCTTCGCGGGCAGCGACGTCGCCCACAACCGAGCGGCCGTCCGCGCCGTCCTCAAGCGCATCGCACCGGCCCTGGAGCGCGAGGTGGAGTTCGTGATTGTGGGCCCGTGCGCCCGTCGCTTCCGGGACGAAAGCGGCCCGAACGTGTGCCTCGATCCGGATGGCGATGTCGCGCGGTACGCTGGTACTGGGGCGGTCGGGATCAACCCTGTCGTCGCGGGCTCCGGTAGCAGTATGAAGCTCCTGCAATACCTGGCATGTGATCTTCCCGTGGTCTCCACGCCGTTCGGGCTGCGCGGGTTCCAGGCGTTCGCGCCGTGGGTGGTGACCGCCGAGCTCGACGACTTTCCCGGTGTGCTGCGCCAACCGCTGCCCGCGCCAGGGGGGAGGGTGCGCGAGCAGCTGACGGGCTACGAGTGGAGCGCCGTGGCGGCAAAGGCGCTGGACGTCTATGAGCGGCTTGCCCGCCGGGCCTGAAGCCCGGCCACATCACAAACCGAGTGTGTTGATGCTGACATGGGCGTGATGGGAAACGAAGAGGGCGTCGACCGGGTGCAGGCGTCGGATGCCGACAATGAGGGCGAGTTGGCCGGGCTGCGCGAGTTGCTCGGGCAGATGCAAGCGCGCCTTGCCGAGGAGCAGGCGACGCTCGTGACCCTGCGCGCCGCGCTCGAGGCCTCGCGTGCCGACTTGCGCGGGGTCCACTCGAGTTTGAGCTGGCGCCTGACCGCACCGTTGCGGGTCGTGCGGGACTTCGTGAGGGGCCTATTTCCGTTTCTACGCGAGATGCGCGGTTTCCCGCGCCGCGCGCGCTACACGCTGGCCGCGCGGGGTGCCACGGCGCTGCTCGCTGATGTCACGTCGGAACTTGCGGCCCGATTGCGGAGAGGGACGCTCGCCGCGTTGCCGCCGGCGCGACCGGCGGCGGTGGCGGCAGCCACCGTGCCGTATGCCGCACGCGGCGACGAGGCGGCGCGCGGCCCCCTGCATCTCTCGCTCGCCGTCGAGCCGCGCGCCTCGATCGTCATTCCGGCAGTCAACGGATTCGCCCGCACGTACGCATGCCTGGCGTCGATACTCGAACGCACCGGCGACGTGCCGTATGAGGTCATCGTCGTCGATGACGCCTCAACCGACGAGACTCGGCACCTCGAGCGGGTTGTGACGGGGGTGCGCGTCGTGCGAAACGCGGCGAACTGCGGGTTCATCGAAGCCTGCAACCGTGGGGCCGAGGCCACGCGCGGCGAGTTTCTCGTCTTTCTCAACAACGACACGTTCGTGTCGCAGGGCTGGCTCGCGCAGCTGCTCGAGCCGTTCGGGAGCTCCGGCGAGGGCGAGGTTGGGCTGGTCGGCGCGAAGCTCGTCTACCCCGACGGTCGCCTCCAGGAGGCCGGCGGCATCGTGTTCGCGGACGGCTCCGGCTGGAATTACGGCCGGGGAGACGATCCGGACAACCCCAAGTACCAGTTCCGCTGCGACGCCCACTACTGCTCTGGCGCCTGCATCGCCATCCGACGCGATCTGTTCCGCGAACTGGGCGGCTTCGATCCGCATTACGCCCCGATGTACTACGAGGACGTGGACCTGGCGTTCGCGGTGCGCGCCGCGGGCCGGCGCGTCGTGTATCAGCCCACGTGTCTGATCGTGCACTTCGAGGGCGGCACGGCCGGTACCGACGTCGGTAGCGGTGCCAAACGCTATCAGCGCCTGAACCAGCAGAAGTTTGTGGCCAAATGGGCGAAGGCGCTCGCCGCGCAGCCGCCGCCCGACGCCGACCCGGACGTGGCGCGCTATCGTCCCACTGGCCCGCACGTGCTCATCATCGACGCCCACACGCCACGCACCGATCACGATGCCGGATCCGTGCGCATGTCCCACGTGTGCCGGATCCTGCGCCGCCTCGGCTGTCACGTGACGTTCCTCCCCGAGAACCGCGCGCAGGACGGTGACTACACCGGGGCTCTGCAGGCGGCCGGCGTGGAGCTGCTGTACCACCCCTACGTGCTGTCCGTAGAACGGCACCTGCAGGAATTCGGGGGGCGCTATCAGGCCGTGATCATGAGTCGGGTGGACGTGGCCAGCCAGGTGATCGACGCCGTGCGACGGCATTGCCCGCGGGCCCAGCGCGTGTTCGACACCGTGGATCTGCATTTCCTGCGAGAGGCGCGACGCGCGGAGGTGACCGGCGAGCGTCACGCCGCCCACGCCGAACGCCTCAAGGCGAAGGAGCTCGCGGTGGCACGGGCCTGTAACGTGACGCTCGTCGTGAGTCCGGCGGAGCGGGACCTGCTCGCGCGGGAGGCGCCGGATGTGGCGGTCGACGTCCTGTCGCTCATTGTGACCGCCGACCGGACGGAGACACCGTTCGCCGAGCGAAGCGGCATCCTGTTCATCGGCAACTTCCAACACCCGCCGAATTGCGACGCGTTGGAGGACTACCTGCGGAACATTCACCCGGCAGTGCGGGAGCGGTTGCCTCACGTGGTGTTCACCGTGATCGGGGCGCACGTCCCGCCGCACCTCGAGCGCCTCGGCGACGACGGCGTGCAGTTCGCCGGGCCGGTCGCCGACATCCGACCCCACTTCGCCGCGGCGCGGCTCTCCGTTGCGCCGCTGCGTTACGGCGCCGGCATCAAGGGCAAGATCAACACGAGTCTGGCGTTTGGTGTGCCGGTAGTGACGACCACGGTAGGCGCCGAGGGCATGGAACTCCACCATGCCGACAACATTCTCATCGCGGATGCCCCCGAGGCGTTCGCCGAAGCGGTCGTCGCCCTGCATTCGGACGCAGCGCTGTGGACGCGGCTCTCCGCGAACGGGCTGCGGGCCGTGACAACTCAATTCGCGCCCTTGCTCGAGTCTTGGGCCTGCGCGGCGACGCGGGGAGCACCACGCGTGCGTCGCGTCTTTAGGCGGGCGCCGGCTTGACGCCCGTGCCCATGAGCTGGTCCACGAGCTGGTCAGGTGTCGGCGACGATTGCCAGCGCTCCCGGATCATCCGCATAGCGGGCTTTTGCCGTGCCGCCAGCTCGGCAAGTTCGCGCAGGTCGAACGGGTGCGTCTGATCGAGATAAGGCGGCTCCCATGCCCCGTAGTGACACGAGCGAGCGATCTCATAATACGGCTTTACGGTTCGAGCGAGGTGTCCCCGATCGAAGAGAAACACGGGCAATTCGTTTGCTAGGCGGGACAGTTGCGAGAATGAGAACGCATTCCAATAGAACACGTATTCTGCCTCGAGCAGGCGCTCTTCAAATTCAGCCAACGGGCAAGAGGACAATAACTCAACCAAATCCGGTACCTTGCTTGAAAGTCCGTCGAGGATCGAGGCTGGCGCGATCAAGGTGGGGCGCCTCCCGGCAGCCAACGCGTGCCAAAGCAAACGAAGCACCTTTCCCCTGAACTTGCGACGACCCACGAGCCGGTGTTGACACTCGAGATCCGTCGATGAGACGACAAACAGCCATCGGGGCGGCAGTTTGTCCGCGTCAGCTTGGAGGAGTGCGTCCCGAGCCGCCCGTAGCTCGGCGGCGGCGCGCACGATGTTCGGATTGAAGAAAGACACCATCGGCACATTGCCGCCGCGGGGCGGGATCGAAGTGGGATACAGGTGCGTCACGTCCTCGAGGCTCCGCACTCCGACGACCTTCGTACGCGGGCCCTGCAGGCGCAGCACGAGACGCATCCGCCAACGCTCCCATAGCGTCTGGCCCGACGTCAGCATCCGGGTATCGATCTGTGCGAGCGTGAGCTGTGGTGCCAACCCCAGGAACGGATCACTGGTTATGACGCGGCACCCCCTCTCGCGAAGGTACCGTAGAAGCGCGTCCAACGACTCCGGTGACAACACCCCACGTTGGTTCGAGAGCAGGTAGCCGGAAAAAAGAAATACCAGATCTGGTTTGTGCGTGTTCACCAAATCGAGGATATCCCGCAGCGTTCTAAACTGGAAAGCGGGAATCGTCGGGGAGGCCCCGTTGTCTGCGGAGAGATCGCCCGGAAGCACTGTCGCCGCCTGGCTGGCGAACCCTGGCCCACGCAGGAAGGACGTCGTGTTGCTTGCGAAGAGATTGTCCGGGAGCATGATCGCCGCCCGGCTGGCGAACGCTTGCCCACGCAGGAAGGACGTTGCAAAGCCGAGCTCCCCGTAGTCTCTCGAGACCACAATCAGCGAGCGGGCGTCTCTACTGGTCCTGGTGGTCATGCGGATTGTCTCACGCACAGGTTAGATCGTCCTTTAAAGCAGGAGTTGGTCCACGAGCTCGTCCGGCGTGGGCGACGCTTGCCAGCGTTCACGGAGCGCCCGCATGGCGGGTTTCTGCAGCTTGGCCAGATGCGCGAGTACGTAGGGACTGAAGAGTTGTCTCTGATCCAGATAGGTCGGCTCCCATCCTCCAAAGTGGCAGGCGCGAGCGATCTCGTAGAACCGCTTGCTGGTTCGAGCGAAGTGTCCTCGATCGAACAGAAATACGGGTAGTTCGTTCGCGTAGCGCAGCAGTTCCGGGAACGAGAACGCGTCCCAGGAGAAGACGTATTCTGCGGCGAGAATGCGCTGCTCCAACTCGGCAAGCGGACAAGATGGCAACAATTCCACCGACCCCCGCAGCGCGGTCGCCAGGAGGTCGACGATCAGGGGCGGTGCGATCAGCGTGGCGTGCCTGTCGGCCGCTATCGCGTGTCGGAGCATACCAAGCAGGCACTCGATGAACTCCCGCACATCCGACAGTACGAGCTGGACATGGAGGTCGGCTTCAGAGAGAAGAAACAGCCAGTGGCGTCTTGGGTGGTGCGCTTGGCCATCGTCTCGTTCGTCACCGACCACACCCGAGTCCAGAGTTGCAGGAATCATCGCCGGATTGAAGAACGCGAATCTCGCGATGCGATCCTCGCAGTGCGGGATCGACGTGGGATACAAGTGGATCACGTCTTCGAGGCTCGGTAGCCGTAGCAGCTTGGCTCGCCGGCTCTTCAGGCGCAGCACGAGGCGCACCAGCCGACGATTCCATACTGAGTGGCCTGGTGCCAGCATCCGGCTGTCGATCTCCCCAAGCGTCAACTGCGGCGCCAATCCGAGGAATGGATCGCTCGTCATGACGCGGCAACCCCGGTCCTGCAGCTGGCGCAGCAGCGTGTCGAGCGATTCAGGTGACGAGAGGTTGTCGACTGAGAGCAGGTAGGCCGACAAGAGAAATACCAGATCTGGTTTGTGTGTGTCGACCAGCTTGAGGACATCATCCGGGCTTCCATACGGGAACGCAGGAGCGGGCAGCGAGTCCCTGTTGCCCGGGTAGAGGTTGTTCGGGAGCATGATCGCCGCCCGGCTGGCGAATACTTGCCCACGTAGGAAGCACATCGCAAAGCCGAGCTCTCCCTCGTCTCTGGAGACGACGAAAAGCGAGCGAGCCTCGTCGCGCGTGCTGGCGGCCATAGAAAGCGTGTCTCGCGGGCGGTAACGACTAATTGGAGCTGCGCGGGCGGCAACCGATGCAGCGAGGTTAGGTCATCCGGTCGTGAATTGCAAGCCGTGACGACTATATTGCATCGCAGTTCGTACCCTGCGCCCGTTATCGAGGAACCCTTGGTACGAGAGCTCGGCAGATCATCATGGCAGCCATGACCTATTCCTACTATCCGGCCGATGTGCTGCCGCAGCAATTCTGCGTGACCCGCGGAGCCAACGACCTGTTGTTCACCGAGGACGGGAAACAGTACATCGATCTGCTGAGCGGGTCCGGCACCGTGTTCCTCGGCCATGCCAATCCCGCGATCGCCCGCTCGGTCAAGCTGCAGCTGGACGCGCTCTGGGGCACCGGGGCGGTGCCGACCCGCGTGGGCAACGAAGCCCGGGCGGCGGTGGAGGAGTTCTTCCCGCCGTCGCATGGACTCGCGGTCTTCTATTCGACCGGGATGGAGGCGGTGGAATTCGCGCTTCGTGTTGCCCGCCAAGTCACCGGCAAGAAGGAGGTCGTGGGGTTCAACGGCTGCATGCACGGGAAGTCGATGGCTACAGCGCGCCTGGGTTGGCCCAACGCACTCGCCACGTTACCCGACTTTCATAGCCTGCCATACCTGCCGGAACGCAGCGAGGGGGAGATTCTGGAGAGTGTCCGGAGCACCCTGGCCACCGAGTCAATAGCCGCCGTGTTCCTCGAGCCGTTGCTCGGCTCTCGCGGCGGCTACATCCCGTCCCGCCCTTTCGCAGAACAGGTGTCCAGCCTCTGCGCGGAGCGCGGCAGCCTGCTCATCGTCGATGAGATCTTCACGGGATTCTTCCGCACCGGATCACCGTTCTTGCACCGGGAACTTGGCCTGACGCCGGACATCGTGCTCATCGGCAAAGCGATGGGAAACGGGTTCCCGGTTTCCGGAGTGGTGGTGGATCGCCGCTATCCCATCGCGGGGAGCATGCTGCCGGGAAGCACCTTCGCCGGGAATCCCCTGGCGGCGTCCGCCGTGTTGGCCACGCTCCGCGAAATGCGGGCGCACGACATGCCTGCCAAGGTGCGCAGAATCGAAGAGGTGATTCTGGCCGGCCTGAATGGCTTGACGGAACTAGGCGTTGCGCTGCGTGGGAGAGGCGCGTTGTGGATTCTGGAGTTGCCGACGTCAATGCGCGTCCGCGACGTGATGGCTCACATTCTGCAACATGGCGTCATCATGTCGCCGACCGCCAATTACATTCGGTTGCTCCCGTCGGCGACGATCACGATAGAGCATCTCACGGACGCCTGTCGCATCATTCGTGAGGCGTGTCGCGCGCAACGCGACATCGGTCGATAACCGCCGACATGGCCTGGATCACGTAATTCACGTCCTCCCGTGAGATCGTCGCGTGAATCGGCGGACACAACTGGCGTGCCAGCGTCTGCTCAGCTTTCGGAAAGGACCCGCGAGGCAGTCCAAGCCTATCTCGGAATGCGGTCTGCAAGTGGCACGGAGGATCGTAGATGGTCCCGTTCTGGATCTTGAATTCGTCCTCGAGCGTGCGACGGAGCAGATCCCGATTCACATCCTCGTTGACGAGCGTCGGCAGCTTGTAGTAGGCGTGCCGGAACTGTTCTGGGTAGCTGGGGATCCTGATCCAGTCCGCGTCCGCCAGGCCCTCGCGATACCAGGCGACGAGCTGATTGCGATGCGCAACGTTCTCGTCGAGACGGGCCAGCTGGTGCAAGCCGAGTACCGCGTGGATCTCGCTCATGCACCAGTCGCTTCCCATCTGCACGAACTCCTCACGACGCTTCCCCTGACCGTGGTGCCGTAGCAGCCGCGCGTACTCGGCCAGCTTCGCGTGGCGGGTGGTGATCATCCCCCCGGTGCAGGTCGTCATGATCTTGGTCGGATAGAACGAGAAACACCCCGCGTCCGCCAGGTTGCCCGCCCTGCGGCCGCCGATCGACGCTCCGTGGGCGTGGGCCACGTCCTCGATCAGAAACAGCCCCTTCCGCTCGCAGATCTCTCGCAGGTAGTCGATGTCCGGATATACGAGCCCACCGAGGTGAACGACGATCACACCGGCGGTGCGCGGCGTGATGCATCTCAGCGCATCTTCGGTGTCGAAGCAGAACGTCGCGGGATCCATGTCCGCCAGGACGGGCACGCCGCCCTCGTATAGCACGGCGCTCACCACGCCAGGGAAGTTGTTGGTGGGGAGGATGACTTCGCGGCCCTCCACCCCGAAGAACCGCAGGGCGATTTGAATTGCGGAGGAGCAGCTGTTCACGGCCACGGCGTATTCGGAGCCAACGAACTGTTTGAACGCGTTCTCGAATGCCTCGGTGTGTTCACCGAGGATCAGCTGACCCGACTCGAGGACGGCCTCCACCGACGGCAGGATTGCGGCGATCTCCTGCTCCGAGAACCAGGGGCGTGCGGCCCGGATGGTTTGACGGGCTTGCGCTGGATCGGCCATTCGCGGTGTCCCGGATGGACGGTACATGGAATAGGAGTCAACTCCGAGGAGCGAGAATAGCGGCCGGGCTCGAGCTGCGCAATCAATTGGAGCGCTTTGTCGGTCTTCGAGGGGAACACAGCGCAGCTAATCCATTCGACTGTCCGCTGTGGAGTGTTGAAGTCCTCACAAGGGGGGACAATATTCGTGCGTATGCGAACTGCCCGCATGGATGGAGTAGGCGAGACGGTCACCGGCTACATGCACCCGCGGTACGCGCGGTCACACCAAGAGTTCGGCTCGCCGCGGGAGCTTCCACGGTGTCGGGGTTGGGTACTCGAACGTCCAATTCCGGGTTTTGCAGACACCGATGCGATGGGCTGCTATCCGCTGTTCGCCTGCCAGGACTGGTCTCAGCTCCACCTCGACGTCGAGGACTTGCGAAACAAGCTGGTATCCCTCGTCTTGGTTACTGACCCATTCGGTGACTTCGACGAGACCTACCTCCGTCGGTGTTTTCCCGACGTTGCCACACCCTTCAAAGAGCACCACGTCGTCGACCTGGAGAAGCCCCGGAACAAGATCATTTCGAAACATCACCGCTACGAGGCTCGCAAGGCCCTTCGGCAGGTGTCGGTACACGCACATCCAAACCCACCCGAGTTTCTCGACGCCTGGTTGGACTTGCACCGGCACCTGATCGTCAAGCACAAGATCAAGGGGATCGGAGCGTTCTCGAGATCAGCGTTCGCCGAGCAGCTGGCAACCCCGGGGATGGTCTTGCTGTATGCGAAATCCGGGGAGGAGCCCGACGCAGCCATCATGTACTTCGTCCAGCGCGGCGTCGCCTATGCTCATATTCTCGGATGCACGAGTGTT
>Ga0209057_1003409_pt1 | contig 11751 bp, 13 predicted proteins | sample GraSoiAngelo_146_FD_185903 | JGI IMG/M metagenome (GOLD analysis project Ga0209057, IMG submission 185903) | Grasslands soil microbial communities from the Angelo Coastal Reserve, California, USA - 14_1009_05_30cm (SPAdes) (version 2) | ecosystem: Environmental > Terrestrial > Soil > Grasslands ... | reverse complement strand
CGATGCGAATCGAACCGGCCGATTCGCGTCTCAGGTCGAGTTCTCACAGACCTTAAGGAAATTTCGGAAAATGTCCGAGCCGAACTGCGTGTGCTCGACCTCGGGGTGGAATTGCAGGCCGAACAGGGGCCGGTCTCGATGCCGCATCGCTTGGACGCTGCAGTTCGGAGAGCTGGCGAGGGCGGTGAAGCCCGGCGGAATCTTCGTCACCTCGTCGTTGTGGGACTCCCACACCTCGAACCGGTCGGGAAGCCCTTCGAAGAGGACGTCCGGCTCGTGAACCTTGACGACGGATTTACCAAACTCAGGGACCTTCGCCGGAGCCGCCGCCCCTCCCAGGTGGGTCGCCATGAACTGGTGGCCTGCGCAGATCCCAAGGATGGGTCCGCGGAAGGCGTCGAGGTATTCGCCGTTCTTGCCCATCTTCTCCGGATCGATGCCGACGCGGGGGGCGCCTCCGGAGAGGACGAGTCCGTCGACCTCCTTCAGATCTGAGACGGGCGAGTCGTTCGGTACGATCTTCGTGTCGACTCCGAGGTACTTCAGGACGCGCCATTCTCGGTGCGTCCACTGACCTCCGTTGTCGACGACGTAGACGCGCATGGGTATCCTGTAGCGGCGGGATGACAAAAAGGTTTCCGCGGGCGGCGACGGGTCACTCCCATTCGATCGTCGCGGGAGGCTTGTTCGAGACGTCGTACACGACTCGGTTGATGCCCGGGACCTCGTTCGTGATCCGAATCGAGATCCGGTCGAGCACATCGTGGGGTATTTTCGAATACGTCGCCGTCATCCCGTCGATCGAGTCGACCGCCCGGACGGCGATGGTCTGCCCGTACACGCGCAGGTCGCCGTGGACCCCCACGGTCTGGACCGGGAGCAGCACGGCAAAGTATTGCCACGGGAGTGGCACTCGTTTGTCCTTGGCCGCGACCTCGATCTCATGCTCGACGATCGCCGACGCCTCTCGCACGAGGACCGTTTTTTCCGGAGTGACCTCGCCGACGATTCGGACGGCCAACCCGGGCCCTGGGAACGGTTGCCGTTCTGCGACCCCCACACCGAGGGTCCGCGCGACCGTCCGGACCTCGTCTTTGTAGAGGTCCCGGAGCGGCTCGACCAGCTTGAGCTTCATGTTCGCGGGAAGGCCTGCGACGTTGTGATGGGTCTTGATTCGGTCCCTCAGCTGTCCGCCGCTCTCGATCCAGTCCGGCGCGATCGTCCCCTGGACGAGGGAGTCGGCACCGAAGGTCTTTGCCTCCCGCTCGAACAATTCAATGAATTTGTTCCCGATGATGACCCGTTTTTTCTCGGGGTCGGAGATGCCTCGAAGGGCAGCGAAGAACTCGTCCGCGGCCCTCAGGATCCGATGGTTCACCTTGAGCTCCTTCAGAGTCCGTGCGACGTCTTCCGTCTCGTCCTTTCGCATGAGCCCGGTGTCGACGTACACCGCGAGGAGGCGATCGCCCAGGGCATGACTCGCCAGGACCGCGGCGGTCGTGCTGTCGACACCGCCCGAACAGGCGATGATCGCTTTTCCGGCGACACTCTTCCGAATGCCCTCGACCTGCTCGGCGATGAAGGCCTTCGCGTCGAACGTCATTCGCCCAGCGTCCGCGAGTCCTCGAGGACCCACTTCTTCATCGCGTCGCGATGGTCCTTGAGCTTCTCGGCGAGGCGCTCGTCCTTGAGGGCGAGAATTTCGACCGCGAGGATCCCCGCGTTCTCTCCCCGGTCGAGGCCGACCGCGGCGACCGGGACTCCGGGCGGCATCTGCGACACGCTGAGGACCGCATCGAGGTTGAGCTTACCACTCACCGGCACGCCGATGACGGGCTTCGTCGTGTGGGCGGCGATCGTCCCGGGGAGGGCGGCCGAGAGCCCCGCGACGCCGATGAAGACGCGCGCGGTCGTGTTCCGGATCATGTCTCGGAGGAGGTCCGGCGATTCGGCGAGGATTGAACCCGCCTTCTTGCCGACCTCGGCATCGCTCTTAGAACCGAGGATGACGAGCACATCGACGGCCATCGCGTGGGACAAAGAAGGCTCGCGAATAAAGGCTTGCGCCCTCTCCGACTGCCGGTGCACGTCGTGCTTAGCTCTTCATGATGGCGAGCAGGAAAAGTCCGATGGCGATCGCGGCCCCGATGATCGCCGCGAGGATCACGCCGATCGACTGGATGATGACGTCGACCAGGACAATGCCGGTGGAGCCCGGCCCGGAGTACCAGCCCCAGAGGATTCCGACGATGAGGCCTCCGACGAGAAGCCCGACCCCGATCTTTCGGCTCTTGCCGCTGCCGAAATACGCCGTAAAGGCACCCGTGATGACGAGGAAGAGACTGAACGTCAGGAGCAGGATGGTCACGAAATTCATAATCGGATTCCAGACATCGAAGCTAGCCATCGAATCTCACCTTAGAACTTGATCCCGGTCAGTGTCTTCGTATCGATGACGCCCGCGATCGAACGAATCTTGTCGACCACGACCTGACCAAGGACATTGAAATCTTCCGCCTCGATTTTGGCGATGAGATCGTACTCCCCGAAGAGGGGGTGGAGCTCCACGATCTCCTTGACCTTGAGCAGCTCATTGTACACCTCGTGCTCCTTGGCGGGAGCGGTGCTAATGAGCACGAACCCGATAGCCACCCCTGGTCACCGCGCAGGAAAACTACTGACGCAATATAACCCTTTCGTAGCCGCATTCGAGCCGCTCGGAATTTCTGTTTTCTCCATTAGAATGGCGCATATTTTCTCGCACGTTGCACGGCCTGCGTCCACGTCGGCAAATGCGTTTGCGTGCCTTGCGCCTCGACGACGAAACTTGCCACGGACGAGCCCAAGATGCCGCAATGCCGGAGGTCGAAACCGCGGGATAGGCCCGCGTAGAAGCCCGCGCGGTACGCGTCGCCTGCCCCCGTCACGTCGGCGACGCGCGTCGGGGGGACCCGCGGGATTCGGATCTTTGCATCGCGCGTGTGGACCGCACTGCCCCGCGATCCGAGGGTGACGATGACCACGGGAGCGAAACGAAGCAGGCCTTCCGTCGAGGTCACGCGAAGGAAGCGCTTCGCTTGGATGATCTCCGCTTCGTTGCCGAAAAAATATGCGGTGTGGCGAAGCAGCGTGCGGAAGAGGCGCGGCGTGTAGACGTAGTGGATCTCTTGCGACGGGTCGAACGCGATTGTCCGATCCAGTTCAGCCGCGAGCCGCGCGATCCGTATGTAGTACTGGGGGCGGCCCGTGCCGAGATGGACGAGCTCGACATCGACGACGCTGTGTCGCAGAATCGGAAGGCGGACGCCTTCCTTCATCGGACCCTGGTCGATGATCGCCATCTGATTTCCGGCCGAATCCGAGAAAATCCACGCCGTCGGAGTCGTCGCGCCGCGGATAGGGCGCAAGTCGGTGAGGTCGACGCCATCCTTCCGGAGTGCCTTCCGGTAGTCGGAGGGAAAGTCTTCGCCGACAAACGAAGCCAATGACGTCTTCACCCCGAGGCAGGCGGCCGCGCGACTCAGGTTTCCCGCGGTCCCTCCGAAGGACCGTCGGCGCCCGAGAATCTCGATGGACGTATTCGGCCGAGGCAGGCGGCGGAGGGTGACGATGTGGTCTATCGCCACATGCCCAAAGGCTCCGAGGTAGTTCCTCACGTCAGGCCCACCACGTTCCGTTGCACGTCCGCGAAACGGTCGAACGAGATGTACGCGATCTCTTCCTGGTCGCACAACTGGGCGAGCTCGGCCTTGGCGAAGACGTGATCCGCCTCGAGGGCGGGGCACAGATCTGAGTGGCCGTCTCCGACGTACGCGATGCGATAGCCTTCGGTCCGGAGTTGGAACAGGCGGAGCAGCTTGCACGTACCGCACAAGGTGCACGTCGCATCGGCCCACGGATATTCGATCCGGACGCTTCCCTCCTCGAAGACCGCATGATTCGTCCGAAGGGGAAGGCGGAGTTCCCACCGTCGCATCAGGTGGCGCACGTAGAAGTCGAGACCCTCGCTCACGATTTCGAGGGGAATCTTCCGTCGTTGGCAGAAGGCGGCGAAGTCCCGGAATGTGTCGTCCATCTCGACATGGTCGTCGACGAACCGGATGAGGTCCGCCTGTTTCGCATGAAGCAAGGCGAACTCTCGTGCCATCGATTCCCTCGTGCCGATCTTGCGAGCCCGGTGGAGCTCCTCGATATCCCACCAGGATGCCGGCGCGAACTCTTCCAGGATCGCCTCGGCCACGTCCGTCCGAGTGATCGTGCCGTCGAAGTCGGTCAAGACCGCGAGTTTGGACGGCATCGGTCGCCTTCGTGCTCGGCTGATGTCACGTGCCTTCGCGCCAGGATTCGAGGTACGTGCGCTGCTCTTTTGTCAAGCGATCGATTCCGATTCCAAGGCTGCGGAGTTTCAACTGAGCGACCTTCAAATCGAGATTCGCGGGGACCGGATACACGCGGGGTTTGAGCTCCGCGGCATGGTCCGCCAAGTAGCCCGCGGACACCGCCTGGATCGCGAAGCTCATGTCCATGATTTCCACGGGATGGCCCTGGCCCGCCGCGATGTTCAGGAGTCGTCCCTCGGCGATCAAGTGGATCCGCTTTCCGTCCGGGAAGACGTACTCGTCCACGAATTCTCGAACTTTCTTCTTCGTCTTCGAGAGGCGATCGAGGTCCGCCTTAGAGATCTCGTTGTCGAAGTGGCCGGCATTACCAAGGACGACCCGATCCTTGAGGCGAGGGAAGTGGGTCGCCGTGAGGACGTCCTTGCCACCCGTTGCTGAGATGATGAAATCCGCAATCCGGGACGCCTTGGACATCGGGAGCACCTCGAAGCCGTCCATCGTGGCTTCGATCGCCTTCACGGGATCGACTTCCGTGACGACGACGCGGGCGCCCATCCCGCGCGCGCGCATCGCGATTCCGCGGCCCGTCCAGCCATATCCCGCGACGACGAACGTTCGGCCGGCGATCAACAGATTCGTGGCCGTCATGAGACCGTCAATGGTGCTCTGGCCGGTCCCATATCGGTTGTCGAAGAGATGTTTCATCTGGGCATCGTTCACATCGACGATCGGGAAGCGCAGGGCGCCGTCTCGTTCCATCGCCCGGAGGCGAATGATGCCGGTCGTGGTCTCCTCGTTTCCTCCGCGTACGCCCGACAGCAATTCAGTTCGCTTCGTGTGCAACAGGAAGACGAGGTCTGCGCCATCATCGATCACGAGGTCCGGCTTCAGATCGAGGACTTTGTGGAGATTCGCGTAATACTCCTCTGCCGTTTCCCACTTCTTCGCATAGACCTCGAGGCCGTAGCCCTCCGAAAGGGCCGAGGCGACGCTGTCGTCCGTCGAGAGAGGATTGCACGATGCGAGCCGGACCTTTGCGCCAGCTTCTTGGAGCGAGAGCGCGAGGACCCCGGTCTTCGCCTCGACGTGGAGCGCCATCGCGATCCGCAGCCCACGAAGGGTTTTCTTTTGTTTCAGCGACTCGCGGATCGCAGCGAGGACGGGCATATGGTCCCGGGCCCATTCGATTCGCAGCGCCCCTCGTTCGCTGAGTTCCGACATCCGAGCGCCGATGCGCCCGACTCGACTTCAGCCTTCCGGTGGCCTCGCCGCGGTCGAGCGTCATCTATTCATTGTTGAGCGGTGTATGCTCGGTGCGAGCGGTCACATGTCGCTGAAGGACAAGCTGCGCGTCGGATGCAGCGGCTGGGGGTACGACGATTGGCTGGGCGGCTTCTACCCGCCGAACACCCCCAAGTCCGACTACCTGAAACTGTACTCCCGGGTCTTCGACGTCGTCGAGGTCGACTCTTCGTTCTACCGCAACCCAGGCCCCGCCGTGACGAAGGACTGGTACAAGGCAACGCCATCCGGATTCCGGTTCGCGATGAAGATGCCGCGGCGGATCACCCACGAGAAGAAGCTGAAGGATGTCGCCGAGAACCTGGGCTGGTTCTACGCGTCCGCGAAGGAGCTCCGAGAGAAGTGCGGACCGCTCGTCGCCCAACTCCCTCCCTCGATCAAGTTCGATGCCGACTGGAAGGTGATGCAGGACTTCCTCCGCGCCCTCGACGGGGAACACTACGCCCACGCGATCGAATTTCGGCACAAGTCCTGGTTCCGCGAGGACGTGTACAAGCTATTGCGCGACCGAAACGTCGCGATGGTGTGGACGGAGAATCAGTACCTGAGAAGTCCAGCGGCCGTCACCGCGGACTCCATCTACCTGAGGATGGTCGGCGATCGCGAACTCACGGAGTTCAAGGAGACGCAACGGGACAAGTCCGCCGAGATGCGGGAGTGGTACAAGGAGCTGGACGGAGCCTCCGACTCGATTAAAGGGGCCCTCGTCTTCTTCAACAATCATTACGCGGGCTTTGGACCTGGCAGCGTGAACGAGTTCCGACGCCTGGCAGGCATGATGGAGTACGAGTTCCCTGCCAAGGCGGGCGTCCCGTCCAGTCAAAGGAGCCTGGGCGAGTTCCGCTAGCTCCGCCGGCCATCGTCCGCGTTTCGATTCGTTCGGATTCACTTTGCGGAGTCGACCGACAACTCGGTGCCGCCCGGATCCGCGGGGCCGTCCGCCTTCGCTTCGCCCTCCGGGCCCGCGGAGGGATCGCGGGGCGCGGGTCTCGTTGCCGGATCCGGCTTGACAGAGGCACGCGATCGCGGTTGGTGCTTCCAGATCTGGGGCAGGAGGGCCACGAGGCCCCGCAGCTCGTCGAGGTCTCCCGACCAGTTCTCGAGTGCCATGCCGAAGCGGTTGTCGATGAGCCGAGACACCTTCCGGACGCGCTCCGAGAGCAGCCCCCGATCCTGGCCGCAATAGACGACCGCGATGAAGTGGGAACGTCCCCGCTCGATGATGATCTTGCGTTCCCCGACTTGGAGGGATCCCAACTGGTCCGTGGTCCCTTTCGCGAAGGCGTCGTGGATGAAATCTTGGACGACCTTGAACATCCCGACGAGGATGTCTTCGTCTTCATAGGGAACAAGGCCGGAGGATCGGTGAGCCAATAGGTGACCTCCCATGCCCGCGACGAACACGTCCTCGATTTCGACATCGGAGCTGCGGCGGCGCCACAGGAAGACGAGCGCGATCAGACCCCCTGCGACCGCGGCCGCCACGAGCACCCATGCAGCGAGGTCCGTCGGTGTCGGGGGAACCGTCCCGGTCGCAGGCGCGATGAATTCGATGTCGATTCGTGGGCCTGAGACGGACGCGGAGGGGCTCCCCTTTCCGTCCGTGAATTCGAGCGCGAAAACGAAACTTGCAACGCTCGTATCCGCGGCCGATCCGAAGGTGATTCCCACGAGGAGGGCCTCTCCCGGCGCCAGGGAGGGGATCGTCCAGCTGTACCGTCTGCCTTGGTTGGACCGAGGCATCGAACCGTTGTCGGAGAGGAAGGCCGGCCCGCTCGGCAAGGTCGTGTTGAGCCAGCCGATGCCCGCCGCGTGTCCGGCGTTGCGGACGGTCAAGGTGAGGACGAACCGCGACGTCGTGTTGAGTTGGACGGCCGAGGCGGTCATGCCGAGGGTGAAGGAAGGGGCGAGGAGGTCGACCGATCGCGTGGGCGTGGACGGGACGAGCCGGTTCCCGTTCTTGTCCGTGGCCGTCCACTGGGTCTGGATGGTCATCGAGAGGCCATCGGCCATGCCCCGGAGGACGACGAGGTGCGCGGTGAGGGAGTGCGGCCCCGGGGCGAGGTTCGACCAGGTGACCTGGAATCCATCCGACACATTCGTGACGGGCAAGTTTTCTTCGATGTAGGCGAACCGGAAGTTTCCGCCCAGGGTCCAGTTGGACCATGCCTGACGGGCCGTCCCGGATCCCGTGTTGTTCGCGAAGAGCTTGGCGATGACGACATCCCCGTATTCCGCGGTGGCCTGTAAGGGCCGCAGCTGGGGGTCGAACACCGGGGCACGCACGCGGACCGTCGTCACGACCATTTTGGGAAGGAGAGGCGCCCCGGTCGCGTTCTGGTATGAGGCGCGGAAACGACAGAGAATCGTCGTGTTGTCCGCTGTTCCGGCCGCGATCCGGATCGTCCAGACGACGTCTATGCGGCCGCCGACGGCGAGACTGGCCACTGTCCACTGGAGGGTCCGGTTGACGGGGTCGTAGGTTGCGTTGGGAAAAGACCAGACGTAGGTTGAATTCGGGTCCAAAGGCGCCTCGACGGTCACGTTCGTCGCGGTCGCATTCCCCAGATTCCGAGCGTACGCGTAGAGAAGCACCTGGTCGCCCGGGTCCGCCAGGGAGACGTTCGCGGTGATCGAAAGGGTGAGGTCCGCATCCATGGGGCTTACGGGGGGACCCGCGACTGCCTCTGGCCGTGGCCCAGGGCCGTCCGAGGCGCTTCCTGCGGTTAAGGACGGTGCCAGCAACGCGACCAAGCACGCGATCGTGAATGCGGCGGCTACGAAGAGGCGTCGATGCACAGGTGTTCGACGATTGGGGCTAGGAAATACACTCCCGCCCCGTTATCATGGGTGATTCATTTCGGAGCCTCACGCGCGTAGAGGCTGTTTCGGGCCGGAGGCTTGCCTGCGGCTCTCGCCGCACGTCGACCGGTTATGTTCGTCGATCCCCCAACGCTAGCGTAAAGACGTAGTCAGGGTTTCGGAGACTCCGGTGCTCGCGTGGCCACGAAAACTCAAATCGTATTCGACTGTGCCGACCCGGATCGCCTCGCCAGGTTCTGGTCGGAGGCGCTGCACTACAAGGTGCAAGACCCGCCGCACGGATTCGCGACCTGGCAAGCGGCGCTGAAGGCGTGGAATGTGCCCGAGGAGGAATGGAATTCTGCGAGCGCGATTGTCGATCCGGATGGCCATGGGCCGAGGATTTACTTTCAACAAATGGACACGCCGAAGCCGGGGAAGAACCGCCTTCATCTGGACCTGAACGCGAGTGGCGGATGGAATTCTGCGAGCGCGATTGTCGATCCGGATGGCCATGGGCCGAGGATTTACTTTCAACAAATGGACACGCCGAAGCCGGGGAAGAACCGCCTTCATCTGGACCTGAACGCGAGTGGCGGGCCTGCGGTTCCCCTCGAGGCGCGAAAAGCGCAGGTGGACAAGGAAGTCGACCGACTCCTGCGACTCGGAGCGAGCAAGCAGAAGGCCTGGGATGTGCCGCCATCGTCGAAGGCGGCACCCGGTGAATATTGGGTCATCCTGCAGGACCCCGAGGGCAACGAGTTCTGCGTCCAGTGAGAGATTACCAACGCCGCGCGCGCGAGAACAGAACCAGACTAATCAAGGACCATGCCGTTCTCGGTCCGTGGCCCGCGTGATCTTCCATGTGGACATGGACGCGTTCTACGTGAGCGTGGAGAGGCGGGAGAATCCGGAGCTCGTCGGCCAGCCGGTGATCGTCGGCGCGGATCCCAAAAAGGGTCGTGGGCGAGGCGTTGTGATGGCGGCCAGTTACGAAGCGAGGCAGCTCGGGATCCGAAGTGGGATGCCGATCAGCACGGCGTGGCACAAGGCCCCTCAGGCCGTCTTCCTGCGACCGGACTACAATCGGTATGCGGCCGCCTCGGAGAGCGTGATCGAGGTCCTCCGATCCTACGCGGACGTCCTCGAGCATGTCAGCATCGATGAGGCGTTCCTCGATGTGACGGGTAAGGTGAAGGGGTTCGATGAAGCCGCAGGCTACGCCGCCCGCGTCAAGGCGGCCGTGCGGGAGCGAGAAGGCCTTGCGTGCACCGTCGGTGTTGCCCCGAACAAGTCCGTCGCAAAGATGGCCTCGGACATGGCGAAACCGGACGGCCTCAAGGTCGTTCGGCCCGAGGAGGTCGTCGCCTTCCTGGACCCGTTGCCGATCACGCGGATCAGCGGGGTCGGGCCGAAGACCGCCCAAATGCTCGAGCGGGTCGGAGTCCGGACAATCGGGGAACTCGCGCGCTTTCCCGGCGCCGAGTTGAAGAAGCTCATGGGCAAGAACTCCGTGTGGCTGTGGGCCATCGCCCGCGGGATCGAGGAGTTGCCGGTCGAGGAGCGGCCGGACCCCAAGTCGATCAGCGTCGAACGCACCTTCGACAAGGACGTGTCCGACTGGACCCGAGTCGAGTCGACGATCCGCGATGTGGCCCGCAACGTGTTCCTCCGGGCGCGGGCCCAAGGAGCGACATTCCGGACGATTGGAATCAAGATCCGGTTCGAGGGCTTTCAGACCCATCTTCGGGAGAGGACCATTGCCTCCCACGTCCTCGACGAGAAAGTCTTGGCCGATGTCTGCGTCGACCTCGCAAAAGAATTCGCGGAAGGGAACCATCGGTTCCGGCTCATCGGGGTCAGGGTCACCAAGCTGGAACGCCCGAAGACGCGGCAGCCCCAACTGACCGCGTTCGAGTAGTCCGTGGAAGTTATAGTTAAATAACTATAACATCTCGGGCCCGAGCCTTCCTTTCAAGTCGCCGTATTCGGAGCTGCCTACCGTTTCCGTCGGGCACGTGGTTTCGGCGGGGCCCTCACTCCCACGTTCCGGGCGAGCCGGCGCAGCTCGCCCGCATCCATCCACTCGACCTTCAGGTACTTGAACAGTTCCCGGTCCGTCATCCCGAGCCGCCGCCCTTCCGCGATGCACACCTTGTACGCCTCGATCTCCGTGGGCGCATCCGGGTAATTGAAGCCCTCCGGGAACAGCTGCTTCCCTTCGCTGAACTGCCGGACATGGACGAGTTCGTGCACGACGTCGAGATAGATATCCCGCCGGTTGCCCGTCCGCAGGTAGTGCGTCGAGACCACGAGGTGGCCGTCCTCGTCGCTCACTCCCATATAGCCCCACTTGGAAGAGAAGAACTCGACCTTGAGTGCGCTGAGGACGGTCTTTGTCCTCGGTCCGAAAATCCCACGGACGGCGTCCACGTCCTCGAAGCCCTTGAAGTGATCAAGAAAACGCTCGTACCGAAGGCGAATGTTCCTCGGGATCTTGACATCGGGAAGTTTTGCGGAAGAGTAGGTCATCGTTTCCGCACCCCCGATAGCACCCGGAGGGCTTCTTTGCTGTGGGATTTCGGGTCCAGCCTACGGTAAGCGGCGAGGATCCTTCCGTCAGGTCCGATCACGTACGTGACCCGCTTCGCTAGGCCGTGGATCGCCACCGCGCGGAAGGCAGCAGTGATCTGTCGGTCCGGATCCGCCACGAGGTCGAAGGAAAGTCGGTACTTGTCCCGGAACTCCCGGTGGGACGACTCGTCTTGTACGCTCACGCCGAGGACCACCGCCCCGGCCTCCCGGAAGGCCTCCGTGTCATCTCGAAAGGCGCACGCCTCTCTCGTACAGCCGAGCGTGTCGTCCTGCGGGTAGAAATAGAGCACGACGGGACGGCCTCGCAGATCTCGGAGCCGGACCGGGGCCCCGTCCTGATTCGTCCCCTCGAAGTCCGGGGCCAGGCTGCCCGGTTCGAGGAGGTCCGCCATGGCGCCCGCCGATTCGTTCGTGGGATATGAAGGATTCTGGGCGGACGAAGAGAGTCGACTCCCCGAATCCGCGGCTGGCGGGATCAAATCACGAAGAGATCCGGTTCCAGTCTGCGAGGATCTCCCGAGCCGCGTTGTAGCCCGGTGCGCCGGTGACCCCGCCGCCGGGATGGGCTCCGGATCCGCACAGGTACAGGCCCTCGACCGGCGTGCGATATCGGGACCATCCGGGAACCGGTCGCAGGACGAGGGACTGGTCGAGCGTCATCTCCCCGTGATAGATGTGTCCCTCCGTGAGTCCGAATCGGCTCTCCAATTCC
>Ga0209057_1003408_pt1 | contig 11752 bp, 8 predicted proteins | sample GraSoiAngelo_146_FD_185903 | JGI IMG/M metagenome (GOLD analysis project Ga0209057, IMG submission 185903) | Grasslands soil microbial communities from the Angelo Coastal Reserve, California, USA - 14_1009_05_30cm (SPAdes) (version 2) | ecosystem: Environmental > Terrestrial > Soil > Grasslands ... | reverse complement strand
TCAAGCACATCAGGCATGGGCGAGAGACTCGTGTCTCCGCGCTTCATACCAGAGCGCGAGCTCGACCCGGTTCCAGAGTCCGAGCTTGTCATAGATGATTCGTAAGTAATTTTTGACAACGTGTTCTGTGGTTCCAATTTGTTGCGCGACTTCACGGTTCTTGAGCCCTTGTGCGACGAGTTCGATAACCCGCTGCTCGGTTGCACTGGGTGCTCGCTTTCCAAAACGCTCTGTTCCGAACATATCTGCCTCCGGTATAGCATGGTCGCAAGTTTTACTCGTTTTATTCCGCCGGTGATTCCGAATCGCATAAACAGACGATTGAAGTGTGCCTTCACTGTTCGCCGCGCCATCTGAAGCTGCCCGGCGATCTCGGAGTTGTCACAGCCCTGGAGCAGCAATTCGGTAATCTGCTGCTCCCTGGGGCCCAGTCGGATCGATCTTTCTTTCATTGCCCTTCCCCTGGTTCTATGAATGTCCGCCGGCGTTCCGCCAAAGACTACGCCAACATCTGGGCGCCCGTTGCACACCCAATTCCGGCGGACCTTCAAAAATTATTGTGACTTCTTCCAAAATTCATAGCACTCAAAATGCCAACGTGAGTGGCTGTCTTCAGAAATTGATCAAGAACTGCGAGGCGGTGTACAGCGAACTTCTGAGAGTTCCATGAGATCCCAAAGAAATAATGCTCAATTGCGCAGGATGCAATGTGATTATGGGAACAGGACCAGGCCGAGGCCGGCATTTTTGATAGAAGAAGAGCCGCTGGGGCGACACATTGGAACCAATCCTCAGGCATTGAACTGATGAGTTGGTTAAGTGGTACACCTTATCATGCGTCTGCTGTTGTGCCGTTACGTGCCGCTTGCTCGGCACATAACCGACAGAATGGCAGCCGATGAATAGAATATGCACCGCATGTGCATTATTATCTTTAGGCTAAGGCGAATGCCCTATGACAAAATTCCTGTACTTTTTGAGTGTTCCTGGAACTAATTACACTTTCGTGTTGGCGATAGCTCCTGGGTCTGTCCTGTGGACATTGTGATTTTTTCAATGCAGTAACATGAAAGTGCTGGATTTACATTCGCAAGTCAGATCTCAGATTATGAAATTATCTGTCGTCATGCCAATCTATAACGAGCGCAATACGCTGCGCTCTGTAATAGAACGCGTGCTGTCGGTCCCGCTGGAGATAGAGATGCTGTGTGTGGATGATGGTTCGGGCGATGGCTCACGAGAAATGCTGGCTGACCTACAGACCGAGCACCCAAACTTGCGGATGTTTTTGCAGCCGTGCAACATGGGTAAGGGTGCGGCGCTTCGGCGTGGGATACAGGAAGCTACCGGTGATTTCGTGGTCATTCAGGACGCGGATCTCGAATACGATCCGCAGGACTATCCCACACTGCTTGCCCCTCTCATACAGGGCAAAGCTGATGTGGTTTATGGGTCGCGTTTCCTGGGCAGCGGACCCCATCGCGTGTTGTACTTCTGGCACTCGGTAGGAAACTGGATTTTGACTTTGCTTTCCAACTGCCTCACTAACATCAACCTCAGTGATATGGAGACCTGTTATAAGGCATTTCGCCGCGAGGTGATTCAGTCCATCCCGATCGAAGAAAATCGCTTTGGGTTCGAGCCGGAAATCACGGTCAAAGTCGCTAAACGGAGGCTGCGGATTTACGAAGTCGGAATCAGTTACTGGGGCCGCACCTATGAAGAAGGAAAGAAGATTGGATGGAAAGATGGCGTACGGGCCTTGTGGTGCTTGCTGAAATATTCCATCAAGGAGCCGTTGAAAGCCGTCGAATCTACGTCGCAATCTGCACAGATCGAGGAACGAAGCCAGAAATTGGCAGCCAGCGAAACTAGGCAGCCTAACGAGCGCCGGGGCTAACCCGCCGCCGTAGACCGGACGTGTTGCGGGATGATGGCTGGCTGCCTTGGTTTGCCTTCGAAACACCGGGAGGCGTCTGGTGACTAAAATTCAACGCCTTCCGGGCTGCACGTGTGTCGTTCGACTTCGGCGCTCCAGCATGCGCCGTTTTGTTGCTCTGGTCTTTGCTCTTCGTCCCTGCCGATTTAGCGGTGTCGCGCTCGAGCTTGTTAAGTTGGTCATCGACACCCGTTTTTGTGCCCGGCTTGGGATCTGGCGCTATAAGCGCATGGCGGGGACCTGTGGCCTTGATCGAGGGCATCGGCCTTGCTTTAGTGCGGTGGCCGGTAGCTGGTCTTGGGTTCTGAGCGAACCCGGCGAGAACCGCTATTCCCAGCCCTAAGCAAATCACAGAAAATCGCTTCATATGGAAAATGCTCCTTAATAGGCGACCGCGCCAAGGCTCTATAATACTCGCTTGCAGAGCCGCTTTTGAAGACAATGTCGCCATATGGATCTAATCCAAGGTAGCGGATCAGTTTGTATTCCGAGCCTGCGCGCCGTCAAAGCAGTTTTGAGAAGCCCGTCTAGCCTGCCACACCGGAGCCATCAACTCTCGACTATAATCTTCTGCGGTGGCGAATTCGCTTGCATCGAAGCGAGACGGCTTGGCTCAAATCTGCAACTTCTTGCGCAATTGGAGGACAAGCTGGCGGCCCCACCTCAATTGAAATGTAAGTCGCGCAATATCAGCAGATTACAAACGTGCGTATGACGAAATTACATGCTCCCCAAATTCGCCTTGGCAGACGAAATGCAGGATTTGCGGCGGCGATCCATAGCCCAAGCATCACAGACAGATCCGACGGCACAGCGCCGGAATCAGGCCCAACGCGTGTCAACCCGTGAGACTGAGCGCCGCTCGTTCCCGCTTTCATTTGCCCAGCAGCGGCTGTGGGTATTGGATCGTCTAGAGCCCGGCAATGGAGTTTACAACCTTGCGTTCGCCGTACGGCTGGACGGGGCGCTCGACCCAGATGCACTGCAGAGTGCGCTGGATGAAATAGCCGGGTGCCACGAAATTCTCCGCGCTGAATTCCACGTCGAGGGCGACGCACCGGTGCAGGTGATTCTTCCGCGCCACGCAGTTGGCGCGACATCATTCGACCTCAGCGATATTCCCGCGGGAACAAGGGATAGTCGTGTTTCGCAACTGATGTCTGAAGAAGGTGGCAAGCCTTTCGATTTGAGCCGCGGCCCGTTGTTTCGGCTACGGATCCTCCGGCTCTCTCCGTCAGAACATATTCTGCTGTTGGTTGTTCACCGGATTATTTGCGATGAACGGTCGCTGGAGATCTTGTTTGAGGAAATCGCGGATTGTTATTCCGCCAGGCTTCTAGGTGAGCCCTGGCATCTTGACGAAGCATCGCTTGGATACCTTGGGTTCGCGAGCGCTCAGAGGGAAGGATTGTTTAGTGACGAGCTGCAATCGCAGATTGCTTATTGGAAACAACAACTGGCGGGAGCACCATCGAGCGTGGACCTGCCAACAGACCACTCGCGCCCGCCTGTGCAGGGCTTCCGCGGCAACACTTCCACTGTGCAGATCTCGTCAACACTGTATAAACGTTTGCAGGATCTGAGTCGCAGCCAGCAGGTCACTCTGTTCACCATACTACTTACAGCCTTCAACATTCTGCTGTGTCGGTACAGCGCGCAGGATGATCTGGTGGTGGGCACGGAAGTTTCTGGACGCACCAGTCCGGAAATGCAAAATGCCATCGGCTTGTTCGCGAATACGTTGGTGCTGCGCACCAATGTTTCAGGTGACCCTGGCGTATCGACTATTCTGCGTCAGGTGCATGCGACAGTCGAAGCTGCCCATGCACGCCAAGATCTTCCTTTCGAACATCTAGTTGACGAACTCAATCCAGAGCGCGACCTGAGCCGTAATCCGCTTTTCCAAATCATGTTCACCGTACGAAATGTTCCGCCGCACTCATGGCGGATGCCCAATTTAACGGTCACGCACCTCCAGGCGGAGAACGCTAACGAGAAATTTGATTTGACGGCCAATCTGCTGCAAAGGGGTGACGGCCTCGAGTGCTCTTTCAGCTACAACCCCGATCTTTTCGAGTCTGCAACCATCAGTCGGATGATGGAGGCTTACTGCAAGCTGCTGGAAGAAATCTCGGCCGATCCTGAGAGGCGCATCTCTGAGTTGCCGCTGCTGGGAGAAGCGGAACAGCGCAAGATCCTGCTGGAGTTCAATGAGACTGCTGCCAATTACCGGCGCGACCTTTGCGTTCATGACTTCCTTGAAGCGCAGGCGAAACGGACTCCGGAAGCAATTGCCCTAATTTGCAAGGGCGATCATTTTACATACGCGGAACTGAACACGCGTGCAAATCGTTTGGCTCACTACTTGCGGAGGCGCGGGGTTGGCCCCGAAGTATTGGTTGGCATCTGTTTGGAGCGTACGCCTGAAATGCTAGTTGGGATCCTCGGCATTCTGAAGGCGGGTGGCGCGTATGTGCCGCTCGATCCTGCGTATCCCTTGGGGCGTCTGGCGGCTATTCTCGACGATGCGAAAGCTCCCGTGTTGATTACGCAGCAGCGGTTGATCGATCTACTTCCTCAAAGTACGGCGACCACTGTGTCCATTGATGCCGATTGGCCGGACATTTCCCAGGAATCCGGCGAGAATCCAGCTCGTAACACGAAACCTGAGAACCTGGCTTATGTGCTATTTACTTCCGGATCCACTGGTAGGCCGAAGGGAGTCGCTCTCGAGCACCGCAGCGCTGCGACCTTCATTCAGTGGGCGCAGAGCGTTTTCACGCCCGAGGAGGTTGCTGGCACGTTGTTCTCGACTTCCATATGCTTCGACCTCTCCGTGTTCGAAATGTTCGTACCACTCAGCATGGGCGGTAAGGTGATCATGACCGAGAACGCTTTGTTCCTGCCCAAGCTGCCCAATCCGGACGAGGTTACGCTGATTAACACTGTTCCTTCGGCTATTGCGGAGCTGGTTCGGATGAAGGCTGTCCCGGCATCCGTGCAGGTAGTGAATCTGGCAGGAGAAGCGCTTCCCACTAGCCTGGCACAACAGATCTATGACAGCACGCGGGTGCGAAAGCTTTACAACCTGTACGGTCCAACCGAGGATACAACTTACTCGACTTACACTCTGGTTCCGCGAGCAGGCGAAGTCACGATCGGTCGTCCATTGGCAAACACGCAGGTTTACATTCTGGACGCAAACGCGAGGCCAACTCCAATCGGCGTTCCCGGTGAATTGTACCTCGCTGGGGAAGGCTTGGCGCGCGGCTACTTTGGTCGCCCGGACCTCACGGCCGAGCGCTTTGTTTCTAATCCCTTCAACGCCAATCCTCGTGCCCGCATGTATCGGACGGGCGATCTGGCACGCTTCCTGCCGGACGGAAATATTCAGTATCTCGGTCGCGTGGATAATCAGGTAAAGATCCGCGGGTTCCGAATTGAACTGGGCGAGATCGAAGCTGTGCTGGCGAGACACTCTGCCGTGCAAACAGCCGTAGTAATGGCGCGCGAAGATAAACCGGGGGACAAGCGCCTGGTTGCATATCTCATCTTTGTTCCAGGCAAAGAGGCATCCAGCGCTAATCTGCGCGGTTTCCTGAAGGAAAGCCTGCCCGAATATATGATTCCCAGCGCATTCGTGAAGATGGACGCGCTCCCTCTTACGCCCAACGGAAAAATCAACCGCCGAGCTCTTCCCGCTCCAGATTGGTCACAGATTGAGAGTGGGGCTTCGATTGCCCCCCGTGACCAGTTGGAGGTTATGCTGATCAAAACTTGGCGAAAGGTGTTGGGGATTCCGAATATCAGCGTAACTGACAATTTCTTCGATCTTGGTGGCCATTCCTTGCTGGCGGCACGGCTGCTCTCTGAAGTGGAGAAAATTACCGGGCGGCAGATCCCTCTCTCGGTGTTGTTCCGCGGAGCCACAGTGGAGTCGCTAGCCCAATTGATTCGCGAGGGCGGCGAGGCTAATCCTGACCCGGTGGTAATGGAGATCCAGAGTGGCGGCGATGGATTACCGTTCTTCGCGGTTGCCTCCCCCGGTGTGGAAACGCTCGGCTTTGGTCTGCTGGCCCGCCATATGGGGCCAGATCGACCAGTTTATAAGCTTCAGGGCCACGCCCCGATTGTCGTGGGCAGGCCGTTCACCAAAGAAGATCTGCGTTTGCTGTCTCAGGAATACATCGCCGCCATGCGCGCGGTGCAGCCGGAAGGTCCATACTGTTTGGGCGGCATGTGTGAGGGAGTCCAGATCGCCGAAAGGTTGGTTTGCGATCTGGAAGCACAAGGACAGGTGGTCAGCCTATTCGCCGTCTTCGACACCTGGGTGCTTCAGCATAGTCAGCGAGTGTGGCTGTGGCGGATTGAGTATTTTCGCCAGCGCTTGAGGGAGTTCAAGAACATGAATCTCTCGCAGCAATGGGAGACTTGCAAGCGCGCCGTCGGTACCCGATGGGGAATGTTGACAGGTGAGTCTCGGGGCAGAAATGAATGGTACCGCGCGTATTGGCCTGCGGATTTCACCCCATGCCGCTTCCGGGCTCCGGTGGTCCTGTTCAAGCGGCCGAAACAGCCTTTTTATTACGTCGATGATCCCCAGATGGGTTGGGGCCAGCGCAGCCAGAGCGGAGTGGAGATCCACGAAATTGAATTTGATCACGAAGAAATACTGCGTGAACCGTACGTGCACCCGCTGGGGGAGCAGCTCGAGGCCTGTATGAGGAGGTTGGACAAGCGGACTGCGGAATCTGAGTTTCAGCCGCCCGAAGCGTCTCTGATCTCCTCATCATCGGGTTAAGTCGTCGCCAAAAATACAAATTCATGAAGAAGTTGGACAAAGTTGAAATCCTGAAGAACGTTGGCTCCAGTTGGTGCGCTCTCGGCGTGAACATTCTGGTCGGGATCCTTCTCTCGCCTTACATTCTTCATCGTTTGGGAGACGAGGCTTTCGGCCTCTGGGTTCTGATTTTTTCCATCACTGGTTATTACGGGCTCTTCGACCTGGGAATTCGTTCTTCGATCGTTCGTTATGTCGCAAAGTACTCCGCCACAAATAACTATGAAGAACTAAACCGGCTGATCAACACCGCCATGGCAAGCTACGGCACGGTGGGAATACTGGCTTTGCTCGTGACATTTGGCGGCGCGTTTTACGTGGCCCCCATTTTCAAAATTTCCACGAATTTCCTGAGCACGGCGCGATCACTCTTTCTGATGGTAGGAACTGCCGTGTCGCTGGGTTTTCCGTTGGGCGTCTTTGGCGGAATTCTCGAAGGCTTGCAGCGATTTTATCTTCTGAACTTTACCAGCATCTCTTCGACTTTGCTGCGTGCTTTGCTGATCGTGCTAGCTCTGCGGCATGGTCACGGATTGCTGACCGTAGCAATCATTACGGTTTCGTTGCCCCTGTTAGCTGCGTTGGTGAATGCGACGGTTGTCCTCCATTTAGTGCCTCTGCGCTTCAGCCCGAGATACGTTGATCGCAGCAGCCTACGGCGAATCGCGAATTACAGCGGGGCAACATTTATGATCATTCTGGCCGGGCGCCTCCGCTTCAAGACCGACGCCGTGGTCATAGGAACGTTTGTCTCCTCCGCTGCGATCACCTATTTCGCCATCGGATCGCGCCTGGTGGATTATGCCGGAGAGGTCATCAGTAGCCTGGCGCAAATCTTTGTTCCCATGTCCAGCCAGTCGGACGCAACCGGCGACATGGATCGCCTGCGAAAGATTTTCGTCGCCGGTAATCGCGCCTGCGCGCTGATCATTTTTCCCATCGCCGCGATCCTGGCAATTCTCGGCAAGTCGGTGATCGAAGCCTGGGTCGGCCGCCGTTACGTAGCGACGAGCTATCCCGTGCTGCTGGTGCTGCTGATCCCCTCAACTTTCATGCTGGCGCAAGCAGCCTCCGCTCGCACATTGTTTGGCATGGCCAAACACAAAACCCTCGCGGTAGTGACTTTGATGGAGGGCGTTGCAAACCTGATACTCAGCATAATTTTGGTCCGGCGATTCGGAATTCTGGGCGATGCCGTGGGTACCGCGATCCCCCTCACTTGCACGACTCTATGGTTCTTACCTCGGCATCTTTGCCGCGTATTAGGTCTGCGGGTGCGCACCTACGTACGCCAGGCGTTTGTGCTACCGCTAGCGCTCACGATGCCGCTCATCGCGGTTCTGTTGTTGATGCGGCATTGGTTCATCGCCCACAACTATCTCGAGTTGGTAGGTCAACTTCTGGTCGGTTTGAGCGTTTATGCCATGGGGCTGATCTGGGCCATTTGGACACGCAAGGCATGGCAAGTGGAAGGCATTCACGATGAAGAGACCGCCAGAGAAACTGCCATGGCACTGGTGGAGACATATCAGCAGGAGGAAGCGTAGGAAAGTCACGCTCCGCAAATTTGATGGCAAGCAATTCGAAATACCGGCCGGTGCTGATTTTGGGCGCTGCCCCGCGCATATCTGTGGCCGTCGCACGCTCGCTGCATCGCCACGGAATTCCGGTAGAAGTTGCTTCTTTTTTGGCGACCGAGCCGAAGCTGCGCTCGCGCGCCATTCGCTCCTTCCATCGCCTGCCGCGGAAAGATCTCCATCCAGCGAAATTTCTGGATTCACTGCTGGCCTTGGTCCGCGAGCGAGGATTCGACACGGTGCTGGCGGCTGGCGATCCCGCATTGTCGGCATTAGCTGAGCACTACGACCAGCTCTCTCCACTTCTGCATGTTGGCTGTCCGCCGACTGCCATCGTCGAGCGCGTGCTAAACAAAGCTCTTACTCTGGAGGCGGCGCAAAAATGTGGAATCAAGGTTCCGTTCACCTGCACCCTCGCGAATGTCACGGAACTGGAGCAGGTGGCCGCGCAGCTTCGTTTTCCAGTTGTAGCCAAGCCTGGGCAAAAAGGCGCGCAGGTTTTCCGGGTGCGCTGCTTCCCTACCCTGGAAATGTTGTCGGAAGCGCTGCGAATGAATGATCCGGGGCCGGTCTTGCTGCAGGAGTACTGTCCCGGCGTTGGCGTCGGAGTAGAGATGCTGCTGCACAAAGGCGAATGTGCGGCGGCATTCCAGCACCGCCGATTGAAGGAAACTCCCGCCACCGGGGGAGTCGCAGTGATTGCGATCGCCGAGACCCTCGATCCCGCGCTGGCGGAAGCGTCATTGAAATTGCTACGCGCTCTCGAGTGGGAAGGTCCTGCGATGGTGGAATTCCGTGTCGACCGGGAGACTGGAAGCTGCTTCTTCATGGAAGTGAATGGACGCTATTGGGGGACATCATCGCTTCCCATCCTCGCCGGCGTAGACTTTCCTCTTTATCATTGGCAGATTCTGCATGGCGAACAGCCGCATGTGTCTGGTGAGTACGCCATCGGCATGCGCTGGCGTTGGACGCCCGGATATCTGGATCGCCTTTACAGCATCATGGCAAGATCCAGCGGAAAAATTGTCCGTCACACTTCACGGATCCGCGAACTCGTTCAGATTCCGATAGATTTCTTACCCCCGATTCGCGAGGCATTGTGGTCATGGTCTGATCCGGAGCCGTTCTTCTCTGAGCTGGCCGCCTCGATATTTGAACATCTCACCGCAGCAGTCAACTGGTTGCTGCGGAAACTTACTCGGGGTGGCACCAGCAGGTATGCGAAAATCTACTTACGCCTGCGACCGGAGGCGCGCTCTACCTACGCGAGGCTACGGACCGCTGATGCGCTGGGCACGAATCGGAAATATAGCCAGGCCATTCCTGGCAGCATGCGGTCAGCGCTGTTCGTCTGCTATGGAAATATCATGCGCAGCCCAATGGCGGAAGCAATGCTGAAACGAGTGCTCGCCGAGCAAGGGGTTAACGGCGTCGGTGTCCAATCAGCTGGACTGCATGCGCTTGCGGGCCGCGAGGCGCACCCTTTGGCACTAAAAGTATCGCGCGAGATTGGTATTCCGCTGGACAATCATCGGGCGCAGTTGCTCACTCCCGAGATGGTTGCATCCTCGGATCTTATCTTTGCCATGGATTTTGAGAACCTTGCTGAACTATGCGTGGTCTATCCTGACGCGAAGAACAAAATTCATATGCTCAGCGCCTTTGCCGAAGGAAAGCAGCGCAATCGCGAGATCGCGGATCCATACTACGGCGACGAGAAAACAACCCGGCAATGCTATGCCATGTTGATGCAATGCGTCAGAAATCTGGCGCAGAGCGTTTTCCCTGCTCGTGAAACCGCTTCGGCAGTTGGTTCTACGCCAGTGCATTATTGAATGAATCGGGCGGGCATGACGCTGACTAGCGGTCGCTGATTCGCGAGTGAACTGGAGACAATGTCCGACCTTTGGAAATATTTGAAGTACGGTCGCCGGATTTTGATGGGGCAAGTCCCCGCGGGCCGGCGACTGACAGTATTCCCCGATGATGTTTTCCTGGTTTCATACCCGCGCTCGGGAAATACTTGGACACGTTTTCTCATTGGCAATCTGCTCGATCAGGAAGACCCTATAACCTTTGCCAACATTGAATCCCGCATTCCGGAGATTTACTTTTTTCCGGATAAGGTTCTTCGACGTCTTCCGCGCCCCCGCATTCTGAAAAGTCATGAATACTTCGACCACCGCTACAAACGGGTGGTCTACATTGTGCGCGATCCGAGGGACGTCGCAACCTCCATGTATCATTACAGTATTAAGCGGAGAAATATTCCCGATACTTACCCAATCGAGGAATACGTGCCACGCTTTATGAAGGGAGAGTTCCTCGACGACTTCGGCACCTGGGATGAGCACGTCAGCAGTTGGCAAGCGACGCGACAGAATAAGTCTGGATTCGTTCTCTTGCGCTTTGAAGACATGCTGGCCGACCCCGGACGGGAGTTAGGCCGGATGGCGCGACTGCTCGAAGTGGGAGCAGCGCCAGAAGCGGTGGCACGGGCCGTCGAGCTGAGCTCGGCCGTGCAAATGCGGCGATTGGAAGATCAGCAGGCGCAGTCCTGGAGGTTGACGAAGGAGTCCCGGCAGGACAAGCCATTCGTGCGCACAGCTAGCTCGGGCGCCTGGCGATCTGAGCTGCCACCGAGGTCAGTCCAGCAGATCGAAAGCGAATGGGGAGACATCATGCGAAGTCTGGGTTACGAATTGAGCTGCTCTAAGGACGCGCCGGCGGAGAAGCCGGCGCTGGCGCGTTCGTAAATGCTGTCCCATATTGTTGATGCCTTCTTCGCGATAAACCCCAGTGGGGGAGATTTGATTTCGTTTGTTTTCCTTCCCTGGCCGCAAAGTGCAGGAACCATCGTAGTCGCGCCGTCTGGAGCGCATAGTTGTGAAAAGTACAAACCAAAGAACCTGGGAGGTTCACGGATTTGACCGCTTCCACTACCAGTCATCTTATTCCACCACATGGCGGTGAACTCGCCGAACTGATTGCACAACCCGAACGAATCAACGAACTCAAGGCACGTTCACGCGAATGGCCTTCCTGGGACCTGACTTCTCGCCAAATTTGCGATCTGGAGCTGCTGATGAGCGGAGGATTCTCCCCGCTGCGCGGGTTCATGACGCGGGCGGATTACGAAGGCGTATGCCACAAGATGCGCCTGGCCAGCGGCGTGTTGTGGCCGATGCCAATCACACTGGATATCCCCGAACAGTTTGCCAAGTCCCTGAAGCCGGGTAGCAGCAAGATTGCGTTACGCGATGCCGAAGGGGTGATGCTCGCCGTCCTACATGTTGAGGAAGTCTGGCAGCCAGATAAAAAGGAGGAGGCGGAATCTGTATTCCGAAGCACGAGCCATGCCCATCCCGGCGTCGATTATCTGCTCAACAAGGC
>Ga0209057_1003406_pt1 | contig 11752 bp, 10 predicted proteins | sample GraSoiAngelo_146_FD_185903 | JGI IMG/M metagenome (GOLD analysis project Ga0209057, IMG submission 185903) | Grasslands soil microbial communities from the Angelo Coastal Reserve, California, USA - 14_1009_05_30cm (SPAdes) (version 2) | ecosystem: Environmental > Terrestrial > Soil > Grasslands ... | reverse complement strand
CGGCCTCTCGGATGTGGTACCCGCTGATCGAGATCGTGTTCCACAGCGGCACCTCCTTCGCCCCGAACTCGAACGTGTCGACGACGAGGCGCATCGACGGCTCCGGCGGGAAGATCCACTCCTTCTGCGCCTGATACTCTTTGAGGATGTCGTTCTGGATCGTGCCGCGCAACGAGGAGAGGGGCGCGCCCTGAGCCTCGGCCGCGACGAGGTACATCGCCCAGATCGCCGAGGCGGGGCTGTTGATCGTCATCGACGTGCTGACGGCTCGCAGGTCGATCCCCGCGAAGAGGATCTTCATGTCCTCCAGCGACGAGACGGCGACCCCGCAGGTCCCAAATTCCCCCTTCGCTTCGGGGGCGTCCGTGTCATACCCATAGAGAGTGGGCATGTCGAACGCGACGCTGAGCCCGGTCTCGCCGTGACCGATGAGATACTTGAACCGGCGGTTCGTGTCCTCGGCGCCGCCGAATCCGGCGAACATCCGCATCGTCCACAGGCGACCGCGGTACATCGTCGGGTGGATGCCGCGGGTGAAGGGGAACTCGCCGGGCTTTCCGAGCCGATCCTCGTCCGTCTTCCCCGCGAGATCGAGGGGCGTGTACAACCGTTTCACGGGACGGCTCGAGGTGGTGAGAAATTCCGCGCGACGTTCGGGGAGGGACTTCAGGGCCTCCCGGAGGGTCGTCTCCTCCCACCGTTTCAGCTCTTTGTCGAGGGCCTTCCGATCTTCGTCGGCCCGCATGAACGCCTCGGAGGCTTTCAAACGCCCGCGCCTTATAAGATGGTTGCGCCGGGGGACTCGATCATCCGGCCTGGCTCGACTCGACGATCGTCTTCGCGAGGCCTTGGAAGGCCTGCTCGACATTGTCGCCGGTCTTCGCGGACGTGTAGAGGACCGGGCATTCGTAGGACCGGAGGATGTTCGCAGCGTCTTCCGGGTTCACTTCCCGCCGCGCGGTCAGGTCCGTCTTGTTGCCGAGGGCGTAGACGGGGATCGGGCCGACCGAGTCGCGGACTCCGTCGATCCACTTCGACAGGTCGCGGAGCGAGGCTTGCCGGGTCGTGTCGAAGACCGCGAGGACTCCCTTCGCGCCGTGGAAGTACGCTTCCTTGAACAGTTGGAGGAACGTGCGCTTGCCCATGATGTCGAGGATCATCATGTCGACCTGGACGGGGCGGCCCTGCATCGAGCCGAGCGCGACCGTCTTCTTGGAGACGACGGCGCCGAGGGTCCGGATGTAGGTCTCGTCGAAGGCCCCGGACACGAACCGGTGGATGAGGCTCGTCTTGCCGACGCCCTCCTCGCCAACGAGGCAGATCTTGAACTTGAACGTCTTCTGCTCGGGCTCCACGGACGGCTTCCGCATCATGGTACGCGCGGTACCCGGGCGGGGGGTTATCAAGCCAGCGGCCCGATTTTCAGTTTCAGGAACGGACCGGCTCGAACCCTTCGATATCGGTGATTGCCCCGACCCGATCGCCCCGCGCCTTGAGTTTCGCGCGGACGGCCAAGCCGACCCGGGCCTTCGCGGGCGGGACGAGGAGCCGATGGACCAAACCGCCGCGAATTCCTTCGAACGTCACGAGGGCCCAGACCTGGGGACGGGATAGCGGCGTCCCCCGTCGATCCAGGTGAGCCATCGTGACGGCGGCGACGCGGCCCTCCGGCGGCACGTCCACGAATTCGGTGAGCTCCAAGAAGCAGTCCTCGCAAAAGAGGCGCGGCGGGAGGTAATCGAGGCCGCAGGCGGTGCAGCGGGAGGCGAGCATCTTACCGTCGTCCCGGAGGGCGACGAAAAATCGCTCACCCGCGACCCCGGAGGTGTAGATGTAGTCCGCCTCCACGTTCCCCTCCCACTGGCGGAACCGCCGGGCGTCCGTGGTCCGCTCGAGGAACGTCATTTCGCATCCTTCCTCAGAGGCCCGAAGTGACGGATGTCGAGGACGCTGCCGCGGCGTTCCTCCCAGGGCTTCCAGACCGCCTTCACGCGCATCCCGATCCGGATCTCGTCCTTCGTCATGTCGCCGAAGTAGTGCATCATCCCCATCTTCGGGGACGCCCCGTCGAGGCTCACGACGCCGACGAGGATCGGATCCGGGATCCGCTTCGCGTCCGTGTCGAGGTAGGAAATCGAGAAAGTCTCGATCGTCCCGGTGTCCTGGATGTACGTCCATTCGTCGGTCGGGCGGAAACAAACCTCGCAGAACATCCGCGGGGGAAAGAGGATCCTCTTGCACGAGCGGCAAGTGCGCGCGATGAGCCGTCCGTTCTGCAGCTCCGCGAGGAACCGGGACATCGCCTCGCCGGCCGACCAGGCGTACTTCGCGTTCGGCCGGAACCGGGTCTGCGTCACCTTGCCTTCGTTCAGGTCCGCGGCGCTCAGCTCGACGCCCGGCCACTTCGTGATGCGTTCGGTCATGACGACATCACCACCACAGAGCCGTACTGCATGAGATCGCCCCAGGCCTGCGCCACGCCGGTGTGGACCTCGTGCGGGATCTGCCGCTTGCCGGCCTGGTTCGTGAGCTGCCAGAAGAGTTCCCCGATCTTCTGGCCCATCGTCGCGGCGATCGGGTTGCCGACGCCCATCAGGCCGCCGGAAGGGCAGACGGGCAGATCCCCGTCCCGCTCCGTGACGCCCTCGCGGGTGAGGATCGGGGCCTCGCCTTTCTTCGCGAGCAGCAGGCCCTCGAGGTGATGGAGCTCCTTGTAGTCGAAGGGGTCGTACGGCTCCGCGAAGTCGATCTCCCTCCGCGGGTCCGAGATCTTGGCGCGCTTGTAGGCGGTCTGCGCGGCCCGGGCGACGTACTCCGGGAAATAGAGGTCGCGGTCGGTCCACATCGTGGAGTCGATGCACCAACCGACGCCGGACATCCACGCGCGGTCCTTGATCTTCCGCCGGCGGATGAAATCCTCCGAGGCGAGGACGATCGCCGAGGCCCCGTCGCTGGGCGGGCTGATGTCGAGCCGTTGGACCGGCCACGCCATGACCTCGCTGTTCAGCACGTCGTCGACCGTGATCTTCGGATCCGCAAGCTGCGCGCATGGATGCCCGACCGCGTTGCGCTTGTTCTTCACCGCGACGCGGGCGATGTCCTCCTTCTTCACGCCGTGGACGTGCATGTAGCGGTTCATCTCCATCGCGAAGATCCACACCAGGTTCGGCCGCAGCGGACGGTCGAGGATCGGGTCCCAGATGTGGGCGAAGACGCTCTGCGGGTGCGGCTGGCAGGAGGACATCTTCTCCTCGTTCACGACGAGGACCGCGTCCGCGAGGCCCGAGGCCACGTGCCACCATCCCGCGATCGAACTGAATACGCCGGTCCCGCCGCCGGTGAAGACGCGCGTGTACGGCTTCCGGTAGCCGCCGCAGCCGTCGAGGAGGTATTCGCCTTTCATGTGGACGCCGTCGAACGCGTCCGGCGCGGTCCCGTTGACGACCATGTCGATGTCCGCCCGGGTCAGGCCCGCGGAGTCGAGGGCCATCTTGGTCGCCTCGAAGCACATCTCCTTGCCCGTCTCCTGGAGGCGACGACGGAACAAGGTCATCCCGGCCCCGATCACTCCGACCTTCCTCATTGGCCGACCCCCAGGACCGCGACCGCCCCCGTCGCGGACGGAATGTACCGCCAAGATTGCGCGACGCCGACGCGCACGCCGTCGATCTGATGGCTTCCGGCGTCGCCCCGGAGTTGGAGGGCGACCTCGGCGGCCCGATGCAGGCCAGTCGCCTCGAAGACGTTCCCGCATCCGAGCGACCCGCCGGCCACGTTGACGGGCAACGCCCCACCGGGATCGTAGCCGCCCTTGAGGACCGTGCGGCCGGCTTCCCCCTTCTTCGCCAGCCCCACCGCCTCCAGGTGCTGCAGCTCTTTGTAGGAGAACCGGTCGTCGACCTCGGCGAAGTCGATCTCCGTCGCGGGACGTCGGACCTTCGCGAGGCGATAGGCCATCTCGGCCGCGAGTTGGGCGTACGCCGCCTGGGTCCAGTCGCGCGTCTCGAGGGTCGGCGAATCGCTCGCCCATCCGATGCCGCGGATCCAGACGGGATTCGCGTGGCGTCGCCTCGCGGCCGCTTCCGACGCGAGGACGAGCACGACGCCGCCGTCGGCGGAGGCCGCAATGTCGAGCGCCCGGAGCGGGGCGAAACGTTCCGCGGACGAGAGGACCTGCTCGGCATCCACTTTAGCGGCATAGGCCGCGAGCGGATTCCGGAGCGCGTTCGTGCGGTTCTTGGCGACGACCGCGGCGAGGGCCTTCACCGAGGTCCGGGTCTTCCGGACGAAAGCATCGGCCTCGAGGCCCGCGATCAGGAACGGGTGGCCTCCGAGCGGCTTGTTCCAGATCGGATCGAGGCCGTGCTCGATGATCCCTTCCAGGGTCAGGATGTCGGACGCTTTGCTGTGCGCTTCGACGACGGCGATGTCGATGAGCCCGGTCTGGATCTGCATGAACGCGTTCGCGAGGCCTTGCAGGCCGTCCCCGGTCACCGTGCAGACAGGCCGGAGGGCGCCCCCGAGCTGATCCGGCGTGAACTCATCGAAGATGCCGAAGCCCTCGTAGTAATCCTCGGCGCACGTGACGAACGAATCGACCTCCGTCCGCGGGTCGACGCCCGCGTCCGCGTAGGCGCGCGAGGCCGCCTCGAACATGAGTTCCTTCCAGCTGTACTCGGGCGTCGACGGACGAAACGCCGTCATGCCCACCCCGATGATCCCGACCCGCATGCAGTCCGGCCCCCGATTCGACGCCGATTCCGGGGAAATCGCGACCGCACAAAAGACTGTCGCCATCGGGCACGCAAGGGCTTAAGGCGAGTCGCGTCGATGGTTCCCGCGGAAGGGGTTCGGCTGCCTCTCTACTACTTCGATATCGAGACGACGGGGGACGATCCGCAGCAGGACCGGATCGTGACCGCCCAATACCAGCCGCTCGCGGACGACCTCTCCGCGGTCGGACCCTTCCAGGTCATCGCGGAGTGGGAGTGGGGCGAGAAGCAGGTCATCCAGATGGCCCTCGACAAGGGGGTGCTCGAGCCGACCTGGGACTTCGTGCCGGTCGGGAACCGGCTTCGCTTCGACCTGACCTTCCTGATCGAGCGGGCGACGAAGTGGAACCTGATCGAATGGGACCTCGCGAAGCTGAAGTACTTCTGGTTCACGAAGCCCTACGTGGACCTGGGGCCGATCCTCGTGATGCTGAACCGCGGTTCTCTCGCGGGATCGAGCTTGCACAATTTCTCGGAAAAGGAGAGGGGGTCCCGAATCCCGCGGATGTACCTCGCCGGTCGATTCCCCGAGATTATCGAGTACGTGACGAAGGAGCGAAACGCGGCGCTCGACCTGCTCCAAGAAGGACGGGACGTCCTCGGGGCGATGGGCGACCAACGCCGCCGGGCGCCAAGTGCCCCCGATCCGGCGTGAATCGAATCCTCCGAAGCCGTCCAACGCGAAGCCCTAAGAGACCGTCCGCGGTTATGCCGTCCGGAAGGGACGATGGACTTCGAATTGGATTCTGAACATGAGATGATCCGACAGACCGTCCACGACTTCGCCGAGAAGGAGGTCCGGCCGGTGGCGGCCCACGTCGACAAGACCGGCGAGTTCCCGAGGGCCACCGTCGCGAAGATGGGGGGCCTAGGCTTCCTCGGCGTCGCCATCCCTACGGAGTATGACGGAGCGGGACTCGATGCGCTCGCCCTCGCAATCGGCATCGAGGAGATGGCCCGGGTCTGCGGATCGCATGCCCTGATTATGGCGGCGCACAACTCCCTCTGCACCGGGAACATCTGGCTCGCCGGAAGCGAAGCCCAGAAGCGGAAGTACATCCCCGACCTCGCGAGCGGCCGGAAGATCGGCGCATGGGCGTTGACGGAACCGACGAGCGGGTCCGATGCGGCCGCGATGAAGACCGCCGCGAAACGGAAGAAGGACGAGTGGGTCCTCAACGGGACGAAGACCTTCTGCACCAACGCTCCGGTCGCCGGGACTTTCGTCATCCACGCGGTCACGGACCCGACGAAGGGGACGCGCGGGATCAGCGCGTTCATCGTGGAGCGGGGCAATCCTGGCCTCTCGATCGGGAAGGTCGAGGACAAGCTCGGCGTCCGCGGGAGCGCAACGTCGCAGGTCATCCTGAGCGACTGTCATTTGCCGAAGGACGCGATGCTCGGCGCCGAAGACGACGGATTCGTCAACGCACTGAAGATACTCGACGGAGGCCGGATCGGAATCGGGTCCATGGCCGTCGGGATCGCCCAAGGCGCTTTCGAGGAATCCGTGAAGTACGCGAGGGATCGGGTGCAGTTCTCCAGGCCGATCGCGGAGCACCAGGCGATCCAGTTCATGCTCGCCGACATGGCGACGCGGATCGACGCGTCGCGGGCCTTGGTCCGGAGGGCGGCGTGGTTGAAGGACCGCGGCCTGCCGTTCAAGAAGGAAGCCGCGATGGCCAAGTTGTACGCGAGCGAGATGTCCTCGTTCGTCACGAACAAGGCCGTGCAGATCCACGGCGGCTACGGATACATCGCCGACTACCCGGTGGAGCGGATGCTCCGCGATGCCAAGCTCACGGAAATCGGAGAAGGGACGAGCGAAATCCAGCGGCTCGTCATCGCGAGAGAAGTGCTCGGAAAGTAGGTCGGATTATCTCTTTATACCGCGGCCGCGCATCTCCGCGCGAAATGCCCGACAGTGAATACGAGGTCGAGCTGTTTCGCAAGCAGGGATTCACGCGGCAGACCTGCTCGAAGTGCGGGAAATTCTTCTGGTCCCTCGGGCACCACGAGACGTGCGGCGAGGCCCCGTGTCAGGAGTACGACTTCATCGGCAACTCGCCGTTCAAGAAGAAACTGACGTACCGCGCGATGCGCGAGGACTTCCTCTCCTTCCTCGAGCAGAATGGGCATGCCCGCGTGAAGCGCTATCCGATCGTCGCCCGCTGGCGGGATGACGTCTTCTTCGTCCAGGCGAGCGTGTACCCGTTCCAACCGTGGGTGATCAGCGGCCAGGCCAGCCCACCCGCGAATCCCCTGGCGATCAGCCAGCCGTGTGTCCGCTTCGTCGACGTCGACAACGTCGGCAAGACGGGACAGCACTTCACGCTGTTCGAGATGATGGCCCACCACGCGTTCAACTTCCCCGACCGTCCGATCTATTGGAAGGACCGCACGGTGGAACTCTGCCAGCTCTTCCTGACGGAGCGGCTCGGCATCGATCCGAGCCTGCCGCGGTACAAAGAATCCTGGTGGGAGGGCGGCGGGAACAGCGGCCCGTGCCTCGAGGTCGTCTTCGGCGGCGCGGAGGCGGCGACCCTGGTGTTCATGCAGAACCGGGAGTTGAACGGGCACCGTGTGCCGATGGACACGACCGTCGTCGACACGGGCTACGGGCTCGAACGGCTCACCTGGCTCTCCCAGGCCACGACCTCCTCGTACGAGGCCGTCTTCGGCGACACGCTCGGCTATCTGAAACGGGCGACTGGCGCGAAGCGGGTGGACGATCGCGTGCTCCGCGAGTATTCGAAGGTCGCCGGCATGATGAAGGTCGAGAGCCTCGCGGACATCCGCGAGATCCGCCGGAAGACCGCAGAACGGGTCGGAATCACGGTGGAAGAGCTCGTCGCGCAGGTCTCCCCGCTCGAGGCCCTCTACATCATCTGCGACCATGCGCGCGCTCTGATTTTCCTCCTGGGAGACGGCGTCGTGCCCTCGAATGCACGGGAAGGCTACTTCGCACGGCTGCTCGTCCGCCGCGGCCTGCGGGCGCTGAAGGATCTCAACATCACGTATAGCCTGGCCGACACCGTCAGCTTCATGATCGACCAGATCCGGGAGGACTACCCGGAGTTCTTCTTCAACAAAGGGGACATCCTCAAGCTGCTCAAGGTCGAGGAGACGCGGTACAAGGAGACGCTGGAGAAGGGCCGAGTCACCGTCGGCAAGATCGCGGAGGAGCTCAAGGCCGCGGGGAAGGCGTTCGACGTCGAGACCCTGATCGAGCTATATGATAGCCATGGCCTCAATCCCGACGTCGTGCGCGATTTCACGGATGTCCGGGTCGAGATCCCGGATGACTTCTACGCCCGGGTCGCGGCCCGCCACGAGCGGCCGATCCGCGTGGAGCCGGAGAAGAAAATCCAGGTGTCGAAGGACCTTCCCCCAACGAAGCTCCGCGTCTACGAAGACAAGAGGAAGCGTTCCTTCCGGGCCAAGGTGCTCGCGGTGGAAGGCGAAGCGGTCGTCTTGGACCAGACCTATTTCTATCCGGAAGGAGGAGGTCAGGAGGCCGACCACGGGACGATCGCGGACCGGGAAGTCTACGACGTCCAGAAGATGGGGACCTCGATCCTCCACTTCATCCGAGGGGACGCGACCTCCCTCCTGAAGAAACGCGTCGCGTGCGTCATCGATGGGGAACGCCGCGAGGCCCTCATGCGAAACCACACCGCGACGCACATCGTCCTCGGGGCCGCGCGCAAAGCCCTCGGCAACCACGTGTGGCAGGCCGGCGCGCACAAGGCCCCGGACCTCGCGCGCCTCGACATCACCCACTACGACGCCCTGACGGATGCGGAGGTCGCCCGCATCGAGGAGTTAGCGAATGGCGAGGTCCTCGGACACCACCAGGTCCGCGCGAAGGTCTTGGCCCGCGATGTCGCCGAGAAGAAGTTCGGCTTCCGCCTGTACCAGGGCGGCTCTGTCCCGGGAGGCGAACTCCGCGTGGTCGAGATCCCGAAGTGGGACGTGGAGGCCTGCGGAGGGACTCACGTCTCGAGGACGAGCGATGTCTCGTTGATCAAAATCCTCCGATCCACGCGCATTCAGGACGGCGTCGTGCGCCTCGAGTACGCTGCGGGGAAAGGGGCCCTCGAGGCCAACCGCAAGCAGACGGAAGACCTGCGGCGCGTCGGCGAAATCCTGGGGGCTCCCGCGGATCAAATCGTCCCCACCGCGGAGCGAATCATGGCCGAGTGGAAGGAGCTCCGCAAGGTCGCGCAGAAGGCGACCGATGAACGGGCCGCCGCGAAGACGAAACAGGAGATCGAGACCGCGAAGGGCACGTGGCCGATCGTGAAGGACGAGGTCCCCCAGGGGGTGGGCTTCATGATGTCGATGTCGAAGGCGACGGCCTCCGAGCCTCGCGTGACTGGAATCTACTGGGCCGCGGCCCCGAACGACGTGAAGCTCGTGCTCACCCGGGGAATCGAGGTCCCGATCGATGCCGCCGAGCTCGTCCGCGCGGTCGCGCCGGAATTCCGAGGCAAGGGCGGTGGCAAGCCCGACTTCGCGCAAGCGAGCTTCCCGAACCTGGACATGGCGCGCGTCGCCGCGGCGAAACTCGAGGAACTCATCCGGAAGAAGCTAGGGATCGAGAGCGGATGACATGGACTTCCGGGCCTGGCGCCGTCGACTCCGGGAGTACGACGAGATCACGAACGTCGGGCCGATCATCCGCCGGTACTTCGTCATCGGCGCGTTCGACGGCGCCCTGACGGTCCTCGGGATCATCATCGGCTCCTCGGCCTTCGGCGACTTGGAATCGCACAAAGGCCTCGTCGTGTCCGCGTCGTTCGGTGCGGCGATCGCCCTCTCGGTGAGCAGCGCCGTCGGCGCATACGAGGCGGAGCGCGTCGAGAAGAAGCTCGATATCCGGACAATCGAGCGCGCCCTCTTGGCGCGCTTGAGCGAGGAACACCGAGAGGCTTTTCGGTTCGCGGCCATCGTGAGCGCCCTCGTCCACGGCGTCGCCCCGCTGATCGCGGCGCTCCTTCCCGTGATCCCGTTCCTCCTGCTCGATGCCCGGACGGCCACGATCGCGGCGATCGTCATCACGCTCGTGATCCTGTTCGTCCTCGGCGTCTACCTGGGAAATCTCGTCCGAGAACGCGTGGTCGTGACCGGACTTCGGTTCGCCGCCGCAGGGATTGGGACGGCCCTCATCCTGTGGTTCCTCGGGGCTCGACTCGCGTAACCCGCGCACCTTTATCTAGACGCGAAGGTTGGCACGCGATGTGCTTTCTGCGGAGGCGGAGGTCGAGTCACTCCGGGACTCCGTGGCCAAGCACTTCGAGGTGTACGGCGTCCTCGTGACGCCCCTCGCCCTGACCTTCCAAATTCGTGCGCCTGCAGCAGGGATCGACGGACCGTTCGACGCGCTTCGGCAGGAGCTCGTGCCGAAAGACTACATCCCCACGATCACGCAGGAGAGAGGGGAAATCCTCGTCCACGTCCAGCGACGGCCGAAGGCCCGGTTCGCCGGCGTCCAGGTGAACCTCATCTTGTTGATCGTCACGGTCCTGACGATCCTGTTCTTCGGAGGCGCGTGGAACTGGGCCGACTATTCGGGCAAGCCGATTCTGTCCGCGGAGTCGATCGGATACGGGGCCGCATTCTTCTCCGTCCCCCTCCTCGCGATCCTCGGCTGTCACGAGATGGGCCACTACGTCGTCGCGAAGCGATACCACGTGCGGGCGTCCCTCCCGTTCTTCCTCCCTTCGATCCCGCCTCTGGGGACGCTCGGGGCCTTCATCAGCATGCGGGACCCGATCCCGAATCGACGGGCCCTCCTCGATATCGGGGTGGCGGGCCCTCTCGTGGGCTTCGTAATCGCCATTCCCGTGACCCTCGCGGGACTCGCCCTAACCGCCGCGACCCCAGGAAACGCGCTCGCTGAGTCCCCACAACCTTCCATTCTTTTCCTGGTCCTCTCCCAATTCTTCCCGGTCTCGGGAGCCGTCGCCCAACATCCCCTCGCCTTCGCAGGTTGGGTCGGCCTCTTCGTCACCGCGATCAACCTACTCCCCGCGGGACAGCTGGACGGCGGGCACGTTGCCCGGGCCCTCCTCGGCCGCCGACAGTTCTACATCAGCTGGGCGGCGGTCCTCATCCTGTTCGGCCTGAGCGCCTTCTATCCGGGCTGGTTCATCTTCGGCTTCTTGATCCTCATGCTCGGCGTCCGGCATCCTCCGCCGCTGAACGACATCAGCCGGCTCGACCCGAGGAGGATAATCGTCGGCATTATCGCCGTCGTCATCTTGCTCGTCACCTTTGTCCCGCAGCCGTTCGTGATGGTCGGAAATGAACGGGCACTTCGGTTCGAGGACTTGAGCGGGTCCGTCCTCTACGAGTATGCCAACGGGACGATTGCCCTCAACAGCTCGAGGCTCCTCATCTTTGCCGTCAACAACACAGGTCCCGCCAAGGAGAACGTCGTCGTGAGCGTGAGGCCTAACAACCTGGATCGCGTGGGCTTCGTGATCCGGTTCGCGGCCTATCAGATCGGCTCGTCGAATGTCTCCGCGAACAGGGACACGGTCGAATTCCGGTTGAACGCCTCGCAACGTGCGGTCCTCGACTTGATGGTCACGGCACCGGCGAGCTGGCCGAGCGCGTTGCCTGCGATGGTGACCTTCCAGGTCCACGCCGCGACGCCCGACGGGATCGCGAGCCCGGCCGACCTCGAGGTCCCGGTCCAGGTCACGAGTTGACGAAGACGCAGAAGTGCCGCACCAGGGAACGGTGGACTCGGAGCGCATGCGCCTCTATCCGTTCGAGGTGCTCCGAGGCCAGATCGATCATGGCCTCGTTCGGGAGGACGACCGCCGCGTAGGCTCCCGGCGGGAGGAGATCGCGAAACGCCCGGAATGTGCGCTCGTAGAGGCTGGCGATCGGTTCTCCTCGCGTCGACGCGGCGCGACCGTACGGAGGATCGGTCGCGATGCCGTGGACGCTCGCACCACGCAACGGCA
>Ga0209057_1003405_pt1 | contig 11753 bp, 15 predicted proteins | sample GraSoiAngelo_146_FD_185903 | JGI IMG/M metagenome (GOLD analysis project Ga0209057, IMG submission 185903) | Grasslands soil microbial communities from the Angelo Coastal Reserve, California, USA - 14_1009_05_30cm (SPAdes) (version 2) | ecosystem: Environmental > Terrestrial > Soil > Grasslands ... | reverse complement strand
GTGAGGAAGCGGTCAAGTGGTATGCGGAGCAGGTGCTCGAGGCCGGCTGTGCCTTCGTCAACTGCATGCCGGTCTTCCTCGCGCGCGAGGCCTACTGGCGCGGTCGCTTCGAGAAGCGCGGCATCCCGATCATCGGCGACGACATCAAGTCGCAGGTGGGCGCGACCATCGTGCACCGCGTGCTCACGCGGCTTTTCGAGGACCGGGGCGTCAAGCTGGAGCGCACCTACCAGCTGAACTTCGGCGGCAACACGGACTTCCTGAACATGCTCGAGCGCGAGCGCCTGGTTTCGAAGAAGATCTCGAAGACGAACAGCGTCAAGTCGCAGATGAAGGCGGACATCGGCGGCGACAACATCCACATCGGCCCGTCCGATTACGTGCCCTGGCTGGGTGACCGGAAGTGGGCCTACATCCGGCTAGAAGGCCGGTCCTTCGGCGACGTCCCCCTCAACGTCGAGCTCAAGCTCGAGGTCTGGGACTCCCCGAACTCGGCGGGGGTCGTGATCGACGCCATTCGCTGCTGCAAGCTCGGTCTCGACCGCAAGCTGGGCGGCGCGCTGGAGGGACCGTCGTCCTACTTCATGAAGTCACCGCCCACGCAGGTCACCGACGGCGTCGCGCACCAGCTGACGGAGGCCTTCATCGCCGGGACCCCGGTCGACGCCAAAGCCACCGAGCCCATCCAGGGCGTGGCCGCGCCACAAGCGACCGCTCGCCGCTGATGCTGCTCCCTCGGCTGTTCAGGCTGGGGAACCTGGTCATGCGGGCGCTGCCGCCGCGTGTTCGCTACCCGCTGGCGGCCATCACCGGGCGATGCGCCTTCTATCTCATGCCTCGGCGCCGCCGGGTCGCCTTCGAGAACTTTGGCCAGGTGCTCGGCTTGCCCTGGAACGACCCGTTGGTCAAGCGCACGGCGCGGCATGCCTTCGGTAACTACTTCAAGATGTTCGCCGACTTCATGCTGATGGACACGCTGACGCCCGAGCAGATCCGGCGGATGGTCCGCCCCCAGGGCCGGGAGCGGATCGATCGTGCCCTGGCCGAGGGGAAGGGCGTGCTGGTGGTCACCGCCCATGTTTCGAATTGGGACATCCTGGCGGCCGCCTCGGCCGTCTACGGCTATCCCATCAGTGCCGTCACCAATGATTTGCCAAGCGGCGGCCTCAACGAGCTGGTCATCGCGTCCCGCGAGCGGATCGGCATGAAAATGATCGGGCTCGCTCCCGGCAGCCTCCGCCAGATCATCAAGGCTCTGGGGCGAAATGAACTGGTCGCGCTCGCGAGCGACCTGTACAGTGGTGACCGTGGCGTCCGGGTGCCGTTTTTCAACCGGCCCGCGATGTTCCCTTCAGGTCCGGCTGCGCTGGCGTTGAAGACCGGCGCGCCGATCCTGCCCGTCTGGTGCCGGCGTCAGACCGATAACCTCTACATCGCGGAAGTGGAAGCCCCCATCGAAGTCAGTCGCACGGGCGACACGCAGCGGGATATCCAGGTAACCACGGAGCGCATCGTGCAGTTCTTCGAGCGGATCATCCGCCGCGAGCCCGATCAATGGCTCGTCTTCCTGCCGGTGTGGCGGCTCGAGCAAGCGCCGCAAACTCCCGGCTCGCCGATGCAGCCGGCTCTCGACCCATCGTGATCACCTATATCGGTTTTCGCCTGATCGAGGGCATCATCGCGCGAACGCCGCGCCGGCTGGCGTATGCGATCGGTGTCGTGACCAGCACGCTCGCCTTTCCTTTGCTGGCCCGCCAGCGCAAGGCGCTGGAGTCGAATCTTCACCACGTGTTGCCAGAGATGCCCGGGCCGCAGCTCCGCAAGCTCGCCTGGCGCAACTGGCTGAACTACACCAAGGCCTGGATCGATTTCTTCAAGATTCCTCGGATGGACCGGCGCAAGCTCGGCGCGCTGCTGACTCCGTCAGGCCTGGAAAATCTCGACGCGGCGATGGCGCGCGGCAAGGGCGTCATCGTGGTGGCGCCGCACATGGGGTCGTGGGAGCTGGCCGCGGCCAGCTGGGCGGCGTCGTTCGGCGAGATCGGCGTGATGGTCGAGCAGATCGAACCGCGCCAGCTCTTCGAGCATGTGTCCGCCCTTCGCTCGCGCATGAACATCCGGGTGATCCCGCTGAGCCGGACCGGCGCCCGAGACATCATGCGGATGCTCAAGGAACACCGCATGGTGGTGCTGGCCATGGATCGCGACATTTTGAACACCGGCCAGCCGTTTAAATTCTTCGGCCGGCTCACCTCGTTCCCCACCGGGCCGGTCGAAATCGCGCTCAAGACCGGCGCACCGATCCTGCCGGCCTTCTGCATCCGGGACCGCAACGACGCCTACATCGCCATCGGCGAGCCGCCCCTCTTCCTCACCCCGAGTGAAGATCACCGGGCCGACCTACGAGGTGCCATGGAACAGATCCTGGCGACGTTTGAACGGTATATAAAGAGGTATCCGGACCAGTGGCACGTCCTCGAGCCAATCTGGCCGGAGAAGCCTGTCGTCCCAGCCGTCACCATTCCGTCACCGCCGGCGCAGGCCGCTGTGGGCGATTAAGGAGGAACTCGTGGGCAAAGCCGACTTCCACATTCATACGTCGTTGAACGACGGGACTGCCACCGTCCGGGAGGTGCTCGACTACGTTCGCGACCGCACCGACCTCGACGTGATGGCGATCACCGACCACGATCGCCTCACCGGCAGCTACCAGGCCCAGGAGATCGCCAACGAGTATCGCTTCGAGGTCGTGACCGGGTGCGAGATCACCACACTGCATGGGCACCTGCTCGCGCTCTTCATCGAGAAGCCGATCCCCATGTGGCGCCCCCTCGATTGGACGATCGGCAAGATCCACGAGCAGGGCGGACTGGCGATCGCGGTCCATCCCTTTTCGATGCTGACTCGCAGCATTGGATTCCGCTCCTTCGACGGCATCATGAAACATCCGTCGCCGGACATCTACTTCGACGCGGTGGAAACCTTCAACCCGTCGGTCGCCGGCCGCACCTGCGCCGCCAAGATCGATCGACTGAACAAGAGCCGGTTTCACCTTCCGGAGGTCGGCTGCTCTGACAGCCACCACCTCCAGGGAATCGGCACCGGGTACACCACCTTCCCTGGCAAGGACGCCCAGGATCTGAAGAAGGCGCTGCTGGCAAGCCAGACGAAGGCCTTCGGGGAGTACTGGGATTTCGTAACGCACCGGCGCATCGCCCAGCTGAAGTTCCGCCGCATCGGTCGCAACTGGGCCCGCATGGGACGGTCCGCTGTTCGAGCTTTCGCCCGAGGCTAGGGCACGTGAGGGGAAGCCGTTCATGAAGGTCGGCCTCGTTTCTGCCTATGACTACGCCCATCCGGGCGGGGTCACCGAGCACGTGCGTCACCTCGCCGCCGGACTGAGGCGACGCGGCCATGACGTCACCGTCTTTGCGCCCTGCTCGGACAAGGAAGTCGCGGAACGTGATAGCGACTTCGTGCGCGTCGGCCGCCCCTTCCCCATTCCCATGCACGGGTCGGTCGCCCGAATCACGGTCAGCCTGCATCTCACCAATCGAATCAAGCACTATGTCCGCGATGGCGGCTTCGACGTTCTTCATTACCACGAGCCGCTGATGCCGGTGCTACCGGTTACGGCGCTCCGCCTCTCCAGGACCTGCAATGTCGGAACCTTCCATGCCTTCGCCCGCTCCAACGTCGGTTACTACTACGGCAAGCCGTTGCTCAAGCGCTATGTTCGGCGCCTTCACGCACGCATCGCGGTTTCCAACCCGGCCCGCGAGTTCGTACGCCACTATTTCCCCGGCGACTACCGCGTCATCCCGAATGGGATCGATGTCAAACGCTTCCAGAACCAGGCCCCCTACCCGGATCTGCGCGACGGCATGTGCAACCTGCTGTTCGTCGGTCGGCTGGAGTACCGCAAGGGCCTCGGCTACCTGCTGCGTGCCTTCGCTCAGCTCAAACCGCAGTACCCGAACTTGCGGCTCATCATCGTGGGCGACGGCCCGCTGCGGCGCTGGTACGGCAACTTCCTCGCCCGCAAACAGCTTGATGATGTGGTAATGGCCGGCTACGTGCCCGCCTCTGAGCTACCTCGCTACTACGCCAGCTGCGACATCTTCTGCTCGCCGGCGACCGGCGACGAGAGCTTCGGCATCGTCCTGCTGGAGGCGATGGCCTCGGGTAAGCCGATCGTCGCCACCAGCATCGACGGGTTCCGCGAGGTCTTGACCCACGGCCGCGACGGACTGCTGGTGGAACGCAAGAGCCGCCGGCAGCTCTCCTACGCCCTGCAGACGCTGATCAACAACCCGGCCCTGCGCCAGGAGATGGGCCAGGCGGGCCTGGTAAAGGCGCGCCGCTACGATTGGGAACGCGTCATCGACGAGGTCACTGACGTCTACCGCCAGGCGCTCGACCAGGCGCAGCCCGCGCCGTCTGTGCGCCTGGAGCCCAGCCTTAGTTCGCGCTGATGTTTACGCAGAAATTCCAGGCCTGGGTGCGCCGCTGGGCGGAGCGCTTCGTCGGTGTCTTTCGCGAATCACCGATCACCCCCAACATGCTCACGCTGTTCGGGCTGGTCATCACAGGCGTGGGGGCCCTTCTGGTCGCGGTCAACCAGTTGCTGCTAGGCGGCCTGGTGCTGACCGTTGCTGGCTTCTTCGATGTCTTCGACGGTGCGCTCGCCCGGGCTTCCGGCAAGGTCTACCGCTACGGCGCCTTCCTCGACTCGACGGTCGACCGCTACTCCGAGGGCGTCGTCTACCTGGGGATCCTGATCTACTTCCTGCGACACCACGACGGCCTGCAGCCGATCATCGTCTTGATCGCACTCGCCGGGTCATTCCTAGTGAGCTATGTCAGGGCGCGGGCGCAAAGCCTCGGCTTCACCTGCGATGTGGGGATCCTCGCCCGACCAGAGCGGGTCGTCATCATCGTGGCGGGCCTGCTGCTCGAATCGATCGGCATCAAGATCGGGCCCTGGACACCGCTGACGGTAGCGCTGCTCATCCTGGCGGTCGGCACCAACTTCACCGCCGTGCAACGGGTGTGGGTGGTCTGGCAGCAGAACCGGGCTGAGCTGCGGGCCACGCGCGGGGCGGCCACTCAATCGACCGGTGCCGAACAACCTATCGAGGCGCAACCGGTCCGGGCGGCGATGCGGCGCTTCTTCGAGAATCTGGGCAAGACCTGATCCGGGTGTAGCCGCGCGCTACTAGGTATCATGTGGGCGTGCAGGTCGCGATCTATGCCGACCGTGATCCGGGCGGCAAGAAATTCATCGCCACCCTCAAGCGGCGGCTGAAGAATGAAGAGATCCGCGCCTGGCAGATCCAGAAACAGGCACCCTTTACCCTGGTGCACGCCGGCGACCGCTACACGAAGATTCGGGTGACTTTCGTGCCGGCGGGCACACCGAGTTTCAGCCGCGCCGCCCGGGCCGGCTTACTGGGCGCCTTCAAGAACCCGGAGCCAACCCTGCTCGCCACCATCTCAGACGGTCCGTCCGCCGATCGCGTGTTGGGTTTCGTCGTCGGAATGCTCACCCGCCACGCCCAGCCCCTGGGCGTTTCCGGCGTCGGCATCCCGCTGACCGGGTCCGCCTCCAGCCGCTAGCTCGTCTCCGTTTCGGTGGCGACGCCGCCGCGCAGGCCGAAGAGGTGTTTCTGCCAGGCCAGGTAGATCACGATCGCGACGTTGATCAGCAAGATGCTGATGCGCACCGGGGTCTGACGGTTGAGCACTTCCGAGACCTCCAGCGGAATGCCGATGCAACCCGCGATGACGGTGAGGTATTCGGCCCAGCGCCGCCGGCGCGCCAGCCCGACCGCTTCCGTGAGCTCCAGCAACCCGAAGAGCAGCGCGCCGATTCCGATCAGAAGCACGGTCCGCGTGGAAAATTCGCCGATGGGGCGCAGCACCGTGATGAGGATGCGCGGGATCAACCGACGTTCCGGGTTGACGTCCAACTCGGCCACCCACTGGCGGACCAGCGTAACCACACTCCGGCTTCGCGTCAGGAGAGCGATCCCCAGGATGAACACCAGGCTGCCGCGGATGGCCCGCTCCAGGATGATGAGGCGGACCACGGTATCGACCGGCTGCGTCTCGCGACCGAGCTCGCGCTTGATCTTCTGCCAAAAGGTCACTGCGGCAGCGCCTCGAGCAGGCGATCGAGATCCTCGTCGCTGTTGTAGTAGTGGGGCGAGGCGCGCAGAAAATCGCCGCGCAACGAGATGATGACGCCGGCTTCGCGTAAGCGCGTATGCAGCTCGGCCGGCACCATGCGCGGATGGCGGAACGACACGATGCCGGAACGCTCCGATGGCGACATCGGTTTCAGTACCAGCTCGTAGCCGCGGGTCGGGAGTTCGTCGCGCAGCCGGTCGGCCAGCCGAAGCACCGCGTCTTCGACCGCCGGCAGACCGGCGCGTAGCAGAAGGTTGATGGCCGCTCCCATGCCGAGAATCCCGGGATAGTTGGGGGCGGCCTCTTCGAAGCGCCGGGCATCCGGCTTGAGCGTGAGGTCATACTCGAAGTACTCCTCGTCGCGGACCACGCTATCGGTGCCGATCGTCACCGGGGTCAATCGCTCCAGCATGCGCGGTCCAACGTACGCGAAACCCACGCCGATGGGACCCAACAGCCATTTCTGGGCGCCGGCGCAGAGGAAGTCCACCGGCGTGGCTCGCAGGTCCAGCCGCAAGGCGCCGGCCGCCTGGATGGCATCGACCACCAGCAGGATATCGCGGCCCTTGAGCACGGTGCTCAGTGCGGCGAGATCGGTCCGAAACCCGCTCCAGAATTGCACCGCGCTGATGGCCAGCACGCGAGTGCGTTGGTCGCAGAGTCGGACCAGCGCCTTGACGTCGATGCGCCCCTGCTCGGCGCGGTAGAGCCGGAGTTCCACACCCTTGCGTTTGAGGCCCATCCAGGGGTAGATGTTGGCCGGAAATTCCCGGTCGACGCCGACGATGTTGTCCCCGGCTTCCCAGTCGAGACCCACTGCCACCAGGCCCAGCCCCGAGGTCGTGTTCTTGGTGAAGGCGATCGATTCCGGACCCACGGCGAGCAACTCCGCGATCCGTCCGCGAACCTGGCTGCGGAACCGCTCCCAATGCGCCAGATCGAATGGTTCCTCGGTCAATCGCCCAAGAAACACCTCGATCGTGGACCGGACGGGCGTCGCCAGCGGCGCGATGGCGGCGTGATCGAGGTAGGCGTAGCGGCGTGCAATCGGATATAGCGCTCGCATCTCCTGCGGCGTGAGCGGCATACCTTGGGCACACTACACTAGGCATGTTGGGCGAGGCGACCATCATTGACATCTCGGACTTCGAGCGGGTCGACATGCGCGTCGGCCGGGTCCTCGAGGCCGAGCCCTTTCCGGAAGCCCGCAAGCCCGCCTATAAGCTTCGCATCGATTTCGGGCCACTTGGCACCCGGCGCTGTAGCGCTCAGTTGACGGTGCATTACCGCCCGGAGGATCTGCGCGGCAAGCTGGTCATCGCGGTCCTCAACTTTCCGGCGCGACAGATCGGTCCGGTACGCTCCGAGGTCCTCGTCCTGGGCGTTCCCGATCCGGACGGCGCTGTCGTACTGCTCGCGCCAACCGTCGACGTTCCGCTCGGAGGTCGGGTCTTCTGAGCATTCCGCCGCTGACCCCATACCTCGTGAGTGAATGGCACGATCAGGCGACCGGCGCCCGCGGGTGGTTCGTCATCGACCGTCTCATTGGTGAGATGTGTTCCGGCGGAATCCGCATGCGTCCCGGCGTCACCGTCGATGAGGTCACCGACCTGGCCCGCACCATGTCTCACAAGATGGCCGTGCTCGACATTCCCTACGGCGGCGCGAAGTCAGGGATCGATTACGATCCGTCGTCGCCGGAGGCGCCTGCCGTGCTGCGTGGCTTCATCGACGCCATCCGTCCCTTCATCGCGGAGCGTTACGCCACCGGCGCCGATCTCGGCACCCGCGAAGACGACATCATCGCCGCCTGCCAGTTGGTGGGCCTGACGCATCCGCTCCAGGCCGGATTCAAGGCCGAAGGCGGCGCCGGGCTGCAGCGTGTCAAACAGGCTCTGGCGCTGAGAAACGATGGCGTTCCGATCACCGAATTGATGGCGGGGTACGGCGTGGCGGAATGCACCATGGAGGCAGCCGACGTGCTCGGCATGCCACTCAAGGGAGCGACGGTCGCTCTCCAGGGATTCGGCAACGTCGGCGGAGCTGCAGCCCGCTACCTCGATCGGGCGGGGGTGCGCCTTACCGTGGTTGCGGATATCGAAGGAACGATCCTCGACGAAAACGGGCTCGATGTTCCCCACCTGCTCTCCATCCGCGACCGTTTCGGACGGATCGACCGCCGGCGGCTTTTACCGGGAACACGCTGCGAACCGGAGCCGGCCTGGCTCCAGCATCCGGTCGACGTCATGATCCCCGCTGCCATCGGTCACGCGATCCGCGCCGACAATCAGGCCGGCATCCGCTGCCGACTGCTGGTCGAAGGGGCGAATAACCCGGTGACCGACGAGGCGGAGCACGCCCTGGAGCAGCGCGGCGTCGTCGTCCTCCCCGACTTCGTCGCGAACGCCGCGGCGGCGTTCCTCTTCTGTGGGCTGCTCGAGAAGCGTCTCGAGCCCAACCTCGACTCGATCTTCAGCGTGACCAGCCGCCAGCTTCGAAGCACGACGCGTCAACTGCTGGAACGCGCTGGGCGCGAGCGGGTGTCGAGTCGCCGCGCGGCTGAGGAGATCGCCGAGGAACGATTGCGAGCGCGGCTGGCTTAGCGAAGCAAACGGGCGTGACGGCGCATCATGCAGTCGTCCATGACCACGTCCAGCCCGGCGGCTCGAGCCCGTGCGGCGGCGGCCTCGTCGATAACGCCGTCCTGGAGCCAGACGGCGCCCGCCGTGATGGCGATGGCGTCGTCCACGATCGGGCCCACGAACTCCGATCGCCGAAAGACGTCGACGACATCGACCGGCTGCGCGATGTCACGCAAGCCGGGATAGGCGCGCTCGCCCAGGACCTCCTTGAGATTGGGATTGACCGGGATGATGCGATAGCCCGCCCGTTGCAGGTAACGCGCGACGCCGTGGCTGGGACGGTGCGGATTGGCGCTGAGCCCCACGACGGCAATCGTCCTCGCCCAGTTCAGGATCTTTTCCGCGACGTCGACCACCTGCGGGTCCACGTATCCACTCTACAGGCGAGAATCCCGCAAGCCTGACCTAGAATTCGCCTCGTGGCGCCCACCACCCGGCTCTCGCCCATCCCCACCCAGATCGTGGACGCCTTCCGCGCGGTGGCACCGGCGGTCGAGGCCTTTGCCCGCGAGCACGATCTGCTGATCGACCGCTACCGGCGGGGGAAGCCATCCTGGGAGCTGCGCTTTGGCCGCCGGGTGGGTGGCCAGGCCGTCCTCACCATCAGCTACCGGGAGCGCACCGGCCACGTCCTCGACGTCAGCGCCACCTGGTGGGTCGACGACCAGGCGACGCAAACCCGCCGCCTGCGCTCGGAGAAAATCGGCGTCTACGACCGGCGTGCGCCGTCGGCCACCCTTACGCAGCAGCTCGAGGCGGGGCTGGCCATGGTCGACCACTGGACCCTGTCCGATTTGGGTCCGCCGCGCGGTCCCTTTCCATCAGCCGCCCCCGGCGTGGAAAGGGCGGCGAGATTGTCACTCCGATGACTGATACCGGCGAGGACCGCACCGCCGAGGAGGAGTTGCGGCTCGCCTTCGGCCGCGCCATCGGCTTCACGCTCGCCGCGCTCATCTTGCTGCTCGGGGGCGGCATCCTGCTGCTCCTGATCGCCGCCGCCTTCTTTCGCTTCGCCTTCGGCGGCTAGGCCACCAACCCGAGTCGCCGGGCCGCCGACGGGTGCGGCGCATCGACGGCGCCCGGGTGAAGGATGCCCGCCATGATCTCCACGCTGTCGACCAGTCGAGGACCGGGGCGGCTGAAGAAGGCGTTGCCGTCAACCACCCAGATCTGCGCTCGCAGCGCCTCAAAGCGCCCGCCTGCGGTTTCGACCTCGCGCAAGCTGCGCTCGAGGGAAAAACCACACGCCATGACGACCACGACCTCGGGATCGGCGTCGATCACCTGCTGCCAGTCGATGGCATGCGCCGGCCGGCGCGCCACGCCAAGCCGCTCGTCGCCGCCGGCAATGGTGACGAGCTCCGGAGTCCAGTGACCGCAGTTGAAGGGCGGGTCGACCCATTCGAGGCACACCACTCGTCGCCGGGGCCGCCCGGCAACGCGCTGCTCGACAGCGGCGACGCGCCGTCGAAGCGAATCGCAGACGCGCTCCGCGATAGCGGACCGGCCCGCCAGCCTACCAACAACGCGGATGTTCTCGAAGACGTCCTCAATGGTCTCCGGTTCGAGCGAGACGAGCTGCGGCGAGGAACCCAGCCGGCGTACGGCCCGTTCCACGATCGGATAGGAGACGGCGCAGACCTCGCAGAGCTCTTGCGTGAGGATCAGGTCGGGGCGGAGCGCCTCCAGGAGCGGCGCATCGAGCGCGTAGATGCTGCTGCCCTCGTGGACGAGCTCGCGAATGTGCCGATCGACCTCGGCACCCGAACTCGCGCCCGACAGGACGCTGCGGGTGAGCACCGGCTTGTCCCGGACCGAGTCGGGGTAGTCGCATTCATGGGTGACGGCCACCAGCTCGTTCTCCAGGCCAAGCGCGCAGACGATCTCGGTGGCGCTGGGCAGCAGCGAAGCGATGCGCACTCAGCGATCGGAGGGAACAAAAGGATTCAACAGCATCTCTTCTTCGATGGTCGTCGACGGCCCATGGCCCGGATAGACCACGGTTTTCGGCGGCAGATGGTAAAGCACGTTACGGATGCTGAAAATGATCTTCTGCGTATCCCCACCGGGCAGGTCGGTCCGGCCGATGCCACGCTGGAAGAGGGTGTCACCCGCAAAGCAGTCCAGCCCGAAAAGAAAGCAGACCGATCCCTGGGTGTGGCCTGGCGTGTGCAGCACCCGGAGGCTCATGTCCTGGAACGACAGGGCCGTACCGTGGGCCAGCCTTGTATCAATGGAAAAGGGCGTAAAACCGCTGGGCACAAAGGGCATCTGGCCGAATCGCTCCCAGTCGAGGATGGCGAGATCATCGGGATGCATCGCGATCGGCGCGCCGGTTTCGCGATGCACTTGGGGTACACCGCCGACGTGGTCAATGTGCCCATGGGTCACGAGGATGCGCTCCACGGTCAGTCCGTCCTGGCGAACGCGTCCCAGCACGCGCTCGACCTGCAATCCCGGATCGACAACGAGGGCAGACGTCGTGTCGCGCCGCCGGATCAGATAGCAGTTCTCCCCGAAGAGATCGTCGGGAAAGACCGCAACGGCGAGCTTTTCGCGCAGCGCCTCCGCCGGCGTCATCCGACGCCGATTTCCCAGGAGGCTGCAGTCAGCACCTCCGGGCCGGTCTCGGTGATGAGCACCATTTCCTCGAGCCGGACGCCACCCCAGCCCGGAATGTAGATCCCTGGCTCGTTGGTGATCACCATCCCGGCCCGCAGCGGCGTGTGGTCGGTGGGCGACAGGAAGGGCCGCTCGTGCACCTGCAATCCGATGCCGTGCCCCAGGCCGTGGCCGAAGGCGTGGGTCTCGCCGGCGAGCACCTCGCGGGCACGCCGGTCGACGGCATCCGCGGCCGCACCCGGCTTCATCAGGGCGATCGATTCGAGCTGCGCCTGACGGACCGCCTCGATGACGCGG
>Ga0209057_1003404_pt1 | contig 11753 bp, 8 predicted proteins | sample GraSoiAngelo_146_FD_185903 | JGI IMG/M metagenome (GOLD analysis project Ga0209057, IMG submission 185903) | Grasslands soil microbial communities from the Angelo Coastal Reserve, California, USA - 14_1009_05_30cm (SPAdes) (version 2) | ecosystem: Environmental > Terrestrial > Soil > Grasslands ... | reverse complement strand
GAACTCCGGAGGCACACAGACGCAGACGGCGACGTACTCACGGCGGATGGGGTCCAGATGGCGGTCGAGATCGGTCGACGATTGCCGGGCGGCTATGACGTGTTGATCTCGTCAGGTGCGCAGCGCGCCACACAGACAGCCGCGTGCTTTCTTGCCGGCATGGGTCGAGCGGTAACGGCTGGCGTAATCGTCAACAGCGGATTTAGATCAAAAGTCGAAGACCGCTGGTTCGCGGCAGCCCGCAACGCCCAGGGCAAGGATCTGAATGCATTCAGAAAGGTAGACGCCGACCTGGTGGATCAGGAGGCCACGCTCCTTGGAGCAGCGCTGAAGTCAGTATTCGAATCGCTACATGAGAAAGGCAGCGCGCTGGTTGTCGGCCACTCGCCGACCACAGAGGCCGCCGTGTTCGGCCTAACCGGTGTGGTCGTAGAGCCGGTGGCAAAGGGCGGCGGAATCAGGGTCGTCGAGGAGGAAGGCCGCTACAAGCTCGAGGCTCTACCGGTCGACCGGTAGTCCGATTCAGGTCCAGCCTTACACGCACCTGTGACGCCAGCGGTGCGTATCGAGCGGCTCTCGAAAAGAGCCGCTGGCGCCAGCCGAGCGGAATTCCGCGCTATACCTGGAAAGCGAGTGGAGCCCACGCCCGGATTCGAACCGGGGACCTTTTCCTTACCAAGGAAATGCTCTACCGCCTGAGCTACGTGGGCGGGCTGCGCTTCGATTCTATCTGCTGGATACTGACGGCCAGATTCATGTCAGGCATCGATCAGGTGCTCGCCAGGGCAAGGCAACGGCTGCGTCGAGTGACGCCTGAGCAGGCGGCCGCCGAGCATGCCCAGGGTGCCCTGCTCGTCGACACGCGAACCTCGGAGCAACGCACACGAGACGGCGAGATCCCCGGCGCGCTGGTGGTCGATCGGACAGTTTTCGAGTGGCGCCTCGACCCCACCTCACCGTCACGCATTCCTGAGGCCAAGAACCACGACGTTCGCGTCATCGTCATCTGCAACCAGGGCTTCTCGTCGAGCCTGGCGGCCGCCTCGCTCCTCGACCTCGGCCTGGTCAACGCCACCGACGTGATCGGCGGCTTCGCCGCCTGGAAGGCAGCGGGCCTTCCGGTGAAAAGCTAGCTGCCCGACTCGACCTTCCCGACGTCGGTCAGAATCTCGGCCTTTCCCCGCACCTTGATCGCCGCGGTCAGCTCGGTGAACTGCGCCACCAGCACCTCGCCCGCGTCCAACCGCTCCGAGTGGTGTGAGCGCGTGTCCTTGCCCCGCGTGAGACCCATGATCACGACGCCGTCCTCCAGCGCCTTGACCACGATGTAGCGACCGCTAGCCTCTTCGTCCTCGCTCGCCATTACCCCGTCCATACCCATTGCCGTTGGCCTGCGCCTTGGGCCGCACCGTCTCGAGTCGCGTCGCGGCCTGACCGACCAGCTCATCGATCTCGGCCACGAGCGCCGGACCGGCCAGGACATGATAACGATCGGCATTCACGACCACCTCGCGGCTGCCGACGACCACGTGGAGCACGACCTCGTCGGTGCCAGGGTGGCGCGCGAGAACTGCTTCGAGCTGCTCGGCCAGGCCCGACTCGCCGCTCGGGATTCGCACGTGTACGAGCTGCCGACGCGAGACGGGCACGCATTCGGGGTCGTCCCACAGCCACGCCATGTCCGCGACCACCGACGCCGTCTCGACCTCGGTCTCCAGCTCCGGCTCCACAGGCGAGGCCGCCGCGCCGCTGGCGCGTGTGCTGCCGGCCCGAGCGTCCACCTTGCCCTGGACGACCACGACCTTGTCCGGCTCGAACAGCAACCGCGTCTGCTCGAACACGCGCGGGAACAGGACGACGTCGACCGCGCCGGTGAGGTCCTCGAGCGTGGCGTACGCCATGATCTGGCCCTTGCGCGTCACGACGCGCCGCACCTCGCGCACGAGCCCGGCGACCCGCACCTCGGTGTCCTGCAGCGCGCTGGTCACCTCTACCGCCTGGGTGTCCGACAGCTTCGCCAGCTCCGCGGAGATGCGGCGCAGCGGGTGGTCGCTCAGGTACAGGCCGAGCAGCTCTTTCTCGAGGCGCAGCTTTTCATCGCCCGCCATTGGCGCGACGTCGATCGTCAAGCCGTAATCCTCTGCGTGGGTTTCCGGCGAGCCGACCATATCGAGCAGCGAGGTCTGGCCGGACTCGCGGTCGCGGCGCGCGCGCTCCGCGCGGCTCACCGCGTGGTCGAGCGCCGCGATCAGCCGGGCTCGTTCGCCCAGCGTGTCACACGTCCCCGACTGCACCAATGCTTCGAGCACCCGCCGATTGACGTCCTGGATCGCCGACGTGCGCTCGCAGAGATCTTCGAGCGACTTGAAAGGTCCGTCCTGGTCGCGCAGTCCCACGATGCTCTCCACAGCGTGGCGGCCGACGTTCTTGATCGCGGCCAGCCCGAACAGGATCCGGCCGTCCGTCATCGAGAAGTCCGTCCGGGATTGGTTGATGTCTGGCGCGAGGACGTCGATGCCCCTCAGCCTGCAGTCGACGATCGCGGTCGCCACGCGGTCCGCGCTGCCTTCCATGTGGATCAGCAGCGCCGTCATGTACTCGATCGGAAAGTTGGCCTTCAGGTACGCGGTCTGATAGCTGATCACCGCATACGCGGCCGAGTGGGCGCGGTTGAACCCGTACTCCGCAAACTTCGCGATGCCGTCGAACAGCGCTTCGGCCGTCGCCTTCGGGATGCCACGTTCGATCGTCCCGTCGACGAACTTGGTGCGCAGCTTCGCCATCTTTGCCTTGTCCTTCTTGCCCATCGCGGCACGAAGGATGTCGGCCTCGCTCATGGTGAACCCGGCCAGCTCGCGAGCGGCCATCATCACCTGCTCCTGGTAGATCATCACGCCATACGTCTCGCGCAGGATCGGCTCGAGGCGTTCGTGCATGTACTCGATCGGCTCGCGGCTCTGCTTGCGCGCGATGAAGGCGGGGATGTTGACCATCGGGCCAGGACGGAACAGGGCAATCGCCGCCGACACGTCCTCGAAGCTCTGCGGCCGCATGTCCATCAACATCCGCCGCATGCCCGCGCCTTCGAGCTGGAACACGCCGTGCGTGTCGCCGGTGGAGATGAGCTCGTAAGTTTTGGCGTCGTCGAACTCCAGGTGCTCGAGGTCGATGTCGATGCCCCGCCGCTCCTTGATCAACCTCACGCACGTGGCGATGATGTCGAGGTTCTGCAGGCCCAGGAAGTCGATCTTCAGCAGGCCGATATCGCCGACCGCCTTCATGTCGTACTGCGTGATCACTGCCTCGCGTCCAGGGCCGTACTGCAGCGGCGTGTAGCGAACCAGCGGCTCGGGCGCTATCACCACGCCCGCGGCATGAGTGCTGACGTTGCGCGACACGCCCTCCAGTGTTCGCGCGACGTCGACCAGGCGCTTCGCCTCCTCGCTTGACTCGTAGGCTTCGCGAAACTCGGGGACCTCCTTGATCGTGTCTTCGAGAGTTTTCGACCGGCCCTGCCACACCGGCACGAGCTTGGCCAGCCGGTCGGTGTCGCGAAGCGGGACCTCGAGCACTCGGCCGACGTCCCGGATGGCGGCCTTGGAAGCCATCGTGGTGAACGTGATGATCTGCGCCACACGGTCGGAGCCGTACTTTTCGGACACGTAGCGGATCACCTTCTCGCGTCCCTCGACGGAGAAGTCGCAGTCGATGTCCGGCATGGAGACACGGTCGATGTTCAGGAACCGCTCGAAGATCAGTCCGTGCTTGAGCGGATCCAGGTTGGTGATGCCCAGGCAGTACGAGACGAGGCTGCCCGCGGCGCTGCCTCGCCCCGGCCCGACGACAATCCCGTTCTGCCGCGCGAAGTTGTAGAAGTCCCAGACGATCAGGAAGTAGGAGGCGTAGCCGGTCTGGCTGATGACCGCAAGCTCCTGCTCCGCCCGCTCCTTCGCGCCCGCAGCCGGCTGTCCGAATCGCCACTCCATGCCCTTCATGACGAGCTGACGCAGGTACTGGTCCGGGGTCATGGCGTCGGGAACATCGAAGGGCGGCAGCAGCGTGGCGCCGAGCGAGAGCTTGAGGTTCACCTGGTCCGCGACCTCGAGGGTGGTCGCCAGCGCCTCGGGCAGGTCCTGGAACGTCTCGATCATCTCGGCCGGCGTCTTCAGATAGTTCTCCTGGGTCGAAAATCGCCATCGGTTGGGATCGTTGAAGCGAGCGCCGGTCTGCAGGCAGAGGAGAACGTCGTGAGCCTCCGAGTCGTGGCGGTGCACGTAGTGGAGGTCGTTGGTCGCGCAGAGACGCAGGCCGAATTCCTGGCCAAACCGCACCAGCACGGCGTTGACGTCGGCCTGCTTGTCGATGCCGTGGCGCTGGACCTCGAGCAGGAACCGGTCCTTGCCGAAGATGTCGCGGTACGCAGCGACCGACTCGCGCGCGCCGTCGACGTCGCCTTCGACGATCCGCATCGCCGCCTCGCCCTGCAAGCAGCCTGATAGCGCGATCAATCCCTTCGAGTGCTCGGCCAGGATCTCCTTGTCGATGCGGGGCTTGTAGTACATGCCCTCCATCTGGCCGACCGTGCAGAGCCGCATGAGGTTCAGGTAACCCTCGTGGTCGGCCGCGAGCAAGGTGAGGTGGTTGGGGTCGCGATCGACGCGGCCCTCGCGCAGGAGGCGCGAGCGAGGGGCGACGTAGACCTCGCAGCCGATGATCGGCTTGATGCCGGCGTCCTTGCACGCCTTGTAGAAATGGATCGCCCCGTACATGACGCCGTGGTCGGTCATGCCGATGGCGGGCATCTCGAGCTCGGCCGCGCGCGCCACCATGGCTGGGATGCGGCTCGCCCCATCGAGCAGCGAGTACTCGGTGTGGTTGTGGAGGTGGACGAAGGTTTGTGGGGCGTGCGGCATCGTTTTGGCTTGGGTGTGGCGGACCCCTCGGATAGTCTAGTGACTCAAATGGCCCGAATCGCCCTGCCTTCATTGGCCGGTGGAACTGCGGAGATGGCCCACTCGGGAATCCGCGAGATCGCCAACGAGGCGCTGCGAAGGCCGGGCACGATCCGGCTCGACGTCGGTCAGCCCGACTTCCCCACTCCCCAGCACGTGAAGGAAGCGGGCAAGCGCGCAATCGACGAGAACAAGACCTTCTATACCCACACGCAGGGCATTCTTTCGCTCCGCGAAAAGCTCGTCGACAAGCTCGCCCGGGTGAACGGCATCAAGACTTCGCCCGAGAACATCGCTTGCGGGCCGGGTGGGGTTGGAGCGATCGCGGCCACGCTGGCCGCCCTCGTGGAGCAAGGCGACGAGGTGCTCCTGCCGGACCCCGGCTGGCCGAACTACCGAATGATGCTGCCGTGGCTCGGCGCGCGCGGCGTCTATTACCCGTGTCCACCGGCGTCCGGCTTTCAGCCTGACCTCGAGGCGCTCGAAGCTCTCGTCACCCCGCGCTGCAAGGTCCTCGTGGTTAACAGCCCGAACAATCCGACCGGCGCCGTCTATCCACTCGAAACGATCACCGACCTGATCGAGCTGGCGCAGCGCCACAACATGTGGCTGCTCAGCGACGAGTGCTACGACCAGATCCTTCTCGACGGGTCGTGGACGAGCCCGGCCGCCATCGCGCCCGACGATCCACGCATCGCGACCGCCTTCACCTTCTCGAAGACCTACTCGATGACCGGCTGGCGCCTCGGCTACGTGACCGGCTCGGCCGAGCTGATCGACACGGCGACCAAAGTCCTGGAATCGAACTCCTCGTGCGTCTCGACCATCTCGCAGGTGGCCGCCGAAGCCGCGCTCGTCGGTCCGCAGGATTGCGTCGCCGAGATGGTGGGCGCCTACCGCCGCCGCCGGGACCTGGTCGACGGCCTGCTCAAGGAAGCGGAGCTGCACATCGCCACGCCGACCGGCGCTTTCTACATCATGGCCGACGTCTCTCCAAGCGGCATGCCCTCGCGCGAGTTCGCGTTCGCATTGCTTCGGGAGCGTGGGGTGAGCGTCGCTCCCGGAACGGCGTTCGGCGAGGTGGCCGGCGATGCGGTCCGGATCAGCCTCGCCAGCTCGGAGGCCGATCTCGCCGAAGGAGTTCGGCGCCTGGCCGAATTCGTACACGGGCGTACGTAATCAGGCCCCCATCCTTTAAGCTGCCGAGGTTGAAATCGGGCGTAACCGTCCCCGCCTACGTTCCGTTTGGCCCGACATGCAGCTTCTGAGGCCGATCCTGACGATGGTTGTCAGGTCGCTCGGCCCAGGGCGGCTCCGCCTCGTGGTCGTCAAGTTCGCCCAGAGGTTGGACCGACCCTAGCTCTCGGCCTTGCGTTGGCGGCCGGGTTCAACCCGGCCGCGACTATGCCTTCGACGTCTGCCAAACGCGGCACCGAGTGGCTACTTAAACAATCCCAACCGTATACCGGAAGGAGAGCAGCGCCTGCGGCGAAGCCGCACGCGCGATGAGAGGAAACCATATGGGTTTCCTCTCATTAGCTTCGTTCGAGCAACGCGACCGATTCGATGTGATAGGTCTGCGGAAACATATCCACGATGGCCGCGCGCCTGACCCGATAGCCTCCGCGTACCAGGCCGATCAGGTCCCTCGCATGGGTCGAAGGCTCGCAGCTGACGTAGACGAGCCGCTCGGGACCCAGCCGGATCAGCTCCGCCAGCGCCGCCGGCTCGCAGCCCGCACGCGGGGGATCCAGGATCGCGGCCTGGTGCTGCCCCAGTCGGATGCCGCGCAGCACCGCCTCCACCTTGCCCGGCAGGTACTCGACGCGTGCTGAGTTGATCCGCGCGTTGAGCCGCCCCAGCTGCACGGCGTGCGGGTTCTCCTCGATCGCGGTCACGGCGGCCGCATTGCGGGCCACCGCGACCGAGAGCGTGCCGATCCCGGCGTAGAGATCCAGCACGCGCTCATCGGACTTCGCGGCGAGCATGTCCAGCGCCGTGCGGTAGAGCACCAGCATCTGGCGGAAGTTGGTCTGGACGAACGTGTCGCTGCGGACGCGAAAAGTCAGGTCCCAGAACTCGAGCGACATCGCATCGTCGAGCAGGGTTGATTCGGGCAGGAGCTCAGCGACTCGGTGCGCGTACTCGTCCCGCGGCCAGCGCGGTTCCCGACCGCGAAACCGCATGCGCCACAGCAGGCCGGGCCCTGCCGGCTCGACGGTGAGCAAGAGATTCTGCAGGTCCTTGAGCTGAAGCTCGCTCGCCGCCCTCGCGAAAGCGGGCAGTGCTCCCTCGATGCGCTGGTCGTGAATCAGACAGCTGTCGATCGGCAGCACCGAATGGGACCGCATGCGGTGAAAACCGAATCGCCATCCGCCTGCGGTCGCCAGGGCCTCGAACTCGCCGCGGATGCGATATCGCCAGGGGTCGTCCATGCCGAGCACCGCGGTGTCAGGAGGTAGCCGCAAACCCGCTCGCGACCACGCTTCCTCGACGACCTGGCGCTTGAGCTCGAGCTGATGGGCGTAATCGGCATGCTGCAGCTGGCAGCCTCCGCAGGCGCCGAAGTAAGGGCACGGAGCCGCGACTCGATGCGGCGAGGCTTCGATCACGCGTGTCGCGGCCGCCACCGCGACCCCGCCCTGCCGGCCCCGGGGCTCCGCCTCCACCACCTCGCCCGGCAGCGCGTAGTTGACGAGCCAGACCTTGCCGTCGTCCCTTGCCACAGCCGCGCCGCCGTGGGCGGGCGAAGACGGCTTGAGGATCAGCGGCGCCAAAGGGAGACCGGGTCGCGGGCCGGCTTGAAGCCGGCGGCTTCGACCATCTGGGTGGCGATGTTGAAACCAGCGGCGATCTTGTCGGGGTCGTGGGCGTCGCTTGCGTACTGGACGGCCTGGCCCCCCACCTCGCGCCACCAGCGGACGACCGTGATGTCGGGACAGAGGACCTGGCCGCGGGTCGTGTTCACCTCGAGCACCCGCCCTGTCCGCGCGGCCGCGGACAACACGGCCCTGAGCTCGGCCTCGAAGTCCTTCTCGCGATACGGCGTCGCGCTGCCCTCAGGCCAGTACCGCTTCGGGTAGTCGAGATGAGCGAGCGTCTCGAAGGGCTGGTCGCCCTCGACCATGGCCAGGACCTCAGCCAGGTAGGACCTGGTGGCGGTGACAAAGTCGAGGCCCTGCCGTTCGCGAAACTGGCTCGCATCGACCACCTCGCCCTCGACTTTGATGCAGTGCACCGAACCGAGGACGACGTCGAGCGGCCCAGCCGCGAGAATGTCCGCGGTCTCCTTGGGGAACCAGTGAGGTTCGCCAAGCTCGACCCCGCTCAAGATGCGGAGTCCGGGGTACTTCGCCCGGCATCGGTCGATCGAGTCGAGGTAGCCGGCGATGTCAACGCAGTACTGGTCGTCGTGGACCTTCACGAAGTCGGCGTGGTCGGTGAAGGCGATCGCGGGCAGGCCCAGCTCGATCGCGCGTTCGCAGCTCCGCTCCATCGATCCGTGGGGGCCGTCATACGACCACTCGGTATGCACGTGGAGGTCGGGAGGGAGGGCCACAGGACAAGGCTACAATCGGCAGCCGTGGGGTACGTGGTCGAGGGTGTGGCCTATGTCTCGGGCACGGTCCTGATTGGCGCGGGCCTGTACCTGATCATGCGCGGCACCTTTCCCGCCTGGTGGCAGCGGCGACTCCTGTGGCCGCTGGTTCGGGTTACGCCGGCTGTCGCGCATCTCCAGGGCTGGGCCGCCGTGGGCCTTGGGATCTCAATCCTGGCGATCGTCTTCACATCGGTGGCTCCAGATGGCATCGCCGGCATTCTCGTGGTGGCGGCCATGGCCGCCTACCTGGTCGGGCTCGTGCTCTTTCTGTTCAGCACCTGGCTTTCCCGTCGCCGGGCGGCATAACGCGCCGTTGGCGCCACCGGAGCGTATGGAACGCCCGTGAGGCGCCTCGCTGGCGTCGCCGGTGCGGAATCGCGCGGGGGTTAGCCGAGCAGTTTCAGCAGCAGCTCGTTGGCGACTTTCGGGTTGGCGTGCGGAGCCCTCTTGCGCAGTTCCGCCATCAACGCCTGCATCGCTTGCTTCTTGCCGCTCCGATAGTCTGCCGCCGCTTTCGGATTCGCATCGATCACCGCCTCCGCGAGCACGCGCAGCTCCGACTCGTCGCTCAGCTGCGCGTAGCCATGCTCGGCCACGATTTCGGCCGGCGTGCGACCCGTTTCGACCGACTCGAGATAGACCTCTCGCGCCTGGTCCCGTGTGACGGCGCCCCCCTGCAGCAGCTTCATGAGCTCGGCCAGAGATCTGGGCGAAACCAACTTGCCGGTAGGTGCGACCTCGTTCACTATCCAGTTTGCCGTCGGAAGCGCCGGAGCTCCATTTGCCACGGCGGTCTCATATAGATCGGCAAGGTCTTTATCGGCTCCGATGACTGCCACCTGCGCGGCAGGCAGCTGCTCCAGCAACCGAGCGCGACGCACGCTGGGCATCTCAGGCAAGCCTCGCCTCAGGTCTTCGATCCACGCCCGGTCCAGCTCCAGCGGCGGAATGTCGGGTTCGGGGAAATACCGGTAGTCCTCGGCGTACTCCTTGCTGCGTTGGGGGAAGGTGCGCTGCTCAGGCTCTGACCAACCCCGCGTCTCCTGCTCCACTGCGCCGCCCGACTCGAGGACCTTGGCCTGGCGGTCGACCTCATAAAGGATCGCGCGATGCAGAGCGCGAAAAGAGTTGATGTTCTTGAGCTCGGTCTTGACGCCGAGCTGCTCCGTCCCCGCGCGCCGGATCGAGATGTTCGGCTCGGCGCGCAGCTGGCCCTTCTCCATGTCCGCCTCGGAGGCGCCGATCGCGCGCAGCAGCGTGCGCAGCTCCATCGCGTAGTCGCGCGCCTCGTCGGCGGAGCGCAGGTCAGGCTCGCTGACGATCTCCATCAACGGCACGCCCGCCCGGTTCAGGTCGACGTACGACTCCCACGCCTTGTGCAGCTGGTCGCCCGCGTGGATGAGCTTGCCCGTGTCCTCCTCGAGGTGCACGCGGCGGATGCGCACCTTGCGCGAGCCGACCTCGAGCAGACCGTTGACGCTCATCGGAAGGTCGTACTGGCTGATCTGGTAGCCCTTGGGCAGGTCGGGATACATGTAGTTCTTGCGGTCGAACTTGGTGTGGCGAGGGATGTCGCAGTTGAGCGCGAGCGCCGTTTTCAGGCAAGCCTCGACCGCGGCCCGGTTCGGCACCGGGAGGACGCCGGGCAGACCGAGGCAGACCTCGCACACATATGTGTTCGGTGCTGCATTCAGCGGAGCCACCGCGCAGCCGCAGAACATCTTCGTATTCGTCTTCGGCTGGACATGGACCTCCATGCCGATCACGACTTCCCAGCTGCCCATCCCCCTCACCCCTACCCTCTCCCCTGGAGGGGAGAGGGGGAAGCCACCTCGGTGCGAATCTCGCTTGCCTCTTCATAGGCGCGCGCCACTCGAAGGACGACGCTCTCGCCCCACTGCGGACCGAGCACCTGGAGGCCGACCGGCAGTCCGTCCGACGTCCCGCACGGGACGCTGATCCCCGGCAGCCCGGCGAGGTTGCCACCCAAGGTCAGCACGTCGCAGAGATACATCGAGAGCGGATCCTGAGTCTTGGAGCCGATGGGAAAGGCGACCGTCGGCGACGTCGCGCTGACGATCGCGTCGCACTTCTTGAAGGCTTCGTCGAAGTCGCGCTTGATCAGCGTCCGCACCTTCTGCGCCTTCAGGTAGTACGCGTCGTAGTAGCCGCTGGACAGCGCGTACGTGCCGAGCATCACGCGGCGGCGGACCTCGGTGCCGAATCCCTTCCGTCGCGTCTGCAGATATTCGTCTGTGATGTTCGCTGCGTCGACCTCGGCCAGCCCGTAACTGACGCCGTCGAACCGGGCGAGGTTCGACGAGCACTCGGCCGGCGCGATGATGTAGTACGCGGCGAGGCCGTAGTCGGTGTGCGCCAGCGAGACGTCGACGATCTCCGCGCCGGCGTTGCGCAAGATGAACAGGGCGGCGTCGATCGCGGCTTTGACACCTGGCTCGATCCCCTTGACGTCGTAGTACTCGCGCGGGACGCCCAGCCGCATTCCCTTGACGCCGCCGGCAGAGTTGTTCAACACCTCGAGGCCCGGACGATCGGAAGATGTCGCATCCAGCGGGTCGAATCCCGCCATCAGCGAGAGCGTGATCGCGGCGTCGTCGACCGACCGCGCGAACGGACCGATCTGGTCGAGGCTCGACGCGAAGGCGATCAGCCCATAGCGGCTGACCCGGCCATACGTCGGCTTCATGCCGACCACGCCGCACAGCGCGGCCGGCTGGCGGATCGAACCGCCGGTGTCGGTGCCGAGCGCGATGATGGCCTCCCCCGCCGCGACCGCCGCGGCGCTGCCGCCGGAGCTTCCGCCGGGCACCCGGTCCAGGTTCCAGGGGTTGCGCGTCGGGAAGTACCCGGAGTTCTCCGTCGAGCTGCCCATCGCGAACTCGTCGCAGTTCGTCACGCCGAGCATCACCGCGCCCGCGTCGAACAGCCGAGATACCGCCGTCGCGGTGTAAGGCGGCTTGAAACCGCGCAGGATCTGAGATCCGGCTGTCGTCTCCACGCCGCGTACGCACAGGACGTCCTTGACCGCCAGCGGGATGCCCGCCAGCGGTGGCGCGTCGCCCTGCCTGATCCGGCGATCAGCCTCGTCCGCCTGGCGCTCCCAGATTTCCGGCGTGAAACGGAGGTAAGCCTTGACGTGCGGGTCAAGGCGTTCGATCCGCTCGACGTGCGCCGTCACC
>Ga0209057_1003402_pt1 | contig 11757 bp, 7 predicted proteins | sample GraSoiAngelo_146_FD_185903 | JGI IMG/M metagenome (GOLD analysis project Ga0209057, IMG submission 185903) | Grasslands soil microbial communities from the Angelo Coastal Reserve, California, USA - 14_1009_05_30cm (SPAdes) (version 2) | ecosystem: Environmental > Terrestrial > Soil > Grasslands ... | reverse complement strand
GCGGTGTACCGTGCGACCGAGATCGGGGGCAGCCGGTGGGTGGTGAAGGCGCAGATCCATTCCGGCGCGCGCGGCAAGGCGGGCGGCATCAAGCTCTGCGCCAGCGACGTCGACGTGCGGCGGGCGGCGAAGGAGCTGCTCGGCACGACACTGGTGACGATGCAGACGGGACCGGATGGCCTGCCGGTGCATCGCGTCCTGGTCGAAGAGGCGCTGCCGATCGCGCGCGAGTTGTACGTCGGCCTCGTGCTCGACCGCAAGCGCGAGCGCATCGTCGTCGTGGCACACCCGCACGGCGGCATGGAGATCGAGGAGATCGCCCAGCGCGAGCCGGAGGCCATCCTGCGCGAGGTCGTGGAGCCGGCAGTCGGGATGCAGGCGTTTCAGGCACGGGAGCTCGCGTTCGGGCTGGGGCTCGCGCCGCCGCAGGTGAGCCAGGCCGTGGCCATCCTGCTCGGCGCCTACCGCGCGTTCCGCGAGCTGGACGCGACCATGGTGGAGGTCAACCCGCTCGTCGTGACGGCGGATGGTCAGGTGCTCGCACTCGACGTGAAGATGAGCTTCGACGACAACGCGATGTTCCGTCGGCCCAACGTGGTCGAGCTACGCGATTACGCCCAGGAAGATCCGCGCGAAGCCGAAGCGGCCGAGCACGGGTTGAACTACGTGGCCCTGGACGGTGACATCGGCTGCATCATCAACGGGGCCGGGCTCGCGATGGCGACGATGGACATGATCAAGCACGCCGGCGGCGAGCCGGCCAACTTTCTCGATATCGGCGGCGGCGCTTCGCCCGATCGCGTCGCCGCGGCATTTCGCCTCGTGCTCTCGGACAAGAACGTCCGGGCGATACTCGTCAATGTGTTCGCCGGCATCAACCGCTGTGACTGGGTGGCGCAGGGCGTGGTGCAAGCGGTCCGCGCAGTCCAGGTTCCCGTCCCCCTGGTCGTGCGGCTCGCGGGGACGAATGTGGAGGAAGGCCGCCGCATTCTGAAGGAGAGCGGGCTGCCGATCATCACGGCCGGTACCCTGGCGGAAGCGGCCGATCGCGTGGTCGGGGCGCGGCGATCCTCACCCCCTGACCCCCTCTCCGTTCCGGAGAGGGGGAACGTCCAGAGTCCCCCCTCTCCCGCAGGGAGAGGGGGACAGGGGGTGAGGACCTCCAACGCCAATGCGTCGGAGCCCGTATGAGCATCCTGCTCGATGAGCGCACCCCCGTCATCGTCCAAGGCTTCACGGGCGACAAGGGCACGTTCCACGCCAACGAGATGATCGCCTACGGCACGAACGTCGTCGGCGGCGTGACCCCGGGGAAGGGCGGTGCGACCCATCTCGAGCGCCCGGTCTTCAACACCGTCAAGGAAGCCGTCGCGGCCACCGGGGCCGCCGCCTCGCTCGTCCTCGTCCCGGCCCCGTTCTGCGCCGACGCCGTCATGGAGGCAGCCGACGCATGTATCCGGCTCGTCGTGACGATTACGGACGGCGTGCCCGCCCAGGACATGATGCGGGTCAAGCGGTACCTGTGGCGCTATGCCAAGGAGCGTCGCACCCGGCTGATCGGACCCAACTGCGCCGGTGTGATCAGCCCCGGCAAGGCGATGCTGGGGATCATGCCAGGGCACATCTACATGCCGGGCAACGTCGGCGTCGTCACGCGCTCTGGCACGCTTGGCTATGAAGCGGCCTCGCAAATGCAGGCGCTCGGTGTCGGTATCACGACGAGCGTCGGGATTGGCGGCGATCCCATCAACGGCAGCTCCTTTGTGGACATCCTGGCATTGTTCGAAGCGGACCCGGAGACAGAGGCCGTCATGTTGATCGGTGAGATCGGGGGGCCCCAGGAAGCGGATGCCGCCCTGTTCGTCCGCGACAACATGACGAAGCCGGTGATCGGCTACGTCGCTGGACTGACGGCCCCCAGAGGCCGGCGCATGGGTCACGCCGGCGCCATCATCTCTGCCTTCGGCGACACGGCCGCCGAGAAGGCCGAGATCATGCGGTCGGCCGGCCTCGTCGTCGCCCCCAGTCCAGCCGAGCTCGGCTCCACGGTCGCCGCGGCGCTGGCCCGCAAGCCATCGCCCCGCGTGATGGTCGGGCGGTGAGCACGCCGGGCCGGCCCACCGTCGTCGTCACGCGGCGGCTCCCGGCGCCCGTCGAGGAACAGTTGGCGCGAGAGTTCCAGGCGCGCTTGAACCCGGACGACCACCCGTTTACGCCCGCCGAGCTCCAGGAGGCGCTACGCAGCGCCGATGGAGTGGTCCCGACCGTGAGCGATCGCGTCTCTGCCGATACGCTCTCGGTGGAGCCGCTGCGGGCCAGGATCCTCGCCAACTTCGGTGTCGGGTTCAACCACATCGACGTAAGCGCGGCGCAGGCGCGCGGGCTCGTCGTCACGAACACGCCGGACGTGCTCACGGACGACACCGCGGACGAAGCGATCATGCTCATGCTGATGGTGGCGCGGCGGGCCGGCGAAGGCGAGCGCCACGTGCGCACCGGCGCCTGGACCGGGTGGCGTCCCACCCACATGCTGGGCACGAGGCTGAGTGGCAAGGTGCTGGGGCTGATCGGCATGGGGCGCATCGGCCGGGCGGTCGCCAAGCGCGCCCACCACGGGTTCGCCATGCGCGTGATGTTCCACGACCCCTACCCGCCGCCGGCCGAGGTCGTGACGGAGCTCGGCGCCGAGCGGCAGCGCAGCGTCGAGGACGTGCTCCGGGAAGCAGACTTCGTCTCGATCCACTCGCCGGCGACGCCCGAGACGCGTCATCTCATCAACGCCGCGCGGCTCGCCCTGATGCGGCCCACGGCCTTCCTCATCAACACCGCGCGAGGCGATATCGTGGACGAAGCGGCGCTCGTGACGGCGCTCGAGCGCGGGCAGATCGCAGGCGCCGCGCTCGACGTCTACGAGCAGGAGCCCCGCGTGACGCCGGGCCTGCTGAAGCTGGACAACGTCGTCCTGCTACCGCACCTCGGCAGCGCGACGCAGGAGACCCGCGTGGCCATGGGCATGCGCGCGTTGGACAACCTCAAGGCGTTCTTCGCCGGAGCCACCCCGCGCGACCGCGTCGTGTGAGCGACCACCCTGCTGCCCCCGCCGCTCTCGCCGCCTCTGAGTACCTCGAACAGGTGGCCGAGCTGCTGTTCGACCAGTTCCTCGACGTCATCCGCGTCCACGAACCCGAGATCGAGCCCCTGCTGCGGGGCGCAGCCCTCGACCCGGCCGCGTCCCCCGAGCTGCTGGCGCGCACGATTCAGGCGCAGGGCATGTGGTTCCAGCTGCTCTCCATCGCCGAGCAGAACGCCGCGATGCGCCAGCGACGCCAGGCCGAGCTGGAGCGCGGCCCCGAGCAACTGCGGGGAACGTTTGCCCAGGTGGTGAGCGCCGCGGCCACGCAGGGCGTCTCGGCCGACGAGATGCGGTCCTTCGCGGCGCGCCTGCGCGTGCGGCCGGTGATCACCGCCCATCCGACCGAAGCCAAGCGCGTCACCGTGCTCGAGAAGCACCGCCGCATCTACCGCCGGCTGGTCGATCTCGAAGCGCCGCGCTGGACTCCCCGCGAGCGCAACGCCCTGATCGCGAGCGTGCGCGCGGAGATCGAGCTGCTGTGGCTCACGGGGGAGTTGCGGCTGGAAAAGCCCACGGTCGCGCAGGAGCGCGCCTGGGGGCTGCACTTCGTCACGGAGAATCTGTTCGATGTCGTCCCCGAGCTCGTGGACAAGCTCGACCGTGCCGTGCGGCAGGCCTATCCCGGCGCGCCGTTCGAGTTGCCGCCGTTCTTCCAGCTCGGGTCGTGGATCGGCGGCGACCGGGACGGCAATCCGTTCGTCACGAACGAGGTGACGCACCAGACCGTGTGCGACAACCGCGTAGCGAGCCTGCGACGCTATCGGCAGCGCCTGGCCGAGCTGCTGCAGGCGCTGAGCCCCACCGAGCGCGCGGCACCGATTTCGGTGGTGTTCCGGCAGGCGCTCAGCGGCCAGCTCGAGCAGAGCGGAGCCGGCGACGAGATCGTCGCGCGCAACCCCGGCGAGGTATTCCGTCAGTACGTCGCGTGCCTGCTGCGTCGGCTCGATGCCACACTCAGCTGCGCGGAACAGGGAAACAGCGCGCCGGCCGCGCGGGGTTACCGCACTGCGGATGAGCTGATCGCGGACCTCAAGTCTCTCGAAGCCGGCCTCGCCGACGCCTGCGCCCGCGGCGCCGCCGAGCTGCTCGTGCGACCCGTGCGACGGGAGGTGGAGGCCTTTCGGTTCAGCACGTTCCGGCTCGACCTCCGCGAGAACAGCGCGCGGCTCGACGCTGCACTCACCGCGCTGTGGCGGGTGCGCAACCAAGGCGACCCGCCGGCTCCTCGCTCCGTGGCGTGGCGCGGCTGGCTCCAGGGCGAGCTCGCCCAGCCGCTCCGCTCCGACCGTCCGACGAGTCTGCCGGCCGAGGCGGCCGAGACGCTCGGTATGTTCCGGCTGACCCGCGAGCTGCGAGACCAGTGCGACCGCGAGGCGATCGGCAGCTTCATCCTCAGTATGACCCATGACGCGGCGGACGTGCTCGGCGCGCACCTGCTCGCCAAGGAAGCCGGATTGTTCGCCGACGCCGCCGGGACGGAGAGCTGCACCTTTCCCGTCGTCCCGCTGTTCGAATCCATCGACGACCTGCGGCGCGCGCCGGAGATCGTGCGCGAGCTGCTCCAGGTGCCCGTGATCCGGCGCAGCATCCGCGCACAGGGCGGCGTGTACGAGGTCATGCTCGGCTACTCGGACTCGAACAAGGACGGCGGCTTCCTCACGTCGAACTGGGAGCTCGCGAAGACGCAGGTCAAGCTCACGCGGCTGGGGCGGGAGTGCGGCGTCGCGATCACGTTCTTCCACGGCCGCGGCGGGTCCGTGAGCCGCGGCGGCGCGCCCACGGGTCGCGCGATCGCGGCGCAACCCGCCGGCTCGATCCAGGGGCATTTGCGGATCACGGAGCAGGGGGAGGTCGTCTCGTTCAAGTACGCCAATCGGGGCACCGCGGCCTACCAGGCGGAGCTCCTCGCCGCCAGCGTGCTGGAGCACTCGGTCAAGTCAGAGCGCGAGGCGGCGCTGGTGCCGACGGCGGAATTCGACGAGGCGATGGAGGCCCTCTCCGGCGCCGCGCACGCCGCCTATCGCCGCCTGCTCGGTCATCCCCAGTTCGTGAACTACTTCCAGGCGGCGAGCCCGCTGGAAGAGATCGCGCTGCTCAACATCGGCTCGCGCCCCACGCGACGGTTCGGTGCCCGCACGCTCGCCGAGCTCCGAGCGATCCCGTGGGTCTTCGCCTGGACCCAGAACCGGCACTTCGTCCCGGGATGGTACGGGGTCGGGGCCGGGCTCGACACCTTCCTCGAAGTGCGGGGCGCGCGTGGAGAGGCGCTCCTCAAACGGATGTTCGCAGAGTCTCGCCTCTTCCGCTTGATCATGGACGAGGTCGAGAAGACGCTCGCCTACGTCGATCTCGACATCGCGCGAGAGTACGCCGACCTGGTTCCCGATCCCTGGGTGTGCCACGAGCTCTTCTCGTCGCTGGCCGACGAATTCCACCGGACCGTCGCGGTGGTGCGGCGCCTCACAGGCTGCGCTACCATCGCGGAGCGGTTCCCGCAGTTCCGGTCACGGCTCGCCCGGCGCCTGCCGACCCTGAACCAAGTCAACCGTCAGCAGATCGCGCTGCTGCAGCGCTACCGCGCCGGCCGCGAAGACGCGCTGGCGCCGCTGCTGTTGTCCATCAACTGCATTGCGGCGGGGTTTGGAACTACAGGTTGACAGCCGCAAGCCGCAAGTCGCAAGCAGCTCGATAACGACCCGACGTTGCGGCTAACGGCTTGCGGCTTGCGGCTATATTCCCCGCATGCACCCCTCGCTCTACTTCACCGACCACCACCACCAGGTCCGCGACATGGTGCGCGAGTTTGCGGATCAGGTCATTCGGCCGAGCGCCCGGCAATACGATCTCGAAAGCCGCTTCCCCTGGGACAACGTCAAGCAGATGGCCGAGCTCGGCCTGTTCGGCATCCCCTGGCCGGAGCAGCTTGGCGGCTCCGGGATGGACTACCTCTCCTATATCATCGTGATCCACGAGCTCGCGAAGGTCGACGCGAGCCACGCGATCACCGTCAGCGCGCACACGACGCTGGGCACCTCTCCCATCGTCGACTTCGGGACGGACGCGCAGAAGCGACGCTACGTCCCGCTGCTCGCGACCGGGAGGGTGCTGGGCGGCTTCGGCTTGACGGAGCCGGGCGCGGGCTCGGACGCGGGAGGCACGAAGACCACGGCGGTCGACCGCGGCGACCACTACGTCCTGAACGGCTCCAAGATCTTCATCACGCACGCGGGCGTGGGTGAGATCTTCGTGGTCACCGCCCGCACCGATGCCGCCGCCAGGAAGACGCACGGCATCACCGCATTCATCGTCACCAAGGACACGTGCGACCTCACGGAGACGACGCGCGTCGGGATCGGTCACGACGCCTCGCTCCCCAAGTGTCCCGGCGTCGCCGCGGCCAAGAAGGAAGACAAGCTGGGCTGGCGGGCCTCGGACACGCGTGAGCTCGTGTTCCAGGACGCGATCGTGCCTAAGGAGAACGTGCTGGGGCCTGTGAACAACGGCTTCCCCCAGTTCCTGCACACGCTCGACGGCGGGCGCATCGGGCTCGGCGCGCTGGCGCTGGGGATCGCCGAGGGCGCGCTCGAGGAATCCCTCAGGTACACGGCGACGCGCAAGCAGTTCGGCAGGCCGATCGCGAGTTTCCAGGGAGTGCACTTCGCGCTGGCCGATATGGCGACCGAGCTCGAGGCGGCCACCCACCTCGTCTACCACGCCGCCTGGCTCAAGCAGACGGGACAGCCGTACAAGAAGGAGGCCGCGATGGCCAAACTATACGCCTCCGAGCTAGCCATGCGCGCCACCACCAAGGCCGTCCAACTGCATGGCGGCTACGGCTATACCACGGACTACCCCGTCGAGCGGATGATGCGGGACGCGAAGATCTGCGAGATCGGTGAGGGCACGAGCGAGATCCAGCGGATCGTGATCGCGCGGGAATTGCTGGGAGATCTGATAGACTAGGTTGGTGGAGGTTGTGGAGGTCGGTGGAAGATGGTGGAGGGCATGGGACGACCTCCACCATCGTTCACCGACCTCCACCAGCCTCCACTCCCAGGTTCTTCACCAGAAACGCCCACCGGTCCGCCTGCTCCTCAATGATCTTGCTCGTGGGCTTGCCGGCGCCGTGCCCGGCTTTGGTCTCGATCTCGATCAGCACCGGCTGGGGGCCCGCCTGCGCCGCCTGGATCGTGGCGGCGAACTTGAACGAGTGCCCGGGCACCACGCGATCGTCGTGGTCAGCGGTGGTGATCAAGGTCGCCGGATACCGTGTGCCGGGTTTGATGTTGTGCAACGGCGAGTACTTATACAGATAAGGGAACTGCGCCGCGCTGTCCGCCGAGCCGTACTCGGTCACCCACGCCCAACCGATCGTGAACTTGTGGAACCGCAGCATGTCCATCACCCCGACGGCCGGCAGTGCCGCGCCGAACAGCTCGGGACGCTGCGTGATCGCCGCCCCGACCAGCAGCCCCCCGTTCGAGCCGCCGCCGATCGCGAGTTTCGCCGGGGACGTGTAGCGCTGAGCAATGAGATACTCCGCCGCGGCGATGAAATCGTCGAAGACATTCTGCTTCTGCTCGTGCATGCCTGCCTGGTGCCAATCCTCACCGTACTCTCCGCCGCCCCGGAGGTTCGGCATCGCGTAGACGCCACCCATCTCGAGCCACGCCAGCAGGCTCACCGAGAAGCTGGGCGTGAGACTGATGTTGAACCCGCCGTAACCGTAGAGATAGGTCGGGTTCGTCCCGTCGAGTTTGATTCCCTTCTTGTGAGTGATGAACATTGGGACTCGCGTGCCGTCCTTGCTCGTGTAGAACACCTGCTTCGTTTCGTAGCCCGACGGATCGAAGTCGAGCGCGGGCGCCTTGAACACGCTCGTCGCGCCGCTTGTGAAGTCATAGCGAAAGATCGTCGTGGGATAGAGGAACGACGTGAACGCGAAGAACATCTCGTCGTCCTTACGCTCGCCGCTGATCGAGGCCACCGCACCAAGCGTGGGGAGATCGATGTCCTTGAGCGGTCGCCCGTCGAGCGCAAACAGCCGCAGCCGCGAGTGGGCGTCGTGCATGTAGTTCGCGACGAACAGATTGTGAATGATCCGGACGCCCTCGAGTACGTCCTCGCCTTGCGGAATGACCTCGCGCCAGCGCGCTCGGTCCGGGCGCCGCGTGTCGATCGCCAGCACGCGCTTCCTGGGTGCGGCGAGATCGGTGAGGAAGTAGAACACCGGCCCATCGTTGCCGATGAACCCATAGCTTGCGTCGAAATCGTCGAGCAGGCGGACCACCTCGCCCGTGACCCGGGGGCGCTTGGGGCTCTTCAAGTCGAGGTAGTAGACCCGATTGCGGCGGTCGGTGCCGAGCCAGACGTGGAGCACGGCGTAGCGGCCGTCATCGGTCACCTCGGCGTTGAACCCCCAGTCCGGCTGGTCGGGACGCTCGTACACCAGGACGTCCTGCGTCTGGTCGCTACCAAGGCGATGGTAATACACCTTCTGGAAGCGGTTCACACTCGTCAGCGCCTTGTCCGCCACCTCAGGGTAGCGGCTGTAGAAGAACCCCTGGCCGTCGCGCGTCCACGACGCGCCGGAGAACTTCACCCAGCGCAGGTGATCGGACCGGTCGCGCGCCGCCGCGATGTCGCGCACGTGGAGCTCTTCCCAATCCGAGCCGCTCGCCGACGTGCCGTAGGCGAGCAGCCGCCCGTCCTCTGACACCGCGAGCGTGGAGAGCGCGACGGTGCCGTCTTCGGAAAAGAGGTTCGGGTCGAGCAGCACTTGCGGATCGGCGGTGAGCGAGGCCTGTTTGTAGAGCACCGACTGGTTCTGCAGACCATCGTTCTTGAAGAAGAAGTACCGTCCCGCCTTGTGGAACGGGGCGCCGTACTTGGGATAGTTCCAGAGCTGCGTGAGCCGCTGCCGGATCGTCGCGCGCTCGGGGATCTGCGCCAGATACGATGCGGTGATCTGGTTCTCGGCTTCGATCCACGCGCGCGTTTCGGGCGAGTCGGAATCCTCCAGCCAGCGGTACGGGTCCGGCACCCGCGTCCCGTGGTAATCGTCGACCACGTCGCTCTTGCGCGCCGGCGGGTATGAGATCGTTTGGCTGGACGCCGCTGGGGCGGCCCCGCCGAGCAGCATGCCTGTCAGGAGCACCCCCGGGTTGAGAAAACCGTTGTGTGGGCGCATCATATACCTTGAATCTCGGGGTAGTTGACGTAAGTCGCAAGCCCACTTAGATTTAGAGAATGCATTGGGCTTCCGGACTGCTCGCTGCCTTGGGCGCCGTGAGTGCGCCGCGGCCCCGCAGTCCGTCCAATCCGTCCAGCTCCGCCTCCGTCAATCTGCGCGAACTGCGTTCCTGTTGGGACAACAATAGGATCCCGACCGGCTGCTGGCCGAGCGGGATCGAGGGCACATGCTTTGAAACGGGAAATACTCATCAGCGGGAGTCCGCGCGAGACCCGCGTGGCCATCCTAGAGGACGACCGCCTTGTTGAACTCCTGGTGGATCGTCCCAACACCCGCCGCATGGTGGGCGACATCTACCTCGGCACCGTGGACGCGGTCCTGCCCGGCATTCAAGCCGCCTTCGTCAACATCGGGACGGAAAAGAGCGCGTTTCTCCACGCCTCCGACCTGATCGAATCGGAAGACGAAGACGAGCCGCACGACCCGGATGACGAGAACGGCAATGGGGGGGGGGGGGGGGGGGGGGGGGGGGGGGGGGAGGGAGCAGCGGCCGGTCACGGCGCCGCTTGCCGAACGTCGCCGAGGAGCTGAAGAAGGGGCAAGCCAAGCTCGTCCAGGTCATCAAGGAACCCATCGGCACCAAGGGACCGCGCGTCACCGCGCAGGTGTCGCTCGCCGGTCGGTTTCTCGTCTACATGCCGTTCGCCTCCCGAGTCGGCGTCTCCCGCAAGATCGAGAACCGCGACCAGCGTGCTAAGCTCCGTGAGATGGTCGGCAAGCTGGTCCCCAAGGACTCGGGCGGGTGGATCATCCGAACGGTGGCCGAAGACCTGACGGAGCAAAGTTGCAAGCGCGAGATCGATCACCTCCACGGGCTGTGGAAAAAGATCAAGCGCAAATCCAGCTCGGTGCGCGCGCCGGCGCTGCTGCAGCGTGAAACCAGCCTCACCCGGGGCATCATCCGCGACCTGTTCAGCGACAAGGTCGACTCGCTGCTGGTCGACTCGAAGATGCTCCACAACGAGATCGTGCAGTACCTGAAGCAGATCGATCCCGACCTGATCGAACGGGTGAAGCTGTACAATGCGGAGGCGCCGCTGTTCGACGAGTACGACATCGAGGCGGAGGTCCGCAAGCTCTTCCTCCCGCGGGTGGAGCTGCCCACCGGTGGTTACCTCATCATCCAGCCCACGGAGGCGTTGACCTCGATCGATGTGAATACGGGCCGCTACACGGGGAAGAAGGACCCCGAGAGCACCATCCTGAAGACAAACCTCGAGGCGGCCCGGGAAGTGGCGCGCCAGCTCCGGCTGCGGGACATCGGCGGGATCATTGTGGTGGACTTCATCGACATGGAGTCACGCGGCAACCGCGACAAGGTGCTGCAAGAGCTGCGCGCGCACTTGGGCCGCGACCGCGCGCGTACCAAGGCATTTGCCGTCTCCGAGCTCGGGCTCATCGAAATGACGCGCCAGCGCGTGCGCCCGTCGTTGTGGCACTCGATGACCGCCGAGTGCCCGACGTGCAATGGCACCGGACGCGTATTTCGGCCCGAAGTGGTGGTGCGCCGGATGGAGCGCTCGCTCAAGCGCGCCGGCGCGGAGCACAAGGAGCGCCAGCTCGCTGTACGGCTCCACCCCGAAGTCGCGCTGTATCTCGTGGAACAGGAGCCTAACTTCCTGCGGCAACTGGAGCAGCAGACGGGGCTCGAGCTGGAGGTGCGCGACGACCCGATGATGCGGCTCGACGAGTTCCGCATGATGGCCAAGCCGGCGGGCCGGGACGTGACGGAGCAGTACGCGGTGGCGTAGGGCCGGGATGCGAGATGGGGGATGCGGGATGCGTAGTCACCCATCCCGCATCACGCATCCCGCATCACGACTTGACCAACCACAAGTGTCTGTTTAGGTTCCGCGCCCTATGACCTACGCGATTTTCGCGATCGGCAGTCGGCAATTCAAGGCCGAGCCCGGCGTCAGCATCAAGGTCCCGCTGCTCGCAGGCGAGCCCGGGAGCAAAGTGACGTTCGACCGGGTGCTACTGGCGAGCGACGGCAAGCATGTGCACGCCGGCAAGCCGCTCCTCAAGGGCGCGAAGGTGACGGCCGAGGTAGTGCGCCACGGCAAGGGGGAGAAGATCCGGATCTACCGGTTCGCGCGCCGCACCGGGTTCCGGCGTCACGCCGGACACCGCCAGCCGTTCACCGAAGTCAAGATCGCCGACGTGAAGCTCAAGGACTGAGATAACCCATGGCTCACAAGAAAGGCGTCGGCTCCTCCCGCAATGGCCGCGATTCGGGGCCCAAGTATCTGGGCGTGAAGCGCTTCGCCGGCGAGTTCGTTACGGCGGGGAGTATCATCGTCAAACAGCGCGGCACGAAGTTCCATCCCGGCTTAAACGTGCGCCGGGCGTCTGATGATACGCTGTTTAC